>Ga0182027_10012904_pt1 | contig 11700 bp, 6 predicted proteins | sample 712E1DmetaG_FD_121300 | JGI IMG/M metagenome (GOLD analysis project Ga0182027, IMG submission 121300) | Permafrost microbial communities from Stordalen Mire, Sweden - 712E1D metaG (Illumina Assembly) | ecosystem: Environmental > Terrestrial > Soil > Wetlands > Permafrost | place: Sweden...
AGGCAAGGAACGGTATTATGGCATTCGCGACATCACCGGCTCCGGTTCACAACCCTTGGCTACAGATTCTGGCAGCCCTTGAAATGAAGGTCATCCGCCAGTCTTTTGAGACGTGGTTCAAGCCTACCCGATATAGCCACGTTGCGGGCCGCACGTTGTATGTGCGCGTGCCTTCGCCGGAGTTCCAGCACCTGGGAGACCGCTATGGCGACCTGATTCAGGAAGCTATCGAACAGCAGGCGCTGGAGTTTGATGATGTCTGTTTCGTGACCGCCGAGGAGGACCCCTCCATTCCGCCGCAACGCAAGGATGGTGGTTTTGCCCCGGTTTCAGCCCATGCGCCTACAGCGCCGCCCACATCGCCGGCACGCACGCCGGAGCAGGCACGCTTTGACTGGTCAACCGCAGCCCAGCTTAACCCGCGCTACACCTTCGACGCTTTTGTCATTGGCAATGGCAACCAGTTTGCACGCGCCGCCTCGCTGGCCGTGGCCGAGCGGCCCTCCCGCGCTTATAACCCTTTGTTTCTGTATGGCGGAGTCGGGATGGGCAAGACCCATCTGATGCATGCCATCGGTCACGAGGTGAAGCGCCGCCAGCCTTCGTGCAGCATCTGCTACGTCTCAGCGGAAAAATTCACCAACGAGATGATCACATCGCTGCGCAACGATCGCATGACCAGCTTCCGCGACCGCTTCCGCACCGTGGATGTGCTGCTGGTAGACGACATCCAGTTCATCGCCCAGAAGGAGCGCACCCAGGAGGAGTTCTTTCACACCTTCAACGCGCTGCACGAGAGTATGAAGCAGATTGTGATCGCCTCTGACCGCCCGCCAAAGGAACTGGCGGAGATTGAGGACCGTCTCCGCTCGCGCTTCGAGTGGGGCCTTATCGCCGACATTCAACCGCCCGATCTCGAAACCAAAGTCGCCATCCTGCAAAAGAAGGCTGAGAGCGAGCAGGTGCAGTTGCCCACCGACGTGGCGCTCTTCGTGGCCACTAATGTCCGCACCAACGTACGTGAATTGGAGGGCGCTCTGGTGCGGCTCATCGCCTGGTGCCAGCTCAACCGCATGGAGATTACGCTGGCCTCAACGCAGCAATGCCTCAAGCAGTTCATTGACATGCAGGTGAGGAAGATCACCATCGAGGCCATCCAGCGCGCCGTCGCCGAGCAGTTCGGCATGAAGGTCAGCGACCTGAAGCAGAAGAACAACTCGCGTAACGTGGTGGTGCCGCGCCAGATCGCCATGTACCTGGCCAAGCAGATGACAGAGGCCAGCCTGCCGGAGATCGGCCGCCAGTTCGGCAACAAGCACCACACCACGGTGATGCACTCGATCGCCAAGATCGACGAGCAGCGCCGCACCGACAAGGACCTGCACCGCACCGTCAACAAGCTCCAAGAGCAGTTGAACGGGTAGCTGGTCGGAAGAATTTCAGACAGTAGTTTGGCTCGCATGGTCCCAGTGCGATTGCATTTTCTGAATTGATATAGAGTGAGCCGTAAAAGCCAAGTGGATTTTTCATTAAGAAAAATCCACCCTGCACACACTTGGCGAATCGACGGTAATTCGGAAAATGCTTTAGAGTGGTTTCGTCCTCACTCTCTCTGGGGGAGTTCATCTTCTTGCCGGGTTTTCGTCCACTACTGGTGGCCATTCTCGCGTTTCCTGTTGCCACCCATGCCGCCTCCCGCGTACAGGCTGCGCCGGTTCCCGCGGAGATGCGTTCCACCGTCTTCACCGTCACCGTGAACGGCCAAACCGTCGATGTGGCGCACGCCGCCGCAAGCTATGAGTTTGTCAGTTTCGACGTAACCGGCCCGGTGGAGGTGGCCATCACCGCCGACGAGCAGGGCTTCTGGGATCGCGGCGTCGATATCCAGCCCTGGCGGCTTGGAATCCGGCCAATCCGGCAGGGCCAGACTATCCGCTTCCGGCTCCGGGGGCCGGCCAAGCTCTCCATCTCCCGCCCCGGCGACTTCCTGAACCACGCACGAATGCTCTTTCTCTTTGCCGGCACCCCGCCGCCGCCCCCGCCCTCTGGCTCCAACGTCCGCATTATCCCTGCTGGCGTCCACCACGAGAGCCTGAACCCTAAAAGCGGTGAGACTCTCTACTTCGCTCCGGGCGCTTACGTCTTCGGCAGCCTGAACCTGTGGAAGGTGCATGACGTGAAGGTGCTGGGACGCGGAACCATCGTCTATGAGGGTTCCCAGGACCCCAATAGCGATGAAGGCTGGATGCAGAAACCCGACTGGCACTGCATCGGCGCGCATGAGGCCCGCAACGTAGAGGTCGATGGGCTGACCTGCATCGTCCGCTCGCGGACCTGGTCGATCCAGATGAAGGATTCGACTGGATTTATCTATGACGATCTGCGCGTGATTGGCGGCAACCCCGGCAATGCCAACCAGGACGGCATGGACTGGCTGGGTGGCGGCGATGCAACGGTTCGCGACTCCTTCCTGCGCGCCTCCGACGATGTCTTTGCCCTACAGGGCAACTGGGACGGCTACAGCGAAGATGAGATTCTGCGGCCCGGTCACGACGTGCAGAACATCGTCGTTGAACACAGTGTTCTGTCCACCAGCATCTCCAACATCGTCCGAACCGGCTGGCCGCGCAAGAGCTTCAACTCGCGCAACTTCACCCTGCGCGACTCTGACATTCTCCACGGCGGCATCGGCGCATGTGGGCAGACGTTTGGACTGTTTGGACTTTGGGGCGCGAACGGGGCCAAGGGAGACCACTCCAACTACACCTTTGAGAATTTGTTTCTCGACAACTGGTATTCGTTGGTGCAGATGGAGCAGGATAATCCAGGCTTGCACGGCTTCACCTTCCGCAATATCTGGGCTCTCGACCAGCCGCCGCTGGCCAACTCCACTCTCACCGGCAAAGTCGCAGGAGTTGTCTTCGACAATGTGAAATACGGGCAGGCTCGCGTTGCAACCGATGCCGATCTGCCGGTAGTAGTCTCCGGCGGCGCGGAGCCGGCTCACTTCACAGCTATCCACCATCCCGTTGCCGCATTTACTGTAGATCCGCCAGTCTTCGCCCCCAGGCAGAGAGTCACATTCACTGCGCAGCCCTCGCCCGGCGCGCGATACACCTGGTTCTTTGGCGACGGGACAACAAGTATTTGGGACCGCGGACGCCGCGTGCACCATCGCTTTCCTGACGCCGAGGGCACTGAACTCGATGGGAGAGACGGTGCAGGCCGCTTCCGGGTTTTGCTCCGCGTCGAAGACAAGGAGGGCCGCCAGGACTGGGCCGCGCAAGGAGTTGTGGCCGTGGCCGGCTGGCACGACACTTCACCGGCGGCAGGCCCCACACTTCCCGGTCTTGCCTGGAGGATCTTCCCAGGAGAATGGACTGAACTTCCGGACCTGAAAGCGGAACGCGCGGTTTTCGCCGGCGAGTCGTCCAACCTCCACGCGGACCCGCAGGGCTTTACGCGTTATGCGGCTGCCTGGGACGGCTTCATCGACATTCCAGTCGACGGCGGCTACACATTTCACCTGCTGGCTCGCGATGGAGCGCGGCTGGTGATAGACGGCATGGAGGTGGCCAAAACCGGCTCGCCGTTTGCCCAGGTCTGCGGTTCGCCGGGAAATGCGATGCGTTATGATCGCGGCTCGCTGGGCCTGCGCGCCGGCAAGCACGTCTTACATCTGGAAGGGTTGCACTCAGCTAGCCAGGGCTCGCCCCGCCTGCTCTGGGAAGGCCCCGCGTTGCCACTAACCGACGTGCCTCCGGCGGCGTTCAGCCACCCGCGGCAAGATGTGGTGAAAGCAGGGAAGAGAGAATAGCCTCTAACATCGGATTGCCCTTCAGCCGATTGCAGACAGTTTTGCGTATGGTGTACCATTGCTTCCATGTCCACCTATCGCGTCGTTCTCCGCCACTCCGAGGAAGGTTACAGCGTCTCTTGCCCCGGTCTTCCCGGATGCTGGTCGCAGGGAGCAACCGAGGAGGAAGCTCTTGCGAACATTCAGGTCGCAATTCACGAGTATGTTGAAGCGGCTGAGGAATTGACGCGTGAGGATGACAGCCGCCTTGTCGAAGTAGGGATTGGGTAGACTGTGGATTCAACGTCTGGCAATTTGACCACATACAAGCGCTCACGATTATTTTTTCGAAGCGATTCCTGTATTTGTTGTCACTTTATGTGCATAAAAGTGTATGGAAGTGTATGAAAGTGTATGAAAGTGTATGAAAGTAAAGCTATTGATTGCAGTGGTTTAGAAGACATGCAACCTTGACACATATTCCTATGCGGCGGATGATTAATCCAGCACCGCTGAGGTAACTCGTGTCCAAGGTACCGGGTATCAACCATCTTCGAGCCGTTGCCGCACTGGAGAAAGCAGGCTTCCGCATTCTCCGTCAAGGCGCGCATGTTGTGATGACGGATGGGACGCGAATCCTGACGATTCCACGCCACAATCCTATCAATGCCTTCACAATGGGCGGCATCGTCCGGGATGCCGGAATTAGTTTGGAGACGTTTAGGGATTTATTATAGTTACCCTGTTCCCTATTCCCTATTCCCTATTCCCTATATTTCGCTACTTCGGCAACTGCGATGTATCCCAGCCACCACCCAGCGCGCGGACCAGGCCGACACTGGCCACAAACTGCCGGGTCTGAAGGTCGATGGCTGTGCGCTGGTTCTGTAGTAGCGCGGCTTCAGCTGTTAGCACTTCCAGATAACTGGTGACTCCGCCTTTGTAGCGCTGGTTGGAGATATCGAAGGAATGCTGTGCCGATTCCACCGCTTTCTCTTCGACGCCCGACTCCTGTTCCAGAATCCTCAAGCCGGAGAGATGGTCTTCAACATCGTTAAAGGCCAGGAAGACCTGGCTTTTATAGGCCGAAACTTCGGCCTCATAAGTATGGCGAGCCTGATCCGTCAAAGCGTGGCGCTGACCGGCGTCGAAGAGCAGTTGGGCCGCTTGCGCCCCCAGCGACCACAGCGCGCTCGGGCCTTGAATCCATGTTCCGCCGTGGATGCTCTCAAATCCGCCCGTCCCACCCAGAGTGATAGTGGGATAAAAGGCGCTGACGGCGATGCCGATCTGAGCGTTAGCGGCGGCGGTGCGGCGCTCGGCGGCGGCGATATCCGGGCGGCGCTCCAGCAGTTGCGATGGCACACCAAGGGGAACCCTGGGCAGCGCGAGATCGAGCGGCGAAGACGGAATACTGAACTCCGACAGATTTACGTTGGCGATGGTGCCGATTGCATGCTCGAACTGTGCGCGAGCCACGCCTACGTCCACCTGTTGTGCGCGCACGGTTTCCAGCTGCGTGCGTGCCTGGGCCACATCGGCCTCGGTAGCCACTCCGCCTGCGAGCCGCCGCTGGGCCAGGTCGAGTTGCCGCTCCAGGTCGGTGACGGTGGCACTCAGCAGCTTGCTCTGCGCATCGAGGCCGCGCAGTTCAAAGTAGTCGGCGGCCATCTCGGCATGGAGGCTCAAGTCCACGCTGGCCATCTCTGCAGCGCTGGCCTGGGCGTTCTCGCGGGCCGCCTCGACGGTGCGGCGGATGCGGCCCCAAAGGTCCGGCTCCCAACTGGCCTGGCCGGCGAACAAAAAGTCGTTGTAAGCGGAGGACTTGCTGGGTGAGTAGGAAGGTCCGTTTTTCGAAACATTGTCACGTGCTATGGAAGGACCAGCGGAGAGCGAGGGAAAGAGAACGGACCGGGCTGCACTAACCTGGTCGCGCGCGGCCAGATAGGTTTCCAGCGCCTGGCGCAGACTCTGATTGTTTGGGTCGATGCGTTCTTCCAGTTGATTGAGTTGCGGGTCCTGGTAGATCTCCCACCACTTGCCGCGCAACATGCCGTCTGAGGGTGTGGCCGGCTGCCATCCGCCGCCGGCAGGATTTGGAGGCGGGACAATGACTGTCGATACCCCGGCTTCCTTGTAGACCGAGGGCGCTTGATAACCGGGGCGATTGTAGTCGGGGCCGACCGGCTTGCAGCCGGCCAGCAGGCCCAAAGCGAGCAGGGCAACAAGTCCGCCGCAACGGACGGCGCGGCGCCTGAGCCGCTGGGCGAGATTGAGCGGAAGCACTCGCATTGCTACTTGCCTCCCTCATCGGAGCGGCTACCGGGGCTTTCTACGAAGACTTTTTCGCCCTCGATGAGCGAATCTGGCGGATCTTGGATCACACGGTCGCTAGCGCTGAGCCCGGTTATGATCTGCACGCTGGCTCCATCGTCCTCACCGATGACTACCGGAGCCAGATGTGCGACGTTGCCGTTGACTACGACGCCCACGCGCAACCCTTCCTTGCGAAAGATGAGCGCCGCGGCGGGCACGATGAAGGTAGGCCCGATGGCTGGCGTCTTGAAGTGGACCTCGGCCATCGAGCCGGGCAGCAACTCGCCGGCACGGTTGTCGACATCGATCTCCACCAGCAGGGTGCGGCTGGCCGGATCGATGGCGTCGGAGGTGCGCACCAGTGTCCCTCGGTAAATCTTGCCGGGGTGCTCGGCAAAGCTCAGGTCGATTATGGTGCCGCGTTTCACATTCTGCGAGTAGGTTTGCGGCAGATTCGTGTATACGCGCAGAGTCTGGATGGCCTGAAGGTGAAAGAGCTCCTTGCCCGCACCGGTGTCGATCAACTGGCCGGTGTCGATGGTGCGCGCAGTGACCACCCCGTCGAAAGGTGCGTAGATTTTCTCAAAGGATTGCAGCTCGCGCAGCCGCTCGACGTTGGCCTGGGCTGAACGGACGGATGCCGCGGTGGCTGCGGCCTGGTTCACAAAGGTATCTGTGTCCTGGCGGGAGACGGCGTCTGACTTGACTAGCCCTGTGTAGCGCTCGGCCTGTATGCGGGCGTTGTTGGCGTTGGCCTGTGCGGTGCCTAGCTCAGCCTGGGCCTGGGCCAGTTGCTGATCCACTTCAGGGGTGGCGATCTCGGCCAGCAGATCGCCCTTTTTCACCCTGCTGCCGATGTCGAAATACCAGCGCGTTAGGTAGCCGGAGGTGCGCGCGTAGATGGGCGAGTCCGTATAGGAGGTCACGTTGCCGGGCAATACAAAGTTGCTCAACGGCTCTCCTTGCTTGGGCGTTGCGGCAATCACCGTGGGAGCGGCCTGCTCCTGGGTGCGCTGGGCAAGCACGGTAGCGGCGGACCTGCGGTTCAGGATGCCAATGCCAGCCAGTAGCACGGCCACGATGAGCAGCACGGCAACACTCAGCAGGGCCACGCGCAGCGAGATTGGCTTTTGCTCCGGTGCGGCCTCGTGATGGTGAGCCGGTTGTGGTTTCGGATTGGGTTCGTTGGTCATAAGTAACTACTCCGGTATCTCGTCAAACTCATAAAATGTTCGGCCATGTTGCGCACCACTCACAGCCTTGCGGCGGCGTTCCAACCGGCCATGCAGGAAAGAAAAGAACGCGGGAACAAAAAGAAGCGTGGCCACGGTGGCCAGCAGCAGTCCGCCAATCACTGCGCGGCCCAACGGGGCGTTTTGCTCGCCGCCGTCGCCCATGCCCAGCGCCATCGGCACCATGCCGATAATCATGGCCAGAGCGGTCATCAACACAGGGCGCAGGCGGATAAAGCCGGAGTCCAGCGCGGCCTTGCGTGCATCGCCAACCAGAGTCTCCAGCCGCTCGCGGGCAAAACTCACCACCAGGATGGAGTTGGCCGTGGCCACGCCCATGCACATGATGGCGCCGGTAAGAGCCGGCACGCTGAGCCGGGTGTTGGTGAGGAAGAGGAACCAGACAATGCCCGCCAGGGCTGCCGGCAGAGCCGAAATGATGAGAAATGGATCGAGCCACGACTGGAAGTTGACCACGATAAGCAAGTAAACCAGCAGGATGGAGAAGGCGAGGCCGGCCAGCAGGCCGATGTACGACGTGTTCATGGTCTCGCTCTGGCCACGCAGGATGAAATGCGAGCCTCGCGGCAGTTCTTTCTCGTGGCGGACGACGATCTTCTCGATCGAGCGGGTCACTGTACCCAGGTCGGTTCCATCTACGTTGGCATAAATATCGATCACCGGCTGAATGTCGTAGTGGCTCACCGTTCCCAATTCGGTGCCAGGCGTGATGGCGGCCAGGTTCCCTAGCACCTGCACCGGGCGCTGGACGCCAGGCGCACCGGTGGCAGCCGCTCCGTTGGCGGTTTGGGCCGCGGATGTGCCCGTGATGGGCAAGCTTTGCAACGCGGCTACTGAGTCGACCCCATATTGAGGGGCCTGGATGGCGATGTTGTAGCTGACGCCAGTTCTGGGATCAAGATAAAAGTTTGGGGAGGTCTGGAAGCTTCCGCTCAAGGCGATCAGCAGGCTCTGTGCCACATCCCTCTGCGTCAGGCCGATGGACGCTGCGCGTGTGCGGTCCACGTCCACCTTCATCTGGGGGAGATCGAAGGGCTGCTGGATGCGCGCGTCCGCGGCTCCGGGAACATAGCGCACCTCATCAAGCATCCGCTCCGCCAGGGCGCGGTTGCCATAGAGATCCGGGCCAATCACTTGAATGTCGATGGGCGCTGAGAGGCCAAAGTTGAGAATCTGGGTCACGATGTCTACAGGCAGCACGTAAAAAGTGACGCCGGGATACTGGTGAGCCAGTACGGTACGAAGGCGCTCAATATAGGCCCCGGTGGGGTGGTGATCCTTGCTCAACTGCACCTGGATGTCGGCATCGGCCGGGCCGACTGGCGCCGAGGTGGAGTAGGAAAGATTCAATCCCGAGGTGGGTAGGCCAATGTTATCGACGATGTTGACCACTTCTTGGGCAGGAATCTGCTCACGGATAGTCGAGTCGACGTGGTCACAGAGTGCGGCAGTCTCCTCAATACGCGTGCCGGTTCGGGCGCGTACGTGAATCTTGAACTGGCCGGAGTCGACCGAGGGGAAGAAGTCCTGGCCGAGCCACGGCGCCAGCAGCCCGATTGAGCCCACTGCAAACGCCATGAAGAGGATCAGAAAGACCCCGGCGTGGTCCACGCACAGGGTGAGCAGTCGCAGGTAGCCGTGGCGAAACGCCTCAAAACCAGATTCGAAGGCCAGTTGAAAACGGACCAGGGGGTTGCGGCTGGAATGCCTCCTCGCAACGTCCGCGTCGTCATGCTCCTTGAGCAGGTACATGGCCATGGTGGGGACCAGGGTCCGTGAGAGCAGATAGCTGGCCAGCATGGCAAAGACAACCGCTTCAGCCATAGGAACAAAGAGGTACTTGGCCACGCCGCTCAGAAAGAACATGGGCACGAAGACGATGCAGATGGAGAGGGTCGATACAAAGGCGGGAATGGCGATCTGCGCCGAGCCGTCGAGGATGGATTGCTCCAGCTCCCTTCCCGACTCAAGATAGCGGTTAATGTTCTCGATGGCCACCGTGGCATCGTCCACCAGGATGCCTACAGCCAATGCCATGCCTCCCAGAGTCATGATGTTGATGGTCTCGTGCAGCGCGGAGAGAACGGCGAGCGAGGAGAGAATCGAGAGAGGGATAGAGACCGCGATGATGATTGTGGAACGCCAACTGCCCAGGAAGATCAGGATCATGATGGCGGTGAGGCAGGCGGCGATGATGGCCTCGCGGACCACGCCGTTCACCGCGCCGCGGACGAAGATCGACTGATCGGAGAGAGCGTTGATCCGGAGTTGCGGCGGCAACTGGCCCTTCACGCTCTCCAGCTTGGCCCTGACGCCGGCGATGATATCCAGCGTGGAGGCCGATCCGGTCTTCATAATGCTCATCAGAATGGCGCGGCGCCCATCGACACGCACGACATTGATCTGTGGCGCATTGCCGTCGCGAACATGCGCCACATCACGGATGTAGATGACCGCGCCGTTAACCGCCTTTATGGGCAGATCGTTCAAGTCGTCGATGACCGTAGGCGCGGAATTGGTCTCTACCGCATAGTCGAAGCGGTCGATCTTCATGGTGCCGGAGGGCGCGATCAGATTCTGCGCGGAGATGGCGTTCACCACATCCACCGGTGATAGCCCCTTGGCCTGTAGCGCGGGCAAATCCAGGTCAACCTGCACCTGGCGCGGCTTGCCGCCGAAAGGAAAGGCCGTCTGCGCTCCCTCAATGGTGGCCAGATGAGTGCGGATGGTGTTCTGGCCCAGGTCGTTCAACTGCTGCTCATTCAGGCCCAGGCCCGAGAGTCCTAGCTGCAAGATCGGTACCGCAGAGGCGTTGTACTGGATGATGAAGGGCGGCGTAGTGCCCGGCGGCAGCATGCGCAACTGCGCCTGGCAGATAGCGGTCACCTGGGCTACGGCCTGGCCGATGTTGACATGCGGCTGGAAGAAAACTTTGATGACCCCCATGCCGTTGAGCGATTGCGACTCGATGTGCTCAATGTCGTTGACTGTAGTGGTCATGCCGCGCTCGTTGTTAGTGACAATGCGGTTGGCCATCTCCTGCGCCGAAAGGCCGCCGTAACCCCAGACCACGGTAACGACAGGGATATCGATATTGGGGAATATATCCGTCGGCATCGACAGGATGCTGAACACGCCGACAATCAAGATCAATAACGCAAAGACGACAAATGTATAAGGCCGCCGTAGCGCAAGCCGGACAATCCACATAAGGCTGGTGCTCGCTCCTGAGCCGGGTTGCTCGTATCAGTGCTGTCCGTGCCCGGGTTGCGCCTGCAATGTAGCTCGAAACAGGATGGCAAACATATGGGCGTGGTATTGGCCGGCTCACCGGGTTCCGGGCCGGGCGGCAGAACCGCCAGAACCCGTTCCAACAACCTGTTGGAAATACTATGGTAGACGAAGTCGCGAGCCAACGGCACGAGAGCTTGAAAATGCGGGCGCCTGCCGAGTATTGCCTGGTTCGCTTACAATAGTTTCGTCTTGCATCCCCTGCGGATTGGGCCTTCAGCGAATCTTAAGGAATCCGCCCCTCAATCGCGCTCGGGGAACGAAACTTCAGGCGAAACTTTAGCGTCCGTAGAAACGAATTCGGGCAGTTTTACCTGTGCCCGGCATGGCAGCATATATGCCCCCTCTGCGGGCATTCACTCAAAGGAAAACGACGGGAATCGACACCATGTCATTCGAAAGCACTCCGGAGTCCTATCTGCCCACTGGCGGCGAACCGCAACAGCCTCACACCCGCAAAAGATACTGGGTTCGCATTATCGTTTACCTGGTTCTGGTGTGCGCCGTGGGTTTTGTGGTGTGGCGGATCTACCAGAACCAGCAGGCGGCCAAGAAGCTGAGCGCGGACCAGGCAGCAGCGTTGATTGGGCGGCCGATTCCCGTGCAGGTGACTGCCGCGGAGCAGCGGCCGATGCCCATCTTCCTGACCGCTCTGGGCACGGTGACGCCCTATATGAGCGTTACGGTGAAGGCGCGGGTCAACGGCGAACTACAGCCGGTCAAATTTACCGAAGGTCAGCAGGTAAGGCAGGGCGAAACCATCATGGTGATCGATCCCCGGCCCTACCAGGCGGCGCTGGACCAGGCTAAAGGCACATTGGCTCACGATCAGGCGCTGCTGAAGAACGCCATGGCGGAGTATTCCCGCTACAAGGCGCTCTTCGACCTGGGCGTGGTCTCCAAGGAGGTCATGCAAACCGACGAGGCCGCCCAGGGCCAGTATCTAGGCGCCATCGAGGCCGATAAGGCGGCGGTCGAAAACGCCCAGTTGCAGCTCAACTGGTGCACCATCCAGTCGCCCATCAACGGCCGCATCGGCCTGCG
>Ga0182027_10012906_pt1 | contig 11698 bp, 7 predicted proteins | sample 712E1DmetaG_FD_121300 | JGI IMG/M metagenome (GOLD analysis project Ga0182027, IMG submission 121300) | Permafrost microbial communities from Stordalen Mire, Sweden - 712E1D metaG (Illumina Assembly) | ecosystem: Environmental > Terrestrial > Soil > Wetlands > Permafrost | place: Sweden...
TATCAGAATCAATCCCTGTGCAGCGATGTGAAAACACGGAGCATCCTGGTTCAGACCTCTCCATCCTTCACCTGCGGTCAGACTTTGACCGATATCCGCGATGGGAAAACCTACCCGACTGTTCTTCTTGGGACCCAATGCTGGATGAGAGCTAATCTCAACTATGGCTCATCCATCGCAGGAACCCTCAGCCAGAGCGATAACTGCCAGGTGGAGAAATACTGCTATGCTGATGATGCTTCCAACTGCTCAGTATATGGTGGATTATATCAATGGGATGAGCTGATGCAATACCAGACCACCGTCCCGCTGCAGGGACTTTGTCCCCCGGGATGGCATATCCCCTCGCAGGCGGAGTGGATGGCGCTGTTTGCCTTTTACCAGGAGCAGGCCCTTGCCGCAAAGCCTTTGCAGGATACCATCATCGCCGGGTTTAGGGCCAAAGAAAGCGGGGTGATCTACAGCAACTTTTCCTGGAGCTTCAAAGGCTTTGCCACTATCTTCTGGACCTCCACATCCTCGGGCCCCGTAAAAGCCCTCTCGCACGGGATGAACCTCCAGGATTTCAGTGTGTCGGACTATTTCGCCAACCGGTCCAATGCCTTTGCGGTGAGGTGTGTGAAAGATTAAATAATCACCGAATATCATTCCTAAACAAAAAATGTGTAATTTTAAAGTTTGATTTTAATTTTACACAAAATGAAATATGTTAACAGAATTATCGAAGAAGAAGCCCTCAAACTGGCCGAAGGTTTTCCTGTCCTGACAATTACCGGACCCAGGCAATCAGGAAAAACTACCCTCGCACGTTATCTTTTCTCTTCATTGCCATATTTGAATTTTGAAAATCCGGATACACGTGCTTTGGCTTTAAGCGATCCCCGGACTTTCTTGTCACAGTTCAGGGAGGGAGCCGTTCTGGATGAATTTCAGAAGGTTCCGGATCTTCTCTCTTATCTTCAGCAAATTGTCGATGAAAACAGGAATGGGGTGAAGTTTATCCTCACAGGAAGTAATCATTTTGCCTCTATGGAACAAGTGAGCCAATCTCTGGCGGGTCGCACTGCTGTTCTCAAATTATTGCCATTCAGCATACAGGAAATTCAAAAAAAAATTCCGTCATCTACCGATGAACTGTTACTAAAAGGATTTTACCCGGAAGTGTATTCAGGGAAAGTTGAGTCAAATACATTTTACAGGAATTATTATGAGACTTATTTGCAGAAAGATGTACGACAATTGATCCAGGTGCGGGACCTGAATTTGTTCGACCGGTTTATAAGACTTTGTGCCGGTCGTTCAGGAGGGCTTTTAAATATCAGTTCCCTGGCCAACGATACCGGGCTTTCTGTTCCTACAATGAGACAATGGATATCGGTGTTGGAAGCTTCTTTTATTTTGATGCTTCTCCCACCATACTATGATAATATCAGTAAACGCCTGATAAGGTCCCCAAAATTGTATTTTTATGACACAGGGCTTGCAAGTTATCTTTTGGGAATTACAAGCTGTGAACAGATGAGCAGGGATCCGCTTCGTGGTTCTTTATTCGAAAACATGGTGATTATGGAAGTGATCAAACACCGGCTTAATCAGGGACTCGAACCTTCTGTCTTTTTTTACCGTGACAGTCACCATATCGAAGTTGACCTGGTCATCAGAAAAGGTCATCAGTTGATCCCTGCTGAGATCAAATCATCCAAAACGTATAATCCTGATTTTCTTAAAGGTTTGATTTATTTTGAAAAACTGTTTAAGGACCGCATACCTGAAAGTTGGCTGATCTATGACGGTGACATTGAACAGGAAGGAAAACATAACATTATAAATTATCGTCATTGGGGGATCTTGAAATAATTTGACTGTCCCGTTGCTTATATTTTATCCTCTCTGTGTGATTTACACACGAAAAACGCCATTTCAGCGATGATTTTGCAGGTCATTGACCTAGCATATCCGTTTTAGCGACAATCTCCGGAATTATATCAATCCTTTTCTTCCCTGCACCGATTCATCTTGGAAAAGCATGCGTGTGGAAATACCTTTGTATCAATAGTTAAATAATCGTTAAACATATGTTAAACCGTACGATAAAAGGTAACATTCCGAACTTTTGAACGACCTATTGATTAGTGCATAAAATAATGGAGGATTAACCAATGAAACCACAAAACATTACAAAATTTATTGTTGTCCTGATCACTCTGACGATCCTGGCCGGTACGTCCATGGCCGGGAATGTTTCGAAAGAAACCATCTCCACCATAAGGGAAGCCATCAAGGAACAGGTGAAACATCCCGGTTTTTATAAGATCAAGGAAAATCTCTGCTGCGCTGATGTCATTTTCACTATCAGTGAAGAAGGCAAACTGCTGGTCAAACGGATTAATTCTGAAAATGAAGCCCTGTCTGATTATCTTGCAAAGGCCCTTTCGGATATCCGGTTCTATAAATTGAAAAGCCCGATGAACCAGCATTACCGCATCAAACTCTCTTTCCGCCTTATCTGAGGCGCAATTGGTTGATAATTATTCTTTACTTCCTGAAAGCTGCCTTCCCGCGAGGAGGCAGCTTTTTTATTTCCACGCAGGAGTTTTTTATATTTGCCGGAAGTTGAAACCCTAACAAACAAATCCATGGAAGAGAAAAAACTGAACATTCCCAAACTCCTGCCCGTGCTGATGGCGTTTATCGTTATGAGCTTTGTCGACCTGGTTGGCATTGGCGTGGACCGCGTAAGCAAAGACATGAGCCTGAGCGCGACTCTCGGGCAGCTGATCCCTTCCGCCGCCTTTCTCTGGTTCCTCTTGCTTTCGGTTCCTGTGGGCATCATGCAGGCCAGGATAGGGAAGCGGATGATGCTGAACATAGGTATGCTGGTAACGGCCTTTGGACTCCTGGTTCCTTTTTTCATCTATTCTTTCTCCATGGTGCTCTTTGGCTTTGCCCTGTTAGGTATAGGGAACACCATTGTGCAGGTCTCGGCCAATCCCCTGATCGTGGATGTGGTCCCTTCGAACCGGGCCTCGAGCTTCCTCAGTTTTTCCCAGTTCATCAAGGCTATTGGTTCCATGATCGGAGCCCCGCTGGCAGGGTTCTTCGCCCTGAAGTTCGGAGACTGGAAGCTGCTGTTCCTGGTCTTTGGCCTTGTTTCGATACTTACCGTTATATGGCTCGGGATGACAAAGGTGGATGAGCGTAAGCCGGAAAACATCAAAGTGACCTTCGGCTCGGCGTTCAGCCTTCTTGGCAACGTGTTCATCCTCCTGATGGTGCTTGCCATCTTCGTGGTCGTGGGCGTTGATGTGGGCTTCAATTCGAATTCAGGACAGTTGCTGATGAAGCATTTCGGTATTGAACAAACTGCTGCGGAATCAGGCCGCTCGGTGTATTTTTTCGGCCGTATGCTGGGGACTTTTGCCGGGGCCATCATGCTCACAAAGATCTCCTCGCGTAAATTCCTGATGGTGACTTCATTCTTAGGGATCCTGACACTGATCGCCTTGCTTGCCATTCATTCCCCGGCAGCTGCCTGGGTGATGGTATTCCTGATCGGGATGTTCGTGGCCAATATCTGGCCCTTGGTCTTCTCCATTGCAGTCGAAAAATATCCCAACCGTTCAAATGAGATCTCCGGCCTGATGATGAGCGCCATCTGCGGGGGAGCCGTCATCCCCCTCGTCATGGGCTGGGTGAGCGACCTCAGCGGGGTTACCGCCGGGATCTACGTGCTGATCGTTTGTATGGTATACCTGTTCGGGGTGGGCGTGTATTCCCTCAAAAAATAGAGAAACATTTAAGGTCAGGAAATCATTCCTCCACTACGGAACTATTGCGACCCACCATCGGCTCAATTCCTAAGCGAGTCAAGCCGTTCGCAAGCTCACTTCCCTGCCTCGCTTCAACGGAATTTTCACCGGGTGGGGACCCCGCATTAGTTCCTGATGTGTCGGAATGACCCCCTGACCCAATTTCATTTTTTCGGTGTTATTTCGGCATCCGCCCGTCGGCCTGGCGCTCCACCATCCAACCCGGATATTCCTTGCTGAGCTCACTCACTGCGTCGAGACGGGACATCTCATCTTCAGACAGAGATAATGTTGTAGCTGCAATATTGTCGCGGAGCTGCTCCTCTTTTTTCGCACCGATAATGATGCTGGTAACGCCTTTCTTGCGAAGCATCCAGGCCAGCGCCACTCGTGCCACGCTTGCTTCGTAGCCCCTTGCGATCTCCTGCATCACATCGATGATTGCATAGGCTTTTTCTTTATTTACCGGCGGAAAATCGAATTCGTCACGCCGGCTGTTCCCGGCTTTAAGGATTTCGCGGCTGAACTTGCCTGAGAGAAAACCGCCGGCCAGCGGGCTCCAGGGCATGATGCCGAGGTTCTCGGACAGTGCCATGGGAACGATCTCCCTCTCGATGTCCCGGCCGGCAATGCTGTAGTAATTCTGAAGGGCGACGAACCGGTTCCAGCCCATCTTATCAGCATAACTGTTGGCTTTCACTACCATCCAGGCAGGATGGTTGCTGATGCCCAGGTACCTGACCTTGCCTGATTGCACCACCTCTTCAAGGCCACGCATGGTTTCCTCCAGTTCCGTTACCGGGTCCACACCATGTATGTAAAGCAGGTCGATATGGTCCATTCCCAGCCTCTGCAGGCTTTCGTCCACGCTGTAACGGATGTGCAGCTTTGACAGCCCGACCTGGTTTGCGCCGGGGCCCGTTCGCCCCCTGACCTTCGTGGCAATAAATACATCCTGCCGGCTGATCTTAAGCTCCTTCAGGGCTTTGCCAAGGAGGATCTCCGACTGTCCTTCCGAATAAACATTGGCAGTGTCTATGAAATTGATCCCGCTTTCCAGGGCTATCTGTACAAGATTCGTGACTTCTTCCTGCGGCAGCTTGCCGATGGCTGTCCAGAATCCCTTTCCGCCGAAAGTCATGGCGCCGAGGCAAAGCTCCGACACCAGGACACCGGTTTTTCCTAACGTATTATATTGCATAATGCTATGATTTTTGTTTTCTAAGAAACGTAAGGGGAAAACGATTATTTTCCTATTTGTTTTTTTCCTGCGCCACCTTTTTCAGCACCTCTTCCTGCAGATTCTTCGGAAGTGGCATGTATTGGTAGAATTCCATGGCGTAATTTGCACGGCCGGAAGAGATATTCCTCAGCTGGGTGGAATAGCCGAACATTTCCATCAGGGGAACATACACGCTGATCTTCTGGGATCCCTTGCGGTGGCGGCGCATCCCTTCAATCCGCCCGCGGCGGCGGTTCAGGTTCCCCACGATATCACCGATGTATTCATCCGGGGTGTTTACTTCCACCTTCATGATCGGTTCCAGCAAAATGGGGCTTGCCTTCAGGAATCCCTGCTTGAAGCCGATCGCTGCGCAGATCTGGAAAGCCATATCGGATGAGTCGACGGCGTGGAAGCTGCCATCCAGAAGGGTTACGCGAACATCAACAACAGGATACCCTGCAAGGATCCCCTTGTCCAGGCTTTTTTCAAGTCCTTTTTTCACGGACGTAATGAATTCGGAGGGGATGGCTCCTCCTTTGATGTGTTCTACGAACTCAAAACCCTTGCCGGGATTTGGTTCAAGGCGCATCACCGTATGTGCAAACTGCCCCTTGCCACCGGTTTGTTTCACATGCCTGTAATTTGATTCCACTTCAGCCGTAAGCGTTTCACGGAAGGCAACGGAAGGTTCGCCTACGATGGCGTCCACCTTGAATTCATGCTTGAGCCTGTCGACGATGATTTCCAGGTGAAGCTCACCCATCCCCGCGATCACGGTCTCCTCTGTTTCCTCGTCAAACCTTACATTGAAGGATGGGTCTTCGGTGGCCAGTTTGTGAAGGGCCTCTCCCAGCTTTGCCTGGTCCTGCCGTTTCAGGGGGTTTATCTTCAGTTCGATCACGGATGGCGGAACATGAATATTTTCGAGCAGCAAACGATGCTCTTCACTGCAGAGGGTATCGCCGGTCTTGGTAAGTTTCAGCCCTATAAGAGCTACAATATCTCCCGGCCCGGCTTCCGACACTTCCTCCCTTTCCTTTGCATGGATCTTCATGATACGCCCGATACGCTCATGTTTTTTCTTCGTGGCGTTGAATACCTGCATCCCGCTTTTCAGGGTTCCCGAAAAGATTCGGGTAAAGGTCTGCTGACCGACAAACGGATCATGGATCAGCTTGAACGCAAGTGCCGAGAATGATTCTTTGGGTGAAGGGTGGCATATATGAAGTTTTTCAGGATCGTCCAGGTCTGTACCTGTTACAGCTCCTTTATCGACAGGAGAAGGAAGATAATCGGCAACGGCATCCAGAAGCAGCTGTATTCCTTTGTTTTTGTAAGCTGCCCCGCAGAAAACGGGCGTGATCAGTATCTTCAGTGTGGCCTCGCGGGCGGCGCGCTTCAGTAGGTCGGCCGGCACTTCTTTCTCATCGAAGAAAAGCTGCATGATCTCTTCATTGAATTCAGCCACTTTCTCGACGATCCTGGCCCTGGCCTGTTCCACTTTTTCATGGTATTCTTCGGGAAGGGGAATTTCAATCCTTTCGAATTCTTCGAATTTATAAGCTTTCCGCTCAATGACATCGATGATGCCTGTAAAGTTTTCTTCTTCCCCCATCTGTATATGGAACGGGAAGGCGTTTGCATCAAGATATTTGTTCATCTGGTCAATGACATTCGGGAAATCGGCCCCTACCCTGTCCATCTTGTTGACGAATGCAATCCTGGGGACCCTGTAGCGGTCAGCCTGGTTCCAGACGGTCTCACTTTGCGGCTCGACCCCACCAACGGCACAAAATACGGCTATCATCCCATCGATGACCCGGAGTGAGCGTTCCACTTCAATGGTAAAATCCACGTGTCCCGGCGTGTCGATCAGATTGATCGCAAAACCGTTCCAGACGCAGGAAATGGCAGCGGAGGCGATGGTGATCCCCCTTTCCTGTTCCTGTTTCATAAAATCCATCGTGGCCTCCCCGTCATGAACTTCCCCCATCTTACGGGTAGTGCCGGTGAAATAAAGAATGCGTTCCGTTACGGTGGTCTTACCTGCGTCGATATGAGCGGCAATACCTATATTCCTGAGTTTACTTAATGACATGGTTTTAAAAATTGGGGTGCAAAGGTACGTTTTTTTTAATTCGCTATGCAAAATAATGAAAATGAAGACGATAATTTAACGATTCAAGAGTTATAGGGTAAAAGCCGTTCGGGATTGTGAAGCTGGATCTTCTGATTGCAATCAATTCGTTCCTTCGCTGTTTTCTTTTGTATCTTTGACCATCCTAATCTCTCATCCATGCGGTTCACGGCCAAGACAAGGGAGATCATCAAATTCCTTTCAACAACAGTCGCGATTTACGCTGTCCTCATCTTTATATTTGCCGTACTTTATTACAAGACCGGGAGCATAGGATTTTACCGGCCCATCCAGCGAGTTTACGAACCCATCGATTTTGAGAAGGCCGTTTATTTCAGCATCGTTTCCTTTCATACCATAGGCTACGGGGATATCTACCCCCTTACATCGCAGGGAAGATACATCCTGATGAGCGAAGCATTTACATCCCTGTTCTTTATTTCCATATTTTCAGGTTTCCTGGTTTATTTCGTGATCCGCCGGAGAGATGACATTTTCACGACCCGCCGCATTTATATACGAATGAGGAAGGATAAATGGTTCCTGTCGATCCGCCTGGGGAATAAAGGCAGGGCGATCATCGACATGAAAGGAAAATTCGAGGCATGGATCGTCCAGAACAATTCAAGGGTCAGGATATTCAGGCACGACGAGGAGATGGCCGACCTGGAGAATATCCTGTACTTTGATATTTACCTGGGTGACCCCGGTGCACACAAACTCAGAAAGGCACTGGCCGATTCACTTAACGGCAGGATCCTGCTGCACATCAAATATGCATTCATCGGTAACGATATCGGGACCGGGGAGCAGGTAGCCCATGCGGTTTATTACGATTCAACCCTGCTCCGGTTCGGGAAGATATTCCAGAATGTGTATTCATGGGATGAACGCGGCCGCAGGGTGGATTTCCGATGGAAAAACTTCGAAAAGATCGAACCCCTGGAAGAAGAAATAGTTAATGGATTTATCGCTGATAACAGCTCATCTAACGGATGAGTGTCTTCCCTGTATAAGTTTTTCCTCCTGGTTTGACCCTGGCACTGTCGGCCGGAAGCCCAGGAACCATATCACCCGTTTGCAGGTTTACCGGATTATTGGTATTTCCTGACCCTTTGATTGTCAGGTTCCCGTTTATCGTAAGATTTTTGTTGGGATTTATTGACAGCGAAGCGCCGGAACCAATCATCAGGTTGTTACAGGAGTTGCCAGTTGTATTGATAACTGGAAGGTAAGTCCTGACCGGGATCGTCACATCGGTCGATGACGTCGGCAGTGTGGAACCATCCCAGTTGGCGGCCGTATTCCAGTCGGTCGGGTTACCTGATGCACCACCTATCCAAAGCCCTGAAGAAGAGATATAAATATCGTCAATGGCCCACCAGTATCCGTAGGTTCCGACATAGGTCCATTTGAATTTCACCTGGTTGTACCCGGCTGCTCCGGTAATAAGCTGGTTAAATGCTGCCGGATTCGAAGTTGAGGAGGTCCATTGCTGGATCTGGGTCCATGTGCTTCCGTTGTCGGTACTGTATGAAAGGATGGCAGTAGATCCTGATTTGTACCGGAAGTAATGGTTGAATTTTAGGTAAACAGAGGTATAAATTGACAGGTCGAGAGCCGGTGTAATCAGGTCAGCGTTCTGGGAATTCCCGCTTCCATATGTATTGCTGTTCAGATAGGCATAATTTCCTGTCAGGGCAGGAGCTCCCGAACCGCTGATCGTTCCGAACTGCCATATCTCTCCGTTCCCCTGGTGATCGGCCTGGCTCCAGCAGGAAGGGATAGAGGTCGTATTGAATGACTCGCTGAAAGGAAGTACATACTGTGCACAAAGTGTTGTGAATTGTATATCGTTCCCGTACCATGTTCCATAACTGTTCGTGGCATAGGCCCTGATGTGATACAATGTATTGGTGGAGAGGCCGCTGAGATAGCTGGTAAACGAGGAAGGTCCTGAACCGTCGGTAGTGTGATTGCCTGAAATGGCCGGGTTGGATGATGTGCCCCAGCAAACCCCTCGGGCTGTCACGGTATTACCCCCGTCGTAAACCACATTCCCCCCGGTTGTGGCTGAAATGGTCGTGATAGAGGTTGCAGATGTTGTCGTAATTATCGCGGCCCCGGCTGTAAAACTGATATAATTCCCATTCGTGGTGCCGTCACTGTTCGTTCCGTCAAGCCTGAAATAATAGGTTGTTCCGCCGGTCAGGCCGCTGATCGTTGCATTCACCGCAACAGCTGATGATCCTGATCCTGCAGATGTTGTAGCCGTATTGTTTCCAAAAGCCAGGCTGTTTCCCCATTCAAAATGAGATGTCGATGCAAGACCGTTCGGGTTAATGGTTCCGTTCAGTGTCGCCCCGGTGGGTGTAACATTGGTCGCAGTGTTTGTAAAGACTGCAGGCTGGTTGTTGAACTTTAAGGATGCTACACGGGTCTGCCAGGTCCAGCCACCTGTGGTCTGCACATATTCATCCGTAAACCAGAATGTCTGGTCATCCGACGGGTCGACCGTCATACAGGAATAATCACCCCAACGCCCGTATTGGGCATAATTCTGGGAACCTGTACCGTTAATAATATTTTGTTCTGTAGCTGTCATTTGCCCCAGGGGATCCGTCGAGAGCCGGCCGGGATAATGGATCGATGGATATACATTGGAGCTGTTCGACAATGAAAATCCGAGGGCGATATCCCCGTTCCCGTTCATGGCAACACTTGGCATCCACCGGTATGTGGCATCAGGGGAATAAGTCCCCTGCTGGTAAATGCCCCATCCGCTTCCGTAGTTCCGCAGTTCATACCAGCGGCAACCTGCCACCCCGTTACCCGCATTGACCGAATGGCAGTCGACCATGGTCTCGTATGTGCCGAAATTCCTGTACTGGTTCCGGAACATCAGGCGGTCGGCCAGGTCTTCAAGCATATACGACGTTCCCGTTCCGCCCGGTTCAGGTATGCAACGTCCCCTGCCTGAAATATCATCGCTGCAGATCGTCGAATTAAAGGCAGCTGTAGCCAGCTGGAAGGTCTGTGCAAACGTACTATTGGAAGTCGTTGCCCAGTCGACATGGAAAGACCAGATCTTTAAATATTGTGTAGTCGTGGAACTCCAGTCGTCGAAATACATGAAATAGTCTGGCTCGCCCGAAGACGGTGTATTTGAACCGTCCCAGTCGGAAGGCAGCATGGCCCAGGGATCTGAACTGTTCGTTCCCTGCGATTTATAGATCATGGCAGCAGTCTGGTCGCCAACAAGCATTTTGTCACGCTGTAAGGCACAGGCCCCAGTCCCACTGTAAGATGAACCATTTGTAAACTGGTTGAATGAAAGGTAATACCCGTCGGGCCAGACTCCGAGTTTCGGATAATCAGGCATCTGGGTGTTAAACTGGAAAATATAACGGTACCAGGAACCCGTAGGGTCAGAAGTCTGTGATATCGCTACCAACTCCGCATAATTGCCAGTCGGCAAAGAAAACTGTGAAATGATCCATCGCTGGGCAACCTGGTCCCATAAAACCACGGGGTCACCGTTATTGGTGCCCGCCCATGGAGCCGGGATCCCTGTCCAGATGGTCGACAGAGAAGTCCCTGAAAGCACCAGGGTGCCTGTCTTCGTCCAGACCGTTAACCTTGAATTGATCACCTGGACATAATTGTTCAGGCTTACATCCCCCTGTGTGTCGGGCGGCATGACCCCATCGAGATTGGCGGTACCTTCAAAATTCTGGATCGGTCCCTGGGTTTCCGGAAAGTATGACCCGCCTTGTTTCTGCCATACCGGGTCTTCTGGCAACATAAACGGGTGACGTCCGAATTTCTCATATTTCGGGTTAACCTCATTCTCGACCTCTTTGAATTCCTTTCGCTTAACCACGGTCGAACTGGCTTTGGCCATGTCCCTCAGGGGTGGGGAAATATCAAAGTAAAGAGCTTTACATACGTAAGTTTCCAGGCCGTCAGGACATTGGATACGGGTGAGTCTGGTCGTGATCTCCTGTCCCGAAACCCTTACTCCTGTAAGGCTCAACAATAACAATACAATGATATATTTTTTCTTTCTCATGCCCGGTAGGGTATATTTACTAGAATATCAAGGCACAAAGTTACTCCTCAAAAGTCATACTTGTTCAATTATTTAGAAAAATTATAAATAATTAAGATTTCGGGAATGCCAATCGGTGCTTTTTTACCCCGTTGATCCTGTTTTAACGGGAAATGTAACGTGTCTCGGCCTGGCAGGTCTCCAATGTTTCCACGAGCTTTGAAGAAAAAAATTTTCCTGGTAAAATCACCTGATCTGTACAACCATTTTAAAAATCCCTTGTTTTATATTTACGGTATATTGCACGAATCGGGTAAGGATTTTATACGGTTGTCCAGACATGAATGTTTATAATTATACTCAAAGAAAACAAGTTTGCAACATAATCAGGCTTGAAGCAGTTGGAAATTATCGGTCATTAATGTCAATAATTCCGGCCTGTATTTTTTAATGTTTTTAAAGAAATTCAAACAATA
>Ga0182027_10012907_pt1 | contig 11698 bp, 11 predicted proteins | sample 712E1DmetaG_FD_121300 | JGI IMG/M metagenome (GOLD analysis project Ga0182027, IMG submission 121300) | Permafrost microbial communities from Stordalen Mire, Sweden - 712E1D metaG (Illumina Assembly) | ecosystem: Environmental > Terrestrial > Soil > Wetlands > Permafrost | place: Sweden...
AACAATTCCAGACACTGGCGCGACGCACCGCCGCCAAAGAAACCATGTTGCAGGATTTCTCGGCATTTTGCCACCAAATCAAACAAGCCTTGAACAACCCTACGCCCCAAGCCCAGCAGGAAGCGATTCGGTTGTTAATTGACCACGTGGTTGTCGGAGAAAATGAGATCGTGATCAAGCACATCGTCCCGACTGACGATGATTGTCGTTTGAAACCAGGACGTAGATAAACGCGGATGAACGTTGATGGGGTTCGATTAACACCGAAAAACCTATTTTTCAAGAACGAAAGCGCTCAAAAATTGTTGTGCATCGTTTTGCATCTCTGTTTACACTTGCACACCTGCCCCATGAACTACGTGGGGTGCGCGCACACTTGCCCCGGGCGGGAGTGCAGGTGTCTCTGGTGAATCCGAATTTCCAAACACTCTCTGATGATATCCTTCACATCTTCCGCCAGAATCTTCGTATAATGTCAGGCAGTAATTGCAGCAACCATTCACGCAGTCCCAGGAGCAAACATGAAATTCGGAATTCACAATCCCTCGTGGATATTCGGTTCGGACCAATACGAAATCTTCGAGGAAGTCAAACGCAAGGCGCAATGGGCGGAGACACACGGCTTCACCTGGTTTTCACTGATGGATCATCTTATTCAAATCGCCGGGGTGGGCCAGGCGGATGAACCGTTCATGGAAGGCTGGTCCACGCTGGCCGCCCTGGCAGCGGTCACCAGCAGGACACGTCTGTCGCTGTTGGTCACCTCGGTGGGATACCGCAACCCGGCGCACCTGGCAAAGATCGCGGCGGGTGTGGATATCATCAGCCGCGGGCGACTCACGCTGGGCATCGGCGCAGGCTGGAACGTTCAGGAATACAACCAATACGGCTGGGTCTTTCCCGAAAAACCCGCCGTGCGCATCCAGCAGATGGAGGAAGCGATCCAGCTCATCCTGAAGATGTGGAGCGAGCCGCGCGCCACCTTCGACGGGAAATATTTTCACATCCAGGAGGCGATGCTGGAGCCGAAGCCGCTGCAAAAGCCGCACCCGCCCATCCTGATCGGTGGAGGCGGAGAACAGTTAACCCTGAGGGCGGTGGCGCGTTGGGGCGATGCCTGCAATGTATTTGGCGATCCGGAAATGGTAAAGAATAAGTATGCCATTCTGAAAAAGCATTGCGAGCAGGCGGGACGCGACTACAACACGATCCAGCGCACGAACCTGACCACACTCATGCTGGCGAAAAACGAATCCGAACTCCAGGCGAAGAAAAAGCTTCTGAACTTGCCCGAACCCTTCCGCGGTTATGCCCTGACCGTTTCACAGGCGGTTGATCTGGTCGGCAAATACCAGGAGGCCGGCACACAATTGCTCATCTTGAGCAGTTATAAGAATGAATTTGAGACCCTCGAATTGCTCGCCTCGGATGTCATGCCGCAGTTTGCGGATTGAGGCTTTCTTGTAAACAAAATATTTAACCATGAGGGAAAAAATCAAAGACAATTTGACCTCACTTGCACCGGGTGCAAGTGAGGTGTTTTTCATGCCAAAAAGGGAAAGCCCAAATCGAAGTTGGATCAAAAGCGGTCGGGTATAATGCGGCGCATGATTAACGCATTGATCTTCGACTTCGACGGTTTGATCCTGGACACCGAAACAGCCGAAATCCGCACGTGGCAAAAAATGTATGCAGAATACGGCCATCCTTTTCCACAGGATGAGTTCATCCAAACCGTCGGTGGATTCGGCCTATCAAATTTCGACGCGGCGCGATACCTGCACGAAGTGACGGACGGCGCACTTAACGAGGAAGTGGTCCGCCAGCGTTTCAAAAACGAAAGCGGGGAGGAAATCCGCCGCAGTCCGATTTTGCCCGGTGTGGAGGACATCCTGGCAGAAGCCAAACGCCGGCACATGAAACTAGCCGTGGCTTCGAGTTCCAAACATGCCTGGGTGGATACACATCTCACCCGCCTGGGCCTATTCCCGCAATTCGATATCGTCATTTGCTCCGAGGATGTGCCGGCCGGCCGCACCAAGCCGCATCCGGATTTGTTTCTGAAAGCCTTGGAAGAACTCAAAGCGAAGGTCGGTGAAGCGCTGATCTTCGAAGATTCGCCCCACGGCGTCGCAGCAGCTAACGCGGCGGGGATCGCGGTCGTGGTTGCACCGAATCCGACCACCATCCGTATGCCGTTCAACGGAGAATATCTTAAATTGAAATCGCTTGCGGATTTATCACTAGAAGAGATGATGGCCCACTTTGATGGGATCAGGATTTGATACGCTGAATAAGTGAGATTCTTCGCTTCCGCCCTTTGCCCAAAATAACATGAAAGTTATTGGCGTTATTTCAGCCAGCGGCCCACGGTGAAACTGATATAGCAGACGAGGGTGCTCAGGAGCGCACCCCAAGCCATGTCAATCAAAGTCACAAAAACCGGCCAGTCCTTGATGGTGGCCAGGTTGATCAAATCATAGGTCGCATAGGTCACCAGTCCAAAGAAGGCGGCCAGCACCAGGGTGTTATGCAGTGAACCCGATTGCTGTCCGGGGATGATCACGAAGACCAGCAGTCCGATGCTGAACAGCAGGTAAAAAAGAGCGACCACCACCCAATTGATATTGGAGGCGAGCAAAAAGCCGAGATAGTTTTGATAGAGGGGCCGCGCAATCACCCCGACCCAGGCCAGATCCAATGCGAAGAAGGCCACCAGCGTTGCAAAATACAGTTTGAGGTAATAACCGGCCGTCATGGGATGTGACCTACCCTCCTCCGTAAAGCTTGCGGTGCACAATGCTCAAGGCGCGCACCTGTTCCGCAGCGTGATAAGAGGAGCGCACCAGCGGTGCGGCTTCCACCCACTTGAAGCCGATCTCCAGCCCATAGCGCTTCAACTCGACAAATTCCTCCAGCGTGTAATAGCGCTCCATGGGAAGATGCTTCTTGCTCGGCTGGAGATATTGGCCGATGGTCAGGATGTCCACGCCCCACGAACGCTGGTCGCGCATCACGGCCTTAACCTCGTCCAGCGTTTCGCCGAGGCCGACCATGATGCCGGATTTGGTCAGGACTTCGGGATCGAGTTTCTTGGCATTCGAGAGGGTGACGGCAGCCCAATCATAATTATCCTGCGGCTGGACCTGTTTGAACAAACGCCCTACCGTTTCCACATTGTGATTCAAAATCTCGGGGCGGGCCTCCATCACAATCTTCAAGGCCTCGAGCGAGCCTTTGAAATCGGGGATCAATACTTCAATCGAACAACCCGGCAGTACCTCGCGGATGCGGCGGATGACCATCGCAAAAATCGGCGCGCCGCCGTCCCGCCGGTCATCGCGGTTGACCGAAGTGATGACCGCATGTTTTAGATTCATGGATTTCACAGCCTGGGCCACGCGTTCGGCTTCACCCCAATCCAGGAGGGCCGGCTTGCCATGCTTGATATCGCAAAAGCCGCAGGTGCGCGTGCACACATCGCCGAGCATCAGGAAGGTGGCCGTGCCGGAGCCCCAGCATTCGCCCATGTTCGGGCACATGGCTTCTTCGCAGACGGTATGCAATTCCTTCGAACGCATCAGGGTTTGCAGGCGTTCGTAGGTCTCGCCGGAGGGCGCGCGTACCTTGATCCACTCGGGGCGGCGCAAGGGATGCACAGGTAAATTATCAGAGTTGACTCGAGCGCGTGTGGGGGTGGATGTCATGAGTTAAATAAGGGTATGAGTTTCCAAGTTCGATGCAAATTCTATCATCCCTCCCCTGCCGGGAAGATGACGAGGATATTGCAATGTTCAGGTTGTTATTTTTTCCGAACTTTAAGTCGCAGGCCTTTTACTTCGACCACTTCGACGCTCTCACCGGCATGAATCTGACCTGAGCCTTCGGCGGCTTCCGCGCTCCAAAGCTCCGACCCGACCTCGACTTGTCCTGTTGCGCCAAAATCCATTTTGGCGAATCCGGATTTACCCACCAGCGTCTGCACACCGGATTGAAGCGGAGAGTGCAGGGTGCGCAGGGCAAAGGTCAGGATCACGGCAAACAACAGGCCGATGGCGATGGCGACCGCCACGACCAGCGGCACGGAAACGCGCTCGAAGGATGGCACGCTCGGGGAATTGAACAGCATGAGCGCGCCGAAGATAAATGAAGCGATGCCCGCCACCGTCAAGGCGCCGTGCGTCGGCGCTTTGATATCGAGAATGAACAGTACAAAGGCCGTGCCGACGAAGATCAAACCAAACCAATTGACCGAGAGCAGTCCCATACCGTAGATCGCCAGTGATAGACACACCACGCCGATAAAGCCGGGCACCCACGTGCCGGGGTGGGATATTTCGATTTGCAAAGCCAGCACGCCCACCGAGAGCAAAATGAAGGCGACATTCGAATCGGTCAGGATCAATAAAAGCTGTTCGACAAAGTTCATATCCAGCGGCTCGGTTGTCGCATTGGCAGTATGCAGCGTGGTGGCGCCTGTGGCCATGCTTACGGTGAAGCCATCGAGTTTTTGGACCACATCGTTTACATCGGTGGCGGTGAAATCTATCAGGTGAGCCTGCAGAGCCTCGGAGGCGGAGACGGCCTTGCCATTATCAATCATATCCTGAGCCAACTGGGTCGCGACGGACCCGCGCCTTGCCACCAGCGGACGAATGGTCGCCTTCATGATCTCCTTTTGTTTCGTGACGAGATCCGAACTCAGGTTTTGCCCGCTTGAATCGATTGGGATGGAGGCGCCGATGGCCGCTTCGGGAGCCATGGCCGCGACCTGCGCAGCGATAGTGATCATGGCACCGGCGCTGCCGGCCATGGCACTGTTCGGCGCAACGTAAATCACCACCGGCACAGTGCTGGCGCGTATATCCTGAATGATGTTGTCCATACTCAGCAGATCGCCGCCGGGTGTGTTCAGTTGGACAACCAGAGCTTGGGCATTGCGCTGCTCGGCAGCGTGAATGCCGCGCTCGAAATATTCCTGCATAGCCGGCTCAATGACGCCGTGAGCATTCATCACTAAGACCAACGGCTGATTCGTTTGAGCCGACGCGGGATGAAATATAAAGAATAACGCTAAAAAGAAAACCGATAACAGGCTAATTCGTTTCATAAGTGACTCCAAAAAAGATTATAACCCCAATATGGATACGAAAAGGGCGCAGGGCCGTATCGAAACATGGCCTTCTCAAAGTCCATAACGAATCTATGCTTTGTCATTTTTTAACGCGAAGCACGCAAAGTTCGCTAAGATTCTTGTATTTTCTTTGCGCTCTTCGCGAGCTTTGCGGTTCCTTCTCTGATCTTGAGAAAACCATGCCGTATCGAAAGGTTCCTGCGCCCCTAAAAATTAAAATTGACCTTCGAGATAGGCACGCGTGCGCTCATGCTGGGGATTGGTAAAGACCTCATGCGCCGGCCCGGCCTCCGCAACTTCACCGAGATACATATAAATCACGTAATCGGCGAGACGTTTGGCCTGGCGCAGGGTGTGCGTCACGATCACGATGGTGTATTGCTGCTTCAGATCCAGCAGACGCTTCTCGACATCTTGAGCCGAGATAGGGTCGAGCGCCGAAGTCGGTTCGTCGCCCAAAATGATCTCCGGCTCGACCGCCAGCCCGCGCGCCAGACACAAACGCTGTTGCTGGCCGATCGAAAGGCTGGTGGCCGGGTCATGCAGTCGTTTGCCGACCTCCTCCCAAAGTCCGGCAATCTCAAGGTAATGCTTGACGGCCTTTTTATAGGCAACGCGGTCCTTATACATCCGGTGAATATGCATACCGTAGACCACGTTCTCATAGATGGACATCGGCAGCGGGGAAGGACTCTGTGCCAGCAGACCGACGCGCTTGCGGACTTCGGTGACATCCACATCGCGCGCATAAATATCCTGCTCATCCACCAGCACTTCGCCGGTAATGCGGGCGCCGTCGGTCAACTCGAGGAAGCGGTTGAGGGTTTTAAGCAGGGTTGACTTGCCGCATCCGGACGGTCCCATGATGACCGTAACCTGTTTGCGGGGGATTTCGATATTAACATCTTTCAGCGCCTGCTGTTTGCCATAGAAAGCGTTCAAGTTCCGAACCTGAATATGGGTGTCCATGCTTTGAGACGCAGCGCTTTTCGCCTTTTGGGTTGGAGGATTCAAATCGCTTTCCTGTAGTTGAGTATTCATGTTTACCCTGTTTATTTCACTGTGTATTTATTTAACCGAGCCGAAATCCAACGCGAACCAATGCTGATGATCAAAACGATGATCGTGAGGATCAAGGCTGAAGCATAGCCGCGCTGTTGAACCTTTGGATAAGGCGTGCCCAACTGAAAGAATACCGCCAGCGGCAGGGAGGCGGTCGGCTGCATTAACGAGGTGGGAATCCGATCCGTGTAGCCCGCCGTAAACATGACCGAGGCCGCATCGCCGATGCCGCGTCCCAAAGCCAGGAGAATGGCCGTGATAATGCCGGGCAGCATTTGACGCGTCACGATGCGCATGGCAACCTCCAGTTTGGTCGAACCGAGCGCCAGAGCGGCCTGTTCGAGGTCAACGGGCATACGGCGGATCACTTCGTCCATGGCGCGCACCATGATCGGAAGTTCAACCAGCGATAAGACCACGATGCCCGCCAGGAGTGAGGCGCGCAGCCCAATGGCGAGCATGATCGTGAAGCCAAACACGCCATACACAATGGTCGGGATGCCCCACAGCACATCCAGCGACAGGCGGACATATTGACCCCAATTCGAATCGCCGAGATAGGTTTTAAGATAGAGCGCAATCGGCAGGCTGAAGATCAAAGCCAGCAGTGTGCCGCCGCCGGCGAGATACAGCGAACCGAGAATGGCGTTCAATACGCCGCCGCCCTTGCCGAGATAAAAGCCGCCCTGAGGCGCCTGCGTAACCATATCCCACGTCAGGGCCGGCAGGCCCTTAACCAGGATGGTCCACAGGATCAAACCGAGGGCGCCCGCCACCACAATGAATGAAACCAGCATCAAGCCCTTGAAAAAGGCTTCGACAATATGCCTGCGCCGCCAGTGTTTTTTCATGATGCCTGATTCTTTCCCAACACTCGTTGAAGCACGAGCGTCGAAAGGATGTTGAAGATCAGGATCACGACCAGCAGGATGAGCGCCGCGCATAACAAAGCCGCGTCATAAAGCGGAATGGACATCATATCGCCGTAGTTGTTGGCGATCAGCGCCGGAAGCGGATAGGCCGCGTCGAAGATGGACTGGGGAACCTGCGCCACATTCCCGACCACCATCAGCACCGCCATGGTCTCGCCCAGGGCGCGTGAGGCGGCCAATACCACCGCGGCCACCATCCCGGGGATCACGCGCGGAATCACCACCTGACGGATGGTCTGCCATTGCGTGGCTCCCACCGCCAGCGAGGCATGACGGAGCTCGTCGGGAACCGTCTGCAGGATTTCATAGACCACGGAAATGATCAGGGGGGCGATCATGACCGCCAGCACAATGCCGCCCGCAATAATGCTGAAACCGGTCGGCTGACGGACTGCCAAAAACGGGATGAAACTGAGCCAGCGTTTGGAGAGAGGCGCCAGCACATCCTCCACGAACGGAACAACGGCCAGCAGGCCCCATACACCGTACACCACGGGTGGAATGGCGGCGAGCAGATCGAGGATGGGCTTTGCAATGGAACGCGTAAAGGAATGGGAATATTCGGATAAATACAAGGCCGTAAACAGGCAGGGAGGCACCGCCAGGAGAACGCCGACCGCGGTCACCCAGAAGGTGCCCGCAATATAGGGCCAAAAACCAAAGAGAACCTCATCCGGTCTCCAGGTGGATCCTAAAAACAAATCCTTCAGTGAATAGGCGCTGAGGATGGGCCATGAACGCACGAGCAATATAAGAGTAACCGCCGCAATCAGAACCATCGGCAATAGGGTAATGGCGAAAAACGTGCGCCGGGCTAATTGATTTTGTTGATTGCGAGCAACCACAGAAGGCCGGCTTTGCCGGCCCTCTGCTTCCAGATCAGGTTTGGTGTTATCAAATTGTATTTGCCGATTCATTGCACCTTTGCCATGGCGGCTGCTTGTTGATCGGGCGTCAGGGGCACGTACCCCGCCTGGTTCAGATCCTTTTGACCATCGGTCAGAATCCAGATGATGAATGCCTGGACAACTCCAGTGGGTTTGCCCTTCGTCACCAGGTTCTCAAAGCGAGCCGGAGGTGAGGGATATTTACCGTCTGCGATTGCGTTGACCGCATCCGCTGTGTTCTTATATACCTCATCTGGCGTGATTTGACCAGTGCCGTTGATGTCGATCGGCGGAACCGAGGCCCCGATCACGATGTTCCCGCTGGTCACATCGAATACGCTGTTCAGGTTGCTATAGGCGATTCCCAGGGGATCCTTGATGACCGTATCCACCAGCGCGGGTTCCCCGTTGACGCCGATGGCAGTTTTCAAAAGATCTGCCTGGACTTTTCCGCCGCAGAACAGCGCCCACATATCCGCCGCGCCGGCTGAATCGGAACGGGTATAAACATGGATCGCATCCTTGTCATCCGGCTTGCCGACCACCTGTCCCCAGGTGGTGATCTCACCGGTGATGAAAATTTTCTTGAACGTAGCAGCGCTGATGCCTTTGGCCATCAAATCGGCCAATACAGGGTTTTTGGCGCTGATGACCGGAAAGACCGCGTCCTTTGCAACCGGCGCCCAATAGGCACCCTTGGCTTCCTCAGTGGGCTGAATGGCGCGTGACACCATGCCAATATCCACCGCGCCGGCCAGAGCATCCGTCATACCTTTGCCGGCCCCACCCGCTTGAACATTGAATTGAACGTCGGGGTGAAGCTTGGTAAACTCGGCCGCCCAAACGGTCATCATCGGGTATAACGCAAACGCCCCGGAGATGTTAATCGTTCCACTGAGCGGTTGGGCAGTGGGAGGCGCAAGCGTGGGAGCAACCGTGGGAGCTGCAACCGTTGCCGGCGCGGCAGGCTGGGTGGGGGCAGGAACAACGGTGGGCATGGCTGTTGCTGGGCTTCCACAGGCAGTGAGGGCCATCGTCCCCACTACGATCAGGCCCAGCAATTTGAAGAATATATTTTTCATTTTTCCTCCGAAATATCAAGATTGTATTATAAAGTCTATAGCACAAGTAGACTTTTGACCGATGAAAAAGGTTGATCCAGAAACTGCATCAACCGGACTACGATGATTTATGGACTTTACTTACGCGGCGCATCACATCTTCCAACGAAGTGCCATCCAGGATTTCCGCAATGGCGTTACGCACATCGCCCATTGCCAGGCGCAAGCCGCAGGTTTCCTCATCCGGGCAGCCGCAAGGCTCATAGGCCATCAGGCTGACACACTTGACCGGGGCCAGGGGGCCGTCCAAAATCCGGACGATGTGGCCGAGGCTGATCTCGCTGGCGGGCCTGGATAGGTGGTAACCTCCGCCCACACCCATCTTGCTGTGCAACAAACCTGCATTCTTGAGCGTGAGCAGGATTTGTTCGAGGAACTTGGCGGGGATCTTCTCCCGCTCCGAGATTTCTCGAATCTGAACCATTGCCGGATGTCCGTCAGGTCCAGGCGCTGCCAGCATGATCATGGCACGCAAACCGTATTCACCGCGTTTGGAAAGTCTCATACAATGTCTATTGCTCTTATAGGCTTTATAGGGCGACTATAATTCAGGTATTGAATTTTGTCAATAGATTTTATACAAACCAACTCCTGATTTCGCGCTTGACTTTTTAGAATATTTGTTCTATATTTAAGGTGGCTTTGTTTTCGGATCATCAAAGTCAAAGGAGATTTCCATGAACCGATCCTTCTCCACCCGGCTTGTCCCCTTCCTGCGCGGCACAGCTTCGAAACGCGGCGCAATATTCGGGGCGATCCTGCTCAGCGCATTGCTGGCCTTTGAAGTGTTCAACTTTTCCACCACCGACTTCGCCCTGACCGACCTGCTTGGGAATATAAAATTTGCAGGCATACCCTGGGCCACCATCCTGGCCTTTGCCTTCTGCGGCATGGACTTCGCCGGGATCGCACGCATCTTCACGCCGCAGCGCGGGCGCGATGAACCCACCGAAGTCTGGTACCTCTTCGGCGCGTGGCTGATCGCGGCTGTCTTCAACGCAGCGCTCACCTGGTGGGGAGTCTCGGTGGCGATCCTGGGTCACACTTCGCAAGGCAGTGTATTGATCGGCGAGGCGATGCTTACCAAAACGGTGCCGATCTTCGTGGCAGTCATGGTCTGGCTGATCCGCGTGCTCATCATCGGAACCTTCTCGATTGCAGGCGAGAACCTCTTCAGTATGGCAGAGGACCAGCCAGTGGTGCGCCCCAGCCTGCCGGCGCGGCCTCAGGTCTCTACACAAAACCCCACTTATATCCGTCCTGCGCCCAAACCTGCCCCCAGTTTTGATAGTTCCCGTTTACCTGCCTCCGCAGAGCCAACGTATCATCCGGTGGGCATGAGCGCCAAACCCCTTGATGGAGACCACAGCGTCCGAAGATAAGTCCAGCGAAAATAAATTTGCGGGCGTAGTTCCTTTTCCAAGCCCGTATATGTAGTCAAAACAAGAAATCCCTGGATATAACAGGGATGTCTTGTTTTTATTGGCTCTCTCCGGACTGGAGATGTTTTTGAGCTGCGAATAACAGGGGAATGATCTACTCCGCAAACCAGACTAAAAGAATGCACGAGCTTACGAACATAAAAGTCTCCATGCTAAAAACAGGCGTGATCAATTGCTGCGTTCGCCAATCTAAAAATCACATCAACCTCATCTCGAGCAAGTCGGAGTGATGTTGATCTTCTCAAGAAACATAAAAAAAGAGATATGACGAAACATGTGACATTCTTCACTTGTCAAAAAAAAAAAAAAAAAACGGTAGTATTTATATAAGCAAGATAGTGATTTCCTTGGGGGCATTCCGTTTCAGAACCCCCGAAAAAGAGAACTGCATATCTTCATTAGGCGATTGAGTATTCGCGGGAGGGCATCATGTCATCGTATCGAAGAGAAATTGCGGAAGGCGCAATCCGGATTGGTATTGCGCTGGTTTTGCTTGTTAACGCATTCACACCGCGTCCGGCGGCGGCCAGTACTCCGCTGGCTTCGCCAGCAGTGCAGAGGGCGGCAGCTGCAAATGCAACCATGGTGGTGAGCAAGCCAACCAAAACGATTACACCCACCGCAACGAAAACAGCAACAGTTACCCAAACACCCCCTCCGACCACTTCAAATACCACTTCAAATACCCCCACCTATACGCCGACGGGGACGGACACGGCAACACCGACACCCACAGGGTCGGATACTCCCGTTCCAAGCGTGACCTCCACGCCGCCCATCGTTACCGATACACCGGTTATACCCACCGTGACCGATACACCGGTTATACCCACCGTGACCGATACGGCTGTGCCAAGCGATACTTCGACTGTCACTCCCATTGCGCCCACACCCACTCCAAGCGGGGTTCCAACCGCACAACAATTTGTGATGGGAACTCAAGGCGGAACACTTTCTGCATTGAACGGAAGAATCCAGATCACTTTTGCGCCAAACACGCTTTCCGAAAACACACAAATTACAGTGGGAGACCCAAGCGGCAGTGAGATACCTCCTTATTCCCTGAGCGGCATCCCTTTCCAGATCAATGCGCATGGGCTGGCAAGCAACCAGGATTTTC
>Ga0182027_10012908_pt1 | contig 11698 bp, 9 predicted proteins | sample 712E1DmetaG_FD_121300 | JGI IMG/M metagenome (GOLD analysis project Ga0182027, IMG submission 121300) | Permafrost microbial communities from Stordalen Mire, Sweden - 712E1D metaG (Illumina Assembly) | ecosystem: Environmental > Terrestrial > Soil > Wetlands > Permafrost | place: Sweden...
ACTATTCCGCTTCAGATCTTGGCCTACTACTCAGCAATAGCCAGGGGATTAAACCCTGACAAACCACGTAATCTTGCCAAATCAGTCACCGTAAAATAGCAGACAAGTTTAACACCATCTCGTCATGGTGTCAGTACGCATGATCTCAATTGGAATCAAAAGCGGTAATATGCGGGAGGTAATCTCCGCCGTTCCCGCTGGCGGAAGAAGAAACCAGCGATGAGTCCCACTATCAATCCACCGAGGTGGGCCTGCCATGCAATTCCCGGAATAAACACGGTGAGCAGAAAAGCGATGCCGATAGCTACCCAAAGGGGCGTCAGAAGGTGCAAAATTACTACGTTCGGGATATTTTCCTGTTTTCAGTGAATACTGACAAGAACCAATATGATGGTAACGTGAAAACCAACACCAGTAATTGTGGTTCATTGGTAGCACCCTACTGGGAAGCGGCTCAATCAACGGTTTTGGGGTCGCCACCTACAGCACGGGTTACCTATCAGTAGGCAGCCACACCATCATCGCAGTATATAGTGGGAATACTAATTTTACCAACAGCACCGGAACACTATCCGGTGGTCAGACCGTGAAAACACCGACAATAACATTCCTTGGCTCTTTCCCTAACCCTTCAGAATATGGCAAGTCGGTGCAATTCATCGCCGTGGTATTGCCTAGGTTAAGTGGCAATACGCCAACAGTAATTTTCAACAATGGTGTACCCGAAGTCAATAATCCAGCGGCAAATACTCTGCATATCCCCACCGGTACGGTAATATTTATGAATGGTGCAACTCAAATTGGCACCGCAACTCTTGGCGCGCTCGGAATAGCTACATTCAACAGTTCTTTACTTCCAGCCAGCACCAATTCCATAACCGCCGAATATTTGGGAGATACAAATTCCGGGAGTAGTACATCGTCCCCAATAACCCAAACGGTCAAATATGGTACTTCGACTAAAGTTACTTCATCTAGTAGCACATCTACTTTTGGTCAGTCCGTAACATTTACTGCCGCTATATCAAGTTCAGGTAGCAATCCCACAGGCACTGTCACTTTCACTGACGGGAATTCAACGATCGGTAATAATGTTCCACTAGTTGGAAACGTAGCCACCTTGACCCTAAATTCTCTTTCCGTAGGTATTCATAATATCGGTGCGACCTACAGCGGAGATAATAGTTTCGACAGTAGCTCCGGCAATTTAACTCAGACCGTGAACAAAGCTAACAGTTCAACCAAAGTAACATCATCGCCAAATCCATCAAATCATGGCCAACCAATTACATTTACTGCTACGATTAGTGCCGCCTCCCCTGGAACGGGGACTCCAACTGGAACTGTTACGTTCAAGGATGGAAATACAACGCTGGGTACAGGCAAGCTGAATGCGGTCGGAGTCGCTACCTACTCCACTTCATCTTTATCAAAAGGGACTCGAAATATCACTGCAGTATTTGCAGGAGATAGCAATTTCAACGGTAGTACCTCAACTGCAATTTTACAAATAGTGAACTAATAAGCTAATTTCCTTGAAGGTTGACCAAACAATAATCCAGAAAGGGACCGGGAAATTACCCGGTCCCTTCGCGTGCAATAAAAACCGTAGAACTCATAAAAAGCTGCGAGGATGACAGGCCCCTGACGTAACGACGGGTATCATACCAAGCAAGCAAAGATGGCTACTCCAACGACCTTAGTTGCCACACAGTCATTACGGGGCGAGATCACTTGTGTGTCCATCCGCTTAACCCACGCTGGACAACTGTCAACGAAAGCTCTCACCCCGTCCAATGCGGCAAGATCAGGCGAATAACCTGTTAAGCGGAATTTAAATCTTAATTAAATCTTTGTTAAAATCGCCTTTTGGGGGAAATTAACGAAATGTGCGCAGCAAGACCTATCCAATAGTCTTCCACGCTTACTTAACTTCAAAAATAGTCTGATGTACCAGATTGACAACCCTTTGAAAATCATAAGACAGAAATATACTGATGAATAATGATATTATAATTCAGTTGACACAATCATTAGCTTTCAAGTAAAATCAGTTACGTTTTTATATGTTATATGTCACAATAATAACGCTCATTAACAAAACGACATGTCATGAGAAACCGCTCTTTTACCGACGTAAAAACGTGACATGTACAGTTAAGATGTTTTTAAATGGAATTATCTTCTTGACAATCAATGGGCTTTTTGGTCTCAACGATAATTTTGAGCAAAACTAAGCTTAGCGAAAATAGTTTGTTTGGATTTGCCACAAAGTCGAAATTTCAAATTGACCGCCATCGTGACTTATTCAAATTAGATATTTCATCAAAATAGAAATTTTATTAACAACAAGTTGAAGATGTGCTGGGAAAGAACTCAATTAATGAAATTTGCTGATGTTACAATTAAAACTTTTTTTGATCCAGCCAAGTAATATTGACCTAAACCACATTTTACCCACCATGGCCAAATTGAAAGAAATTTCTGCATACAGCAATTCTGGCATTGGTAAATCTGTAACCGATGATTTGGCCTTATTAGAAGATCAACGAACAGAGTATGTTAATAGAATCGAAAAAAATGGGATTTATTTGACACAAAAAAAGCCGAAAAAGGCCAAATTAATCGTGACATGGCCAACATATTCCGCCCTAATTGTGTTGACCGTCCTAGCATTTATATTGTTTATTACGAAGGTTGACATTAGGTAATGTTCTACTTTGTTTAGTTTAATTTTGGGTTATTTTCACACTTTGTCTCCACCAACGATTTCTTTTTATACTGACATTCTCCTTAATGGCACATCCTAAATTAATATATCATGATATACTTTGAAATATTCTGGAAAAAGGATTTTTTAGTAACGGTTATTTATATCTAATCAAACTCGGTTAAAAAGAGCTTCGTTGCCAATTAAGATCGGACAAATTGCTAAGGCATTGAGAGCATTTTAACATGGTATTGAAATTTCAATTGCAGAAGAATATAATCGTTTAATAATCATGTATTATTAAGAATTTCTGCAAGAATTAAAAAAATAATTGGCTTGTGATTGAATGCGTCATCATTTGCTTGTCTCGATCGTTGGTATTTTAGTTGTTGCGGTGGCCATTGCTGGTCTATTAGTTGAGTTGGCCTCCCTTTCCAATCCTGCTGACGCGCAACAAAATGAAAATAGCATCACTTTAGAAAACGGCAGTAGGCTAACGTTTCAAACGTATAACATGCCTTCGAGTTCAACCGGGACAGGCGCAAATACTTCCGGCGCAACATCAACTAACAGTGAAACAGGCGGTACATCTTCAAATACCACCGGTACCGGTGCGGGTACACCAGCGTCGTCTACAGGTAAATCAAGCACGGCTTCATCCAGCACCACAGTCACCAATGGTAACTCCAGCCAGACAACCTCAACCACCAAAACTAGCACCGGCTTATCGTTCAGTCCCGGAAATACTACGGCACAGTGCTACGACCCGCCGCATACCCCGGTGTTTTACATAAGCGGTGCCGTGCACACTAACTATTTACGTACATCTGTGGGCGGCGAATACGTTGATGGCAACTGGATGCAGGTCAATACCAAATCTCTTGATTGCCAGGCGTCGATGATGATACCGGACGCGATTCCTTTAATTTTCAGCTTTCCCTGGAACGGGTTGACGTTGTCCCTGATGAGCGAACCCCAGGAACAGCCTGCTGCCTCATATTCTGATACGATCACAATGAAACCATACACCACCGGTCAGACTATCCTACCGGGAGTAATTCCAACCTCCTTGTTTCTGCAAAATGTCGGCATCAATGGCCAATTCACCCCGGAAACCGCTATCTTCCAGTCTGCGGCGCCTGAATTCAGTTATACCTGGCAATCTAATATTTACGGTTTCTCCCCGGACCAGTTAAACGGAGACACTACAGTAAATAACCCCACGTATACACAGCTGCCTTCGGATCTCCCAGCCAGGATTAAACAAATGGCGGAGCAGATTACCGCTTCGGCCACCACGCCTTATGAAAAGGCCAGCGCCATCGCAACCTATTTGCAGACCAATTACACCTATAAATACGGAATAGACGATCCTTTGTATAATACCAAGCCACCATCGGAAGACCCGGTGGACTGGTTTTTGTTCGATCATAAAGTTGGTACGTGCGGCAACTTCAGCAGCGCTTTTGTAGTTCTGGCCCGTTCAATCGGCTTGCCGGCGAGAGTGGTTTCCGGGTGGGCCGTCAGTGCCACAGCCGAACAGCAAGTTGTATATGCCGATCAGGGGCATCAATGGGCCGAAGTGGCCTTCGCCAATCTGGGATGGGTCACTTTTGAGGCTACCGCGGGGGGCGCCCCATCAAGAGTTGAGGAGGCCTACACCACTACCACAATCACTTCGCCAGCAGCTACCACCACCACAACCACTCCTGCGTCTACTAAAACTACAATACCGACCACAACGACTGCCACGACGCGGACTGCCACCACAACAACACCTACAACTACCACTACTGCAACCACAACCACGCCAACTTCCACCCCAACGACTACGACTACCACAACGTTACCACCTACCACAACCCCGGCGTCCGGCACCGCACAGGCGGCAACGGTAACGGTGATCTCCTCGGTGGCCCCGGTGGTCGATAAAGGAAAAACTTTCAACGTCATCGGCACGGTTAAAACAATTAGCGGCGCTCCGTTGGACGGTCTGCCGGTGGAAATATACATTAACCCCCAAAAGGTGACCACCGAGGGAACGCTGTTGGGGCAGGGGACAGTTACTAATGGCACATTCAATATTACAGCCGAGGTTCCGAATACGACCGGGTTAGGAAATTACCAGATGCTGGCGCACTGCTTGGGCAATGCCCAATATGCCGGGTCATGGAGCGATCCAACGATAACCGTGGTTACGGACACCGTCATTACGCTGACTGTGCCGGCGCAGATTAAGGCCGCAGAACCGGTCACTATTCAGGGCACGTTGACCGAGGCAGACGCTACCCCGATCACGGAACAGAGCATTGACATTTCTATTAACGGGGTTGCGGTTAACCAACTGGAAACAGATGCCAGCGGCCAATTCCAATGGGAGCACACTTTCAGCCAGGCTGGGGAAAATACGATAGATGCGGCTTTTGCCGGCACGGAATACCAGCTGCCGTCAAGCCAAACTGTTACGGTCAACGTGCTGATCCCGACGGTGATGAATTTACAGATTCCAGGTAAAATTCAAACTGGTGAATCAATGGTAATCACGGGAACACTGCTGCAGGATGGGACACTGGCCCCGTCAGCCAGTCAACCGGTAACGCTGAGTGTTGACGGGCAAACAATCAGTAATAATCTCGTTACCAATCAGAACGGCGGGTTCACGTTAAAGCATACTTTTAACAAAGCAGGGAACGTTGAAATCGAGGCCAGTTTCGCCGGCAATGCGACTTATGCCGCAGCCCAGGCCCAAACCGCCCTGGAGGTGAATGCTGCGGGTTCACGGAAAATGCTGCTGTGGATCATCGGCGGCAGCGCGGCCACACTTGCTATCCTGGCAGCCAGCGCATTTTTCTGGATGCTGCGGCGCAAGCAAGCTACCCCAGCCCCAGTTCAGGCTGGGGGGATGCCCACTATTGCCGCCCAGGTTGTGGCGATCAACAAAAACCCCAACGGGTACTTATTGAAAATCGAGTTCCCGCAGATCGGCTTGGGCTTCCCCGACCTCTGGGGGGCAGGTGATGAACTGGAGATCGCATTCCTGTTGTTGGGCCCCGACGGACAGGTGCTGTCCGGCCAATCTCTGGAAATCACAATCGGTGCGGAAACCCAGAGCGTTACTACTGATCAGCGCGGTGCCGCCGCAATAAGATATCGGTTCAGGGAAAAAGGCGAATATATCATTCAAGTCAGTTACGTGGGGCGTAAAAGTAACGAGGCCGTCGAGTCTGCTCGGGCCCTGCGCATCGTCGATTACCGTGAAGAGATCGTCAGCTTATTCAAGAGCTTAACGGCCCGGCTGCGGTCAGTGGGGGTCAGTTTCGCCCCGGAAGCAACCCCGCGGGAGATCCAGCGGGCAACCCTGCGCTCTAAAGAAGGCATCCCGGCCGAGCCCCTGGAAACCTCCGTAAGTTTCTTTGAAGAAGCGGATTTCTCGACCCATGCCATTACCCGGGGCACTTACGAAAAAATGTATTTAGCCGAGCAGAGCATCACACAATATGAACCCAACAAAAACAACAACAACTAAAAAATCAATATTTCGCCAGTCGATAAAACCGGTGGCGCTGGCCCTAGTGTTTGCGGCGGCGGCTTTTTACCTTTTTTCCTCCTTCGGCCCCATCTACCAGAATCTCCATGCAGACGTCACTTTCTTGATTTTGCCAGTTCTCGGGTTTTGTTTTCTGCAGTTGGTTTCACGCCTCTGCCCGATCTTCATGCCCACGCGGCGCGGCTTTATCGCCGCTTTGATTTTCAGCGGGCTGGCGTTCGCCTTCTTTAGTTTTCTCTTTTTCCAGCACGCCCTGCTTCTTGCCAATGTTATGGGGTGGTCGCACGCCCGACTGTTTTTTGCCTATTCGACACACTTAGCTGTACCCGCCGTCCTGTTCTGCGTCGGCTTAACGATAGCGAACCTTGCCGAACCGATTAAGTTAACTGCGGCGGGTTCAAAGCTGTTTACGGCCGTCTTATCCGGGGGGCAAGTGTTAATCGGGTATTCATTGTGGCGGGTATTTTCTGCTTTCTCCCCATCATGGACACCGTCAAGGGGGATTGGCCTGGTGGCCCTTACTGGCATGCTGACCGTTGCCGCGTCCGGTCTGGGGGAGTATGGGCTGAAATCGAAATATCCCATTATCGCCGATACTGCGAACTGGCTGAAAACCGGCCCGGTACGGAATTTTTATCTGGGCGTTTTGTTTGCCGCCTATTTTATCTTTATTCGCGCCCCGTTGATGAAAGCCACTCCCTGGGGACCGGTCATTGAATGGCTGATCGTCTGCGGGATCGCCTGGTACATCTTCGCCACCGCCAAGGGCAGCCTGGACGACAAGTATTGCCTGCCGGTTAAAGAAACGGCCTGGCAAAAACACGCGCAGGAAATATCCGAATCCGTGAGTGAAGACTTTAAGCAGCTGGTACGGTTGCAGGAAGGATTCATCCAGCGGTCCGACAAAGACAGTCTGGTGGGTTCCTTGCAGCAAACGTTAAAGGCGAACAAATTCGGCGATGACGAGATTAATTCAATGCTGGAAACACTTAGCGGCCACAAAGACCGCAAGATCCCCTGGTATGCCTTCGGGGTCTGGAAACGCCGCATCCTCGTGAAGAACCATCAAATCCGGCGGCAGGTCCTGGCCCGGACGATTAAAAGCCTGGAAACTATCAATACTCCCAGTCAACAAAATTAACAGGAGACCATAATGAAAGAAGCGGAACTGACTGCAGCCAAACAAACCTGCGACCAGATCGTGGACGGGGTTGCCGCGGTATTTGTCGGGCACAAACCCATGCTCCGTAAACTGCTGGCCGGCGGGCTGGCCAACGGGCATATCCTTTTTGAGGACAACCCCGGACTGGGCAAAACCCTCCTCGCCAAAGCCTTCGCCCGGGTGATCGGGTTTGATTATGCCCGGATTCAATTCACGCCGGATCTGCTGCCGGCGGACATCGTGGGCACCCGGGTGTGGCGTCAGAAAGACGCGGCATTTGAGCTGATGCGGGGGCCGATCTTCACCAACATTCTGCTCGCGGATGAGATTAACCGGACGCCGCCCAAGACCCAGGCGGCCCTGCTTGAGGCCATGGAGGAGCGCCAGGTCACGATCGAGGGCGAAACCAATGTGCTCCAGGCACCCTTTTTTGTGCTCGCCACGCAAAACCCGATCGAGCAGGAAGGGACGTATCCCCTGCCGGAGGCGCAGATGGATCGTTTCATGCTGAAGATGTCCATGGGTTATGCCGAAACGGTCGAGGAAGAAAGCATTATTTTATCGCGCCGCATCGAGTGGCGCAAGGATGATCCCAGCGCCGAGATCTCACCCGTAGTATCCGCTGCGGAATTTTTGGCGCTGCAGCACCACGTCGAAACCGACATTTACATGGATAAATCGATCATCGACTACGTCAGTAAAATTGTGCGGGCCACCCGCCGGCACCCTAAGGTCGAGGTCGGCTCGAGTCCCCGGGGAGGACTGGCGCTGATCAAAATTGCCCGGGCGATGGCGCTGATCAACGGCCGTGATTTTGTCACCCCCGATGATGTCAAAGATTTTACGGTTGACGCCCTGGCCCACCGCATTATCTTGCGGATTGAAGAAAATTTGGAAGGAGTTAGCCCGCGGAACATTATCGATGATATCGTAAAACAGATCCCGGTTCCCGTCGATTTTAATCCGCGCTGACGCGATGCTGACAAAATACTCCCTGAAATTTATTGCGATATTTATTTTTAGCCTGCTGCTCGGCTTGATTTTGGGCAACCGGATTATTATTGCCATGAGCTTATTGCCGCTGAGCTTTATCCTGGTCGGAATAATCCTGGAATCTCCCGGCGACCTGCTGATCCGGAAAACCTGGAATTCGTCCCGGATCTGGGTCGGGGACACGATTGAGATTAAATACGAAGTGACGGTAAGAAAGGGGCTGGGGCCGGTGTTTCTCTTTCAGGATCTACCCGCGCATTTCGCGCTGGTCGAAGGCAATAATTTCCAGGTGTTTTGGAAAGGGTGGCACAGCGGTAACTATACTTTCGCCTACAAAATATGCTGCACGAAAAGGGGCATCTACACATTTTTCCCCGTGAAATGGGAATCAAATCACGTTCTGAAATTGACCCAGCCGCACGTGGGTGATTCCGGCGAATCGGTGGAGATTCAGGTGCACCCCAAAATATTGAATATCAGACGGGTAAAAAATTTAAAGGGTATCAGTTCAGTCCCCTTCCCAGTCAATGATATTGCCAGAATGGGGGTTGCCACCACTGATTTCCGCGAGATCAGAAGCTATGTCTACGGCGATCCGATTAAGAACATCAACTGGAAAGCCACGGCGCGCGTTTCCAGCCCCGATTCGTGGCCCTTAACCAATGAATATGAAGTGGAAGGCAAGAAGACCGTCTGGCTGTTCCTGGACGCGGCGGGGGAGCTGGAAATCGGCACCAATATTCAAAACGCCTTTGAATACTGCATCGAGGCGGCCAACGCCCTGACTTACTATTACATCAATCAGGGATACCGGGTAGGGATGTACATTTTCAACGGCGGCGGCGAGCTACTCTATCCTGACGCCGGAAAAAAACAATTTTTAAAAATATCCCGGCATCTCCTGGGCTTAAGACCGGGGATGCGTAACGATGAATTCCTTTCCGCCATTGAAAAAAGCAGGCAATACATCCTGGGAAATGCGCCGTTATGCGTTATTATTACTGGTCTGGATAGTAAACATGCCGACACCATTACCGCGGGCGTTAAACAGCTGCACCGGATGCTGGGAAGACGGAGGCAAAAGCTGCCGGTGATGGTGGTCAATGTCGCCGGTTACAACATTATGCCGGCCCATCGTGAACTCGACGAGAACGCCCGGGTGTTACTCAAGTTGCGGACCCGCCCCAAGATACAGGAGCTCCGTCGGCTGGGCGCGGCCGTGCTTGATTGGAGCCCTGCCCGGGAAAGTTTCGGGACCGCGCTGATACGGCAGATGAGAGTAAGATGAGAATCAGTAATTGGGTGTTCCAAACGGCGGAAGGTGCGTTCATTGCCATCATGAGCCTTTGCGGCACGGCAACGCTTGCGTCGTCCAAGCTGTTTACGTCTTTTCAGGGATTCATCAGGGTGCGCGTCCCCGGAATTGTGCCATACACGGCCCTGATTATTGGCGTGGTACTGTTTTTAATAGGCATGTTTTTAATTATGGTGAAAAACCGGGGCCGAGGATTTTTCGCCGCGCTGGTGGTGTTAGTTGCATTGCCATCGATACTAAGCTTCGATTCCCTGGATTTATTCAGATTGCTCAAGCTCGACTCAGTCCGCGCCCAGTTTACGACTAAATTAAATTCTGCCGAAATGACGGCCCTTGGGGCGGGGATCATCACTTGCTATCTTTTAATCAACTTCATGAGTCTCTTAAGAAAATCCCGGAATGACATTGCCGCACAGGGGGCAGATCTATCAGGAACCGACAGCGTTTACTTTAAAAGTCACCTCGGACTACTCGCAATCACGGCCATTGCCCTGACTATCGCGGTGCTCATCATGGGATTGGCCTGGGGAATTGAATTGGTCTCACATACTGCGATGGCGCATTGGTCCGGGAGCCTCTTTGTCGTGGGCCTGGGGTGCGTTTTGTTGCTTATAACCTATGTTTATTGGGTAGTATCGCGAAGAAAACCTTCTTCTTGATCTAATCCTCATTGTGATATATTTCTTCTTCTGCGTTATGAGAACAAAGGGGTCCCGATTCCTTAATGGACCAGTTTGAACGCTACTATTTTTTTGTCAGTTCAGGATTTGGAAAGAGTTTTTAGATGATCATCGCCGAAAAATAAAAAAGGAGGGAAAGTGTAAAAAACTAATTCAATAGTTTAAAGTAGTCCACGAGGAAATATTGGATATTTACCCTCTAATTTACTTATAATATGCATTATTCAGGATAGGGACAAACCGAGAAGAAATTGTTTCAACTAACCAGGAGTCGGCTAAGACTCTGCAGATTATAAAGGAGTTGCTGACATGATATATATGATATTGGCATTCGTAATAATTATTGCATCATTGTATTGGTTGCTACGTGAAACCAATAATCTTACCATAAACCTTGCCTATGACTTGAAACAAAAGCCTGAACACAAAAAACCTATGCCTGTAATTGCACCTGAGAAAGGCAACCTTATATATTGCCAATTCTGTTCATGGCGTATCGCCGAAAGATTTGAATGCGCGTACAAGGAACGTCGAATCATCAAGGACACCGATCTCCCTACTCCATTATGGTGTCCGCTGCGTGAAAACCCAGATGGACATGAAACTGCAAAAATTAAGACACATTAGATGCAACATAATGTGAGTGAGAGATTCCCCATAGCAGCAGATATTTTTAGTTTTGTATTATGTGTAGTAGCAGTGTGGGGTGGTTGGAAAATATTAGATACGATTATTAAATGATCTTTTAGTTCATTTATTTCGGATTTTGTTTTTTCGTAGAGAAAAAGGAATAACAGACTAAAAAATGCAAAAAAATAACATAATATTAACAAAGTAATAACATATCTACAAACTTGAAGACATAATAAAATTAGGTTAGAATTATTTGTGCTAGAAAATGCCATCAATCATAAGGTAAAAATAGCAGTTTCTAACACCTGAAAAGCCGTATCAGGTTGACGGTTAGCAAAACAAGTCGTTTGCAAAGTCCCGATGTCAAAAGGGTAAGTAGTTAGTCCGCTTCAATTGTGGTATTAGATTTCATGTTCTTATCCAAATAGACGTAACGTCTCAATTCGCTATTACCCCAAAAACTTTAAGGAATAACGGCCGAAAAACAAGGATAGGAATCTTCAACTGAAAGACTCCTATCCTTTTCATCGGAAACGTTTTACGGGTCTAGATATCGTAGTAGAGATGGAATTCATAGGGATGAGGACGGAGCGCGACGGCATCCATCTCATTCTTCTTCTTGTAGTTGATCCAGGTCTCGATGAGTTCTTCGGTAAAG
>Ga0182027_10012909_pt1 | contig 11698 bp, 7 predicted proteins | sample 712E1DmetaG_FD_121300 | JGI IMG/M metagenome (GOLD analysis project Ga0182027, IMG submission 121300) | Permafrost microbial communities from Stordalen Mire, Sweden - 712E1D metaG (Illumina Assembly) | ecosystem: Environmental > Terrestrial > Soil > Wetlands > Permafrost | place: Sweden...
CACCCATATGAACCTGGAAAGGAAATGCGTTTGCATCAAGGTATTTGTTCATCTGATCAACGACAGCAGGGAAATCGGCCCCAACCCTGTCCATTTTATTGATAAAAGCAATACGGGGCACACGGTAGCGGTCGGCCTGGTTCCAAACGGTTTCGCTCTGGGGTTCAACGCCTCCGACAGCGCAAAATACGGCTATCATCCCGTCGATAACGCGAAGGGAACGTTCCACTTCAATAGTGAAGTCAACATGGCCCGGAGTGTCAATCAGGTTGATCGCAAAACCGTTCCATGCACAGGAAATTGCTGCAGATGCTATAGTAATGCCACGTTCCTGTTCCTGTTTCATAAAATCCATTGTAGCCTGCCCGTCATGAACCTCACCCATTTTGCGGGTGGTACCTGTAAAAAATAGAATACGTTCTGTAACCGTAGTCTTGCCTGCATCGATATGAGCGGCAATTCCTATATTTCTCAGCTTGTTTAATGCCATGATTTTCAAATTGGGGTGCAAAGGTACGAATTTTTCGCAGACTGTGGGAAAAACGTGAAAGAGAAGCTTTTGAAAACCGTGAGAAGGAGGGTGTTCGCCAGTCGCAAAAATGCATTACCTTTGATCATCCAATCCGGCATGCATGCAATTTACTGCTAAAACACGGGAGATCACCAGATTCCTGTTCATTACCATTGCTGCTTACGCTATTCTGATATTTGTTTTTGCAATCCTTTATTTTAAGACGGGTAGTATAGGGTTTTACAAGCCAATCCAGAGAGTTTATGAGCCAATTGATTTTGAGAAAGCCATCTATTTCAGCATTGTCTCTTTTCATACCATTGGCTATGGCGATATTTATCCGCTGACTTCGAGCGGGAGGTATATCCTGATGAGCGAAGCATTTACATCTTTGTTTTTTGTCTCTATTTTTTCTGGTTTCCTGGTGTATTTTGTGATCAGGCGGAGAGACAATATTTTCACCACACGTCATGTTTATATCCGTTTCCGCAAGGATAAATGGTTCCTGTCGATACGCCTTGGAAATAAAGGGAGGGAGATTATCGATATGAAAGGCAAATTTGAAGCCTGGATCGTACATGAGAACTCAAGGGTCAGGATTTTCCAGTACGAAGAGGAAATGGCAGACCTTGAAAGAATCCTTTATTATGATATCTATCTGGATGATGATGTTACAGTGAAATTGCGGCAGGCTTTGATAGATTCACTGAACAGCAGGATCCTGCTGCATATTAAATATGCCTTTATCGGGAATGATATCAGTACGGGCGAACAGATTGCTCATGCCGTGTATTATAATTCTACCCGGCTTAAATTCGGGAAGATGTTCGATAATGTTTATTCCTGGGACAAGCATGGCCGAAGGGTAAATTTCAGATGGAAGAATTTTGAGAAAATAGAACCACTGGAAGACGAGGCAGCAATGGAATTTATGGCTAAAGCAAAATAGCGAATTGTATCACAAAAGCTGCAACGTAAAAATTACTACTTTTGCAACAGGCACCGGGATGTTAGCTCAGTCGGTTCAGAGCGCATGCTTCACACGCATGAGGTCGATGGTTCGAATCCATTACATCCCACTCTTTTATATCTGTGTTTCCTTCCGGGATCAGAACATCCGCCTTAAATAATAGCTATGCCACGTTCGTTTGTCATTGGCGATATTCATGGGAATTATCAACCTCTGACGGAACTTTTTCACAAAGCAGGGTTTGACTATGAAAACGACCTGCTGATCAGTCTTGGAGATGTGGTTGACCGTGGGCCTGAGCCTGTAAAAGTGATCGACGAATTAATGAAGCTCAGGAATTTTATTTATGTTCTGGGCAATCATGATTACTGGTGTTTTGAATATTTAAGATCCGGGATCAGGACAGCCGACTGGCTTTTTCAGGGAGGTCAGGTTACGATTTCTGATTATGAAAAACATCCGGATTCCGTAAAACCCCATCTGGACTTTTATTCATCTGCAGGATTGTATCATATTGATAAGAAAAACAGGCTTTTTGTACATGCGGGCTATGACCGGTTCCGTTCGTTTGCACATCAGAAGAATGATAAATTAACTTTACTCTGGGACCGGTCCCTTTACAGGGTGGCATCCGAATACCAGGAGGAAGGAAAAACATTTGAAGAATTCAGCGAGATCTATATCGGGCACTCACCCACCCAGTTAATCATGCGAAACCAGCCCACTCAGCTTGCTAATCTGTGGATGATGGATACAGGTGCGGGGCACCGGCGATTTCTGAGCCTGATGGATATTGACACAAAGGAATTCTGGCAAAGTAAATGCGATTTTTAATTCCTGACGGCCGGCAGGGTAAAAGCAAAGGTGCTGCCTTTGTCGGAAGTGGATTCAAGCCAGATAGTTCCCCCGTTCTTCTCAACCATGTAACGGCATAAAAGAAGGCCAAGGCCATGGCCCTTTTCATTTTCTGTGCCGCTGGTCGAAACCATTCCGTCGCCTTCCTTAAACAGCTTTTCCACGATTTCCTGCACCATGCCAATCCCGTTATCAGAAACACTGATCAAAAGATAATCGTCCTTTGATTCACTCCTGATCTCAATGTTGCCTTCAGGCTTTGTGAATTTCACTGCATTGGAAATCAGGTTTCTCAGTATAGCCTGCAGCATATTCGTATCGGCCAGTACTATGGCATCTGCACAAACCAGGTTGCGTATACGTATGGTTTTCCTTGAGGCAAGTGCCATCATGGTATCAATAACGACCGAAACTTCATCGTAAAGCTGCAGGCTGACAGGATGGAAGGGTATAGTACCGATCTGCAACCTTGACCAGGTTAGCAGGTTTTCGAGCAGCTGAAAAGTTCCCCTCGATATCTGCTGCACCATCTTGGAATAATGCCGGATCTCAGGGATATTCTTATCCGCAGTCTCCTCAACAAGCAGATCGGCAAAACCCATCAGGGCATTAAACGGGCTGCGGAGGTCATGTGATAAAAGTGAGATGAACCGATCTTTGCCGGTATTGATCTCCTTCAGTTCCAGGTTAAGCTTCTCAAGATCATGTTCGGCTTTCTTTCGGGCTTTGATCTCCTCTTCAGCTATTCTTGCATGTTTTTTCTGTTTTCGAATATAGACCATTGAAATCAGAATGAGAAAAAACAGGAGAATTCCCGTAGGGACGAGGAAAGCAATTGTCAAAGTGTTTTTTCCTTTCAGCTCCTTTGCTTCAGTTTCAGTTTCCCTTATCTTCAGGGCAAGGCGGATTTCATTAAACCGGCTGTCAATCATTTGGGCCTGAATTTTATCAGTTGCATCCCTGTATTTTCTCATGTATGACGAAACAGAATCAGTCTGCCGGGTCTGAACAAACAGATGTATCATATTCTCATAACAGGCCTTTTTTATATCAAGCTGATTTGCAGAATCGGCAATTTGCAGGGCTTTTCGATAAACCGCAAGGGCCTGGCGGAAGTCATGGTCGTGAATATAAGAATGACCCATGGCAATATAAATATCAGGCGTTTTAATCTGTTCGTATATTGTATCGCAGATCTCAATGGCCCTGTTGAAATTTTTCAGGGCATCTTTGTGTTCATTCTGAATTTCAGATAGTTTGCCTAACTCAACATAAACATCCGCCATTGTTGAACTGAAGTCATGCCTGAGAAAAATATTATCAGATGATATATACAGCAAAGGTATTGCCATCTCAAAATAGTTCTTTGCCTCCTTAAACTTACCTAAATCAAAATAGGCAGTTCCGATATAATAATAAGAATGTCCGATATTTGCCAGAAGCCTTGTTTTTCTTCTTTGTTCAAGGGCTTTCAAAAAATACCATACCGCTGAATCTTTCTGGTTCAGTTTTTGCTTAACAAGGCCAATATTATTCTCCGCAACCGCCAAGCCATGAAAGTCATTGTTTTTCATAAATAATTGTTCGGCATTTCTGAAATATCCTTCAGCTTCCAGGTAATTACCGGTCTGAAAATAGCAGTTTCCGATGCCGATCATAAAATAATTGGCCTTTTCTTCAAGGTGGTTGTCGGTAAGGATTTTATATGCCCTTAACGAATATTCCATGGCAGGAAAATACAGATGGCGGTCCATATAAACCCGGCAGATCTCGAACAATGCTGTGGCTTCATAATACGGTTCGTTCGATTTGACAGATTGATCGTAAAATTCCTGGTAATAACGGATAGCGAGGTCGGGATTTCTTTTTCGTTCAATACGGGCCCTCTGAAAGATCATCAACAGATCATGCTGAATTTTTGTTGCAGGCTTGTAATCTCTTAGCAGTTCATTGCTGAGGCTGTCAGTTTTCCCCTTAGTCAAAGCCTGTGTGCGGATGCAAAGCAAAAGGAGAAGCAGAAACGGAAGCCTGAAAAACCAAAATTTCCTGGTCATAAAAAAAGCTTTTAAAATCAAAGACCTGCCCCCGCAAAAAAAAGTTGCATTCGGGGCAGGCCTTTTGGTAAGCTAAGATATTAAATTCCCGGATTCTTTTGTTTTATCAGGGTTTCTATTTTAGCATTGAGCTTTGGTTGTTTGTATTGCTCCGATGCGGCTTTAAGCCTGTTCAGGACTTCCATTGCTGTTTGTATATCCTCATTGAAATTGGCTCTGTCTGATGCCGAGAAAGATTCATAGTAATCAAGGTTCTGCCCCATAATATCCACCATCCTGTTACTGAGTTTTAAGGCTGATGCCGTATCCCCCAGCCTAAAATACATGTCGACAAAAGGCAGGTTATACATATCATATACGTATTTCGGATCAGGGAATTTAGTCAGATACAGGTCAACCAGTGATTTACATTCCTTCTTCTTTCCCTTGTCGAGCAGCATTTGTCCTACAAACAGGGCAACCATCTTAGCTCTCATTGAACTATTAAAACTTTCGGGATCCACATATACATTGGGGTCACTGAGATTGCCCCATTTGCATTTGTTTATGAAGATATCATATGAACCAGGAGCGTCGATACTTCCAAGAGAGGGAATGTAATTGGTCGAATCGGTTTTTACCGGCATGAACTTATATACCCAGCCTTCCATATAACAGTATTGTTCAATATCGAGGAAGTTACGGACGGTGTTCGGTGCGGCAAAATAAACCGGCCTCTTCCAGTCGCTTGTAGCGATCATGTCCAATAACATGATGTCATTCTTCTGGAGCAGGTTCGATTTAATTGTAAAAGTGATGGAATCCACCATTTTGTCTTTATAATATTCCGGAACGATTCCGTATTTCAGACAGTTCTCTTTATTAACTGTGATCTTGATCTTCCTGGCAGGGAAGAATTTGATCTTTTCTCCTCCCTGAGTAGTTACGAAAGTCTGGGGGTCCCTGCTTTTAATAAAATCTACAAGGTCCTTCAATTCGACATAGCCTTTTATGCCGATGTCATAATACATGGCAATATCATTGGAGCCGGGCTGGTATTCTTCCATCGGAATTTTCAGGGGAACTGGATCCGAGTCGTACATTTTTTTATACAATTGCTCGATATACCAGGAACCTGAAGCAAGCTCCTTGTTTATGATACGGACATCCGTTCTTACGCCTTCCACTTCCTGGTTATACCAGAGAGGGAAAGTGTCGTTATCGCCATTGGTTATCAATATCGCATTTTTATCACAAGAGTTCAGGTAGTTCGCGGCAAAATCCCTGGCTGCATATTTCCCGCTGCGGTCATGGTCATGCCAGTTCTGTTGTGCAATAATCACCGGTACCAGCAGTGTTGTAAACACAGTAACGAGGATAAGCGGGAGCAGCCCTTTCAGTTTTGTCTTCCTCTTCAGGAAATCGACCAGGGCAATCACACCCAGGCCGATCCATATAGAAAATGCCATAAATGAACCTGCATACGAATAATCCCTTTCCCTGGGTTCAAATGGTTTCTGATTCAGATATAATGTAATAGCAAGGCCTGTCATAAAGAAAAGCAAAATGATCACGATGTTATTCCTGTAATCCTTTTTCAACTGGAAAAAGAAGCCGATAAGTCCAAGTATCAGCGGCAGCATGAAGTATTTATGCGAAGCCCTTGCTTTTACACTGTCGGGAAGGTCGGTAAGTGAGTTTCCCACATGAAATTTATCTATAAAAGGAATACCCGTGATCCAGTTCCCGTTCTTTATGCTCCCGAAACTCTGGATATCATCCTGTCGTCCTGAAAAATTCCAAAGAAAATAACGGAGGTACATCCAGTTGAGCTGGTAAGAGAACATGAATTTCAGGTTTTCACCGAATGTTGGCTTATTTATAGTCTGGGTCTTGCCATCTTCACCGGTGATCTCCATAGGGATACCGGGGCCTCCCCAGTTCTTAAAAAATTCTGAACTTCCTGGCCTTTCTTCGTTTGAACAATACATACGGGGAAGTATGGTTGTGAATCGCGGATCATACACGGGAATTGTTCCTTTACGCTCATCAATCACATCATATTTCCGGGTTGTGGTATTCTTCTTATAAATGGGATTTCCGTCCCCATAGGAAATCACGGGAGCAGTGTAATACTGTCCGTAAAGGAAAGGCCAGGTCCCATATTGTTCACGGTTCAGGAAGGATACCAGAGAAAGGGCATCCTGTGGTTTATCTTCGTTGATAGGAGTATCTGCATTAGAGCGTATCACCAGGGAAACGAAAGAGGAGTAACCGATCAGCAGAAAAGTAAGAGAAAGCAAAACTGTATTCAGAACGGTTTTTCCTTTGGTCCTGGTGTACCATAAACCCCATATAAGAAGGCCGAAGAACACCAGGAAATAAAAAATAATACCGGTATTGAAAGGTAATCCGAATCCATTCACAAAGGCTATTTCAAAATAGCTTGCCAGTTTGGGGATCCAGGGGATTATGAAAAACATAAGCGTTGCAACCAATACAAAAGAGATTCCCAGGGTGATGGCAATTCCTTTTTTGGTCGGTTCATATTTTCTGAAATAATACACCATGGCCAGGGCAGGGATGGTCAGCAGGTTCAGAAGGTGAACGCCGATGGAAAGCCCGATCATGAATGCTACGAATATCAGCCAGCGGTAATGGTGTCGGTCATCCGCCACCTCATCCCATTTAAAAATGGCCCAAACAACTACAGAAGTGCAGAAATATGACATGGCAAACACGTTTGCTTCGACCGCCGAAAACCAGAATGAGTCGGTAAAAGTGAACGTCATTGCCCCCACAAACCCGGCAGCGAGTATTGTCCACATTTTCTCTGTAGTCATTTCCTCTCCTTTTGGAACAAGGAGCTTTTTCGAGATCATCGTGATGGTCCAGAACAGGAAAAGGATCACGAATGCGCTGCTGAGCACCGAAATCATATTGATCATCACGGCTACTTTGGTGGTGTCGCCGAAAGCAAACAGCGAGAGGAACCTCGCAGTAAGCTGAAAAGTTGGTGCCCCCGGGGGATGCCCGATCTGAAGTTTATAGGAAGTTGCGATATGTTCGCCGGGATCCCACCAGCTTACCGTAGGTTCCACCGTTTTAATATAAACAATAGCGGCGATGGCAAACACCACCCAGCCTGCAATTGTGTTAAGCTTTCTGAATTGGTTCATAAAATGCCTGATGTTAGTAATTTTCGGAATGAACGGGCAAAAGTACAAAAAGACTGCTGATTGCCAGATATCAATACGTAATATTAATAAGTAAATTATACCAAATACCCTTATTTTTGCTCAATTAGCCGGAAATTATCATCCAATGCCTGTAAAAAATCCCTTCCGTATTATTTTCTTTTCCTCTTTTATTTTAATGTGGATGGCATTCTTCCCGGCACCTGTTATTGCCCAATTCGTTATTTCAGGTGATTTTGACGGAAGGCTTGACTATCTTAATCTCCGCAGGACAGTACCCGATTCCCTGAAAAACAGACTGGTGAGTGTGCTGGGTACTGCCGAGCTTGACATAGCATATAACCGACGGAGATGGAGTGCATTTATAGCGTTGTTTGCCTCTTACACACAGGGGACGAATCTTTTTTCTGTAAAGACTCCGGGGACCTTGAATCTGACATTTTCCCAGGTCTGGTTCAGATATTTTTTCTCAAAGAATTTTTCAATCCAGGCGGGGCGTATTGAAATTGAGTATGACGACCAGCGGTTTTTCCAGGCCCGGGACTGGAGCGGCCTGGTCACGAGCCATAACGCGATCATTGCACACTACCTTGTCCCTGATACCAGTTCGATGGTCGACCTGGGTTTCGCCGCCAACCGTTTTAATGCCACTCCTTTAATTTTCAGCACCGATCCTACCATTAACAATTACAGGTATATGTCATATATCTATATGCATAAAAAGCTTTTCGACGACCAGCTTAACCTGACTTTCACGGATATTTTTAATGCTGATGATAATGGTCTGGACCCAAAGACACTTTATGGCCGGAATACCATAGGGACGAGCAGCTGGTTGTCACTGGATGACTGGGATATTGACCTTGCAGGGTTTTACCAGGGTGGGCATATAACCGACGGCCGCAAGTTAAGGTCATGGTATTATGCTGCTTATGTGAGTTACAGTCCGGCAGACTGGTTGAACCTTATGCCTGCTTTTGAACACCTCAGCGGAGACAATCTCGCAGATTCAGCGGAATGGAAAAAAGTGGTTCACGGGTTCAGCCTGCTATATGGAAGCATGACCCGTTCATTCGGCACTTCAGGAATTTTCAATTCTTCTTACAGGACTAATGAACATAACGGTCTCAACAACCTTTATTTTACGGCCACTTTTACAATTTCACCAAAAATATCCCTAGAGCAATCCTATCACTGGTACAGCCTGCCATATCCATACGTACATGAATTCGTTCCCGATAGCAATAAAATCATGATCGTGAAGGTCCCCACAAGTTTTATGCACCAGGTGGAATTGCTGTTCACTTATAATCCAATTCCCTCGCTTGCACTCAGCCTGGATTATCAGTTGTTATTTCCCGGAAAGGGGATGATAAACTATAACGGCTGGAATTTCACCGCCGGTTCACCTGTGTCGACTGCCTATATTGAAGTGGAATGGACACCGGATTTTTTTCCGCGTAAAAAGAAATCTTCAATATTAAAACCATACAGCCACGGGCATAATCCCGGGTAAAAAACCGGATAGCCCTGAACTTTGAGATCATTGTTAATAATCCGATGATATCTTAGGGAAAGTACCTGTTTTTTTACTCTTAAAAGCATATATATTTGCCTTCCATGAAAAAACGTCTTTCTATCGCGGCCATACTGATTATCATTATGATACCTCTGTTTTGCGGCGCCCAGAAAAAAGCTCCCGCCAAAGCCAGAGCTAAAGAAAATAGTGAGGCCGGTTCAAAGAACAAACAGGGGAAAGATCAGATACCTCCTTTGAGGGAGCTATGCGTTTTAAATTATAAAACCGATTTTTCCACACTGGCCGACAAATACAAGGAAGATCTTTTCCCAAAGAGCAATGCCAAAAGTGCGATCCATTTTTATCGCGGTATCAGTCTTTTAAAACAGGGAATGTATAATGAATCCATACGTGATTTCAAGATCGCCAGGCTGGATACAAATATCAACCGTAATATCTGCAATTTCTTTATCGCCCTTTCATATATGCAATTGCATTTGAAGGACAGCATCCTGAGCATATGCGGTGCAACTCTGAATGTCCCCGGCCAGGAACTTATGAAACCCGACTACTGGAACAATGCTGAATTTACCAAGGAAAGGGTTTTTATTTCATATATCCTCGGCACCAACCAGGTCCTTAACAAACCTACAGATACACTTCTGATAGATGCCCTGTACGGCTTTTGCACCCGCGAAGATAAATTCCTGGAAGCCTATTACAATTACGGGACATACAGCTATAACCTTGGGCGGTACAAGAAATCCATCGATATGCTCGTTAAAGTTCATGATCTGAAGCCAGCTGAAGACAGCCTGATCCTGCTCGACCTCGGATACCTTTACCGTCTTGCCGGTGATAATGTGCAGGCCCTGAAGTCTTATAACCTTCTTCTTGGCCAGTACCGTTCATATATGGGTTTTAACAACAGGGGATGCCTGTTTGCGTTTATGGAAAAATACGGGAAAGCTTTGTCGGACCTGTCAACTGCCATCCGCAAAAACCAGCAGGGAATTGATGCCTTATGTAACCGCGGACTTGTCTACCTGAAAATGCTGGATTATCAACACTCTGTGTCGGACTTTACTACGGTCGTCAACCTTAAACCTGATTTTTCCGACGGTTATTATTATAGGGGATTTGCTCTGAAAGCTATGGGAGACTATGCAAATTCAGTGAGCGATTTCACCCGTGCGCTTCAATTGAAAAAGTAACAATGGCCTGTTGATAAAGTTCTTTCAACAGCTATATTTCCCATAACTTATGCATGTATCTTTACCCCGGTTCTATTTATCGGGCAATGCATGCATAAATCAAATTTACTACTTGTCCTTCTCTTTTTCCTGTTACTTGGCTCGAGGGTGGATTCTCAGACTAACGGTACCCTTGGGAACCGGTTTTTCAACAACTGGTCTATGAGCATCAGTGGTGGACCTACTGTTTTTTTCGGAGACCTGAAGGAATACAGATATTTGCCTGCAACAAGCCCCATCAACGAAATCCGTTACGCAGGGACGCTGTCACTCAACCGCCAGCTCAGCCATGTATTCATGCTCAGAGGGCAATTTTTATTCGGTCAGCTGGCCGGGGAAAAGCTAAAATATAAAGATGGCAGCCTGTGCAACCAGTATTTTGGAAGCACTGTTTTCGAACTTAACCTGAACACAACCATTAATTTTTCCAACCTTATCCTGAGGTCCAACCCTAAAAGGTTTTTCTTTGTATATGGCACTGTTGGCGCCGGAGTGACGGACTGGATCACTAAAAAAAGGGATATTACCACTCACGCAATCATCGCTACTGACGGCAGCTGGTCTACTATTAATCCGCATTTAGTAATTCCTGCCGGTCTTGGCGCATATTTCAGCATAAAAAATAAAGTAAACCTCGGTTTGGAATGGACTGTCAGATATATGGCAATAGACCGGCTTGATGCAACAGTTGGCGGTTATCCATACGATGCTTACAGCCTGCTGGCAGTCAACCTCACTTATAATTTTGATAAACCTTCCAGCAGCAAACTAAGCCCTGCTTCGCCGCAGAAACAGATCGGTCCACCTCCTCCGCAGCCATTACTGGCAGCCGAGATAGCGGCAGAAAAACAAAAGGAACAGGCTGCCAAAGCACAGGCTGCCTATCCCAAACTTCCGCCTCCCTTACCCATGAACGATACCATCCTGCCTAAACAGCCTGTGCTGTTACCGGATACAACCCCAAAAGAGGAATTCCTTGAGCCTGATACAATTGAATTGTCTGCTCCTGTTAAAGGCATATCTTACAGGGTACAGATCTTTGCTTTCAAGGATAACACTTACAGTGCTGAAGGGATTAGGGAAAAATTCAGTATTAACCACACTGTATCGAAGGAATACTCAGGCGGCTGGTACAGGTATACCATCGGTTTATTTACAAATCTTACCGAGGCTAAAAAACTGATGACTGAATTGCGCACCACCAGAAAAATTCCGGATGCCTTTATCGCAAAATACATCAACGGTAAAAGGGCCACTCCGGCTCCTCCTCATACAAATAAACATATCAGGTATTACAAGGGAAAGAAGTATTACCCTAAACCCGTACATAAAAAATAGGGTATTTCCCCTTCTTTGATCC
>Ga0182027_10012910_pt1 | contig 11697 bp, 8 predicted proteins | sample 712E1DmetaG_FD_121300 | JGI IMG/M metagenome (GOLD analysis project Ga0182027, IMG submission 121300) | Permafrost microbial communities from Stordalen Mire, Sweden - 712E1D metaG (Illumina Assembly) | ecosystem: Environmental > Terrestrial > Soil > Wetlands > Permafrost | place: Sweden...
CGACTAGGAGCACGTCGACATTGCCGAGCAGGGAGGCCAGTACAGGCCGCGTGTGGACCGGGTGCATGAGGCGCCAGCGTAGGTTGGGGTCGAACGAGACCCACGTCCCGGCGCCATGGGCGGCCGCCAGCGCCCATTTGACGGTCTCCAGCGACTGCGGCGAAAGCACCGCAGTTATGCCCGTCGTGTGCAGCACGCGGGCGTCCCGGACCGCACAACCGGCCAGGTCCTCTACGGCCAGACGGCTGCCCGCCGACCCCGATCGGGCATAGCCGACGATTGTGGGGCGCGACGTCTGCATGTCACGCACCAGTACGCCGGTGAACGAGCCGGCGTCGCGCCCGAGGTGGCCCTCGATGCCGTGCGCCCGGCACGCCTCTTCGACCACTTGACCGAGGGGGTCGTCGCCCACCCGTCCGGCGAACTGCACGCGGTGGCCGAGGCGGGCCAGGCCGGCGGCGACGTTGAACTCGGCCCCCACGACGGTACGGCGGTACATGGCCGCCGAGCGCAGGGGGCAACCATCGGCGGCGATGAAAGCCACGAGCGCCTCGCCGAACGCGACGGCGTCCACCCCACCGGCCTGCGGCCGGGGTAGTGAAAGACCGCCGAACTGGGTCTCTTCCATCTAGCGGCTCGCCATGTCGGAGGCGAGCTTAATGCTTCGGCGACGACGGGCCCGTCGCCGGAAAGCGGCTCGGAGATTTGTTGGTCTGGCGGTCCCTGTGAGGAGGGCCCACCCCGCCCTGCCCATAGCGCTCATGACGCTAGGTTGCGGTATAGGCGTAGGTCGCCACGAATAGTTGCAGTAGTAGAACCGTGTCGGCACAGTTAGTTGCACTACGCTGGCTGTCAGCACAGAGAGTTGTAGTACCGACATGCCTCGACCACCGTCTCAACCATGGCCCAGCGCACCCGGCTCGGTGTTCTTTGCCGGAGCGACGAGCAAGTCCATGCTGTCCCGGGCCGTGAGCCAGGGCCGTGTCAGGCGCCTGGCCCGTGAGCTGTACACGGCCGACCTGTCTGCCGACCCCGCCCTCTTGGTCCTAAGGAACCGCTGGGTGGTCCTCGCCCGCCTGGTCCCGGACGCGCTGATCGCTGACCGTTCGGCGGCCGCTGACGGCGAGGTGGACGGCGGGGAGCTCTTTGTTGTCTCGGGCCAAAGGTCCCGTCCCCTGGAGCTGCCCGGTCTTGTCATCCGTCCCCGTCCCGGCCCGGGCCCACTCGGCTCTGACCTGCCGTGGGCAGCCGGCCTCCACATCACCGGCGCAGCACGCACTGTGGCTGACAACCTGGCCCCGTCTTTTTCCCGAGCCGGCAAGCGCGCCCGCACGCTCTCGCTGGCGGAGCTGGGCGACTGGCTTGTACGCAAGGCTCAGGTCCGCCCGCCCGGGTGGCTGGGCCAGCTCAAGGCTCAGGTCCTGGTCGTGTTGGACGAGCTGGGTAACCCGGGCCGCAAGGACCAAGCCGAGCGCCTACTCGACGAGGTCGCCGGCACGAGACCGCCGCTCCGTGCCCCCGGTCGTCTCTTGGCCGCCCGCCTCGGGGGTAGGGAGTTCGATCCCGCCCGACTGGGGCGTTTCGAGGCACTGGCCAAGTACCTGGCTGACATCCCCCCGGGCCTGGACGTGCCGGTAGCGCTGGCCCCGCCGGAGGGCGATAGCGATGGGACGTTGCCTTTCTTCGAGGCCTACTTCTCGAACTTCATCGAAGGCACCGAGTTCAGTATCGAAGAGGCCGAGGCCATAGTGGCCTCCGGGACCGCTCCGGCCAACCGGCCGGCCGACGCCCATGACATCTTGGGCACTTTCCGAGCCGTGTCCGACCCGGTCGGCCGAGCCGTCGTGCCGACGACGCCTGAAGAGCTCCTGGAGCTGCTGTCGGCCCGCCACGGCGCCATCATGGGCGGGCGGCCCGAGAAAGGCCCGGGGCAGTTCAAGGCCAAAGCAAACCAGGCCGGGACCTATGTTTTCGTTGAGCCGGGCCTGGTCGTCGGTACGCTCGTCGAAGGCTTCAGGTATGCCGCAGCGGTCCCGGCTGGGTTCCCCCGGGCACTGTATGCCTTGTTCTTGGTGACCGAGACCCACCCCTTCGACGACGGCAACGGCCGGGTAGCTCGCTGCCACATGTGCGCTGAGCTGTCGGCGGCGGGCATGTCCCGCCTCATCGTCCCGACCGTACTTCGCAATGAGTACCTGCAGGCCATGCGCCAGGCGGCGTCCCGGCGGGCGAACTTCGAGCTCTACGCCCGCACGCTGACTTGGGCTTGGCGCTGGACGGCTGCTATGCCCTGGGCTGACCGGGAGGCGACCATGGGCCGCCTGGTGGCAACGAACGCACTGATGGACTCCACGGACGCCGAACACATAGGTAGCCGTCTGGAAATGCCGTGAGCGTGCCGCCTCATAGCTGAAGCAACCCATGGCGCCAGCAGCCGATACGTGGGTGAGCTATCACCCGGCACTCCAAGAGCCGACTTTCGGCCCTAGCTCCATCCTCGCCGCAGGTCGGACGATGGGACTAGCCCTATGCGGGCGTGCGAAGCCATTGGAGGCGAGCATGAGCCAGTGCCACGACACCTACGACCCGATCGAAGAACCACCCGTCCCAACGACCCCGAGCAATGCCCCGTTGCTGGACGGCGCCCAGTGCCACGACACCTACGAGGACGAAGAGACGGCGTCACCCTCTGACAGCGCCAAGGCGGACCAGAGGGCGGGTTGACCCACCGGTGAGGTGGGAGCCTCCGGGCTCACGAAATGTTTATTGCGCTACAGGGCGTAGGTCAGAACTCCTCCCCGGCCTTGCCGGCCAGCTGCCGAGCGACGGCAAAGGAGTCCCATACGGCCTCGATGGCTTCGGCCGGGATCTTGGTCTGGTTCACCAGCCCAATGTCGGTCGGCAGGGTCACATGCCCCGGATCCGGCGGCACCGGGTGGGTCCCCAGCCACCGAAGGTAAGCGAGCAGCGATGTCGAGTATGTGGTGACCGTGCCGTCCTCTCCATGGATGAGGAAGACGGCCACGCTGTAGGGCGGCGGGGGAAGTTCGACGCTGATCTCAGTAGGTGTGTTCATGGGCTTTCGTTTGTAGCGTTAGGGGGGTTGAGGGGGGCCGGGGGCGGGCCGGCGCCGGGTTGTACACCTTGGGCCATGGCCTAACCGGGTGTTCGACTGGCCAAATTGGCCAGTCGAACACTTCGGGCTCGGGACGGCTGGGTCGCCGCCCAGGTGATGGCAGTGATGCCCACCAGCATCAAGAGGTCCCCGGGACTGAGCACGGTGCGCATGAGGTGGAAGGGGACGATGTCGCCGAGCAGGCGGAGCCGGGTGTGCACCGTCATGGTCGTGTGCTTGAAGAGGTGCCCACGGGCCACGTCCATCGTCCGGCCCAGGCCGGCGGCGGACAGTGCCCACGAGGAGACCGGCATCCCCGAGTTCAGGGCCATGACGGTGGCGTTGAGGACCACGCCCAGGACGATCAGGACCTGCGCGTACGGGAAGCGTCCCGCCCGGGCGCCGTTGAGGGCGCACCATGCGACGACGACGAGGCAGGCGGCGACGGCCAGGACCGTGCGCGCCGAGCCGTGGGCCAGGCCCAGGGACCCCTCCAGGACCACGGCCACCAGGAGCAGCGGCCAGGCGCGGACACGAAAAGAGGCCAGATGGGCCAGGCTGCCGCCCGCCGCCCAACCACCTAACCCGCCGACCAGAACTGCTGCCAGCATGACGAACATGTGCCCTCCCGGCCGTGAAGATCCGTTGCCTGTTCAGAGGCGGGCAGGAGGGTGGTCGATTCAGGCCTGGGCCGGACCGGGCCCGGTTTTTTTGGGCCGAGCCAGTTTTTGGGCGGCGCCCGGTTTTTTTTGAGCAGGAACGGTGCCGCATGACTCGACAGCGCCCAGGGGACCTCTGGATAACTGTTGGGCCGGCGAACGACCGGTCGACAGAAAGGGTTCATCATGCGTCGAGTCCTTCGCAGCCACGCCTTTCGTGCCAGTGCTCTCGTGGTCGGTCTGGCCGTCGTCTTCGTCGTCGGCGGCGCACCAGTCTGGGCGCCCTTTTAGTACGCTTCTTTTACGTGGACGAGGTCAGCGATCTGGTTCAACGAGCGGCGCTCGGCGACCAGGACGCCTGGTCGGCCCTGGTCGACCGTTTCGCCGACCTGATCTGGTCCGTGGCCCGTTCCGTCGGCCTGGGCGCGTCTGACGCGGCCGACGTGAGCCAAACGACCTGGCTGAGGTTTTGCGAGCACCTAGGTGACCTGCACGACCCGTCGCGCGCCGGGGCGTGGCTGGCCAAGACGGCGCGCCGGGAGGCCATACGGGTCTCCCGGCTGGGCAGCCGGCAAGTGGTGGCCGACCCGTGGAACTGGCTGGAGAAAGCCGACACCACGGCCGACGGAGTGGACCACCAATTGCTCGTTACGGAAAGAGACATCACGGTGCAATGCGCTCTGGCCGTGCTGCCGGAGCGGTGCCGGGCACTGTTGACCGCCGCGGCCGAAGACCCGCCGGTGCCGTACCAGGTGCTGGCAGACAACCTCGGCCTGGCCGTGGGCAGTGTCGGGCCCGCCCGGGGGCGTTGCCTGGAGCAGTTGCGCCGGCTCATTGACGAGATGGGACATGAAATGTTCGAGGACCAAACGAGTTCCTGGGCGAGAACGTGACACCCGGGGGAGGCCCCAACGCCATGGACGAAATCCTCGAGGCCGTGCGTACCCTGCGGCGCCGCTTGGAACCAGCCCCCCAGGCGGTGGTGGACCAGGCCAAGGCGGCGTTCAGCTGGAGGGCCGTGGCCGCGTCCATAGTCGGGCTCGAGTTCGACTCGGCCGTAGACGACGACGACCTGGCCCGGGTGCGTGACGCCGGGTCGGAGCGCCGGCTGCGTTTCCGGGGCGCGGGCCGGGTAGTAGAGGTCGTGCTGGTCGACAACACCAGGCGCCTGGCCGGCCTGATCGACCCCCCGCTGGCCGGTTCGGTGGTCCTGCGCCATTCCGACGGGGCCACGTCGACAGCCAAGGTCAACCAGCGCGGGCAGTTTTTTTTCGACTCGCTCCGGCGCGGTGCCTTCAGCTTGAGGAACGTGCCCGCCGACCGCGGTCTCGGCGACTTCGAGACCGAATGGGTAACGATCTGAGGCTGGAGAAGGCCCCGGTCCCGGCGGTTGATGCCCTCGCCGCCCAGGCCCTGGAACTGGCCGAGCCCCACCCCCGCCGGGCCCTTGCGCTGGCGGACGCGGTGGACCGCTGGCCGGTGCCGGGGGAGGTCAGCTTGCTGACGAGGGGGCTGGCGGCGTGGGCGGCGGGACGGGCCAGCCGCCATCTCGGCCGTCACCGCTCGGCGACCGTGGCCCTCGAGTCGGCGGTGCAGCTCCTGGGGGCCAGCGGCAACCGGGTGGCGGCGGCGCGGGCGTCGGTGTCGTTGAGCACCGAACGCATCGACGCCGGGCGCTTCGACGACGCCATTGCCCTCCTCGACACCGCGGCCAAGGACCTTTCGGGAGGCGATGCGGCCCGGGCCGCCGCTCAAAGGGCGCTGGTGCTGCAACGGTCGGGCCGGGTGATCGACACCGTGGAGGACTGGGACCGCGCCGTCACGGCCTTCGAGGCCGCCGGCATGCCCGTCCAGGCGGCCATGGCCAGGCAGAACCGTGGGCTGGTCCAGGCCTATCGCGGCGAACTGGCCGCGGCAGAGGAGGACCTGGTGGCCGCCGCGGCCGCGTTTTCCCTCCATGGCGAGGACATCCGGGGCGCCGAGGTGCTACACGACCGGGGGTTTGTGGCCGCTCGCCGGGGGGACCTCCCCGGGGCGTTGGCCCTGTTCGACCGCGCCCAGAGCCGGTCCGCCGAGCTCGGTGCGCTGCGGCCCGAGATGCTGGTGGACCGGGTCGAGGTCTGCCTCCGGGCCGGTCTCAGCGCCGAGGGGCGGGCGCTGGCCGAGGCCGCTGTAAGGGCCCTGGAGGAGGCGGGCTTCGCTCCCGACGTGCCCGAGGCCTGCCTACTGGCCGCCCGGGCCTGCGAGCAGGACGGAGACCCGGCGGCCTCGGCGGAATGGGCGCGCCGCGCCGTCGCTCTTTTCCGGGCCCAACGCCGCCCCCGCTGGCAGCTGTTGGCCCGGTACGCGGTCGTGCGGGCGGAGGCTGCCGCCAGGCGGCCCGGGGTGGGGATAGCGCGCCTGCTGCTCGCCGTAGCCGGGGCCCTGCGCCGGGCCGGTTGGGCCGCAGAAGCGGAGGAAGCCGAGGTGAGGGCAGCCGAGGTGCTCATCGGGGCCGGGAGGTTGGAAGGGGCCGGGGAGGTCCTGGCCGGCTTGGCCCCCGGCGTGGCCCGGATGCTGCCGTTGAGCCGGCTCCAGTTCCGCCTGTGCCAGTCGCGCCTGCGCTGGGCGGAGGGCGATGCCCGGGGCGCCGAACAGGCCCTGCTCGCCGGGCTGCGGGCGCTGTCGGCTTACCTGGCGACTCTCGGCTCGATCGAGCTGCGGGCCGCGGGAGGGGGCAAAGCGGGCGAGATCATGTCGCTGGGCGTGACCATGGCTTCCGCTCGGGGCCGGCCGGCCCGGGCGCTGTGGTGGATGGAGACGGTCCACGGTGCCCAGCAGGCCGAGCCCGACGATCAGGCCGAGGGCCCGGAGCTGGCCGCCGCCCTAGCGTCGTTGCGGGACGTCATGGCCCTCCTGGCCCGGGAGCCGGCCCACCCGAGGGAGACGACCGCCCTGCGCCAACGCCAGGCCGTCCTGGAAGAAGTGGTCCGCAGGTGCAGCCGACATGCGGCCGGCACCCGGGTGCCCGAGCGCCATGCCGCGGGGGCCGCCGCCGTGAGCGAGGCCCTCGGCCAGCGCCTGCTGGTGGAGTACGCCCCCGTCGGCCGGCACCTCGTCGCCGTCGTGCTGGACGGCGGCCGTTGCCGCCTGGTGGAGCTGGCCCCGCTGGCCGAGGTGCGCGAGGCGGTGGCCGGGCTGCGCCTGGCCCTGCGGACCGCCCTTGACGCCGACCCCCCGGCCGAGGACCTGTCGGCCCTGCGGGAAGCGGGCGCCGACGTGCAGCGGCTCGTCCTCGGCCCCCTCGGCCTACCGCCCGGCCGGGAGGTGGTCATCGTCCCGGACGGGCCCGTGCTGGCGACGCCGTGGGCGCTGTTGCCCGACCTGGCCACCGCTACGGCGGTCGTGGCGGCGTCGGCCCAGAGCCTCTGGCGCCTCCCGTTGCCATCCGTTCCGAACTCGCCGGGAGCCGGAGCCCCGAGGACCAGGGCCCCGGGAGCCAGGGCCCCGAGGGCCAGGGTCGTAGCCCTGGCCGGCCCGGACCTGCGCCACGCCGAGGAGGAGACGGAGGCGGTGGCCGAGCTTTGGGGTGGGGCGGCCGAGGTGCTCGTGGGCCGGGAGGCCAGCGTCGCCGCGGCCAAGAGCGCCTTGAGCCGGGCCGACATCGTCCATATCGCCGCCCACAGCGCCTTCCGGGGGGACAACCCGCTGCTGTCCGCCATCCGCCTCGACGACGGCCCCATCACGGGCCACGAGCTCGCCCGCGCCACCAGGAATGCCAAGTTGGTGGTCCTGTCGTGCTGCGACAGCGGTATGGCCGACGCCAGCGGCATTGGCCTCAGCCGGCTCCTCACCGGGGCCAGCGCCACCGCCGTCGTGGCCAGTGTGAGCCCAGTGCCGGATTTCGGCGCCGTCGGGCTGATGCGCAGGTTCCACGGCGAGCTCGTACGTGGCGCCACCCCGGCGGTCGCGCTGGCGGGGGCGCGCCGGGCGCTGGGAGGGCCGTACGTCGCCGCTTCGAGCGCCGGTTTTGTGTGCTTCGGCAACGGGTTCGCTCGCCTGCCGGCCCGGGCCTGAACGGGGCCCTACGGGGCGCGGCGGTCGGGGGGCCCGCCCCGAGCGGCGCCGGGGGGCCTGCTTACTCCGCTCCGGGCAGGTGCCGGGCGCTCACCTGCTTTTCGAGCGCGTCCGCCATCTCCGCCCACGTACGCGCCCGGCGCCGGCATTCGTCAGCGACCTCGGGGATCCGGTCCCAGGGGACGCTCTCTAGGAAAAGGTGGAGATCTTCGGTGTCAATGGCCGTTTCTTCCAGCCAGGAGGGTGTTCCGGGCCGGCCTGGCCCAGAGGCCAAGGCCGGGCCCTGGCCGGCACTTGGGGGGAACCGACCGGGAAAGACCTGACCGGGAGGAGGTGCCGGCGATGGGAGGCCGACCATCGACCTTTGCTCCTCCCGGAGCCCGGCGGCCACCCGCTGCGCCGTCGAGGCGGCGACGCCGGCGGCGGCGGCGGCCTGGCGGATACTGGTGGCCTTCCCGCTGGAAAGGGCCTCCGCCACCGCCTCCTGCCCGGGCGCGGGGTCCACGGGACGGCGCCGGCCGTCCCGGCCCGTCCTGGCGGTGCGGTCGGCGGCTTGGGCGGCCAGGCGCAAGCGGGCCACGGTGGAATGCGAAAGCCCGCATACCTCGCCTACCCAGCGGTCACTGCGGTCGGGGCAGCGGCGCAGGAGCCCGACCGCCGCCGCCTGGCGCTCGACGCGGCTCAGGGGTTTGCCGTGCCTGACATTGGCCTGGACGGCGATGACCAGCGCACCGGTCTCGTCGCCCGAGTACAGCACCGCCCTGATCTCGGTCCGCCCCGCCCGGCGGAAGGCCTCCGCCCGGTGCACGCCGTCGATCACGGTCATCGTCGGCTCGTTCACGATGATCGGCGGGAGCCGCTCGAGCACCTCCATCAACAGCGCGACGTGGTCGTCGTCCACCCTGACCAGGCGGGCCGAGTACCCGACCGACAACTCGGCCAGGGGCACGCTACGTACCTCGGACCGGTCCGGCCCGTCGTGCAGGCGCGGTGCCCCATCGCCGGCGGCTGCGGTCGTCCCCACGAAGGTATAGAGGCGCCGGCGGCCGTCGCCGTGCACCTTTTTTCCGGAAAGTTCAGATTTTCCGGATTTCCGGGGAGCTCACCGTCCGCTGGCGACGGGCTGGGGCACCTCGGCCACCGCGGTGATGGGGGCAGGCTCGACGTTGAGATGGGGGAGGATGCGGTCCAGCCAACCGGGCAGCCACCAGTTGGCCCGGCCAAACAGGTGCATGAGGGCAGGTACGAGCACGGTCCTGATGACGAAGGCGTCGAGCAGGACGGCGGAGGCAAAGCCGGTCCCCACCTCTTCGATGACCCGGGTGCCCCCGAACACGAAGCTGCCGAAGACGAAGATCATGATCAGGGCGGCCGCCGTGATGACGCGGCCGGTCTGGGCTTGGCCCCGCTCGACGGCGAAAGCGCTGTCCTTGGTCTTGACCCACTCCTCGTGCATCCGGGACACCAGGAACACCTCGTAGTCCATGGACAGGCCGAAGAGCACGGCGAAGAGCAGGACGGGCACGAAGACGTCGATGGGCCCGTCCTTGGCCAGGTTCAGGGGCGCTTTGCCCCAGCCGTACTGGAACGTCGCCGTCATCACGCCCAGGGCGGCGCCGATGGACAGCAGGTTCATGATGGAGGCGATCAGGGGGATGAGCAGGCTGCGGAAGACGGTGGCCAGGAGCAGGAAGGCCAGGACCACCACGATGCCCACGAACAGGGGCAACTTCTGCGAGAGGATATGGGAGAAGTCCTGGCCGCCGGCCGTGACCCCGCCGACGTGCACCTGCAGCGTCGTGCCCGCCTCGGCGCGGGGGATATCGGTCTGGCGCAGGCGGTCCAGCAGCTGGACGGTGGCTACGTCCTGGGGAGCAGTCTTGGGGTAGAGGATCCCGATGATGGCCGTGCCCTGGGGGTTGGGTATGGCCGGGCCGACCGTCGCCACCCCGGGGTCGGAGCGCAGTTCGTGAAGCAGCATCTGGAAATGGGCAACGTCGGAAGGGCCCTCGACCCGGGACACCAGGGTGAACGGGCCGTTGAACCCGGGGCCGAACCCCTTGGCCAGTAGCTCATAGGCGAGGCGGGTGGTGTCCTGGGGCGGGTCGTTGCCGGCGTCGGACAGGCCCAGGCGCATGGACAGTACGGGCAGGGCGAGGACGACCATCACCCCGATGGCGACCACGCTCAGCCAGCCGGACGGGCCGGAGATGAAGTGGGCCCAGCGGGCCCAGGCATCGGTCGGTTCGTCGCTGGCGGGCCCGTTTTGGGCCAAGCGCCGGCGCTCGCTCGGCCGCAGGACCTTCAGGCCGAAAAAGCCCAGGAGGGCGGGGAGCAGGGTCAGCGAGGCGGTCATGGTCAGGACCACCACCAGGGCGGCCGACAGGGCCACCCCGTAGAGGAAGGCCACCTGGAGGGCGAACATGCCGAGCAGGGCGATGCACACGGTTATGCCGGCCACAAAGACCGCCCGGCCCGACGTGTCCAGGGCCAGGACCACCGAGTCCTCAACGCTGGCCCCCTGCAGGAGGCTGTTGCGGTGGCGGGTCACGATGAACAGGGCGTAGTCGATGCCCACCCCGAGGGCGACGAGGACGGCGAGGATGGGGCCGAACTCGGGGATCGAGATGGCGTGGGTCAGCATGGCGATGACCGAGGTGCCGATCCCGATGGCCATCAGGGCGCTGATGAGAGGCAGGATGGCGCACAGGACCGAGCGGCGAAAGGCAAAAAACAAGATCACCAGGGCGAACAGGACCCCCAGCCCCTCGCTCGAGCTCTGGGTGCCGCTGGCCTCGCCGTTTTCGATGGCGGCCCCGCCCAGCTGGATGTCCAGATTGGCGGTGGCGAAGGACCTCGCGGTCGAGATGAGAGTGCTTGACGTCGCCTTGGAGACGTTCTGGCCCTCCTGGTTGAGGTTGACCGTGGCGAAGCCGATCTTGTCGTTCCTGGCCATTTGGGTGGGCGCCGCGTAGGGGCTGGTCACCCTGACGACATGGGGGTCGTGAGAGACCTTGGCCAGCATGGCGTCGACCCGGGCCCGGGTGGCGGGGGCCAGCAAGGTCCCCGTACGGGCCTCCATGACGACCTGATCGGTGTCGCCCGCCCGGGACGGGTAGGACTGCTTGAGGATGGCCAGGGCCTCGCTGGAATCGGTCTTGGGCAGGTTGTAGTCATTGGAGTAGGTGGCCTTCAGGGCCTGGCTGGCCCCGCCCACCACCAGCAGCACCACCACCCAGGAAAGCAGGACCGTCCAGCGCTTGCGGAAGCACCACCTTGCCATGCGTGCCATATCGTCTGCTCCTTAGGGTCCCCAAAACTCTAGGGCACGGGGCCAAGGACGCTGGCCGTAAGGCGCCCCACACGTTCGAGGTCGGGAGCAGCTCTGCAGCCGCGTTCGCGTTCCGGCGGGGACAGCGCGTCGATACCATTTGGAGGGCGAGGCCGACGGAGTCAGCCAGCAAGGCCTCCTCCTCGGGGTGGGCCCCGGCCTCGTTGCTGACGATCGGGTCGGGACATAGGCGCTCGACCTCTTTCGGTGAGCTGACCCGTTCGCAGCCCTTAGTTCTCGAGCACTCGCGCCGCCGGCTGCGTCGTTACCAGACGGTGAACCCACCGTCGACATAGAGGACCGAGCCCGTCATGTAAGAGGACGCGTCCGAGGCCAGGAACACGATTGCGCCTTTCAGTTCGTCCAGGCTCCCATAACGCTTCATGGGCGTGCTGGCAATGATGCGCTCTCTGATCTCTGACATGCTGGCGCTGGCGGCGGTCTGCGGCGTCAGGATATAGCCGGGCGCCAGCGCGTTGACGCGGATGCCGTAGCTCGCCCACTCCGCCGCCATACCTTTCGTCAACTGCGCCATC
>Ga0182027_10012911_pt1 | contig 11697 bp, 10 predicted proteins | sample 712E1DmetaG_FD_121300 | JGI IMG/M metagenome (GOLD analysis project Ga0182027, IMG submission 121300) | Permafrost microbial communities from Stordalen Mire, Sweden - 712E1D metaG (Illumina Assembly) | ecosystem: Environmental > Terrestrial > Soil > Wetlands > Permafrost | place: Sweden...
ACCGGCGTTCGGATGATGCTATCGATCGTAATAAAACTGCCTATTTAATGGCCGGATGGGTCATCCTATTGGTTATCACTTATATTACGCCATTTACGCCGGCGTTAGCTGGCTTACCGATAGACCATGTCGGCAACCTTGCAAACGGCTTGATCATCGCTTATACCATTTCCAGATATAGCTTGCTTGATATTAGATTAATTATAAGGAGAGGTCTTGCCTTAACTCTTGCCCTTATTCCGATTGCCGTATTATTTGCTGTCGCAATATTGTTTACATATAAATATTATTCCGGACTATCCTCCTCCATCGTTGCTGTGCTCATCGGAATTTTAGCTATATTACTGGTTTTAGTGAGTGTTCCGCTCAGACGGCCTATTCAGGAATTAGTGGACCGTGTTTTTTACAGGGAGACTTATGATCATCGCCAGACATTACTAAGTTTCACCAATAAGATGGGCAACATTTTAAATCTTGACCAACTTACCACGGAGATGCTTCAAGCATTATCAAAAGCTATTCGTATTTCACGGGCCGTACTGCTTTTTGAGGACCCTGGTAGTAGTTTATACACGGTGCGTTATGTATACCCGGAGGCAAAAGATAAGGTACAAAGCGAATTTAGTCTGTCTTTTGATAGTCCGGTGGTGATGTGGTTACAGAAAGAGTCTCAAATTCTTACTTTGAAACAGATTGAGTCAGCTCCTCAGTTTAAAGCATTATGGGAAGCTGAAAGAGAAAGCCTACATGATTCTCAACTGGAAGTTTTTTGCCCGCTGAAAAGTCACGGCAAACTTGTCGGGATTTTAGGTTTGAGCAAGAAACACTCGAAGCAAATGTTTTCACAGGAAGATATTGAGCTGGTGATGAGCGTCGCGAATCAAGCGGGTGTTATTGTGGAAAATGCTCAATTATATTCACAGGCGATGACTTGGGCGATTACTGATGGACTGACCAGGTTATATAATCACCGTTATCTGCATGAATGCTTGGATAAGGAAATTGCTCGTGGCACTAGGTTTGGCACTACCTTTTCGATTATTATGATAGATTTGGATTTTTTCAAAACTTATAATGATACCTATGGACATTTGGCGGGAGATGATGTTCTCCTGAGCGTTGGTAAATGCATACAGGCGTCTATCCGTACGGTCGATATGGCCTTCCGATATGGTGGTGAGGAATTCGCTGCTATTCTACCTGAAACGACAACTGAAGGCGCTTATTTAGTGGCAGAACGCATTCGCGAGAAGATTGAAGAAAAACTCTTCTTCGGACGATCTTCTATCACTGCAAGTCTCGGGATAGCCAGTTGGCCAAACGAGGGAGTTACCAAAGAACAGATCCTCGATTCTGCTGATAAGGCACTCTATACAGCTAAGGGAACAGGGCGGAATAGAACCTGCGCCCCGGTTGATTACAAAAAACAAGGTTTAGTTGAAGTGGATGCTACTTCGGAAACACAGCGTATAGCTATCAGTATGATATTAGCTCTCGCGGCAACGGTTGATGCTAAGGACCATTACACTTACGGACATTCTAGAAAGGTCAGCCAATATGCCGTAGCGATGGCGCAGGAGCTGAACCTTCCTCCGGAGAAAATCGCGGTAATACGAACAGCTGGTCTTTTACATGACATAGGTAAAATTGGTATTCCCGATTCCATCTTAAATAAAGATGGAATGCTTGATGAGCAAGAATGGCGGCAAATCAGGTCGCATCCGGAAATGGGTGTAGAAATACTTAGATACGTTGCAGAATTATCTAATTCCTTACCGATTATTTTAAATCATCATGAACACTATGATGGTAGCGGTTACCCGGTTGGATTGAAGGGCAAAGATATACCTCTTGAGGCGCGGTTATTATCTATCGCGGACGCTTATGACGCAATGACTTCGCTTCGTCCTTATCATAACCAAAGGTCAAATCAGGAAGCTGTTGAGGAATTGAAAAGGTGCGCCGGGACTATATTTGACCCGGAATTGGTGGAAATCTTCTGTAAAATTCTAAAATCAATGGTTTTAAAACCAGAAAGCGAAAGGTAACATCGCGGACTTCAAATCGGTTACGAACAATTATCATTAGAAAGGTTGGGGCACCAACTTTAGAGTAATTTTAATAATTGTGCGGGATTACTGCTTTTCAACAAAGCATTTTCCCGAGTGACCAGTTGATTCTTTACCAGATTTGCTAAACCTTGATCCATGGTTTGCATCCCGTCTTGAGCACCGAGCTGTATGATATTTGGTATTTCATGGCTTTTACCCATACGGATAAGGTTTCTCACGGCTGAAGTTGCGACTAAAATTTCAAAAGCTGCCACTCTACCCTCTACACCGATACGCGGTAAAAGGCACTGCATCAGAACCGCTTCTAAAACCTGGGAAAGCTGTACTCTAATCTGTTCTTGTTGACCTGCAGGGAAAATATCGATAATACGGTCGATTGTTTGAGAAGCGCTGGTCGTATGTAATGTTCCTAACACCAGATGTCCTGTTACTGCCGCTCTAATAGCCATGGAAATTGTTGTTAAATCTCTCATCTCCCCAATGTAAATAACATCAGGATCTTGACGAAGGGTGTGCAACAAAGCAAGCTCAAACGATTTCGTGTCGTCCCCGAGGTCCCGTTGTGCAATAATGGATTTTTTATTACGGTGTAAATATTCAATGGGGTCCTCAATAGTGATTATGTTCTTGCTTTCTGTTTCATTTAAATGGTCGATCATTGCTGCCATGGTGGTTGATTTACCGCTGCCGGCCGAACCTGCGACAATAATCAACCCTCTTGGTTTTAGGATAAGTTCCTTACAGATTGGTGGTAACTTCAATTTGTCAATAGTAGGAATAATGATTGGCACAAGACGGATGGCGAAAGCTAGAGTCCCCCTTTGGCGGAGTACGTTAATACGGAATCGACCGGTTCCTGGAACACTGTAAGCACAGTCCAATTCAAGGTTTTCAGCGAATGTTTTTTTATGTACCTGAGTAGTTATTAATTCGTATATTAGTTCACTGTCTTGATTTGTTATGGACGGTAAATCTTTAATTGCGGATAGTTTTCCGAATATTCGGAACATCGGGGGACTACCAACCCGTAAATGCAGGTCAGAAGCATTCTTTTCCACCATAATTTTAAGGAGCTCGTCTATTTGCATATAATTTTCCTTCTCTGAATATCGTTGTTTTATTATGCGACAAGCAATTTAGCTAATTGTTTTGGGTCACTGTTTTTTTGCATAGCCGCTTCTCTCGTGACTTTACCGGATTGAACTAAATTAGCCAAAGCATCATCAAGACTCTCCGACCCTACCTCAGAGTGAATTCTCATATAGGTTGGGATTTCATAAGTACGTCCTTCACGAATAATGTTTCGAATTGAAGAGTTAGCCACAACAATCTCAAAGGCGGCTATCATGCCCTTACCGGCGGCGCGGGGTAAAAGAGTCTGTGATAATATTGCGAGTAGCGCTTGTGATATTTGTAACCTGATTTGGGATTGTTGATTCGGTGGGAAAACATCTATCATCCGGTCAATTGTCTGGACGGCATCGATAGTGTGTAATGTGCTCATCACCAGATGGCCGGTTTCTGCTGCGGTAATTGCTGAGGAAATAGTGTCCAGATCACGCATCTCACCGACGACGATAACGTCAGGATCATGGCGAAGAGCACGTATTAAAGCAATGTGAAATGAATTGGTGTCCTCCCCTAGTTCCCGTTGAGCAATCATCGATTTTATGTTTTGATGATGATATTCAATGGGGTCCTCGATGCTGATAACATTACATAGTCTATTCTCATTCAGGTGACGAATCATAGCTGCCATTGTGGTAGACTTACCGACACCTGTGGGGCCTGTTACTAAGATAAGTCCTCTAGGTTGGAGTATCAAATCCTTACAAATCTGAGGTAGTTCCAATTCATCGATTGACGGCACTATAAATGGCAACATCCGACAGGCGATACGGACTGTTTTCCTTTGTCTCATGACGTTTATCCTGAATCTGGCCTTAAGATCAAGAGCATAGGCAAAATCGAGTTCTTTGTCCTTGGAAAAACGGTCTTTCTGTTCTGGTGAAATAATTTGGTCAAGCATTTGCGTAATATCATTGTTTGTCAGAGGGGGATAATCTGTTTGTTGGATTAAACATCTGTCAACTCGCAGTATTGGCGGCAGACTTACCCTTAAATGCAAGTCTGATGCGCCGGCTGCAGAAGCAAGCTCAAAAAGGTTTCGATTTTCATATAACCATTTCATCCAAAATAGTAGCATTTTAGATTTTTTAAGACGTTCTTTTAGGATTTTCCCGATTGCTCGCCCCACGAGAATTAACCTTCCCGATTTCCTCTTGCAGGGATAATATGTGCTCTTTATTCACGGCGACAAAAGGGATCATTTCCAGAGCACCATTTGATAAAGTAAGCACCTGTGCATGTGTAATTGGTAGAAATGACGGTGCGTCCTCAAGCACGAACCATACCTTCTGGTAACTCAGTGTGTACATATTACCGTTGACTACATAATCTTGAGTTTCAATCCAGACAAGTATTGGTGATTTTTCTACGAATGGATATCCTTTCGGACCGGTATGTGCCCCAATACCTCTTCCCGAGTTAGCTCCACCTAAAGTAATCGCCATTTCAATTGTAGATTTGTTGATGTATGAAGTCTTTAATTTTTGCTTTCTGCCGTCCGTATGCTGGATAGTTACATCAGTAAGCTCCAGAAATCTTCCCTTTTTCACCGGGCCCCTATCTGTTATTCCATTAAGCGCATGAATAAGTCGCGCTTCCGGGGTAGGAGCATAAAATATATTCCCAATAACTACTTGCTTCTGCATGTAGAGTTTGACTAATTGTGAGGCCGCCATTTCCATATCCTTACCTCCACGGTGGTGATGAATGCACAATAGTATATTCTTCATGAAATGTCAATAATGCGTTAGATTACACGCTTCGATAATTAAGGAATATATTTCATAAGATATCTCATAATTTCGATTTTATAAAAGTACGGGTTTTAAAACTAACTTCCTTCGTCCGGTCAAACTTCTTTTACGTTCAGATGTATTTCCGAAGGTCGTGATTCGATTGCATAATTTAATAATTATTGAATGTCGATATTTACATCATGTGTCAGTTAGTAAATTAAACATGTTTGGACTATCTCAATCATGACTCCTTGATTTGTTCAATTTTATTTACTTTCTGCTTTAGACTATCAATATCGTCTTTGTCGAATAGTCGCCAACCGTTCCTGTCTCTTATTTTAACATCGGTAAAGCGACCTTCGCGAATCCACCTTAGCAAGGTGTTTCTATTTGTTCCGGCCATCGCGCAAGCTTCGGTTATCATATAATATGTTTGATGATTTATTGAGACTGACATCGGTTCACCCCCACCGCGTAATTAATTTAAACGAATTCCGGTATATTCGATTGTTTTTCAATATAATTGCATATATTCATTATGTTTTATTAAGAGCAGTTTAACAATCACCCGAACTGACTAGTTCAAACTAGTACGATAGTACCCGGTACCTGTTAAACTACTTTTGACAAATAAGGATTAAGAGTCTAATATAGAAAACAAAATATATTAGAAGATGAGCCTTACGAGGAAGTAAAAGTATGGGTACTACGAAGGTTGTAATAATCGATAAACAGTCCTTATTCAGAGTAGGTGTCATGCAGGCATTTATTGAATTACCTGATTTCAAAATTGTAGAGGCAAGTCCAGACGACAGTGTATTGACGATTATAGAGGCAGAATTACCTGATGTAATATTATTGGATATCGATGCCCCATCGCTTAATGGTCTTAAGATGGGTAAAAGTCTTATTCAACGGTACCCCGCCATCAGATTGATTGTAATGACTTCTGAGATTAATAACGATGAACTTTTCGAGGCGATACGAATTGGAGCCGCTTCATATCTGGACAAAAAATCAACTACACAAGAACTAGAAGGAATTATACGTCGAGTCTCTCGCGGCGAATATCCTATAAATGATAGTCTTCTGGCTACACCTACCGTTGCCGAGCATGTGTTGAAACAGTTCCAGGAAATGGTATCGATGGGGATGTCGGTAGAATCGGTAACTGCACCTCTTACCGGTCGGGAAACTGAAATTTTACGTTACGTAGCTGATGGCAACTCAAACAAGAAAATCGCTCAAATTCTGGATATTAGCGAACAAACAATCAAAAATCACGTCAGTTCCATCCTCCGTAAATTAAACGCCAACGACCGGGCACATGCCGTTGTCCTGGCAATAAGACGGGGTTGGATTTCTGTTAACGATAACACTCAACAATAATAAAATCTTAGAAAGTACCGGTATTAAACTCCGTTCGTTATTGAACCCCGGCGTTACAAAACTAAGTCAGGGGCATCTCCCATGATTTAATCGGAAGCTTGAGAACAACGGTTGGTGTGGTATATTTGGAGTTACTGGAGATGAATTCTTCTCGACGCTGGTTATTAATATTTGCGGTTGTTATCGGCATCCTGGTTATCGCTGCAGTGTCTTTAGTCTTGTTTACAAAAGGGAATAAGGTCACTTTACTGTCCGAGGATTCACCGCAAGGTGTTGTTCAGCGCTATCTAATAGCAATACAGGAAAAAGATTACCAGCAAGCCTTCGGTTTCCTCTCATTTAACCCGATGGATAAAATCATGACTTACAATGATTGGGTTATGATGATTAGCACTCCTCAGCCCTCCAGCCAATCAGTCTGGAAAGCCACACTTGGTAAAGTAACAGTAAATGGTAATGATGCTACTGTTGAAGTTACTATCGACATTGCCCGTCCAGGAGGATTATTCGGTAATTCCCAAACTAGCCAGTTGATTATTTTCCAATTAGTAAAAACAACCAATGTATGGAAGATCACTTCTCCGACCTATGTATTCTGGATTTACTAGGGAGTTTAAGGAATTATGGTTATGAGTGCTATCGGTACTATTATTCTTATCATTGTGATTATTATCGTTGTCGGCATAGTTTTGGCAACGAGATCCAGGGAACCTTTCCATTCCGGGTCAGGAACGGAAGGGATGTCAACCGCCAGGCACATTTGGTTGTATCTGATAACGCTCATCGCGCTCGGCCTATTTGCCGCCGGTGTAGGGCAGTTATTATCCCTCTTTTTTGACGTTACTATCAAGGGGTCTTATCTGACACAGGTCGGTGGGAGAACTTTTAATCTGCAACAATTGAGCCTCGGTCTGGCCATGACAGTGATTGGCGGACCCTTATGGTTTTTCTTCTGGCGAGGGATTCAACGGCGTGTTAAGGGTAACCAGGAAGAAATCGGCGCGTCAATGCGGAAGTTATCCATCAATTTTATTTTATTGGTGTCAGCGCTAACTTTAGTTGTTTCTGGCAGTGATTTTCTGAAATGGTTAATGGCTGGGGTGCCATCAGCGAAATATTCACCCGGCGGTTTAACCACAGCGATAATGGCGGGTATTATCTGGTTTTACCACTGGCGGGTATCCGAGGTAGAAGGACATCCTTCTTCGGTTGCTAAGACATTAAGACGATGGTACGTCTATATAATGGCAGGTTTCGGCCTGATATGGCTGGCAGTAGGGTTAGTACAAATAATCAACGGGGCCGTGGTTGCTTTACCGGTGTGGGGAAATTCACTTATACAAACGAATTTTTGGAATGATGCGACCCAAATGAGCATCGCGCGAATACTCTTCGGTGGTTTAACATGGTACCTTCACTGGTTTCGTATGGCCCGGGAGGACTATGATTCAACGCTGCGCCAGGTATATTTTTATTTACTGACCATATCGGGTGGCGCGATTACAGTTTTAACAGCTTCGATTGTCTTACTATATCGGTTTTTTATCTGGGTTTTCGGCGGTACTATAAGCGCGGTCTCCCTAAGAATGTCCCCTAGTCCAACATTCCAATTTCTCGGGTGGGCAATACCGACAATTCTTGTCGGATTGGCAATTTGGGGTTATCATCTTCGCAAAGTTCAGGAAGAAGCCGGCAGAATCCAGGAAAAACGTCAGTCTGCACAGAGAGTATATTTATACTTGATGTCTTTTTTAGGCTTAGGAACCTTGGCAGCAGGTTTAAGCATCCTTTTAGGTATATTTTTAGATTCCGGTACCTCTTTGACCGTGACAACCGGCTGGTGGCGGAATCAACTCGCAGTGTCTTTATCGCTGCTATTAATTGGTACTGTGTTGTGGCTATATTATTGGAATGGTGTTCTTAAGAGAGTGCAAACCGGCGGAATCAGCGAATGGCGGGCGTTGTCCCGACGTATTTTCCTGTACGTCGTTGTTGGGGTGTCAATCGTTTTTCTAGCGGCTGACCTGGTAAATATTATTTATCAATTGATGAGGGGTATATTACAAGGGAATTTTGGGACCAATTTTTTACACGATTCAAAATGGAGTTTACAAACTCTAATTGTTGCCGCTCTCTTGCTATGGTACCACTGGAAACTTCTGAGAACCGACCAACGTCGTGGGGCTGAGGTAATTGTAGCAAGAAAAAATGTGATACTTCTTGTCGATGAACATACTGGAGAGTTAGATGCCCGGTTGGAAAACAAACTGGGATTTAGAATCCGTGTGTTGTATCAGGTGAGACAAACAGGCGGCGGCCTCATCAATCTACCTGATGAAGAGATCGATAGATTGGTAAATGAAATAGTAACGGCTCCTTCCAATAAAGTCATATTGGTGGTTCTTGATGGTAAAGTTATGGTTTTACCTTACAAGGATAAATAATTTAAATCGTATACAATATAATAGTATGCATAAAGTAGAATTCAACTGTTTAAAATATTAGACAATTCTATTTCTTAACTGATGATATCGTATCATGTATTAGGTTTGTTTAGACCGTTATTTTCTGCTTCCGAACTTGGTAATTTACTTGCTTGAGCCTGATGTTCTTCGGGTTGTTTACCGGTGAACCATGACTCGAGTAAAGGCCGATAGACGGGCAATACAATTACTAATAAAATGTGAATTACTAGTAATGCGACAAAACCCCAGGCTGATACATCGTGAATTGTAGTGGAGATTTTTATTATTCGGAATGGAATTGGGGTATAAAACGGGATGAGCTTGATTACTCCCGAAACAAAAATCAGACCGCCGAGAATCGCAAAAAGAAAGAACGACGATTTTTGCGACGAAAGGTATTTTCCTGTTTCCTTTGCCTTTACCCGAAAAAGGTATTTTTTAATGGTGCCGTCTACGATATCTTTTATGTTAGGAAAGAGCTCTGCATATTTTCTCGATGCAATAAAATCAGCCAGAAAATAAGAACCAAAAAGTAATGTCAGGAACAAACCCAGAAAGTGTAATTTTATGGCATTTGGTCCGCCGTGTTCGTGTATCTGGTAGCCGGACACAATCATTATAAATAGTCCGATAGCGGTTCCCCAGTGTTCCATAATCGAATCAAGCGTGTGCCGTTCCGGCGTTTTGTTTACAGCTCTTGACCAACGCGACTGTTTTATTCCGGCTCCGATAGTACCTGCGATAATTCCCACGACGAATGCAGCGATGAATATCCAGCGAGTCTCCTGGAAAAGATTAATTTTATGGTTGATAGTCCATATGCTAACGATTACGATAAATACAATCAAGCCTAGAGAGAATAATATTCTTTTTAACACTTCCCCTTCCCGACAGAATCGTTAAACTTATCAATATTGTAACATAGCAGTGTTGAAAATATTGGTGGATTATTGAAAGTAAAATAACACTGTTTCGCATCAAGCAAACGCGATTTTTGCAAAGAGCATTGTTATGTAGTATAATAATTACAGTTTCAGTTTAGGTTATTAATGCTTTTTATAATCCAAGTAGATTTGCTAGTATGTGATGACCAGACTCTAACAATATTATAAGAGGAGGTCATCCAATGAGTTTTCAGGAAAAGTCAATCCAGTGTTTTGATTGTGGAACCGCGTTCACATTCACACCTGAAGAGCAGGAGTTTTTCGCTTCAAAGGGTTATACCAATGAGCCGAAACGCTGTCCCGCTTGCAGACAGACCCGGAAAGAACGACAGGGAAATAGTAGTTCCCAGAGAAGTAACACAAGCTACCAGTCACAACGCCAAATGTTCCCCGCGACGTGTTCACGCTGTGGCAAAACTACCGAAGTTCCGTTCGAACCCAGAGAAGGCAGACCGGTATATTGCCGTGACTGCTACAGTTCTGTAAAAGTAACCCGCTAAGAACGGTTTTAGCGCCTGCAGTCAGGTAATTCCCGGCTGCGGGCGCTAATTAAATCACAAACCGCTTTTTCAGCACCAACAATCAAATCAACAAGTTTTCACAATCGTTTTTATATTATTTAGGAGTTTAATGAGTTTCGAATCTTTCAATTTAGAACCGCATGTCATGGCCGGTGTCCAAGATGCGGGTTATACCATACCAACACCAATTCAATTACAGACTATTCCGGCGATTATGCATGGCCGGGATGTTATCGGTTTAGCCCAAACGGGGACCGGTAAAACAGCTGCTTTTGCATTGCCGATTTTAGATAAATTAGCACGCGGAAAACGCGGCCAACTGCGCGCATTGGTAATTTCACCCACGCGTGAACTTGCCGAACAAATCTGCGATACCTTCTCTGCTTTAGGCCAGAAAACGAACTTACGCAATGTGGCTATTTATGGCGGCGTTGGTAAAGAAATGCAAATCCGGAAATTACGCAACGGCGCTGAAATTGCAGTTGGATGTCCCGGACGTTTATTGGACCATCTGTATGCGGGTGCGCTTAATCTGTCGCACCTCGAGGTTTTAGTTATTGATGAAGCCGACAGAATGTTTGATATGGGCTTCCTGCCGGATATAAAGAGAATTCTTGAATGCATTCTGCAGCCCAGACAGACGCTGCTTTTTTCGGCAACCATGCCTGATGACATCAGACGTCTGGTAAAAGATGTCCTCAAAAATCCCGTAACAATCCAGATTGGGCGCACCGCTCCGGCGGCATCGGTATCACACGCATTGTATCCTGTGCAGCAAAATCTTAAAACGGCGCTATTACTGGAACTTTTATACCAAACAAAAACTGATTCAGTACTGGTTTTTGTACGCACCAAACATCGTGTGGAGCGTTTGGCTGAACAACTGTATAAGGCTGGTCACAGTGTAGCTTCAATACAGGGTAATCTTTCGCAGAGCAGACGACAGGCTGCGCTGGATGGTTTCCGTTCCGGCGCCGTAAAAATTCTGGTGGCCACCGATATTGCTGCCAGAGGTATTGATGTGTCTAATATCTCGCATGTGATAAATTACGACATGCCGGAAAATGTTGATGCTTATACGCACCGCATCGGACGTACCGGGCGGGTTGACGAGACAGGCGATGCGTTTACGTTTGTTACGCACGAAGATATGCCTTTAGTCCGTGACATCGAGAAAGTTCTCGGTAAACCGATTGAACGGCGTGTCCTGGAAGGTTTTGACTATAAAACCCAGGCCTCGGATAAAGAAATCCGGTCTCCTCGTTTTGAGAAAAAGGCTCCGTTCCGGAGGCCCGGCGCAGGGGGAAGGTCACAATATGGCGGCAGAAAACCACAGTATGCGGGGAGCAGAAGCAACTAAACTGTTTTACTGCCAGGTATATAATTAGTCATGAAGGTGGGCGCAGTCAAGATGAAATCAAGACTAAACCCACCTTTTTAAT
>Ga0182027_10012912_pt1 | contig 11695 bp, 9 predicted proteins | sample 712E1DmetaG_FD_121300 | JGI IMG/M metagenome (GOLD analysis project Ga0182027, IMG submission 121300) | Permafrost microbial communities from Stordalen Mire, Sweden - 712E1D metaG (Illumina Assembly) | ecosystem: Environmental > Terrestrial > Soil > Wetlands > Permafrost | place: Sweden...
ACTTAATTTCACCTCATCCACAACCCCTTCTCCAATAGGAGAAGGGGCAAGTCCCTCTCTATTGGAGAGGGATTTAAGGTGAGGTCTTTACGCCTGATTAAACTTAACATAACACTAGTTTTATTTTATTAGAATATTTATTCTAATTTTTAGTTTCTAAATTTAATTCTCTCATTTCATCAACTAGCTCACCAATACTACCTTTTCGCTCATTTCGAAAAGCTTTGTCAGTATACAAAGAAGCACAATATTTGTTTGATTTTTCAAGGTTTCGCCATTCCACCCACAATTCATCATAGCGTTTTAATGCATTGGAAACTATTTGTTTATTAAGCTTCTTATTTATTGTATAGCTTGCATCTTCTATCATTAAAATCCACATTTGCTCAATTAATTGATATTTGATGCGTCCGTAACTACAGGATGTCAGAATAGCTTCTAAGGTTTCACTATCGGTCATGTCCAATTGCCTTGATAGAGCTTCGATTTGCAGCCACATGGCACAAGCTTCGGTTTTTTCTTGTAAAACCTTTTGCTGTAGGTTTTTTGCAATAATGGTTTTAAGAATTACCTGATTATAATTGACACTGAAAAACTCATCGCGAGCCCACCAGACAGCATTTTCGGTATAATCGCTCATTTGACCTTTACGAACTGCTTCAATGCTTAATTCGGCAATTTGCCTGAATAGTTTTATATTGTTACCTGAAAGACCCAGCGTTGAAGCAAAGGTATTAAAGAGTTCTTCTTCAGTTTTTGAAGTATTTTGAGCCCAATGCGAAACTACATAAGTATTGAGGTCAGTCCAAATTTCGTGCTTTATATATGGTCCTTGCCAGCCACCGCCATTCGACCAGGTGCATATTCCGGCTAAAAGACCTTTTTCTAAAACATCTTTTACACCTCTTGGAGAACCTGCAGGCATCTCTTTTCCGGTATAACTGTTATTCCACCAATTGAAGTCGAATTTATTTTCGGGCCAACCACAAATAACTCCGGAACCAGTATAATAGGGATGTGCACCTTTTCCGTACACTTCCAAACGAGATTGCGATTCAATAATTTGCCTATGTTTACCAATTCCAATACAAGGATTAAAATTGACCATACGATAAAAATCGCCCTGTTGGTATTTTATAGAAAAGAAAAGATTCGGGTGTGGTTCTATGGCATTGGTTACCGCTAAATAGTATGCAGGGTTGTTATGAAAACGGTATCCAAAATCCCAGGTTCGGTAAAAAAGTTTTTTGTTTCGTTTTACACAAATTTCATTTCTTAAAATATTTATTAATAAAATATGGTCTTTTATACTCTTTGAATCGTCATTGCTTATAGGGCTGCTTCCGAAATGAAAGGGCGTATCATGTAAATAGGTTTCACCAAAACGTAGTACTATTCCATCGAGATTTGGGAAACGATTGAAAATACCTTCAATCTGTGCAATGAGTAGTTGTTGGGTTAAAGACCTGTTTATATCCGGTTTGTGGCTGTTAAAATTTGTATCATTTTCTTCTATTAATTGTTTGCCATATTGTTCCCATATTGTTTTTGGGAAAACCAAAAAGTCAGTAAAAGCAAATGCATTCAAACCGGCTTGTTTGCATGCAGCAAGCTTCGGATCGATAATTTTAGCTTTGGCTTCAATCCAATTCCTTTCATCGCTGCCAGGTAGCAAACTATTTTTTTTATAATTATCGTAAGTAATTGCCGTATTTATTTGGCAAAGTAGAACCATTGAATTAAACCCTTGTGACTTCAAATAGTTTGGATCATTGTATTTAGTATCATAAGGCTTTTCGCCCGGATTGTTATGAACCATGTCCATAACATAATCGAGCGATTGAGCCTTGCAGCAAAGACCAATTACGAGAATTGGAATTAATATTGAAAAATAAAAACGCAACTTTAACTTTTATATATCACACAATTACAAATACTTATATTATAGTTCGGTGAAATAACAATTTCCAAATACTTTTTCTATAATACTATTTTAAAACCTATTGCATAATCGCAAGGCATTGCCTTTGGTGTATCAATAATTAGAGCATTCGTCATTTGCACCCATTTAATTTTTTCAGAACTACCCAGCAATTCAACGCTTTTAATTTTTTTAGAATTAACGTTCAATCCCAGCGAAGAAATAGAAATAATTTGATCCTTAGGCACATCTAAACAAAAAGCATAAACCACATTCCCCTTCGAGGTAAAGCGAATATCCTTTTCAGTATACACAACTGGTTTAAACTCGGCAAACGTGCCTTCGGTTGCTTTTGTTGGACCTTCTTCGGCTATGTCCCAGGGGCGTGTGCCATAGATTCCTTCGCCATTCACATTGAGCCATTTGCCCATGGAAAGCAATACATCTGTTTGTTCTTTAGTAATGGTCCCGTCAGATTTTGGGCCAATGTTGAGCAGCATATTCCCGTTTTTACTAACTATATCTATCAGCACATCAATTAGTTCGTTAGGTGTTTTGTTTTCTTCACCATCAATATATCCCCATGATTTTTTACCAACAGAAGTATCGGTTTGCCAGGGGTATTTTTTAGTAGCCTTACTGCTGCCACGTTCAATATCAAATACTGCAACATTTTCGGGATATGACTGATCTTTATAATTTATTACTACTTCCTTTCTCCATTGTGCGGCATGATTGTAATAATAAGCTGCAAATGATTTCCGGTAAGGTTCAAGTTCGGGCATCCCAATGTACCAGTCGAACCAAAACATTTGTGGATGGTATTTATCAACCAATTCGGTACAACGCAACAACCAGTCGTTCATATATTCGGGGCTCATGGGTTCTTTGTTTCCTTTAAAAGGATCCATTGTTCTTGCAGGACCATAAAAATCATCATATTCAGGATTATTGACATCGGAGTTAATCATTTTACCAGTGCCCATATAAAACCAATGCTCAGCCCTATGTGAAGAAAGACCAAATATTAAACCCTGCTTGCGCGAAGCTTCGGCCAATTCGCCAATAATGTCGCGTTTAGGGCCCATATTAACTGAATTCCATTTCGAAAGACTGGTATTGTACATTGCAAACCCATCGTGGTGTTCGGCCACTGGAACAATGTATTTTGCCCCCGATTTTTTAAAAATATCAACCCATTGGTTTGCATTGAATTTTTCGGCTTTAAACATGGGGATAAAATCTTTATATCCAAATTTATCCTGCGTTCCATAGGTCTTAACATTATGTTGAAAGTAGTTTGTTCCCCAGGCAACAGTATCTTTATACATCCAGCGTGGATACCATTCACTGCCGAATGCAGGCACCGAATATACACCCCAGTGAATAAATATACCAAACTTGGCATCTTTAAACCATTCAGGACATTTGTATTTCGATAACGATTCCCAGTTTGCCTGAAAATAAGCTTCCTGGGTTTGAGCTTTAGAAGTTGTTGAAACCCTCATAAAAAGAAGCAGTAAAATGGAGAAGAGTATTTTCTTAGCTTTTTTCATTTCTCTATGATATTATTTAGTTAGTAATTAATTCAATCGGCTAATTCCCATTGGGATAACTTTTAAAATATTTCCTTTTACATCAAAATTCAAGCTGTCTATACAAAGTTGACGTAATACAAAACTTTCCTTTTGAGGTTTAATACGATGATAAAGAATATAGTACTGCCCATTTTCAGAAAACACAGTATGGTGGCCGGGGCCATATGTAATACTGTCGGACGAAGTAGAAAGAATAGGGCTATTCACGCCTTCAACCCAAGGCCCAAAAGGGTTTTTAGAGGTTGAATACCTGATTTTATAGGTTGGGTCAACAGCTTTTCCCTCGGAGTACATTAAATAGTAGGTTTCATTTCTTTTAAGCATATATGGCGCTTCAAAATAATTAGGAGGTGTAATATCTTTAGGCTCTCCAATAAATGAAACCATGTCCTTATCTAACTTTACTGCAAAACAATGTCCGTTGACCCAATTTAGCCCCGAACCCCAGTACAAATATGCCTGGCCATCTGTATCGATAAAGCTTTCGGCATCGATCATGTGGAAACCTGGGTAGGCTTTACTGCTGACCAAGGGCGAACCATCAGCTTTGGCATTTTTCCATGGGCCTAATGGGTATTCGCTTGTTCCCACCCAAATTTCGCTACCTACCGAAACAAACATGTAAAACTTGCCATCCGGAGCTTTTACTACCGAAGGCGCCCAAACCATTGTTCCCCATGATGTAGGACTTGTACAGGCTTTTTTCGTTGGCCAGTTAATGTGTTTTCTTTCAAAGTTCTGAAAATCTTTTGTTTTTAGCACGGCAACTTCTTCACCTCCCCATGGATCGATGGTGGCATATATATAATACACACCCTCGTGTTTAATAATGGTTGGGTCGGCAAAATACCCATCGATAATGGGATTCGTAATTGACAATTTTTTGTCCTGACCCCACACAGATGAAGTTAACGGAAAACAGGTAAATAGAATAAGGATAGAAGTTTTTATTATGTTCATAGTATTCTATTTTTTTAATTAAAAAACGCATTAAATCTTAACTGAAAGTGTATTAAAAGACTTTGGTTGCAATATAACAGTAAAATATTTAGTGTCAATTTTAATGTTTATCGCTTTCGCAGTATCCTGAAGGTTATTTGTTACAATTATCAATTCACCATTAGGGTTTACAAAAGCAATCAATTCCTTGAATCTACCAAAGCTTTCAACTTTCGATGAACCAGCCGGAATAAAACAACTAAAATGCTTAAAAGCATAATATTCGGGAGTGTAGGTTACTTTTTTGGAAACCTTATCAATTTGGATTAATGCGTTTTGGTTCCAACCCCAACTGCTAGTACCTTTATCGGCAAGTACCATGTTCCAATAGGTGTAAGCAGATGCCCCACCTCCAATATAAGTCTTTATTAAATCGAAAAGGTGTTCGGCATCTTTCCATGAAAAATTTCCTTCGCCACATTCCGATTCGGTTTGCATCAGTTTCACGGCAGGGTATTTTTTGTGAAGTTCGTTTATTACATTTTTACCTTCCCATTGTAAACCAGCTCCGGTTATGTATTTCATGGCTTCGGGCGAAGAAAATATTGTATCGAAATTTGCCATTTTATCAGTGTTCCAAGTGCCAAGCCATAGTTCGGTATTTAATTTTACTTTTGAAAAAGTCGGCCCCAGATAATTAGCTATAAAATTCCGCATGGCCGATGGTGTCCATGAACAATTGGGCCATTGATTGAGAGTGTAAGGTTCATTTTGAAAGTGGACAGCGTAAACATTAACGCCTACTTTCTGGTAGGCTTTCACAAATTTCGAGAGATACATTGCATAAGCCGAAAGATATTTTTCATCCTGAATAAACTGGTTGCCAGAAAGAACTTCATTCTCAGGTTTCAAATCATTATGATCGCCCCGTTTATTAGCATAATGCTTGTTGGTTTTCATCCACACAGGCGGACTCCAGGGTGATGCCCATAATTTTAGCGCCGGTTGATATTTCATAGCTTCGTGTATGTAAGGAATGAGATTTTTACTATCACGATCGGTACTGAAATATTTCATATCAAAATCCCCTGCTGAATCGTCCAGTGAATACCAATTGCGTGCATAATCGTTCGCGCCTATCGGCATGCGGCAAATATTAAATTTTAAACCATTATTTGGGTCGAACAGCGCTTTTAAAACTTCTTCACGCTCTTTGATATTGAGTATTTGCAAGGCATCCCAGCCTAGCTCGTTAAAACAACCTCCCCAGCCGTCAATTGTTTGTTGCTTTTTGGAAGGGTATATTTCTACATCGAAAGAATTTCCCGTACTGGCGCTTTTTAATTCTATTGGATTGTTTGAAACCCATTGCTTTTGTTCGGTGCTGCAGATCCATTTTACTTTTTGTCCATTAGTGCTAAATACATTTAAAAGAAAAGCTATTATAAAAAGTATTTCTAATTTCAATTTCATTCTTTAAATAATTATATGTAGTTCGATTTTAAAACCTTAAGCAATAATTAATCTTTGTTTTATCCCAATGCTTATTTTAATATCAATTTCTCAGAGAAAGATGAGCCTTTCCCAGCAATTTTGATAATATAAATTCCGGGTTTCAACCCTGAGTTTATGGTCGTTTCATGTACTTGTAGAGAATTGGTATACACTTGTTCGCCAACAATATTGAAAATATTAATTGTATTTCCGACAAAATTATCCGGAGCCAAAATTTTAAATGTACCGGAAATTGAAGGATTAGGGAAAACAATTATTTCAGGACTTAAAACCGCAGTTTTTACTGCAACTTTTGGATTAACAGTTATATTATATTGTAATGAAGTACTTGCCCCACAACTATTGGTGTAAGTTGCTATGACAGATGTGCATGTGCCATCAGGATGTATGGTTTGTTTATTCCACGAACCCGATGTGCCACAGCCGGTCCAACTCCAAGAACTGTCACTGCCAGCTTGTGGCGCAAGAATGATAGAGTCGCCAAAAATGCAAATTACATTATTTGTGCCTATAATTTTGCCGTTATTGACCTGCAAGTAGGGAATTATTGGTGTTTGCGGACAATCAATATTTTTTGTACTTACAAAAGTTGTAATACTAGCAGAGTCTAAAGTTGTAGTAAACGAACTATCAGTTACATCAATAGTCCCTTCATAGCGAAGGCTTTTTATTGCAGATGTGGTATATTTCATAACACGCGTTACAGAGTCATTTTTAAAGGTGAAGGTTTGGGCTTTGCTTGTTGGATTAGTGTTGACAATAACAACAACTGTTTGTGCACCTTTAAATGCCACTTCATATATCCCTGATTGTGGCCGGTAAGTTGCATCTATCCTATGATAACCAGGACGTACGAATTTTGAGAATTGGCCTAATGTGTAGCCTTTCTTTTTAATAGAACCACTTGCATTAATTAAATTACAACCTTGTACACTCAAATACCACCATACATAGGCGCTCATGTTATTATACATACAATCTAAAATTTCCTTGCCCATCATGGAGCAAGTTCCAATATCGTCATTATTATAATAATGTTCTGTCATCCAAACCCTTTTCCCTTTATTAATAGCATTTGTATAGATAAAGGGTGTACTTCCATAAATATGCCCACCGATATAAGTTATATTTGACGCAGCAACAGAGTCATTTAATGTTGAATCTGAAAGGTGCGTATCAAAGTTAAATGCTTCAGGCATTATAACGGGTTTTCCAATGGCTGGTGCATTGTTTTTACAAAAATTCATAAGTTGCGTGGCATTCCATGTACACGATTCATAAGTTACCGAAATGTTTGGCTCGTTTTGAACAGAAATTACATCAACAATTCCTAAGGTATCGCAAAAACGTTTTAGATAGGCTGCATAATCGGAATATGATGATGTTTTAAGCTCGCCGGCAACTGTATTGTTATTGGTTTTCATTGAAGCCGGTGGCGTCCAGGGCGAAGCCATTATCAATGCCCCACGTGCTTTTGCTTTCAGGGCATTTGCTTTTTCATCTGTCCAGCCAACGTTTGGATCAATACGGACACGTAAAATACTTAACCCTAATTGGTTATTATTATTGTTGCTAAAAGCAGCGTTTGCAATCGTTTGGCTAATTTGCCCGCTCCAGGCTGTTGATGCCCCAAACCCGTCAATATACTGCTTTACATTTGCCGCGTCAATGTATGCTACTTGTGCTTTTGAAGCAACAGAGATTGCCAACAGAATGCCAACAACAATTAAACTTTTTTTAATCATAAATTAATTTTTTAAAGGTACCATGATTAACTGCTTAAAACATTCAATTCATTAATTTAAAGAAAAGCATGTTTAACTAATAATTTTGTTCATTCACATAAAATGTTTCACCATAATCTATTGTTATGTTAAGTTTAATCAGGCGTAAAGACCTCACCCTAAATTTCTCTCCAATAGAGAGGGACTTGCCCCTTCTCCTATTGGAGAAGGGGTTGGGGATGAGGTGAAATTAAGTCAATTTACAATTAACCTAACACTATGTTTGAATTTTAAAATTCAATTCTACTGCCACTTTATCAACAATACAAGTAATATTGCATCAACAAACGATTTTATTTATCGTTTTATGAAACTTGAATACTGGCTATTGCCAAAGTTATCAACAATTTTAATTATATAGAAGCCTTTTGGCAATAAGGAGACTGAAATTGCACCTGACTCTATTTTACAAAGAATTGTTTGTCCTGAATTATTAATAAAATAGGCATTTTTAGTTGAACCTATTCCTAAAAGATGGATGATATCCTTAGCCGGGTTTGGATAAACTGTAAACTGGCTTATCTTCTTGCCCTTAACAATACTAGGGTTGGAACCATTGGAATAATTTTCAACAGAATCGGCAAAAGCCCCTAATGTTGTGCTTGGCAGGGAACTTGAATTTGCATAGGTAAGTTTACCGCCAACATGGCTGGCATAAACTTTATCTCCAGGCTTTACGTTATTTGTGAGTTTCAAAACAACAATATTGCTTGACCCTTTTTTTAAGGTAACTAATTTTACAGGATCATCCTTACCATTTACTGTTACGACGAATGATTGGTTATTAAATACTGCCGGAACAGCATTCATCGCATACCCTGTATTAATAAGAATCGAATCACCAGTATTAAATGTTTGTAAACTTGCCACATTAGATTGTATAAACACAATATCGTCAAAATAATATTGGCCAACTTTAAATTTTTGAAAAACTACCCGCAGACTGTCTTGAATAGTTGCTGCACCGTTATTGCCACAAAGCATTAAATATCTTGTCCAGTTGGTCGAAAGTGTAACATCAATTGTGGCCAGTTCGTTGTAGTTGTAATCGCCCATAACTGCATGAACACTCGATTTTGTCGGACTTTTTGCCCAAAAGCTTGCCCTGTAAAATTGCCCGTGAGGTGCTGGAATATCTTCATTGCCAATTTGGATATCCCAATAATTTTTGGAAATAGTATCGACCTTAAGGTAAGTAGCCCTTTCTCCTGAATGCGTTACCGTATCTTCAATTTTATAGGTAGCATAGCCTGTTCCGGCCTGAAAAATCCAGCCAGATAAACTGGCAGGGGTAACCAATGTGGCAGTATCTAACGATTCAAACCCGCCATTAATATTTAAAGTGTCCTGGCTTTTAAGTCCGAAAGTTAGAATGAATGTTAAGAACATTCCTATGATGTGTATTTTTTTCATAATTTATTTAGTTTATTGTTTTATCTTATTGTTGAGCTAATTGAATATTTAAAATTGCAAACTTTCTCGTTTATTTTCAGTTAAAATTTTATTAAAAATTAATTTTAAACCTAATTGTATTTATATAAGGCAAGGTCTTCGGGTTCTCAATGACCAATTCTACTTGCTTATGTGTCCATTTGAGTTTTGCAGTACTTCCTAATAGTGAAGAACTTTTCACAAACAACTAATTCGATTCATGATTTTAATTAGGCTGTCTAAAAAGTAAATTATGCAGCCTTTTTTATTTGATTTAGAAAAATTCCAGTACCAGTTTAATAAGCGCAATTTTAGTTACAACTAAAAGATATACTATGAATGAAATAAAAAACTATTTTAAATGAATGCGTTATAATTTCCCTGAAATTGGTTTAATTATAAATCCATAATTATATTCCTTAGCCAAAAGTCTGTATTGATCATGTACAGGATCGCCCCAACTGTTGTCTCCACCAATCCCTTGCTGATGTAGATCAATACATATCTCGGTAACATTTTGGAAAGGAACATCAATGGTATGAACTGTCTGTTCGTTAAAATAGCTTTCAAAATAATGATGTACATTTATCTCGAGTGACTGTTTCCCAACTATTAAAATACCTACACCATTTGTATCTTGAAGCGCTACCCATCGAACATCTGTTTTGTTACCGTTTTCCTGTGGAGTGATATAAGGTATATACTGGTCCATTACAGTTCCAGAATACAATCCAACAAATGCTGCTGTTTTCCTGTCCCAATAGTTTTCCTGTGGCCCACGTCCAAACCATGTTATTTGTTTGAGACTTCCAATTGTTGCCAGTTTCATTCCAAAGCGAGGTAATTCTGGCGATTTGGCAGCATTAATTTTCAAACTTGCTTTTACTTCAATACTTCCGTCAATCCGTATAGTATATAAATTGCTATAATCCGAGTTACCAGCCGATAGTTTAGATTTTACTTCAAGAACTATAGAATCTGATGTTTCATTTACAACATTTACAGATTTAATAGTTTGTTTCGATTAGATATTGTTCCACATAGCACATCTTTGAGGCATTCCGTTGCCTTTGTCATTATCAGTAGGTAAACGCCAGAAATTTGGCACCATGTTTCTCCTTATTAATGGCACACCTTTATAAATATAATCTTTTAGTTCACCGGAACGATTATCGAAAATAATTGTAAAATCATTATGATGAATTGTAATCCCTTCATAGGTTTTTGTGAGTTCTAATCTTCCAGTTTCATTATTTGAATTATTTTTTTGTGCAATTATTTTTTTATTATTAGGTATCTGAAACTGTTCAGAAGCGATAATATGTCCTTTTGTTAGTCCTTTAATTTCAACTACCGGCGTAGCATAAAAACTAATGAAATATTCTATTCCCGGTTCAGGATTTGTTAACAAATTGGGGATTTTAAATTCCATTATTTCTTGTGGGGCAATATCAATATCGAGCTTAACTTGTCCGGATGCAACTTTCTTTCCATTGCCTGTTATTTCATACCTAATTTCAAAATCAGAAATATTACGGAAGAAGAACTTGTTTTTCAGACTAAAGATTCCTTTTTCAAGATCGACAGCCTTGAATCCGATATTTTGGTAAACTTTCTTCAACTCCCACATTGCAGGTTTTGGTGTGAGATCAGGAAAATTCAATCCATTGATACAACCATTGCCATCATTGGGAACATCACTTCGACCAAAATCACCACCATGTGTTCAGTATTTTAAACCATTGCTGTTAGTTTGAACAACACCTCCATCAATCCAGTCCCATATAAAACCACCCTGCAATTGTGGGTATTTTTCAATAATGTCCCAATAATCCTGAAGGTTACCATTGCTATTATTCATGGAATGTGAATATTCACACATAATAAGCGGACGGGGATCATTATTCTTTAGAAATCCCAATAGTTGCCCTTCGGTATAATACATCGGAACTACGATATCGGTTGTACTATCCAGGTAGCAAGGTTCATACTGCACTGGTCGTGATTTGTCAATTGATTTTAGCCACAAGTGCAAACTTTCAAAATTTGCCCCTGTTCCCGTTTCATTTCCCATTGACCATATAATAACACTCGGATGATTTTTATCCCTCTCAACCATATTTCTCATACGGAATTGAAGCATATCTTTATATTTCGGGTCAGATGCAAATGGAGATATAGCTTTATTATAGTAATCGGGAGCTGGTGTGTAAGTAATCAACCCATGCGATTCTATGTTTGCTTCATCCACCACATAAATTCCATATTCATCACACAAGTCATACCAGTATGTATTATTAGGATAATGTGAGGTACGGACCGCATTAATATTAAACTGCTTCATTTGTTTGATTTCTTTTTCTAGCTGCTCATGGCTTAAAATCCTACCATTGTATTGATTGTGCTCGTGTCGGTTGACCCCTTTAACATAAACTGGTTTACCATTTACAAGCAATTGTTTATTTTTTTATCTCTATTTTCCGAAAGCCGACTTTTTGAGCAATAAC
>Ga0182027_10012913_pt1 | contig 11695 bp, 12 predicted proteins | sample 712E1DmetaG_FD_121300 | JGI IMG/M metagenome (GOLD analysis project Ga0182027, IMG submission 121300) | Permafrost microbial communities from Stordalen Mire, Sweden - 712E1D metaG (Illumina Assembly) | ecosystem: Environmental > Terrestrial > Soil > Wetlands > Permafrost | place: Sweden...
ATGACAATCATAACAAGGGAATGACAAAAAGGATCCTACTTTTTATCATTCTCTTCTACAAACTTCTTTATTTCATCAATATATTTTAGGATTGCTTTGGCTTTACCGAGTCCAAAAGTAAAAGGAAATTTTCCATCAGGGGTTATAGGAAGTGATATTACCGGACTTCCTTTATATTCACCTATTGTGACTTCCATCTTTTTTTCATTTTCATTCATAATGAATCCTTTATTTTTTCTTTTTAATAAGTATAGGTTTTTTACAGTTTTTTGTTAATTCCGCATTTGCTTCAACATACCCTAATTCGCTCGATTTTGTGAGATCGGCACAACCTTGTTTTTTCTTCTTTAATTTAATATATGCCAACCCCCTGTTAAAGAAGGCTTTAGCATCATGGGGAGACAATTCTATTATTTTCGAAAAATCAATAATAGCTTTTGAATAGTTTTTTAGATTAAGATAAGAATCCCCCCGTAAATTGTAAGCTTCTTTATTCAGGGAATCAATTCCGATAATATAATCAAGATCAGAGATAGCCCGTTCATACTCCCCCAATAATTTAAATGTATATCCTCTGTTAAAATAAGCACTTATATCATTGGGATTAATATCAATGGAAATAGTATAATCTTCAACCGCGCCCTGATAGTCTTCCAATTCACTTTTAATATTACCTCTGTTCACATAGGCATTTGCATATCCCGGGTTTAGAAGAATAGCTATATTATAATCGTCAAGAGCTTCCTCGTGTTTATTCAGGAGGTTTCTTACATATCCCCTACAGTAATAAGCAGTATCACTAATTAATTTTAACTTAATTGCCTCAGTAAAATCTGATTCTGCTTTTGTATTTTCATTCATTGACAGATAAGCAATCCCGCGGTTAAAATAAGCAGAAAATCCTTTATTCAATTCAAGTGATTTGGTAAAATCATTTACAGCATCATTAAATCTGCCAAGAAGGTTTTCGGCTTTGCCCCTCATAAGATATGCTGAATCATTGTCCTTATGATTTTGGATTTCCTTATCATATTCAAAAACAGAGCCTGCATAATCACCACTTGTATATTTTTTAGAAGCTTCCCTGAAAAAATCAGGGACCGGGGCGCATCCTTGAAAAACAATAATCAGAAGAATTAAAATGTATATTGGAATCCGAATATTCATGATAATGCAAATAGTTATCTTATTCAGCTTTAATTTTAACTACAACTTTTTTTACCGGATTAGGGTTTTGTGTTTTTATTCCCGGCATGTGGAGTTCGTCCGGGAAAAAGAGAGCGAACATACCATGCTCAATTTTAATAAACGATTTATCTCCTTCAAAAAAGCTAATATCATGGGTGTTATTATAACCGGATAATATTTTTTGATTTTTAAAAGGAGCATATCCGATTAATTCCTCACCCTTAGCTACGAACTGCAGATCGATATATTTTTTATGAGATTCAAATTTCCCTTCCGATATATCTTTTGGAGTATATTCACTAATTAATGCGTAAACAACTTCCCCGTCAATTTCATACCTTCCGGGTTCAAGGAACAACAATTCAGGATCGATAATAAAGGTAAATGCTTTTTGGAATTTTTCCCCAAGGCTGGTATACTTGCTAATATTATCAGTTTTGTCGATAATCATGATAATTCCGGAGTTAGGTTATTGAAAAGATGAAATATATGGATAAAATATATGATTTTCTCCCCCCTGGAAATTACAAAAAAAAGCCGGCGTTTGGGGCGCCGGCCATTCCTTAACACATATCCTACAAACAAACAATAGAAACATAAATTAACTGAATGATAAAATTTGTGATGCGGCTAACAAATCACCATGGAGTTGCTGCCGGTCTGAGTGTATAATATTCCGGTTCCCATTGTGCCTTTTTTACAACAACTTCATAGTCAGAATCGGTAAGTAACCGACCTAATCCTTCATCCCTGGCTTCCACCGCAACAGCTTTTGCAATATTAAAGGATACAAATCTAATATCATTTAAATCAGGAAGCAACATATGTTTACTTAACTGGTCTTCGGTAACAAGTTCACTGAGAGATTTACTTGCTTTAAGAAACATTCTGGTAGTAATCTTTGTTGATTTGCTAACCAGGGAGCCTAAACCTATACCAGGGAAAATAAACATATTATTACACTGTGATGAAATTATTTGCTTACTGTTATATTCGACTGGCGGGAATGGGCTTCCGGTTGCGACCAGACATTTACCTTTAGTAGCATTAACAACTTCTTCAAGTGTGCATTCAGATTTTGAAGTAGGATTTGATAATGCGAAGATAACCGGCAGATCATCGTTAGCAGCCATCTGACTTAAAATCTCCTTAGTGAACAGCCCGTTAGTAGCAGTTACACCAACCAGTACAGATGCTTTTGAATTTTTAACAATATCAGCCAAACCCACTTTCCCGGGTTCTTTCAGAGTCCAGTTGCTTATTTCGGCACGTGTTTTTACAAATTTCTTTTGCGGGTCAGATAAGCCCGGAGTATCTTCAAGCATTAAACCACAGACATCATAAGTGAATATTTTACTTTTTGCTTCAGCCTCAGTAAGTCCTTCTTCAATGAGCATATTAAAAATATTATTTGTAATACCCAGTCCTGCCTGACCCTGTCCTCCGACAACAAATCGTTGATTATTGAATTTTTGTTTTTTAATTTTCATAGCAGTTAACAATGCAGCAAGGGTAACCGAACCTGTTCCCTGAATATCATCATTAAAAGAAAGGATCCTATCTTTATATCTTTCAAGAAGTTTGAAGGCTTTATGTTTAGCAAAATCCTCCCATTGCAAAAGCGCATGGGGGAAATTGCGTTTAACACCTAAAACAAACTTTTCAACAAATGCTTCATACTCAGCGCCTTCAAGTCTTTTATGTTTATACCCAAGATAAAGGGGATCATTAATGAGGTTTTCGTTATTAGTGCCGACATCAAGACTGATAGGAAGACAGCAGGCAGGATGTAAACCGCCGGCAGCGACATAAAGATTTATTTTACCCACAGGAATTCCCATTCCGTCAGAGCCAAGGTCACCCAAACCGAGTATTCTTTCACCATCAGTAACAACGATAAGATTAACTTCCGGGAGATGGCAATCCTGAAATATCTTATCAATAATGCCGATATTATCGGGGCTTATATAAATTCCCCGGTATTCACGAGTTATATGACTCATCATCAAACAAGCCTTACCTACAGTAGGTGTATAAACAATAGGGAGCATTTCTTTAAGATTATGGCTAAGCAGGTTATAAAAAAGAGTTTCGTTACGGTTCAGCAGGCTCTGCAGGAATATATATTTTTCAATATCATCCTGCTTCCTTGAAAACATTTCGTAGCTCCGCATCCTCTGGGCATTAATATCCGAAATTGTGGAACGCATTAAACCGGACAAACCTAATGTTAACCGTTCTTCTTCGGTATAAGCTGATGCTTTGTTTAGAAATGGATCATGGATTAATTGCTGCCCCTGGCATTTAACTTCAAGATAATTCTCGCCCGTTAACGGGTCCGTTTTAAAAGAATAATTCTTCATTAGTATTAACTCCAAAATAAAAATAATGACACTCAAAACTTATAGAGATTAAACAAGAAAGAAAATTAAAACAGGGTTTTTATCTAATTAAAAGAGAGGGGTAAAAAAAAGCCGGCGTTTGGGGCGCCGGCCATTCCTTAACATATATCCTACAAACAAACAATGGTTAAGTTATTATATCATAAGATAAAATGTTGTGCCAAGGGGCACTATCCGCCAGATTCCATTTGTTTGTAATTCTTAATAATAATTTTATTCACTTCCTCAGACTTGGAGGGAGAATCCTCACCCCATTTTACTTTAAAGGATGTTTTACCGGAAACAGGATCAAGTTTTTCAAGCAATGTAAATGAAAAAAATTTCCCCTCAATACCATCAATTTCAGATATTTCAAGTTTACCCGGAATAGTGTTTATATAAGAAGCTTCCTCTAAAGAAAAATTTATGTTTAATTTCATGATTTTACCGATTAATTATAATTAAGGTTGATTGAAATATAATAAAAAAGGCTGTAAAAAAATTTACAGCCTTAATAAAAAGAATATCCCCGAACTTATTTTACATCAAGAAGTTCAACATCGAAAATAAGAGTAGAATTTGGGGGAATCTTCCCAACTTGTCTTGGTCCGTAAGCTAAAGCTGAAGGGATAATAAATCTTGCTTTAGACCCTTTATTTAAGAGCGCAATACCCTCATCCCATCCGGGAATTACCATTTTGAGTCCTACAACAAATGAAAAAGGTTCATCTCTTTCCACAGAGCTATCGAACCTGGTGCCGTCAAGCAGATAACCGCTGTAATGAACCACAACAGTTTTACCTGAATCAGCTTTGGGGCCGTTCCCCTGCTGAATTATTACATACTTCAAACCACTCTTAGTAGTTTGAATTTTTGTACTGTCGACCTCCCACATATTAACTTTTACGGGAGCTTTCACATCTATCATAGAAATAATGATTTTCAAGTTTGAATTAGGAGGAATAGGTCCGAATCCTCTTTCACCGTAAGCAAGTCTAGCAGGAATAATAATGGTTCTAGTTTCACCTTTTTTCATTCCGGCAATTGCCTCATCAGATCCTTTTACAAAAGCACCAGCACCAAGTAAAAATTTGTATGGTTGATTTGTTTGTCTTGAATCCCCTATAATAGACTGCATTCTTGTTGAGTCTTTTGACCAGTCTTTAAATAGATTAGTGGAATCCTTCATAAACCATGCTTTGAAATGGATTGTAACGAGGTCACCTGTTTTAGCAACAGTACCGGAACCTGTTGTATCTATTGTATATTTTAACCCGGTATCGGTTGTAATTACCTTTTTACCGCATCCAGCGAACATAAGAAGGGCAATTCCAACAAATAAAAGCTTTTTCATCCTTTTTCCTTTTTAATTGAAGACCAAATATATTTATTTTGTGATATAATTCATAAGTGTTTTTTTATATATGGCTCTTTATATTAACTTTTTAATTATTCTTCTCTTTGCGGCGCAGATTTCTCATACCGGCAAAGAGAACAGGGATAAAATCATAATTGACAGTCATATTACTCTTACACAGGCATTGAGCGGTAAAGAAATTCCACACACCAACGCTAAAAACCTTAAAATTATTGATGTTGAATATTATTCCTTTGACCATAAAATCCACAGAGGGCAATTAGTAATCCATAAAGATCTTGAAGAGGATATAAAAGAAATATTTGCACTGATAAAAGAGAAAAGATTCCCAGTCAAAAAAGTGGTTCCGGTTAGTGCGTATCATTGGTCTGATGAAGTGTCAATGAGAGATGATAACACTTCAGCATTTAATTACAGATTTGTAAGCGGGACAAGAACATTTTCAGCACATTCACTCGGACGTGCTATTGACATAAATCCATTTCAGAATCCCCAGATAAAAAACGGGAAAACATCTCCTGAGGGAGCCGTATATAATAAATTTGCGCCAGGCACAATCTCAAAGGAATCCTGGGTAATTTACGAATTCTATAAACGGGGCTGGCGCTGGGGAGGCGACTGGAATTCCTTAAAAGATTATCAGCATTTTGAAAAAATGAAATAACAACTACACAGAAAAGACTATGAAAATCCACTTCCTTTTCACAATGACTCTTTTATTCAGTATCTATCTTTCAGCTCAGGATGTGAAGGTAAGATTTAATGTTGCCTCTCCAAAATTAAATGATTCAGAATCAGTTTATATTACCGGATTAGGCGAAAAGCTGGGGAATTGGGATCCATCGGCAGTTAAATTAAATAAACAAAAGGATAATACCTGGGAAATAGAGATTTCATTCCCCCAGGAATCCAAACTTGAATATAAATTTACTCTTGGATCATGGGGGCAAGAGGCTTTAAATGACAGAAGTGGGAGACCGGATAATTCACATTTGACTGTGAATAAAGATACGGTTGTTTCGGTAGTAATCAACAAATGGGGAGGCGGAGTTATCAATAAGGTTCAGTTTAAAGGACAAATTACAGGCACAGTCAGGTACCATAAAAACTTCCCGACCGACGGTTTGCTCCCAAGAGATATAATTGTGTGGCTTCCCCCTTCATATGAAAAGAATATGGATAAAAGATACCCTGTACTTTATGCACATGATGGACAGAATTTATTTGACCCTTCTACTTCATCTTTCGGGGTCGATTGGCAGCTTGATGAAACGGCAGACAGTCTGATCAGACAAGGTAAAATAAATGAAATGATTATTGTCGGGATTTATAATACCAAGGCAAGGATGAAGGAATACTGGACAGGAGATTCGGGGAAAATCTACATGAATTTTGTTGTTAACCAGTTAAAACCATTCATTGACAAAACATACAGAACAATACCTGACAGGGAAAACACGGCATCGATGGGATCTTCGGCAGGAGGCTTGATTTCATTTATGCTTTTGTGGGAACACAACGAAGTTTTTTCTAAAGCTGCATGTCTCTCACCCGCATTCTATATAAAAGGTGAACTTGATTATATTTCTCCTGTTAAGAATTACAATGGACCCATGAAAAAGCTTAAAGCATATTTTGATTGCGGCGCATTAGGACTTGAATCAATTCTGCTTCCGGGTGTTACCAAAATGATCGCTACTTTAAAGACGAAAGGTTATAAAGAGGAGACAGATTATCTTTGGTACTATGATAAAAACGGAGAACACAATGAACCAAACTGGGCAAAAAGGGTTTGGCGGCCTCTGGAATATCTTTATGGAAAATAAAATTTGCTAATCAGGGAAACTCCCAATAATTTTGATTACTAACTTTTATTAAATAACCTATTTCGAGGTTCGAAGTATATGAGTTTAAGTCAAATCGCAAAGACCATCTGTGCCTCACCCACTTTAGCGCTCAATGAAAAAGCCGCAATTCTCAGAGAGAAAGGAGATCCGGTTATCCATTTGGGCGGCGGTGAACCCAAAAGCAGAGCTCCAATGGACGCAATCGTTTCTGCTGCTTCTCTTCTGAATTCAGCAGAAGTTCGATACGCACCGGCCGACGGAATCCCTGCCCTTAAAAAAGCCATTATAAGATACACTGAAGAATTCTACCACAGGTTAGTGGCCCCCCTTAATGTTATGGCATCAGGAGGCGCCAAACAAGCTATTATGGTTGCACTCCAGGCAATCCTAAACCCACAGGAGGAAGTTCTCTATCCGACTCCATACTGGGTTAGTTATCCTGAAATGGCAAAGCTTTGCGGGGCAATAGGAGTTGGATGTCTTCCTGAAGACGGGACATTCTATCCGACAATCAGCGATATTGAACAGCGTGTTGGTTCTTATACTAAAGCTGTTATTATTAACAGTCCCAACAATCCTTCCGGAGCTATGTATTCTGAAGAGTTCATTTCAGATATAGTGCAGTTCTGTGAAAAGCGCGATCTCTATCTGATTATGGATGATATTTACCACAGACTTATTTTTGATAACAAGAAAGTCATAAGCTGTTACGATTACGCAAAGAACTTATCTGAGAATTCAAAGCTGATAGTAATAAACGGGGTATCGAAACAATATGCAATGACAGGCTTCAGAATCGGCTGGGCAGTTGCAAACAAGAAAATTATTGAAGCTATGACAAATATTCAGGGGCACCAGACTTCGGGACCCTCCGTATTGCTGCAGAAAGCTGCTGTCGGTGCTATAAATGGAATTCAGTCATCGGTTGAAGCTTTAAGAGTAACTCTTGAAAATAACAGGAATATAATGATTGATTACCTGAACTCATTTGAAGGTGTCCAAGTAACAAAACCTGACGGAACATTTTACTGCTTCGCTGATTTCAGCAACTACAATAAGAATTCGCAGAAACTGTCAGAGTACCTTATTGAAAAAGTATTAGTACTTACAGTTCCCGGAAAGGAATTCGGCATGGAAGGATATCTCCGGTTAAGTTATTGCGGCAGTATTAAGGACATAACTGAAGGAATTGAAAGAATGAAATGGGCTCTCGATCCTAATTCCCCTAATGAGCTCTACATTGGCGATCGTAAATTAGTGAGGGACTGGTCATGAAATATCTTGAATTCAATACCCCCGCAAGCAAAGAAGCTAAGGAATTAGCTGCCGATTTCGGTCTTGAAAACCATGGCATTTATTATCTGGATCGTGCATTCTGGAACCTTCCTGATGAAGCTCTTTATGAAGAGGCAATCTTCAGGAATGAAGCTCATATGTCACATCAGGGACCGCTGATAGTTAAAACCGGTAAACATACAGCCCGTGCTGCAGCAGATAAATTTGTAGTAAGAGAAGATTCAACTGAAAGTAAAATCTGGTGGGGTGTTTATAACCGTCCCTTCAGTGAAGAAAAATTCAATTCATTGCTTGGACGCCTGAACGCATTCCTGCAGGGTGAGGAAGTTTATGTTCAGGATTGTTACGTAGGCGCTGATCCGGAATACCAGATGCCGATCAGGATTATTACTGAAAAAGCATGGCACTCTTTATTCGCCAGAAATATGTTTATTACAACTGAAAACCAGGACTTATTGAAGAAATTCTATCCTGAATTTACAGTAATCTGTGTCCCTGGTTTTAAGCTTGATCCTAAAATAGACGGAACAAGAACAGAAACCGGTATTATTCTGAACTTTGCTCAGAAAACAGCTATAATAGCAAACTCCCTTTACGGCGGAGAAATAAAAAAATCAATTTTCACTATTCTTAATTTCCTGCTTACATTTGATGATGTACTTCCTATGCACTGTTCAGCAAATGTAGGCAACGGCGGAGATGCTGCTTTATTCTTCGGCTTAAGCGGAACAGGTAAAACCACTTTGTCTGCTGATCCAAACAGGAATCTTATCGGCGATGATGAACATGGTTGGAGTTCAAAGGGTATATTCAATTTTGAAGGCGGGTGCTATGCAAAAGTAATAAGGCTTTCTGCAGAGAGCGAACCTGAAATTTATGAATGTACAAGGAAGTTCGGAACCATACTTGAAAATGTGGTTTACGATCCGGTCTCACGAATGATTGATCTTGATGATGATTCCATCACCGAGAACACAAGAGCTTCATATCCTCTTGAATTTATACCCAACATAGTGAAGGAAGGATATGTACATTCGCAGCCCAAAAATGTTATCTTCTTAACCTGCGATGCATCAGGAGTATTACCTCCTATAGCACGGCTTAGTCCGGAACAGACACAGTACCATTTTATTAGCGGTTATACTTCTAAAATAGCCGGAACTGAAATTGGTCTTGGTATTGAACCTCAGATAACATTCAGTGCATGTTTTGGAGCCCCGTTTATGGTACGCCATCCGTATGAATATGCTGAAATGCTTAGGCAGAGAATGCTAAAGCATAAAGCAAATGTTTGGCTTGTAAATACAGGATGGGTAGGCGGCAGATTTGGTGTCGGGAAAAGAATAAGTATACGACATACCCGTAATCTTCTGAATGCTGCTTTGGAAGGAAAACTTGACGATGTGAAATACAGAAAGGATAAGTTGTTTGGGTTTGAAGTACCACTCACCTGTCCAGAAGTTCCTGAAGATGTACTTGAACCGTCAAATTCCTGGGGCAATAAAGGCGAGTACTGGAAAAAGTATGATGCTCTGGCAGCAAGGTTTATAGAGAACTTCAAACTTTATAAAAGCGGCTGTTCGCAGGCAGTAGCAGATGCCGGACCGAAGAGATTGTAAATTTAATATAAACCTCCGAGGTTTTCCTAAACTTCGGAGGTTTTAAAGAGGATGAACAATAAATAGTCTATTCCTGAATAGTAAATTCAAACTTTTCAGGATCATACCCTTTTATTTTAAGGATATTATTAATCTGGTTAAGCTTTTCGGGTTCTAATTTAGGGGTTCTGCTTAAAATCCAACCATATTTTCTGTTTGGAGTTCCAACAAGGGCAAATTCATAATCATCTCCCAGACCAATTATCCAGTAATCTCCCCAAAAAAGATTTATTCCCAAAACTTTAACAAAACTTACTTCCAGTTTAGCATTGGAGAAAGCATCTACGACCTTAGCTACTCCTTCAGCAACATTCTTTTTACCATCAGCTTCAATACAGGTATTTTCGACACTGATCTTACCATCGCTGCGAAGTGTATATTCTGCGGTAGTATTTTTATAGCAGTTCTTCTGAAAACTGTTGGGTATTTTGGCAATTTCATACCATAGTCCGGTGTACCTTTGCAGGTCAACACGATCAACAGCTACCAGTTCACTCTGCTGCTGCCCTTTAATTATGCCTGCCAGTAAAACAATAGGAAGAACTATTCTAATCATATTTCATATTCTCTTTAATAAATTGATAAATACCAGAAAAATCATACTCTCCATAACCCATTTCAACAGCCTCGTTAAACAAAGAGGCCGAGCTATCAAGTGATTCAAGTTCTATCTTATTTTCTATAGCGGTTTTTAATGCAAGATTAAAATCCTTCAACATATGCTTCAAAGGAAATTCAGGATCAAATTTACCAGATTCAAATTTATTTCTTTTTAGCTTAATGAATGGGGCAACAACGCTTGATTCAAGTAAAACATCAAGCAATAGCTTTTTGTCCAAACCGAGTTCTTCGCCAAGAGCCATTCCTTCAGCGAAAGCAGTAATCGCTTCACCAAGGAGAAGATTTATTATTAATTTTAATGAGGTCCCCTTGCCACTGTCTCCAGCATGAATAATCTTTTTACCCATGGCATTAAACAGTGGTTCACATCGTTTTATTATTTCCGCATCCCCACCCGCAAGAAATAACAGTTCACCTCTTTCGGCAGGACCAATAGAGCCGGCAACCGGGGCATCAATAAAATGCACCTCCCGTTTTTGGGCTTCCCTGCTCATCTCCAGCGAGAATGAAGGATTGACTGTTGAACAGTCAATCCATACTGCATCTTTTTTCAATTCATCAAGGAATCCGTTTTCACCAAGTGCAGCAGTTTTTACAACATCAGGATCTGAAAGCATAGTTATTATTACACTTGCCTGCTTAGCAGTTTCTTTAGGCGATCCCATCCATTTCACATTTTCACTTTTTAACAAATGGTCTGCTTTATCTTTTGTCCTGTTAAAGACAAAAAGATTATTCCCTGCTTTTGCAAGGTTGGCAGCCATACGGCTTCCCATTAAACCAAGACCGATAAATCCAATATCCATAATATTAAACCTTAGTTGTTACTTTCTTTTCAGACATCATAATTTTGTGCATAACACTGTGCTTTCTACCATAGAAAATATAAATAGACAATCCTATTACCAACCATATAATCAACCTTAACCAATTCTCTTCAGGAAGGGAAAACATAAGAATTGTACAGGTAACTATTCCCGCAATTGGAACAAATGGGAATAGTGGAGCTCTGAATGGCCTGGGTGCTTCCGGATGCATTCTTCTCATAATCAACACTGCTGCACACACAACAACAAACGCAAAAAGAGTTCCGATATTTACAAGTTCTGCAAGAATCCTTAAAGGTAAGAAACCAGCAAGTATGGCAACAAATATTCCGGTAAGGATTGTGGACTTCCATGGAGTTCTGAATTTTGGATGAATAGCACCAAAAACACTGGGGGGTAGAAACCCGTCCCGAGCCATAGCAAGGAAAATCCTCGGCTGGCTCAGCATCATAACCAGTAAAACAGAAGTAATCCCTGAAAGAGCACCGAACGAAATAAT
>Ga0182027_10012915_pt1 | contig 11694 bp, 8 predicted proteins | sample 712E1DmetaG_FD_121300 | JGI IMG/M metagenome (GOLD analysis project Ga0182027, IMG submission 121300) | Permafrost microbial communities from Stordalen Mire, Sweden - 712E1D metaG (Illumina Assembly) | ecosystem: Environmental > Terrestrial > Soil > Wetlands > Permafrost | place: Sweden...
ATAGCGGCAGCCTGCCGAGCAGCCGCTACGTTTCCCGTCCAAAAGTTTTTGAAGCTTGTTTCGGGCCGGCATGACGTGTAGAGGGTAAGCCGCATGAATCAATTCACGCGCCGGGTTTTGTTCCTCCTGTTTTTTTTATCCGGGTTTTGCAGCCTCGCCTATCAGGTGGTTTGGACGCGCATGGCCTTTGCCTCCTTCGGAATCATAACTCCGGTGCTGTCAGTGGTGCTTTCGGTCTTCATGCTGGGGCTGGCCGTTGGTGCTTGGGCGGGCGGACGATACATTGCATCACTGGTCGAGAAAACCGGGCTTTCGGCGATTGTTTTTTACGCCGGCGCGGAATATTTAATCGGGCTGGGGGCGTTTGCGGTTCCGAAGCTCTTCGCGGCGGGTGAGCATTTTTTGCTGGCCGCGGGTCAGACCAATTCCATGGGCTACCTTTCGCTTTCGGCGCTGGTTCTGGCATTTTCCATTCTGCCCTGGTGCCTGTTCATGGGGACGACCTTTCCCTTGATGATGGCTTACATCCGGGAGCGGGATTGTAAAAACACGGGAAGTTTCAGCTTTCTTTACCTAGCCAATGTGCTGGGGGCGATGAGTGGAACTTTTTTGACGGCGATTGTTCTGGTGGAACTGGTGGGTTTCCGCCACACGCTCTGGGTGGCTGCCGCCGGCAATTTCACCATCACCCTCATCAGCGGGTGTCTGGGCTGGAAGCAACGAGGTTTTGTGGCCATGTCCTTGACGGAAGCGGAACGTTCAGCCGGTCCAGGCAACAAGCCCGCATCTGACAATTCCCGCCGCCGGCTCATCAAATGGATTCTATTTTCGACCGGTTTTGTGGCGATGGCCATGGAAGTGGTTTGGACGCGCGCATTCACGCCGGTTTTGAAAACGCAGGTGTATTCCTTTGCCATGGTCGTGTTTACCTATCTGGGCGCGACGTTTATGGGTTCGTGGATGTATCGCCGGGATTTGCGCGCGAACCGGCAGAAGCCGCTGGGAATTTTGATTCCGGCGCTGGCCATCCTGGCTTTTCTCCCGGTGCTGGTGAACAATCCCAAAACGGTTGTGGCCCAATGGGACGCCGGCATTGATTTGTTCAGCGCCAGCCTGCTGTTGGCCAGCATTGTTCCGTTTTGTGCGCTGCTCGGATACCTGACTCCAGGTTTGATTGATGAATATGCCGGCGGAAATCCCACGCAGGCCGGGCAGGCTTATGCCATCAATGTGTTGGGCTGCATTTTGGGACCGCTGCTGGCGTGCTATCTGTTGCTGCCTTGGATCAGCGAGCGCTTTGCATTGATCCTGCTCAGCCTGCCGTTTCTGGTTTTCTGCTTTCAATGGCGCCGCGGGTATTCCCGCCGGAGGAATTTTGGCTTGGCGGCCATTTTGGGACTCGCGCTGGCGTGGTCCGCCCTTGGCACCAAGGATTTTGAAGACCAACTGCTGAAGGAGGAGAAAACCATGGTTGTCCGGCGGGATTACGCCGCTGCCGTCATGTCCTTTGGCAAAGGATTGAACAAACAACTGCTGGTCAACGGCATCGGCATGACCTCGCTGACCCCGATCACCAAGTTCATGGTTCATCTGCCGCTGGCATTCCACCAAGGGCGGCCCGATTCCGCGTTGATCATCTGCTTCGGCATGGGCACCAGCTATCGTTCAGCCTTGAGCTGGGACATTGATACAACGGCGGTGGAACTGGTGCCGAGCGTAACCCAGGCGTTTGGATTTTATCATGCCGATGCGGCCCGCTTTATCAACGCCACCAACGGACACATCATCACCGACGATGGCCGTCGCTTTCTCAAACGCACTGCAAAAAAATTCGATATTATCGTGATTGACCCGCCGCCGCCGGCGGAAGCTGCAGGTTCCAGCCTGCTCTATTCCACGGAATTTTACGATCTGGCCAAGCAACATCTGAAGCCCGGCGGCATCCTCCAAATGTGGTTCCCGGGCGACAAGGAAACAGAGACGGGCCAGGCGGTCCTGCGTTCCATCCATGAATCCTTCCCGTACGTGCGCTGCTTTCCGTCCGTCAGCGGCTGGGGCAGGCATATGCTGGGCTCGATGGAACCCATGGCGCCACTCAAACCCGGCGAACTCGCGGCGCGGATGCCCGCAAGCGCGCGCCAGGACCTTTTGGAATGGAACGACGTGAAAGATGCGCCGGCGTATCTTGGGCAGGTATTGGCCAAGGAAAATGAAGTCCCATTGCTCCTCAACTCGGATCCAGCCATCCAAATCACCGATGACCAGCCGTTCAATGAATATTTTCTGCTCCGCCGCCTGCACCGCAAACGAGATGCATTATTTTGACATCCTGTGAGGATAGGTTTTTGAAGCTTGTTTCGGGCCGGCATGACGTGTAGAGGGTAAGCCGCATGAATCAATTCACGCGCCGGGTCTTGTTTTTCCTGTTTTTTTTGTCCGGGTTTTGCAGCCTTGTTTATCAAGTCGTGTGGACACGCATGGCGTTCGCGTCATTCGGAATCATCACCCCGGTGCTCTCGGTGGTGCTCTCGGTCTTCATGCTGGGACTTTCCGTCGGTTCGTGGGCCGGGGGGCGTTTGATTTCCTCTTTCGTCAGGCGGACCGGCAGATCGGCAATGGTTTTTTATGCTTTCACGGAGTTGTTGATTGGGATGGGGGCGTTTGCCGTTCCGAAGCTGTTCGCCTTGGGCGAGCATATTTTGCTGGGCACCGGTGAAACAGATTCTTTTCGTTACCTCTCGCTTTCGGCCCTGGTGCTGGCCGCTTCCATCCTGCCTTGGTGTGTCTGCATGGGTGCAACCTTCCCCTTGATGATGGCCTTTGTCCGGGAACAGGAACCCAACAACACGGAAAGCTTCAGTTTTCTTTATCTGGCAAACGTGCTGGGAGCCATGAGCGGAACTTTCATGAGTGCAATCATCTGGGTGGAAATGTTGGGATTTCAGCACACGCTCTGGCTCACTGCGGCAGGCAATTTCACCATCGCCTTCGTCGGCATCTGTCTGGCCGGACAGATGCCTCTGCCGGTCGTGTCGCTGAAGAAGGCCGGAGACCCGGCATCAACCGCCAAGTCATTGCGTCCCTGGATTCTCCCGGGGGGGAGGATAAAGGTGATATTGTTTGGAACGGGTTTTGTGGCGATGGCCATGGAAGTGGTTTGGACCCGCGCCTTCACACCAGTTTTGAAGACCCAGGTGTATTCCTTTGCCATGATTGTATTTACCTATCTGGGCGCCACCTTCCTCGGCTCGCTGTGGTATCGCCGCAATCTCAAGAACCATCGTCAGCATTCGCCGGCAGAGTTGATTGGCTGGGTGACGGTTGCGGCCTTCCTTCCCATCCTGGCCAACGATCCACGGTTCGTGAAGGCGGACTGGGCCGGCCCCCCCGATCTCATCAGCGCGGCTATCGTGCTGGCCGGCATTTGCCCGTTTTGTGTGATCCTGGGATATCTGACCCCGAGCCTGATTGATAAATACTCGGCCGGCCGGCCGGCTGATGCCGGCGACGCTTACGCGGTCAATGTCCTCGGTTGCATTTTGGGACCGTTGTTCGCCTCTTATATTTTGCTGCCTTGGATCAGCGAGCGATATGCGTTGGTCCTCCTCGGCCTGCCTCTGGCGGCGTTTTATTTTCTCGGCTGCGAATCCCTGTCCTGGCCGAAACGCCTGGGGTGGGGGCTTGGTGCTGGTGTGGCCCTGGCCTTGGCGCTGTTTTCACCCGGTGATTTTGAGGGCCTGCTGTTGAGGCAGGAGAATAACATGGTTGTCCGGCGGGATTACGCCGCTTCCGTCATTTCCTTTGGCAACGGATTAGACAAACAACTGCTGGTCAACGGCATCGGCATGACCAAACTGGCGCCCGTTGCCAAGTTCATGGTTCATCTGCCGCTGGCATTCCACCAAGGGCGGCCCGATTCCGCGCTGATCATCTGCTTCGGCATGGGCACCAGTTATCGTTCGGCCTTGAGCTGGGACATTGATACAACGGCGGTGGAATTGGTCCCCAGTGTGACGGAAGCTTTTGGATTTTACCATGCGGACGCTGCGCATTGGGTCAACGACCCCAAAGGGCATATCGTCATTGATGATGGCAGACGCTATCTCAAGCGCACCGCGAAAAAATTCGACGTCATTGTGGTGGATCCACCACCGCCGGTTGAGGCCGCGGGTTCCAGCCTGCTCTATTCCAGGGAATTTTATGCGCTGGCCGGACAACATCTCCAGCCTGGCGGCATTCTTCAGATGTGGTTCCCGGGAGGGGAAAAGGCGACGGTACAGGCCGTGCTCCGTTCCATCCACGAGTCGTTCCCATACGTGCGTTGCTTTTCATCCGTGGAGCACTGGGGCGTTCATTTACTGGCCTCCGAGGAACCCATCGAAACACTCGACGCGCACCAACTGACGGCACGGATGCCGGATGGGGCAAGGATGGATTTGTTGGAATGGACCTCCATCGGGGATGTGTCTGCTTACATCGGGCTGGTCGTCACAAACGAAATTCCCCTCTCCGAAATCCTCAACCCCGATCCCACAATCCAAATTACCGACGACCATCCCTTCAATGAATATTTTCTACTCCGGCGGCTGTAACCGCCCAATCCCCCAGGCTGACGACAACGAGGGAGCCAGCCAGAGGACGCAGGGTTTGTCACCGGTTGATACCCTGTTTGTGGGGAGCCTCCACGGTTTTTGGGCCGCGCATCGGGAGCATGAACCGTAGCAGCCGACGTCAGCCGGCTCTGACATCGCTGGTGATAAAATGGAGCGGACTCACGTCCGCTGCCACGAGCTTCACGGAAAGTTGTTTGAAGGATGAATTCGTTTCTTTGATTTTCAGCTTGCGGCTTCTGCCGAAAGCTACTAAGCTATGGATGATGGCTTGGGCCAGTTCCATGCGCTTTGATCTTCCTTTCATCCGACCCGGCCGGCAATTGGCCTTGGCCGCCGCGTTGTTTGCCGGCGGGTTGGGAATCAGGCCGGCGCAGGCCGCGACGGTTTTGCAGCAGGTGAAAACTATTTTTGTGATCGCGATGGAGAACCACAATTTCAAGCAGCCCAACCCAACTTCCAGTCCACAGCAGATTTTCACCAATCCCGCCGCGCCTTACATCAACAGCTTGATCACGCCGGGAAACTCGTATGCCGTGCAGGTTTCCTACGCCACAAAGTATTACAACGCCGGGGCTGGCGTGCATCCGTCCGAGCCGAACTACGTCTGGGCGGAAGGCGGGACGGATTTCGGCGTTCACACCGACAATGATCCGAGCGCGGCGTCGGCCAACGTCTTCAATGCCCCGCATCTCACGCGCCAGTTGAACATGGCGGGCATCGCGTGGAAAAATTATGAGGAGGATGTGCAATTGGCTGCGAGCCCAACGAACAGCGCCTCCGGCACAAGCGCCACGACCATCAATCCCTCCTACGGCAACGGCCAATATAATTATGCCGCGAAGCACAACCCGATGGCGTTCTACACCGACACGCAGATTCAAAATGTCTCCGCGCTGACCAACTTTTTGAATGACCTCACCAACCATGCGGTTGGCCGATACAACTGGATTACGCCGAACCAATACAACGACCAGCACAGCGCGTTGAGCGGCGGCTACACTTATCACGGCGTCGGTTACACGGGCGATCAGGCCGCCATCGCCCAAGGCGATAATTTCCTTGCCATCCTCGTTCCGAAAATCATGGCCTCGTCCGCGTATCAGGATCACGGCGTCATCATCATCCGGTGGGATGAAACCGAAAACGGCGACACCACGAATTACACGATTCTTGAAATCATCATTTCGCCGCTGGCCAAGGGCAACGCCTACGCCAGCAGCGTGGAGATGAACCATTCCTCGGTCCTCAAGACGGTGGAGGAAATATTCGGACTCGCCTACTTGAGCAACTCGATTCCCGCCGGCGAGACCAATGCTTCCGGCAGCGGCTACAATGATGTCGCCACCGTGAACGACTTGAGCGACCTGTTCCAAGGCATGGCGGGAATCGCTGTCCAGCAATCCGGCACGACGCTCACCAACGGCGGCAGTGCGCCGGCCTTCGGCGCGGTAAATGTCGGCGCAAGCGTGACCAACACGTTCACCGTCACGAACCCCGGCTTTGCCTCGTTGATGCTTTCAAACGTGGTCGCCACCGGCGCGAATGCGGGCGACTTCACCGTGGGCGGAATCACCTTGCCCGCCCTGGTGGCTGTCGGCGGCAGCGCCACGTTCAATGTGATTTTCTCGCCCGTCGCCGGCTGCGCGCGTTCCGCCACCTTGCAAATCACCAATAACGATTCGAGCCAAAATCCGTTCACTCTCGCACTCACCGGGATTGGCAACGCCGCGCCGGCGATTGTCAGCCAGCCGGTGAGTTTGACCAACAACGCCGGAACAAGCGCGAACTTCAGCATCGGCGCGACGTCCTGCACGCAATTGAGTTACCAGTGGCATTGCGGGACGAATGTGCTCGCAGGCAAAACCAACAGCACGTTGGGCATCGCTTCGGTTTGCCCGACGAATGCGGGCGATTACCACGTGGTCGTGACCAGCGCCGGAATCAGCACCAACAGCGACTTCGCCACGTTGACGGTCACCTCCGTTCAAGCGCCGACCATCATGGGCGTACAGATGCTGCCCGGCGCGGGCGGTTTCCTATTGACGTTCTCCGGTCAGGCAGGCCAGACCTATCAAGTGCTGGCCGCCGACAACCTGACCGCGCCACGGTCGGCATGGTCAGCCGTGGACAGCGGCACCTTCGGCACCACAAACGCCCTCTTCTACACTGTCATGACCAATCATCCCGGACAGTTCTACATCATCAAATCACCATAATTGCAGACTGCAACATCCCTCCGCCGCACATCACGACAGGCAAAAGCGTCCAGTTCGGGATGCGCCCGCGAAATGAAGATTGTTTTGACCCCGCAGTTCCGCGCTTCTGCGATTCAAAATCCGTGTTCTCCATGTCGTTCCCTTGTTGATTTTCATTTCTTCTGGCAGCCCTTTCCATTTGAGCCGTTTCCCGTCAGCGGCTACGATGCGCGGCGATGTCTGACACCCAATTCATGCGCCTCGCCCTCCGCCTTGCCCGACGCGGTTGCGGCAGGACGTCGCCGAATCCAATGGTGGGCGCGGTGCTGGTGAAGAACGGCAAAATCATCGGGCGCGGCTGGCATCGGCGCGCGGGTGGACCGCATGCGGAGATCGAGGCGCTCCGCGACGCGCAAAAGCGCGGCCAATTGGCGAAGGATGCGACGCTTTACGTGACGCTCGAACCCTGCTGCACACACGGCCGCACGCCGCCCTGCACGGAAGCCCTCATCGCGGCGGGAATCAAACAAGTCATTGTCGGTACGACGGACCCCAACCCGAAACATTCAGGCCGCGCCTTCAAAATTTTGCGCCGGGCAGGGATTGAAGTCACAAAGCCTGGGGGTGCTGGCGTCCCGCCGGCCAGTTCCTCGATTGGCAACCCGCCAACAAGCCGGCGCGACGCCGGCGCTCCCGGGGCGGACATGCTTGCCGCCGAATGCGAGCGGTTGAACGAAGCGTTCAATCATTGGATTGTTCATCGCACGCCGTTCGTCATCGTCAAAGCGGCGATGACGCTGGATGGCAAAATCGCCACGGCCAGCGGCAAATCAAAATGGATCACGGGCGAAAAGGCCCGGGCGCACGGCATGAAATTGCGCCAGGACAGCGATGCGATTCTCGTCGGCATCAATACGATTTTGGCCGATGACCCGAGCCTTACGGCAAGGACGAAGATGGAAGATGGAAGATGGAAGATGGGGAAACCGATTCGCAGAATTATTTTGGATTCGACGGCCCGGACACCGTTGACGGCAAAAGTTGTCAGCGACAAACATGCGGCGTTGACGACGGTTGTTGTCAGCAAACGCGCGCCTGATAACCGCGTGGTGGCGCTTGGAAAACGCGTGAATGTCGTCATCGCGCCATTGAAAAAATCCGCGATCCGCGATCCGCAATCGCAAATTGACTTGCGCTGGCTGCTGAAAAAACTCGGCGCGGAAAACGTGACGAGCCTGCTGGTGGAAGGCGGCGGCGAGGTGAACGCGTCGTTTTTGCTCGGCGGCTTCGCGCAACGCGTGGCGTTTTTCTACGCGCCGAAAATTTTAGGCGGACGCGATTCGCGCAAAGCCGTTGCGGGCGAAGGCGTCAAGAGCTTGGCGGAGGTGATTCGGCTTCGTGACGTTGAATGGAAGCGGCTTGGCGCGGATTTATTGCTGACAGCGCGGGTCATTCCGTGGCGGCACCCCAGCAGAGTGCCGCCATTTTAAATCAAGTTTGCGGCGCTCTCCCGAGACGCCGCTACGAAGCAAAGGCGGCTCGACAGGGTCTGGCTTCACCGCTAATTTCCGGCCATGTTCACAGGCATTGTTGAAGAAGCCGGAACCGTTGAGCGCATCAAGCCGACGGCGAAGTCCATTGAACTGACCGTGCGCGCCAACACCACCGGGCGCGGGCTGAAGCTGGGCGGCAGCCTGGCGGTGAATGGCTGTTGTCTGACGGCGGTAAAAGTATCATCCCGCGGAAAATTCAAGCTGGCACAATTTGATTTGTTACAGGAAACGTGGCGGCGCACCAACCTGCAATTCGCCCAACCCGGCTCATTGGTGAATCTGGAACGTCCGCTGCGCGCGGATGGCGAGTTCGGCGGGCATTTTGTGACCGGCCACATTGACGGCGTCGGCAAAATCATCCGCTGGGAACGCGCGGGGCAGGATCACGTTCTGGACATCGCCGCCCCGCCGGAGGTGATGCGTTACATTGTTTTCAAAGGCTCGGTCGCGGTGGATGGCATCAGCCTGACAGTGGCGGGCGCGCAGAAAAAAAGTTTCCGCATCTGGATCATCCCGCACACCTACGAAATCACGGCGCTACGCGAACGAAAGGTCGGCGACGCGGTGAATTTGGAAGCCGATCTGCTGGGCAAATACGCGGAAAAGTTCATCGCGGCGCGCGGCGCTGGGCAACGTTGACAGAGACGGACGCTTGATTCCGCCTGTCGCCCAGAGCGGGGTCGGGATCCAACCTCCCGTTTTTTGACGGTCTAAGCTTTCCAAACCTGGCGGGGTTTTGCCTTCACCCCGGCCATGGCGTTGCGGGTGTCCACAATGCAGGCCGACCAATCCGCCAGTTCCTGGTAATTGATGGCCTGGTGGTTGGTGGCAATGATGACCGCATCAAAACTTTGCAGCGTTTCGCGGTTCCAGCTTACGGAACGGGTGCCGGCCCAATGCGGGTGCTCGCGGGTTGGGCGGATGACCGGCACGTAAGGATCATAATAGTCCGCGTTTGCGCCGCGGGCTTTGAGCAGGTCCAACAAAACGTAACTCGGCGATTCCCGGTCATCATCCACGTTCGGTTTGTAAGCCAGGCCCAACACCAGCACGCGGCTGCCGTTCATGGGTTTCCGCAATTCATTGAGGGCTTCAGCCGTCCGATTCACCACATGCGCCGGCATGGCGGTGTTGATTTCGCCCGCCAGTTCAATAAAGCGCGTGTTCCGTCCATACTCGCGCGCTTTCCAAGTGAGATAAAACGGGTCAATCGGGATGCAATGGCCGCCCAAGCCGGGACCCGGATAAAACGGCATGAAACCGAACGGCTTGGTTTTTGCCGCCTGGATCACCTCCCAAATGTCAATGCCCATGGCCTCGTAAATGACTTTCAATTCATTGACCAACGCGATGTTAACGCTGCGAAAGATGTTTTCGAGCAGCTTCGTGGCCTCCGCCGCGCGACAGGAGGACACCGGCACAATGGTTTTGATCGCCTTCGAATAGAGCGCCTGGGCCTTTTCCAGGCAGGCTGGCGTGTAACCGCCAATCACCTTGGGAATGATTCCGACCTGGCTCTGCGCGTTGCCCGGATCTTCCCGTTCCGGCGAAAAGGCCAGATGAAAATCCGTTCCGGCTTTCAGCTTCGAGCCGGCTTCCAGCACTTCCCGCAAATCCTCGTCCGTCGTGCCCGGATAGGTCGTGGATTCCAGCACCACCAAAATCCCCTTCGTCAGATGGGGTGCGATGGCTTTGCCCGTTTCAATGATGAAGGAAATATCCGGCTCGCGGTTTTTGTTGAGCGGCGTCGGAACGCAAATGACCACCGCCTCGACCTCTTTGATCCGGCTGAAATCCCCGGTGGCGGAGAACGTACGCGCCTTCACCGCCTCGGAAATGGTTTCCGGGGAAATGTGTTTGATGTAACTGCCCCCCCCGTTCAGCGATTCCACTTTGGCGGGATCAATGTCCAGCCCCAAAACCGTGACACCCGAACGCGCGAATTGAAGCGACAGGGGAAGCCCGACGTAACCCAACCCGATGACTGCGATTTTCATAGGCGGGTGAGTTTGTAATACAAACCGCCTTTGGTAAAGACAGTTGCTCACTGCGTATTTCTGCGGCAGACTATGCAGACATGATCGGAGACGGCGCACAAGTTGATTCGTTGCGGTTCAGCAGCCCCGAAATGAGGCGGCTGGGCCTGGCGCTGGCGTTGTCACTCGCGCTGCATTTGTTCATGTGGGGTGGTTATGAAGCGGGCAAAAAACTCGGCTGGTGGCAGCGATTGCAGTGGCCGGCCTGGCTGGATCACCTGGCCATCATGAAGGTCGTGCCGCAGCCGACAGTGCGGCAAAATAATGAAGAACCATTGACGTTTATGGAGGTGACTGAGCCGACGACTGAAGTGCCGAAAAGCACACCGTATTATTCCAGCCAAAATTCCCACGCCGCCGACCAGGCAAATCGCGACTTGAACATCCCGCAATTGAACGGCAAACAAACCGAGGTCGCCAAAACCGAGAACGTGCCGCGCCCGAATTTCAACAAACTGCAACCGGCAACTGCCGCGCCGCAGCAAAAAACGCAACCGTCGGATCAGCCGGGCGATTTGACGCTGGGCAAGCCGGAGAATTCCCAGCAGCAGGAGCAGCCGCGTCCGCGCACCCTCAAGCAAGCGCGCGAGCAGCAAGCGCGCCAGTTGCCCGGGGTGCAGATGAAGCAGGAGGGCGGGACGCATCATCCGGCGCTCGTCCCGTCGTTCGACGTGAAGGCGACGCCGTTTGGCGCGTATGACCAGGCATTCATTGAGGCGGTGACGCAACGTTGGTATGATTTGCTGGACAGCCAGCAATTCGCGATGGACCGTACCGGCAAGGTGATGCTGCGATTTCACTTGAATTACGACGGAAGCATTGCCGATATGAAGGTTCTGGGAAACACCGTCGGTGACGTGCTGGGCTACGTTTGCCAAAAGGCGGTGACGGACCCGGCGCCGTTCGCGCCGTGGCCGGGCGATATGCGGCGGATGATCGGCGAAAATTATCGCGAAATCACGTTCACGTTCTATTATTACTGACGCGGACGGCGGTGAATAACGGAAGATTTTTATGGAAATACCGGTTTACATCATGTTGGTACTGACTTCGGTCGTCGGATTGGCGTTCATTGTGGAGCGCGGACTGGCGTTGCGCTGGCGCAAAGTCGTGCCGCCGGAAATCACCGCGTCGCTCGCCGCAAGCGAGACGCGCGACGACACGAAAGCCTTGTGCCTCGTGTGTGAACAAAAACCGTCGCCGCTCGGACGCCTGCTGCTGCTCGCCGCCGACCATCTCGACTGGCCGAAGCCGGACAACGTGGACGCGCTGCAAACCGCCGCGCGCCATGAAATCG
>Ga0182027_10012916_pt1 | contig 11693 bp, 11 predicted proteins | sample 712E1DmetaG_FD_121300 | JGI IMG/M metagenome (GOLD analysis project Ga0182027, IMG submission 121300) | Permafrost microbial communities from Stordalen Mire, Sweden - 712E1D metaG (Illumina Assembly) | ecosystem: Environmental > Terrestrial > Soil > Wetlands > Permafrost | place: Sweden...
CATCGTTGACGATTCAAATCCAAATGAATTGCAGCAATTTGTCCGTGAAACCGGGGCTGATATTTTCATTGGCGGGGTTAAAGAACGTCCCATTGCACATAAATTGGGAATTGGTTTTTGTGACCATAACCATGAACGTAAAGAAGCACTTGCCGGATATGAAGGTATGCTCAATTTCACTAAAGAAATTTATGCAACAGCAACCAGCCCTGTTTGGCAATTTGTAAAACATAAAAGAAAATAATTTAACATTAAAAACTAAAGTTATGGATGCTTATTTGAACAGTTTTGTAAACGACAGGGTTGAGAAACCTGTTGCTAAAATGGGTAAAGAAAATAAAGCCACATTAATAAAGTCTTTCAAGAAACTTGGTAAACAAATCACGTTAAAATTTAAAGAAAAAAATGACCAGCCATTTGATAAGATTAAGGTTAACAAGCCAAAGGTATTTCGTGGTCTCGGAAAATACACGTCATATTACAGAGATATGCAAAAAACAAACCCCATGAATATCTCATTTAATGAAAAAGGCCCAATTTACTGGCGGGGTCTGAGACCTAGTTCTAAACGTAACTTTGTAGAAAACAATTCTTCAAAAGGCAATTTTCAAAAATCAATACATCAGAGTTCATCACAATCTGTCAAAAGTTATGATTATTGGAGAGGCTTAAGACTAAGTGTTTTGAGTAATTCAGCAAAAAACAAATCTATTAAGAATGATTTGCTGAAAATATACCGCGAAAATGCTTCAACTTCAAGTAAGAGTTATCATTACTGGCGGGGATTGAGGCCATAGAGTAAAAATAATTACCAAAAGCAACACAGGAGGTTTTATGGAAACAACAAATAATAAAAGTTCAATATTGAATGGGAGTAAAAGCAAAGCGGCTTCTTCTCGAAATGCATGTAAAGTTTGTTCCCCTCTTGGAGCTTCGGTTGCTTACAAAGGAATCAAAGGCTGTGTGCCTTTAATACATGGCTCTCAGGGATGTGCAACTTATATCCGTCGCTATTTAATCAGTCATTACAAAGAGCCTGTTGACATTGCATCCACAAATTTTAGTCAGGAAACTTCAATATTTGGTGGCGCTAAAAATTTCGAAGCGAGCATTAATAATATAATAAAACAATACAATCCAGAAGTAATAGGAATATCAAGTACATGCTTAAGTGAAACAATTGGCGAGGATATGAAAATGATGATTCACGATTACTTAAAGAATCATTTAGGTGAAAGTATTCCATCACTTGTTTATGCCTCCACTCCGAGCTATCAGGGAACTCATATGGATGGCTTCCACGAAGCTGTGACTTCTATTGTACAGGCATTTGCCGAAGGTAAAAACAACTGTGAGCATATTAACTTTTTCCCGGGTTTTGTGTCACCCGCAGATATTCGTTACCTGAAAGAAATCCTTTCAGATTTTTTTATCGATTATATAATGCTCCCGGATTATTCAGATACACTTGATAGTGGAATTTGGGAAGAATATAAACGCATACCTCCAGGAGGCAGTCCATTAAACCGGATAAAACTTGCAGGTTCAGCTTTTGCCTCTATTAAGCTGGGAAATGTATTCAATTCAGCAAAAAATATTGGAAGAGTAAAAGATGGCATTTCGCAACCAACTGCTGCCTCATATTTGCAGGAACGCTTTAAGGTAGAACTATTACAGACCACTATGCCTATTGGAATAAAAGCAACCGATAAGCTATTTGAAATACTTGAGCATGTTTCACTCTATCCAACTTCTGAAAAATATATTCAGGAACGCGAACGTCTTGTAGATTCGTACATTGATGGTCATAAATATGTTTTTGGAAAACAAGCTATAGTTTATGGCGAAGAAGATTTTGTAATAGGTATGGTTTCATTCCTGGTGGAAATAGGAATTAAAACCGTATTGGCTGTATCAGGAGGTGAAAGTAGTAAAATGAAAACAATATTAAAACAAATTGCTGGTGATGATATTGAAATAATGGGTGGAGGCGACTTCGAACAAATGGCAACTTTTGCAAGGGAAAATAAACCTGATTTACTGATTGGCAATAGTAAAGGTTATTATATCGCCCGTGAATTAAATATTCCATTAATAAGGGCAGGTTTTCCCATTCACGACCGAATAGGTGGCCAACGTATTTTGCATTTAGGCTATCGTGGCACACAACAGCTTTTCGACAAAATTGTAAATGCATTGCTTGAATACAAACAGGATCATTCATCGGTAGGATATAAATATATGTAGGAAAAAGCCCACTAAATCCCCAAAGGAGGACTTAAAAAAGTTGATCATTAGCAAATTGGCACATTGATAAATTAGTACATTAAGATCATGGAAAGAAGTTTAATTGAAGAAAAAGCTCTTTCTTCTTTAGGGAAAGGCAAAGAAGCGACACATCCTTGTTTCGATGTTGAAGCGAAAAGAAAATATGCCAGGGTTCATTTACCAATAGCACCCAATTGCAATGTTCAATGTAATTTCTGTAATCGCAAGTTCGATTGTGTAAACGAAAGTCGTCCAGGTGTTGCAAGTGCCATTTTGATGCCACATCAGGCTTTGGATTATGTAAATAAACTAATGGAAAGTGATATGAATATTTCAGTTATTGGTATTGCGGGGCCTGGAGATCCAATGGCAAATACTGCTGAAGTATTCGAAAGCGTAAAGATTATTCGTGAAAAATACCCACAATTGTTATTTTGTCTTTCTTCCAATGGACTTGATTTACCACAGCATATTGACACTGTCGTCAATTTAGGGCTGTCACATATTACTATTACTATCAATTCAATCGACCCACATGTTCTTTCAGTAATTTATTCCTGGGTTCGGTTTGAAAAGAAAATTTATCGTGGCCTTGCAGCAGGGCAATTGATGCATGATAGACAAATGGAAGCTTTGCGCTTGCTAAAAGAACGAAATATTACTTTAAAAATTAATACTATCATTTTGCCTGGCATCAATGAAGATGGCGTTGAAGACGTTGCCAAAACAGTTTCTTCCATGGGTGCCGATTTAATGAATTGCATACCGCTTTACCCGACAAAAGATACTGCCTTTGAAGATTTAATTGAACCTACAAAGCAGCAGATGCATTCGTTGAAAAAGCAAATATCGGTATATATCAAACCTATGGCACACTGTGCGCGTTGCAGGGCTGATGCTGCCGGTTTATTGGGAGAAGATATTGAAGAAAGGTTTAAATTGCTTGAAGAAAGTGCTTCATTGCCTTTGTATTCGACTGAAAAACGTCCATATATAGCAGTTGCCACACATGAAGGATATTTGGTAAACCGTCATCTTGGAGAAACCGACACATTTCATATTTATACACAAACTGAAAAAGGGTATGCTCATATTGATACAAGATTAGCACCACCAAAAGGTATGGGCGATTTTAGATGGATACAACTTGCAAAAACATTATCTGATTGCAATAGTGTTCTGGTAAGCGGTGCAGGTGCAAACCCACTTTCAATGCTTAAAAGTATGGGATTACAGGTTGTTCAAATGAATGGATTGATAGAAGCTGGCCTCGATGCAGTGTATAAAGGAAAATCATTGAATGGGTTCAAAGTTGTTCAGTTCAAATGCGGCGATGGTTGCGGTGGAACAGGTAATGGTTGTGGTTAAAAAAAATTAAATGACCGATGACGAATGACAATTAATTAAAGAAACCAATATATTATAAACATCATGAAGAAACCAAAAATTCACATTTTAGTTTGCAATTCTTATAGAATAGCTGGAGAAGCCCAAGGCACTTGTGCTAAAAAAGGTGGCGCACAATTTATTCAGTATATTACTGAAGGGGCAAATGATCGTGGTTTAGACGTTGCCGTATCAAGCACTGGGTGTTTGAATGTTTGTGCCCAGGGGCCAATTATGGTTGTACACCCGAAGAATTATTGGTATGGCGGTATAACCGAAGAATCCATTGATGAAATTTTGGACGCACTCGAAAATAATGAACCAGTTCAAAAATATATTATAGCCGATTAATAATACCTCATTATGAATATTTTTAAAGATTTGCCAAATTTGTATCCAATTCCCATTAAAATGCAAGGAAGGGCATATCTTATCGACACTACTTTGCGGGATGGAGAGCAAGCGCCTGGAGTCGTTTTTAACCTCTCTGAAAAACTTGAAATAGCTAGTTTACTTGATAAAATTGGAATTGAAGAACTCGAAGTAGGTTCTCCATTTATTAGCGATGAATCGGTTTCAGATATCCGCAAAATTGTAAATGCTGGATATAATTTCTGTAGTTCGTGTTGGGTGCGAGCCCGTTTTAGTGACATTGATGCAGCGGCATTAACAGGAGCTCCTGCTGTAAATATTTCATTTCCTGTTTCCGATATTCAACTGGCTGCTTTGGAAAAAGACAGAAGCTGGGTTTTAAAAACCCTGCCTGAAATGGTGGCCTATGCTAAAAAAAGGTTCAAATATGTATCACTTGGTGCACAAGATGCATCAAGGGCTCACTTCGCCTTTTTAACCGATTATGTAAAATTAGCAGATACACTAAATGTTCATCGTGTGCGCATTGCCGATACTGTGGGTTGTATGAATCCTGCTTCGGTGTTTAAGCTAATAAGTAGTTTGAAATATTTACTTAAGTTTTCAAAATTGCAATTGGAGTTTCACGGACATAACGATTTGGGTATGGCCAATGCCAATACTTTTTGTGCGTTGCAGGCAGGAGCAAATTGCGCCAGTCTTACTGTTAATGGGTTAGGCGAAAGATCTGGTAATGCAGCTCTGGAGGAGGTTGTAATGGCTCTGAAATATTCTCTGGGTGTTCAAATGCATTATGACATTTCTAAATTTCATGAGTTAAGCATAATAGTTGCAAAAGCATCTGGCCGCGAGATTCATTACATGAAACCGGTAACAGGTGAAATGGCACATAAACATGAAAGTGGAATCCATATAAATAGTATTTTGAAAAATGCCCAAACTTATGAACTTTTTAGTGCCAAAGAAGTTGGTAAAGCCGGCCCTGCATTTGTTTTTGGCACTCATTCAGGGAGTGCTGCCCTAATTCACTTTTTTCAGAAAAAATCAATACCTATTTGCAAAGACGATGCTTCAAGCTTATTAATAAATGTGAAAGAACTTGCCCGTAAGTTAAAACGCAATATTTCGGAAATTGAACTCGAAGCCCTCTATACTTCAATCAACAGAAAACAGAAGTTTTTTAAGTATAAGAAACTTTCGGATATCCAAAATATAGGTTGATTCTTTAATAACATTCCTGCAATAATTAACATGAGATTGTTACAAAAATGTAATTTTTGATGGTCTAATAATTTCATAAGTTTCTTATAATAAATACAATGATATCTCTTGCATGAATATTGGTAATAATTATAAAAAGAGTTATATGAAAATAATTATTCCAATAGTGGATTTGGACTTGCAAAAATTCGTAATTGCAGAAAGTTTTACAGCTACCGAGTACGTTTGTATTTATGATATATCATCGAAGGGATATAATTGGTGTAAAGCAAATGAAATAATTAAAACAGAAGGCAATGTAACTCTTGCTTTAAAGAAAAACAATATATTCTCAGTTATAACAAACCATTTACAAATGTTGGCATTTAATCTTTTTCTCGAAAGTGGACTAAAGGTTTACAAAACATCTGGTACCGATTTGAGAAAGAACATTGAATTATTCGAAGAGGGTCAATTGCCATCTTTCACAATACAGCATTGTATTGCATTTGCGGGATGTTCAAATTCATGCAGCAGTTGCACTTCAAATTGTGTAAATTAATTACTTATGTCAGTAAACAACGCAATGGAATTTATAAAATTGGTGAAAGGCAATGACAGCTTTCGTCAAAAGTGTTATGAATTCAACAATATTGAAGACTTAATGGAAAAGTTAATTCATGATTTTAAAGGATTTACACCCGATGATTTTAAAAATGCTATCAATATGAATCTAATAAAATGTCAGACATGGGAACAGGCTGATGTTTATAAGGAAATTGATGATTGGTTTAAATTACTTGCATATTAAATTGATGAGAGATTTAGAAAAAATAAGGTTTATAATTAAAGAGGCTACAGGTCTTGATATAGCATATGTTTATGACGATCTTGTCTTTTCGGAGCACGGAGTAATTATTATTCAATGCGTTGCTGCTATTGAGAACAGGCTATTCTGTTATTTTCACAAAGATTGTCTATCAGAAGATATGAGACAAATGATTGAAAATTTAAATAATGTTTCTCGAATTAATGGAGTATCCATTGAGTTTGTAAGCAAATTTGATATGGAACAAGTTGCAGGAAAGGAAGAATTTCAAATTAATTTTTTATAAAATTAAAAATTATGGCAACAGCACACGATTGGAGAACTTGGTTAGATCATGGCAATAAATATATTAAACCATGTGTACCAAATAAAAGCAAAGTGAAATTTTTCAGGCCAAATATACGTTACAATTTGCTGTCGATGGCTTTCGAAAGTTATGTAATGGGAATATTGGATTACTATAAATTTTTGCCGGAAAACCACACATATACAGATTTGATTTTTGCTTTGGAAAATGTAACCCCTTTAGATAGTGGTTTAAAAAGCAGGATATTGAAATATGAAAGTATTCAATCAATTTGTTCGGTTGATAAATTTATTATTACGGAACCTTCAGAAGATGATCTTTCAGACTTATATTCAGCAGTTAAAGAAATAAGTATAATGGCCCATAAAATTTGTGCTTAGTTTTATCTTAGTAACTTAATCAATATTGAATTTTCTTTCGGCTTTTGTTTTCTTTATGAAGGATTGTTGACTTTATTTTTTCCCTTTATGTTTTCTTTGATTAATATTTAACAAAAAGGGGAAGGATAATTAATGACTTTTAAAATTTGACTTATTATGATTCTTTTTAATATACTTTAATTTAGTTAAAAAGAAGTAAAATGTTTAAAGTATGTTTAAAGTTTAAGAAAATCAAAAAGGCCTGCATTTCTGCAAGCCTTTTTTTACTCAGTCGGGGTACCTGGACTCGAACCAGGGACCACCTGCTCCCAAAGCAGGTACGCTAGCCAACTGCGCTACACCCCGAAATTATTGAACAATGTTTATAAGAACTTTTTGAACCTTGCGGAAAGGAGGCTTTACTCTATCTCGCAAAAGTTTATATCTATATTTTATGTTTTAAAAACCTTCAAAAGGTAACCGAATGATCTATTTTGAATTGTATTGCTTTGAAAGAACATAACTTCACAAAAGTAAAGAAATAATCGGTTCCCACCAATTAATACAAGCCAATTCTGTACAAAAAAAATGAGAACTTTTCACAATCAAATGATTAGCTAATGGAGTATAGTTGCCTTTAACCCATATTGCAGCTCCATCTAAAAAAAAGGAGAAAATTGTAAATAGCCAGGTATTTATTGGCAATTTCAGGAACCAAAAAAACTTTTATCATAATCAATAATTACGTTTATAAAACTTACAAATCGACCTATTTAGCATATCAACAAAGATTAAAGGCAAACACATTTTACCCGGTGATTCCCGAAATTAAAGCGTATTAAATAATTTAATTGCTTTGATCAATTGGGTTTCATTTCGTATTCTATTGCTTTGCTTTCGAAGCTGGGATTTAAAAATACTTTTTTTCTCCGGGAAAAGGCCGGCAATATATCTTCTGGAAAATAATAAAAAATGAATTATAGTACCATCTTCTTTCACAATAATATAGCTATAATTTTGTTCCAGATTAAATGTAGCCCCAATATGTTGAAGCCTTCTAACGGCATACAAGGAAGTTTTGCCTGAAACCAAAACTTGTGCATAACCGTCTTCAAATTCACTTGAAAAAATATCCTGATAAGTTAATTTTATATAATGCAATATGCTATCAGAATTGAACAATTTAATATCAAAACCTGTAATGGTACTTTTTTCGACAACTAATTTAACGTTTTCCGAGACTTCGCTTGCAACCAACTGATCTGAAATACCATCGTACCTGATTATTCTGTTGGTAATTTTTTCACCATTATTTAAAATAATATCCCCACGGCTCCATTGATTATAAATTTCGCCTTCAGGTAATTTAATATTTTCATCGCTAAGTGCAATGCCGGTAATTTTATCTTCCAATACCTCTTCGCTTACATTATAATAATTACAATGACAATCCTTTTGGGCCTGGCACAAAATAAAAACAGAGTTCATTATGAGGATGAGAATAAGATGTCTCATAAATATTTTATTAGTTATTTAACTTCAATTGCAGTACTGGAATAAATTATAACCCCTTTAGAAGAAATACCTTCAAGTTCCACTTTATAATTGCCTTTTAAATCGGAGGTATAAAATTCAACACTAGCTTTTCCATCGTCGGATAATTTCAATCCAGGGTTCCAATATAATGTTTGTCTTAAATCAGGCCTGGCTTTAGGACTGGTATTTGAAGAATAATCCGGCCCTTGCAAAAGTACCTGAACATTTCGCACAATATTTGGAATTGTAATATTTGCCAAAGCAGGGTTTAACGCATAAACATTTTTTTGATTGGTAGTAATTGATAATATTCCATATAAATCAATATTGCCATATATTATATGATTTTTCTTTAAATCAATTTTTTTTATTTGTTTAGTTCCTAGTTTATCAATAAATGCCGGATCGGGAAATGGAATATTATTTAATAAAACAAGCGCCTCATTGTGCCAAAGGGTCTGTGTCCCGCGATCGATAACCCTCACTTTATTTTCGGAACGATTATAATATACCCCCGGAAGAATATTCCTTACAATATCTTTAAAATCATCCAATTCGTCATAATCAGAAAGGTAAATAGTAACATCGGTCGCCCCATAAAAATGATGATTGTATAAATTTTCATCAAACATGTGATCTGAAATTAAATTTAATAAACCAGGTTTAAATATTTTGTTTGCTAAGACAACATTTTGTGTTGATTTAATAAAATTCCTCAAATCTTCAGGGATATAATCAAATCCGACATGTTTAGAAGGTTCTCCATTATACTTATCCTCAATTTCAATTTTCACTGCATCATTATTGTTGCCCCTGGCCTGGAAAATCAGGTTTTTATTTTCATAAAACCTGCTTAAACGGAAAAAGAACCTGCCTGTTGAATCTGTAAAGCAATATTTAAAACTTGCGAATGAGTCGGCTACAGATAAGTAAACAGGTATATCAGGAACTGTTTTACCATCTTTTGAAAATATATTACCAGATAAAATGTAGCCTTTGTTTTCAGGCAAAAATTGACAAACCGGTGAAATAGTTTTTGGAAAATTGAAAACTGGTAATATCTTATTAATTTGTTGTTCTGATATAGAGTCTGATTCCAATAAACCCGAATTCTTTTTATCAAAATTCGATTTCAGGCAAAAATAATTTTTAATTGTACTTGTATAGCATTTTGTTTTATAAACCCCTTTTTGCGAAATGTTAAGTGATAAATTTAAGCCATTCTTCAAAATTCCTTTATCTTGTAAATCAATAGTCAGTATAACTTTTTCCCTCGTTTTGTAAGAAGTTTTATTGCTGGTAATTTTAACTTGTGCAGAATCGTCGTGGACATACATTGCATTTTTGCATAATAACCTATTGTATGAATTAAAAAGCACAAATATTGTAAATCCTTTCTTTCTATTTTCAACAGGTATTGAGAATGTTGCCGACCCATTGGATAAAGTAAATTTTTTTTCGAAAATAATACTACCATTATTGTAAGCCCTGAAATTCAAAATATCTGACATTTCAAGCGAATTTGAAAGTATGGTTACATTCCCATCGGTTTCTGTTTGAATAATGAATCCACTTGAAACCTGTTGGGGCAATTCAAATTTCTTCCTATTCCAGAGTGCAAAGTATTTTGAGTTTTTTTCGGGAATTAAATTAAAAGTACCAATCCCCGTATTATCCGGAATTACAGTTTTGACAATTTTGCCCGAATCATTAATTATATTAACTGACTGTTTCTCCCAATCTTCAGAAAAGTCAGATAATTGTAATAATATTTTATTTTCAATGCCATTTATTAAATTGCCACTTTGTGGATAGAATAAAACCCTGGCCGAATCGATATTATGGTAGTTATCTGTTATTAGTTTTTCAAGACGGTCGTCAGCCTGGTTAGCAATAAGTATTTTCGCATAAAAATAATAATCGTGTTCAAAGTTTCGCATGTTGTTGGTAAATGCCTTTATATAATAATAACCTGTTGTCAGTGTATCCGGTAATGAAAAATAACTATTCCCAATACCTTTAAATAAGCTGACAGAAAAACCCAAAATTTTTTGATTGTTTGAACTCGCCAGTTCTACATACACAACTTTGCAAAAAGTGTCAGGAATGTTGGCTGCGTTTACCAAATAACAATTAAATAAAACATCTTCACCGGTAATATATACTTCCTTATTTAATTGTAAATAAACCTTCTGAATACCAGTATAAAAGCAATCCACAGGGTCATTATTGCTGTTTTTATCTTTAGCTGATATAATTGTGCTGCCAAGTAAAAAAATCAGCAACATAAAAACTACATTCTTAATGGTCTCCATGCAACAATCTCTTAAATAATTTAAATTCTGTTTTTTCATTTCGCTTCCCCATTAGTGAAAAACCAAAAGCTTGGCGAATAACTGGTATCAATACCTGCAGGAGGTATTACAGGTAAAGAATCAATTTTATAAGAGAAAATATTTTTTTCGCCCTCGGCCCATAAAAAAAAGTGATAACTTCTTACAATTGAGGCGGCACAAAAATATCCCAATACACTTTGTGTTGTATCGCTGGTGCATTTAATATTCGTCCCGAGTTGCGTTGGAATAGGATCAAACAGTGTATTATCAGGTACTGTCTGGCTATTTTCTTCAGTAAAAATTTGATAAATTTTATTTGATACTGAATAAATACTTGTAATAGTAACTGCTCCTGCCGAAATTGGGGCATCGGTAAATGTATCATTTTGAAATGAAATAAACTGGGGTAAAAAACCAATATATAAATTCTTTATGGGAACCGCAAATTCTGCTGTACCTGCTTTTAAATCTTTGTCCAAAGTTATTGAATTAGAGTACCATCCATAAAGTATTTCCGGAACCATGTTACCTTGAGAATATCTGCCAATCAATTTACTTCCTTCTGCCCGACCTGTTGTATCAGGATAATAAACTTGAGTGTATTGTTGTATATCAGTGGAATTTACCTTATAATAATAATCTTGCCCTGCTGGTGGTGTAGCATTGATATACAAGTTCAAACCTTGAACCGTGTTTGTAACATACGATCCATCCGACTGTGCAACCAGTGTTTCTATACTACCAATTTCAGCAAAAGTAGAATCTACTTTTGGCCCTGCATTTAACTTTTCCCAATCCGACTCATAGCTGCTGGTTATCGTACCTTTTGCATTGATTAATTCAATCGTAATTTTATAGCTCCTGTCTATTTCACCACGCATTCCAGTGGCAGAAGTCTGATAATTTCCAGAACCAGAAGGTTTTTCAATTACATTTTCAACATTCCCCAAATCGTCAGTAATGAAAATTTTTGCCTTTGTAACTTTTGGAGGAGTGGAAAGTGAATTGTATGCAACTGACTTTGTCAGCGATACTTTATAAGGTGGCGGATCGTTTGTAATGATACAATCTACAACCAGGTTTGATATCCCTCCCTGGAC
>Ga0182027_10012917_pt1 | contig 11693 bp, 10 predicted proteins | sample 712E1DmetaG_FD_121300 | JGI IMG/M metagenome (GOLD analysis project Ga0182027, IMG submission 121300) | Permafrost microbial communities from Stordalen Mire, Sweden - 712E1D metaG (Illumina Assembly) | ecosystem: Environmental > Terrestrial > Soil > Wetlands > Permafrost | place: Sweden...
CAACGAGTTATCCAGGGACAGATCCGGTGCCATCCGTCCCTACCAGAAATCAAATGTGAATCCTACCCCCCATTGGCTGCTCCTGACTGAGTAGAACTGGGAGAAGGAATCCAGCCCGGTCGAGTAGTTCACGTAAAGCCGAAACCCCTGGCCTTCCCACGTGCCGCATTTCACGCCGAACTCGAGGTTGTTCGATCCGTAGTACGTCGGAACGCCGGCAAACGTCAGATGATCCGCAGCGAAGAGATGGATCGGCTTGTCAAGGATGTGTCCGCACGGCGCCGTGGAGTGCACTTCGACCCCGTGGAGAGTACTCCAGCGGGCCAGGTCGGAGGGGCGCACCAGCGTGGAATAGCTGACGCCGGAATACGCCATCACGACGCCCGGACCGCAGTTCCAGGAAGCGGATGCGGTCAGTTCCCCGAAATTTCTCGTGTAGGGGACCGGGCCGCTGGGTTGCATCCATGACATCGTCGCCGTGTCCCAGTCGCCGTCGACAAGATGTCCGCTCTGGTGCACGATGCGGAGCCGGAAAGCGACAAAAGGAGAACCGGTCCGGCAGGTGTAGGAAATGTGCCCCCCGAAATACCCGTCGACGGCAATGACCTGCAGGCGCTGGTGGACCACCGAACTTGTCAGTGCGTAGGTGAAGAATTCCGCCCCCAGGCGAAGACGGGATGTCGTATCGGGACGGAACTCGAGGAAGTCGATGCTGCTGCCTATGTCAAGCTTGAGCTTTGACGCGCCCATCTCCTTGCGGAGGCCGACCTTCGGTTCCTGATCGTTTGCCGTAAGGGGGAGGAAGGCAAGGTTTCCAGGGAACAGGGACCATCCTGCGGCGGAGGAGTCGGACGGCGTCAGGGCGTGCGCAGGGGAGAGTCCGCTCGCAAGGAGAAAGAGCAGGAGCGCGGTCGTGCGTGCAGCGGGAATGTGGGGGCGGCGGAGCATGGAAGAAGAAAGAAAACAAAGGGTGAAAATGCAAGGTCTCCCTCGCGAAGAAGCAGCGGGGCCGGCTCGTTGTATATGACCGCGCTCTTCTTTACATTGCAAGCCACAAACACCCTATCGGAGCGCTTCATGAAAAGACGTTCAATTGTCGCGATGCTGGTCGTGTGCTGCGTTTCGTTCGGCCTTGCACAAGATGAGGTGATTCCGCCGAAACGTGCACGCGCGGCCAAGGTCGGGCTCTTTGTCGGTTTCACGCCGGGTGTGATATTCCCGAAGCTGGGCTCCATCAACTCTTTTCTGAAGGCGGGTCATGCTGCCCCCCTGTCAGAGAACGGGATGTTCCTCTACGGCGGTGGCGGCGCCATTTATATCATGGTCCTTCCCAACGTGCGTATCGGCGGCGTGGGGATGAGCGGCTCACTGAGCAGCACAGCGCTCGATGCCAACAACATCCGGCGCGACACGCAGCTCAAACTCGGTTACGGGGGCGTGACGATTGAATATGTGGTCCCTGTCTTCGAACGCATGGTTGTTGCGGTGGGAGGGATGCTTGGCGGCGGAGGGATCGACATCACACTGCGGCAATCGAACGGCCTCTCGAACACATGGCAGGGAGAACAGGATTATCTCGGGGGTGGTCTGGGAGCGCCGCAGGCAAACGTGACGCGTGTTCTCACGGGGTCATTCTTTGTCTTTGTCCCTTCGCTCAATCTGGAGTACACCGTGCTTCCCTGGATGGCGGTGCGCACCGGGGTGAGCTACGCGGTGATGGCTTCTCCGACCTGGAAAGTTGACGGAAATTACGATCTGCTGGGGGTTCCCAGTGATGTCAGCGGCAGAGGAGCGCAGATCAATCTGGCACTTCTTGTCGGCCTGTTCTGACGAAACGGTTTCTCCGGCCTTTGCGCCGCGCCCCGCTGCCGCAACGGTGACGGGGCGTTTCTATGCCTGCTCGGAAAACCGGGTCGCTTTCCATCGGGCGAAAAGAGACGCGCACTCCTGCCGCCGGTACTTTCCCGCCGGGGTGACAGGGATCGATGTCTGCAGGACGACGGCCTTTGGCCGCATGGCGAAGGGGAGGTGCTTCCGGCAGAATGCCAGCACGGCATCCTCCGTAACGATCGCGCCGTCTTTCACCTTCACCACCGCGCCCACCTCCCGGCCGCAGGCATCATTGTCAAAGCCCACGGCGATGCCGAGCTCGATTCCGGGGATGTGCGCCAGTACCTCATCGACCTCCATCGGCGGGATCGCCGAACCGCCCCGCATGATCATTTCCCGCATCCTCCCGGTGATGAAGTAAAACTTCCTCCCCTCCTCATCGTAATGGAAGAAGCCCTCGTCGCCCGTGCGCAGCCAGCCGTGCGCGAACGCCGCTTCCGTGGCGACCGCGTCGTCGTCATACCCGGCCATCACATTGGGCCCGCGGACGACGATCTCGCCGCGTTCTTTTTCCCCCATCTCATTCCCCTCTCCATCGTGGATGTTCATCTCGCACAAAGGGAGCGGTGTGCCTATGGAGGGGAAGCCATGTTTGGTCAACCACGCCTTGTGCTCCTGTGCCGGGAGTTCGGCGGGAAGGGAGGAGCAGAGTGACGAGGTCTCCGTCAGCCCGTAGCAATGGACGAGGGGAATGCGGAAGGTCTGTTCGAACTTCTGCGCCAGTTCCACCGTCAACGGTCCGTTGCTGCATAGCACGCAGCGGAACTGCGCGAGCTTGTAGGCCTCCATGTCGAGCTTTGCGCGGATGAGGGAGCGGAGGAGGGCGGGGACGAGCCCGACCATTGTGACCCGCTCAATGCTGATACGCTCAAAAAACCTCTCGCTCTGAAATCTCTGGTTCAAGACCACGCCTCCGCCTGCCAGAAACGGCGTCATCAGTGTCGTCAGCAGCCCGTTTGCATGATAGACGGGAAGAACGCACATCAGCTTCTGGTCGTCCGAGATCTTGAGCGTTTCGGCGATGCTGAGCGTTTCCGCCAAAACGTTCTCGTGCGTGAGGGTGACCCACGCCGTGGCTCCTTCGATCCCGGAGGCGGCAATCACCATGGCAGCCGCATCGGAGGCAACCGCATCGCGCACGATGAAACGGGGCAATTGCGTCTGGAGAAGCGTTTGCCAATGGGGGAGATCCGTGTGAAGATGCGAACCGACCTCCACGATCGTTGTGAGGGAGGGAGGGCGGAGTTTGATGATGGTATCGACGAGCCGGTCGCGGACAAGGGCGACTGATGCCCCGGCGTGCCGCAGGGTCTTCGCAATCTGTTCTTCGTCCGCAAGAGGATCGACCGTGACGATCACGGCCCCCAGCAGAAACGCCGCGAAGTAGTGGGTGACGAGATCGGGATGATTGAAAGAGATCGTCGCCACGCGGCTTCCGCGCCCGATTCCCAGGGTCCGGAGCGCGTTGGCCGACTTGCAGACCTCCTCATGGAACTCCCGGTACGAGATCTCGCTTCGCTGTCCCTCTTCGGAGTAGAACACCAGGAAGGGCTTCTGCTCGTACACGTCGGCATGATGCTCCAGCACGTCCCCGATGTTCCGGTAAGGGAGAGCGGGCGGCGCGTCCTGATCCGTGTCCCGGGAATGCGCGGCGCGAACCCGTTCCGGCAGGGGTGATGAATTGTCGGGCATGTGAATTCCTTGTCTGGTCTTTCCTGGGAGAATGGGAGGATGGTGGCCGGATTCGGGCGCTTGGGAGGTCAATGGTGAAGAAAGACACGGGGACGTGCGGCGAGGATGCTCCCCAACGCCGTGATCAGGATGCGGTTCTGCACCTCCGTGCCGATGGTCATCCTGAGGCAGAGGGGAAGTCCGAATGCCTCGAGCGGCCTGACGATGACTCCGCGGTGCAATAAACCCTGGTACACCTCATGGACCGTTGCCACAGTGTCGAAGGGAATACAGAAGAAGTTTGCTTCGGTCGGTATGGGCGAGAGGCGAAGCGACTGCAGGGCAGTCCAGAGCCAGCGCCGGCCTGCCTCGTTGACCTCAAGCGTCCTGCGCAGGAAGTCCGCATCCCCCAGCGCGCCGATGCCGGCGGCCTGTGCCAGGGTACTCGGTTCGAAAGGAAGTTTGACCTTCAGGAGATTGGCGATGAGCGCATCGTGCGCAAAGCCATACCCTATGCGGACGCCGGCGATGCCATACGCTTTGGAAAACGTCCGGAGCGTGATAACATTGTCGTACCGGTACCGCATCGAGTCCGGATACTCGGAATTGTGCTGCGCGTATTCGAAATACGCTTCATCGAGGATGATGAGGACGCGCGGGGGAACCTTCCCGATGAAGGCGTCGAACTCCGCCGTCGTAAAAATGGTCCCGGTCGGATTGTTGGGATTGGCCAGGTAGATGATCTTCGTGTGCTCGTTGATGCGGGAGGCGAGAGCATCGAGGTCGAAATGGTAGTTGCGCAGGGGAACCGTGACGAGCTTCGTGCCGCGCGAACGGGCAAGGACGTAGAAGCCGATAAACGTCCCGTCCGATGTGAGCACCTCGTCATCGTCGCAGAGAAAGGTGCGGATGATGTTCGACATGATCCCTTCCGATCCGCTGCCGGCGATCACGTTGCCGAGTTTGAGATGAAACCGCTCCGCCAGGACCTCGCGCAGTTCGAGTCCGCCGTTGGGATAGAAATGGAGATCGGCGGTATGGCTGCGGATGGCTTCGACGGCGAGGGGAGAGGGACCGAGGGGATTCTCATTGGAAGCCAGTTTTGTCACGTCGACGATGCCGAATTCTTTTCGCAATTCGGCAATCGACTTCCCCGGCTTGTAGGGCTCGAGCGACTCTATATATGGAGGGACAAGACGCACAACAATGTGAACGTTGAGCAATCCGTTGGCAACACGACGAAAAGATAGCAAAGGAAGGAGGGAAATGCAAGACAGGCGCATGCAAAGGAGGCGCGTATGCTTGACATTCCGGGCTCAAATGGTTACTATCTCAACCAACGCATGAACGTCCCTCCCATTCCCGGTCCGCTTCATGATTCCCATCCGCGATACCGTCAAATCCAGGACGGTGCCGTTTGTCAATTATGCCCTCATCGCGGCCTGTGGGGCTGTGTTTCTGTATGAGCTTTCCCTGGGCGGGAGAAGGCTGGATCACTTCCTCCGTGTCATGGCAGTTACCCCGACGGCCATCGCTGCGACGGTATTTCACGGATACTTCGCGTTCCACCCCGTATGGACACTGGTGGCGTCAATGTTCCTCCATGCGGGATGGATGCATCTGCTCGGGAACATGCTCTATCTCTATATTTTCGGGAATAGCGTCGAAGGCCGCCTGGGACACGCGGGCTATCTCGTCTTCTACCTCCTGGCGGGAGTGGGCGCGGCATTGGTGGAAGTGTACTTTGATCGTGAATCGTCCGTCCCGTTGCTCGGCGCAAGCGGCGCGATTGCCGGCGTCCTGGGGGCGTATTTCATCCTTTTCCCCCGGGCACGGGTGCTGACCGCGATTCCTTTGTTCGTCTTCTTTCCCGTGGTGGAAGTGCCGGCTTTTCTGTTCCTCGGTTTCTGGTTCCTCATGCAATTCCTTCAGGGGACCTTCAGCCAGGTCGGCTCCGCTGCGGGGGGAGGAGTTGCGTGGTGGGCACATGCAGGAGGGTTCGTGATCGGCGCGGTCCTCCTCCCGTTCTTCCTGTTGGCCCGCCGTCGGCGCACTTTGGCTGCCTGAGGTTTTCCCGATCGCTCGCGAATCCCACGAAAGGAAAGCCATCGTTGGAGAAACAGAAGATCGTCGTGATCATCGGCGCAGGCCCCGCAGGTCTGACCGCTGCGTATGAACTGGTCACGCGGACGGACCTCCACCCCATCGTTCTCGAAGCGGGGGATGTTGTCGGAGGACTTGCACGCACGGTCAGTCATCACGGAAACCGGACGGATGTGGGCCCGCACAGATTCTTTTCCAAATCCGGCCGGGTCGTTTCCTGGTGGTTCTCCATGCTTCCCCTCCAAAAGATGGATGACCTGGTGGCAGCGCCGACCAGGGAGGGGATCCTTCGGGCTATCCCCGAAGCTGCGGCCCATGCCGGCGGCCCCGATCCCGGGACGACAGACGACGTCATGCTCGTCCTCACACGGCTGACGCGCATCCTCTTCCGCCGAAAGTTCTTCGACTATCCGCTCTCGCCGACGTTCGCCACGCTTCGTAACCTCGGACCAGCGACTCTCTTCCGATTCGCAATGAGCTATGGCTATGCCCGCCTCTTTCCCCTGAAAGAGGTAAATTCCCTTGAGGATTTCTTCATCAACAGGTTTGGAAGGGAACTGTACAGAACGTTCTTCAAGGACTATACCGAAAAGGTCTGGGGCGTCCCATGCAGTCAGATCCAGCCGGCATGGGGAGCGCAGAGGATCAAAGGACTCTCCATCGGGAAAGCAGTGGTCGATGCCCTGAGGCAGTTCCTGCCCGGTGGGCGCGGCCGACAGGGGAAAAAGGCGGAAACGAGCCTGATCTCCTCCTTTCTCTATCCAAAGCGCGGCGCGGGACAGATGTGGGAAACCGCGGCTTCGAGGATCGGTGCGTTGGGCGGGGAAATCCGACTGAACCACTGTGTGGTGGGCATCGACCGGGATGGGGCGAGAGTCACCGGCGTCCGCGTGAAGGATGCGGCGACGGGAGGAGCCGCGACCATCCATGCTGACTATGTCTTCTCCACGATGCCCATCCGCGATCTTGTGCTCGCCATGGGAGAAGCCGTCCCCCCCGAGGTGAAGGAGACGGCGGAGGATCTCCGCTACCGCGACCTCGTGACAGTTGATCTTCTTTTCCGTACGCTGAAGACGAAGCACGGAAGACTCCCCGACAATTGGATTTATGTGCAGGAGGCGGATGTGCAGGTCGGTCGGATCCAGGTCTTCAACAACTGGAGTCCTTCGCTTGTCAGTGATCCCACATGCACCCTGCTCGGACTTGAATACTTCTGTCAGGATACGGATGCACTCTGGAGCATGAGCGACCAGGATCTCATCGCCCTGGGGATCCGCGAACTGGGGGAGCTGAGGCTCGCCGACCCGGACGCGTTTCTTGACGGGAACGTCATCCGTTCGCCCAAGGCATACCCCGCATACTTCGGCGGCTACGAGCGGTTCCCTCTCATCAGGGAGTATCTCGACCGGATCGACAATTTATTCCTCATCGGCAGGAATGGCATGCACCGCTACAACAACATGGATCATTCCATGCTGACGGCAATGACTGCCGTCGATAACATCATCAACGGGGTCGCGACCAGGGAGAACATCTGGCAGGTCAACACCGAAGAAGAATACCACGAAGAAAAAAATGGTTCGTGAAGGGGAAAAGAGAGAAGGGGTCTGGGGTCCCGCAGCCGCCGGGCTCATCCTTCTTCTTCTCTATGCCGTTGTTGCCGCCTCGCGGGATGATTTTGTCATCTCCGATTTCGTCTATGCCCGGGACAGCACCGTTCTCACGCGCTTCTTCCCGAACCAGGAGCTGCTCTCCATGCTCTGGAAGTTCGTGTTCCTTCTCCCTGCGGCAATCCTTTTTGCCACGGCATGCACGCGCGCCGGTCTCCGCCTGCGTTTTGTCCCCCGGGGGCGGGAGACGACGGCGCTGTGGGTGCTTCTGATCGGCGCGGCCCTTGTCCTGGTTGTCTCAACACAAGCGCTCTTCCACGAAACCGAGGTGACCGACGACGAGAACACGTACGACTTCCAGGCCAAGACCCTTCTCCTCGGGAGGGTTGTCAACCCTCCTGCTCCCGTTCCGGAGAGCTTCAACAACGCGTTCATCATCAACACGATGTCCCAACGGACGGGGAAATACACGCTTGGCCATCCTGCCGTCATCGCCCTGGGGCTCGCTCTCGGCAACAGGTACGTCGGCATCATTGCGCTGAGCGTCCTCAGCATCCTGCTGCTGTCTCGCATCACATTCGAACTCTACGGCGATCGGCGGCTGGCGATTCTCGCGGCAATCCTTGCCTGCAGCTCGCCGTTCTTCTATCTCGTCTCATCGTCGCGCCTCAGCCACACCACGTCGGCGTTCTTCCTCGCCCTCTTCATGTATCTGTTTCTGTGCTCACGCCGCGACCGTCCTTCCGTCTCCGGAACCATCCTCGCGTTCCTGGCAGGTCTCGCTCTCGGCTATGCGTTTAATACAAGGTCGTTGACGGCAATCGGGTTTGCCGCGCCCTTCGGCGCTCTCATAGGCGCCGATCTTTGGCGGAGGCGCAAGGGAATCTGGTCCCGGACACTCGCTCTCGTTGCGGGATTTGGGGTCGTTCTTCTCGTCACGCTCCGCCTCAACCGGATCGTGACCGGAGATGCTCTCATGTTCCCATTCCTCTTGTACGACCCGGGAGAGCAAATGGGGTTCGGGACCGCGGGGCATACGCTGTGGGGAGGGTTCCGCAACCTTTCCGTCAGCACGGTTCGCATGAATGTATTCCTCTTTGGCCTACCCGCAAGTCTGATCTTCCTCCTTCCCATCGTGATCGGGAAGAAGAATGTTGCCGACCGCCTCCTGCTGGGGATCATCGCGTGTTTTTGCGTTGCCTATTTCTTTTACTATTCTCCCGGCGTGGCAGACCTCGGACCGGTGTACTATTACGAGCTGATCATCCCGCTCGTCATTCTTTCCGCCCGAGGCATCGTCGCCGCCCATGGCTTTGTCGTGAAGAAGGGGTTGGCAGGAGACTGGTGGATGCCGGCGTTTGTCGTGATTTCGTTCATCCTTGCGCTGGCGACGTTCTTTCCGGAAAGGGCGATGCATGTCTCCCGGCTGACCAGGCATATTCGCGAGCCCTACGAATCGGTGCAGGCCGCGGGGATCCACCATGCCCTCGTGATGATCGTTTCCCCGCCGCACCAGGGCTGGGTTTTCGGCTACCGGAGCGGGTCTCCGCTCTTCGATGACGACGTGGTGTACTGCAAGTACGCCGATCGTGCTTCGAACGTGGCGATTGCCGATTTCTTCAAAGGAAGGGACTTGTATCTTCTCGGCTTTGCGGAGAAGACAGACAGTACCGTCATCGGAAAGGTGCAGCGGGAAGACATCCTGGAGCTGCCCGGCCTGCCGCCTTCCCATCCGACACCGTGAAGGGAAGGAGGATCTGCAACTTTCTTCTTGTTGTGATTCTCCGTATCTTCGCGATGAACCCAACTGCACCAGTCCGTTCCCATGCCATCGCTTTGTCGTATGTTCATGCGGTATCTCATCGTCTTCTTCCTCCTGACCTCCTGCCGGGCTGTTGCCCAGTTTGAAGGTATTGTCGAAAGTCGCAACGTCACGATCGACCAGACCGGGTCGCGGCAGGAGTACGTCACATCCATCTGGGTCAAGAACGGCATGGCCCGCATCGTCAATTCCGCAAGCGGGTCGGTGCCCGCTGTCATCATGATCTACCGGTCGGACCTGAAACTGGTGTGGATGATCAACGATGATGACAAGACGTATGTCGAAATCCCGCACGCCGACCAGCCACACAAGCAAGGTGCGCAGAGGGGAAAGGGGACGGTCAAGAAGTCGGGGCAGGGCACGACGGTGTTGGGGTATCCGTGCGACCATTATGTCCTGAAATCGGGCGAAGCGACGACGGAAGTGTGGGGAACAAAGCGCCTGGCCGGGCTTGCGGCGACGCTCGCAGCCATTCTCGGTATAGGGGAGGAAGATGAGGAATCGCCTCAGGTGGATGAGCTGACCGCCCTGGGCGTTTTCCCGCTCCGCACGGTCACGAAGATCGGGGGGAACGTCATTGATTCCCAGGACGTCACACGGATCGAAAAGAAATCCCTTGCCGACGACATCTTTTCCCTGCCCTCCGGCTATACCCGGCAAAGCGCCGGCGGCATGTTGAAATAACTCAGGCCACCATGATGAACGCAACGATCACCACGCTGATGCACTTCGGCAAGCGGGACAAGAAGCCCCGTTTTCGCGACACGCTCCGCTCCATCCCCATCTTCGCGGATCTGACGAGGCGGGAGCTTGCCGCCATCGAACGGATACTGCACAAGAGGGAATACGAGCCGGGGGAGAGGATCTTCCATCAGGACGACCCGGGGCTCGGCATGTACATTATCGAGTCGGGGAGGATCGGGATCGAGACGGACGATGCCCCGGACAACGTAGGGGATTTGGGGGATGGCGAGTTCTTTGGCGAGCTTCCGCTCCTGGACGGGGGACCGCGCTCGGCCACTGCCATGGCGAAAACCCCGTGCAGGATCTATGGATTTTTTCAGCCGGACCTTTTCAGTCTCATTGAACGGAATCCGCATCTCGGCGTGAAGATCGTGTTGAGCCTGGCAAGCATCATCAGCTCGCGCCTCCGCGCGGCCAACGAGAGGGTGGAGGAAATGCGGCGCCTGCTCGAGGCGTCGAAGAAGCCCGCGCCCCCCGTACGAAAGAAGAGGACGTCCCGACGATGAATAATCCGCAGACCGCCAGGTTGAACCGGTGGCTCGTCATCTCGGGATTCGGGTTCTTCGCCCTCCTCATGTTTACCGCTCCCGGAGTGGTGAAGATGGTGGTCCTTTCCGCCCTTCTCGCATATATCTTCGATCCGTTGGTGACCGCCATCGAACTCCGCGGCCTGGGGCGCACTGCGAGCACCTGCATCTTCTTCCTTTTCGTGACGTCCGCCTGCTGGATACTATTCCTCCTCGTCTCACCCCTTGTCATGGCGCAGTTGGAAGCGCTGCGCACCGGCGTGAGCACGGAACAGACGGCCGGGTTCATCCTGCGTCTGCAGGCGGTGGTCCGGAAGAACTTCGCGTTTCTCGGACTCGGCAACGTGGACCTGGCGGAGCGGATACAGGAAATCGGCATTTCTGCAAGCGGGAAGATCATCGACTTCATTGTCGAGGAAGGGCCCACGCTGGTCGTCTACGCCGTTGCGGTCCCCTTCATGATCTTCTTCCTGCTCAAGGATGGGCGGGAAATCAAGAAGGCGCTGATCAGCGTCGTGCCGAACAAGTATTTCGAGTTCTCGCTCGATCTCGCATACAAGATGGATGTCCAGCTCGGCAACTACCTCCGGAGCCAGTTCCTCGACGCGGTGACGTTTGGCGTCCTTTCCACGATTGCTCTCTGGATCCTCGGCGTCAAGTATTTTCTGGTGATCGGACTCTTTGCAGGACTCGCGAACCTGATACCGTATGTCGGTCCGGTGGCGGGGGCTCTTCCCGCCATTGCCGTGTGCCTCTTCGACACGGGGGATATCACCAAGGTGTTCCAGGTCGTCCTCGCATTCGTCGCGCTCAAACTCCTCGATGATTCCGTCATCCAGCCGACGCTCGTTGCCAAGGGGGTGAACCTGCATCCGTTGCTCGTGCTGCTCGCCATCATCATCGGCGGCGAGATGTTCGGAATTCTGGGCATGATCCTCGCCGTCCCTGCAACCGGATTTGTCAAGGTGGTGTTCCAGGAGAGTCTGGTGACGCTCAAGAAATACGGGTTCCGCGAAGATTGAGGCGATGAAGGGGGACAACTGCGGGGGAGAAGAAGAACACTGCCGGTCTGGCGGGAAGTCGCTGCCTCTTGTGTACCAAAGGAGGGACTCGAACCCTCACCCGGTGTGAGCCGGACTGGATTTTGAGTCCAGCGCGTCTACCAATTCCGCCACTTTGGCCAGCGTCATACTGCAATATACGCAACACGCTCGGCAAAAACAATCGGGAGATGAACGAACCCGTCCCTTGTTCCTCTTTTGTTCCCCGCATGCTCGCTTTCCAAGCTGGGTCCTGGACACGCTCCATGGTGGAGCGCGTGCTATG
>Ga0182027_10012918_pt1 | contig 11692 bp, 7 predicted proteins | sample 712E1DmetaG_FD_121300 | JGI IMG/M metagenome (GOLD analysis project Ga0182027, IMG submission 121300) | Permafrost microbial communities from Stordalen Mire, Sweden - 712E1D metaG (Illumina Assembly) | ecosystem: Environmental > Terrestrial > Soil > Wetlands > Permafrost | place: Sweden...
CTGGCGATCGGCAATGCCCATCGCATCGGCAAGACTGTCTTGCGTCCAGTCCTTGGCTTCACGCGCCATGCGGATCCGCTCACCGATCACCCGGCGTATTCTGTCGGAGTTTCCGGTCATGGGGTTGCAGATTTAAGCTATCTTGCAAATCGGCTAACGCAAGCGAATCTTGACAAAAAAGTCGGTGACTTTTCGGTAGATGACCTTGGTTGAGGGCCTTGCGCGAATCTCACATTTTGGTCCGCAGACCAGATTCGGCGCCCGATCCTCTTGGGCACCATCGGTCCTGCTCTATCATTCTGGGTCATCTACGCTCGAAATCGTTATCCTGAGATCAATTGAGGCGTTCTCTGCAAGACTTCGAGTGAACGACTCGGGGCGCAGTCTCACTTCTTTGAACCTGCTTTCCCACAACTGGCGTAGATGTCGGCGCCAGAGCCTTCCCCCCATTTATGCAAAGAACGGACAGCCGCAGATCGGGCGGGTCGTCACCCGGCTGCTTCCGATTCCCGTGGCATGCCCGTACCGGCACAGCCTGGGGCATCACTGCGAAGCGATGACGCAATCCGAGCAATTCATGTTCTCCGCTCGCAGCCCTGAATTCTATCAAGAGCCGAGGCATCTCAAGGTGACCATCGTCAAAAACACCGCTTCGTATCAAATACCAGGTCGCAACGCATACACTTAACAGCTCCGCCACCGTGTATGTTAGGCCATTACGCACCTATCTTTCTTTGCCTCCGTTCCCCCAAAAACGGCTAATGACAATGTGCCAAAGACCGGATAGAAGCTAAAGCTCATGCCCATTTCCATTGTAGCTTCGACGTTCTTTCTCGTCGCTACGACTATCGCGTTAAGCCAACGCCATTCGAGAGCAGTTTATCGTAGCCTGATCGCTGCCATCGCCGCGACTGCGGCGCTCACACTGGCGATCGCTGTTGGGTCGCGCCTGCAACTGATGGTCGCCTACTTGATTGACGGTCCCGACAAATTGACGATCACAGGCCTGAAGCACTCCCTTCTCAACATAGCCCCGTACAGTATCCTTGAAATCCATTTCTCTGAAATCCTAAACGAATTCATTGCAAGCATTTATATAGTTATCTTACTCCAGTTTGGGAATCGTCGCTGGATACGTCTGCTACTTGCCATCGCGGCATTCCTTCTGGTCATGGAGCTAGCAGACCTGCTAACCGACCTTATTTATTACTATCAATATCCACCGTTATATAGTCTTTTTTGCAATATTATCGGTGCTCCCATAGGCGGTGCCATTGCGTTCTTTGTATTTGAATTCATCCAATTCCCTCCAACTCGGACCAAGGCCAATCGCTGGCATTTCCAAAGACTTGTGAGGATCGCTGTACTCCTGCCTCTAGCGCTGATCGCCATCTATCTTGTCTTCTTAGAGCAACAACCCGTCCTTCTGAAAGTCGAGATCCCGAGGCTCCCGGTTCAAACGCTCAAACTCGTGGAATGTGATCCCCACGGACTCGATCAACTCTGCTCCTCCGCAATTCTCAGTGCCAACTGCCAATCAAAAGGCCCTTCGTATATAACCACAGCAGATAAGCGCCCCGTTTTGTTGCTTCCCTGTGAAACCAAGGACGCTTCTGTGGGAGAGAAGAAGAGTAGAGCGGCGATTGAATCTCTGAGGTTTTTTTTGGGCCACGATGAGTCTACAATTTCTATCGACCGTCCAGATAGGTTGTTGCGCACCAAACTGACGTATATCTCCGAAGAGCCGATCGACATGAGTCTGGTTTTGATGGCATTTGATAAGACGGCCGTACCGCACAACGGAATGTCGGCTTATGCAACTGGGACCAATTGTTATCTGGGATTGGAGAAACCACAGGATACGATCATTTCAATAGGCCCTGGGATCTTGCCAATTGTCAGCTACAACTTTGTCGGCAATAGAATGTTGTCCTATATTAGCACGACAAGGGATATTCTGGCTCCACTTCTTAATGACATCGCTGTGGGCGAAACACCAATCGCTGGTCTATTCGAGCCAAAGCATATGTTTAAAATATCGAAGACCGAGTCGGCCAGTGTCCGCGTCGGGCCCTTGTCATCAATCAGTTTGGACCGTGTCTTTGCCTCGGGCGATGGCGACATAGGGCTGCTTGCGAAGCGAGTGTCATGTGATTCGGGTAGGGCCAAGATGTTTGTGGGAGGAGGAAAGGTGATCGAAATTGGCGATTGGAACTCATTAACGGTTTCTGCAGAACGAGCGCCTCTTGCTGTTTCAATCCGGCCTGACTGTTCTGCCTTCTTTGGGGGATATGCGGGTGATATCATTATCGATGGAGACCGATATCCAAATACCTATTGGGATGGGTTGGGAGATCCTGCTAAAATTGCGATCTTCGCTATGCTGGTGGGAAGTGGCGGGTTATATGGCTTTATAGAATGGTGGCTACGCAAACGAAGAAGCGGTCGTGGCACATTCTTCACTGTTTGGCTTTGGGTTTTAGGACGGAACATGAAGGCACCAAACTGACGCCCCCCAGGTGGGTGCTAGACAACGCCAGTGCAGGAAGATCTGGAGCCTGCGGCAGCAGGGCTGGTGAATAACGGCGCCAAGGGATCGAACCCTCTAGCCAAATCATCCAGCTCCACTTCATCAGGTGCCAAGTAACGCGCTGTAGTTAAAGGACTTGCGTGACCTAGGAGTCGCTGAGTCTTCACAAGATCATGGCCCGAGGCAATATACACACCACGGGCAAAAGTCCGCCTGCAGGAGTGACATCCGATGCGGTCGGCATCCAGGGAAAGCTCCCGGGCCATTGTTTTTAGAAGGTAGTGGGCATGACAGCGGGTGATTGGCCGATTGTCGCCTTTTCTTGAGCTGAACACATAGGACTCGCCAGTTGGGTGGACGTGCAGACTGACCAGGAAGTCTGAAATGGCGCCGCGCGCCCGTTCGGAGAGCGGAATCCTACGCGAACGAATGGATCGGGCCCTCCCGCCTCGCCCGCCTTTGAGCAGGCGCCGCGAAATCGTGATCTCATCGGCCACCTGTCCTGCGACCGTGGTCAACTGGGAGAATTGCAGGGTAAGAAGCTCCGACACCCGGAAGCCGGTGGTCACTGCCAGAAGCAAGAACAGTCTGTCTCGGTGTCGGCCGCGCCGGGCCAGTGTTTGCTCCAACAGCGCGATCTCATCAGGGCGCAACCCACGAGTGGTCATGCTCCAAGTTGGGTGAACAGAACCCGCCCCCCCCGAGGTGAACGCAACCCTCGGCTGCCGTCCCCAAAATTCGAGTATGACAAACTCGACCCGGCAAGATCCGACTGACCCAACCAATACGCCCACGCCGCCAGTAGGTGATGCCCAACAGGTGGTTCAGGTGCCACTACCTCATGCCGGCTCCGACCCGCTCCCGCAGCAGCCGGCGCCACCGTCTCAAGCAGTGGATTCAATCCAAGCGGCCGCGCCAATCGGCGTCCCAACCCAGTTTAGTCCGGCCGCGGCTCAACTGACGGTTCAAGATTCGCACGCATCACCGTCAACAAACGGCGGCAATTCAACGCCGGTGCCATGCGTCATCACTTTTCCGGAGATTCCGGAGCGTGGTCTCAAAAAGCAAACACTCTCCTGCCGCGATGCCTTGGCCAATCGGGATCTGGTCGCCTGTTATGTACGGCGCCGAAGTCAATACCCGACCTGCAACTGCGGCTTGCGGATCGTGATTCGCGATTTCTCCGACTCCGCCCGCCAACCGAAATGCGGTCCATACGCCTTTGCCAGGACCCCGGGCAGCAAACATAAATGCGACCGATTTTCCCGAAATCCAACTCGTCCTCGCGTTGATTCGGTCGAAGGCCAGCGAAAACTGCAGGGTCCCGGGCCAAAGAAGTTCCGCGCGGAGTTTTCGATCTACAATCGCAAGGAACCAACGGGACCGAAACGCCAAGACAAGAAATCTCATTCCAGTGGCAAGACGAGCACCCCGGCAATTTCCGAACTCGGAATTCTGCAGAGTCTCCAGACGACCGCACGAACCCACTGCATGACCGCGCGCGATTACGACGGCGGACGCCCACGGACCATCGAGATGACAATAGAGCGACTGAAAATCGCAGCCTACGATTACAGAATCAGCTGTCAGCGGTTGACGACGATTTGCCATTTCGCCCACGGGGATCCACTGGCCGGCAACGCCAGCGTTCAGGGCAAACTAGACCAGGTGTCCAAGCGAAATATCCGGGGCATCTTTATCGTCGGTGTGGCGCGGCCGTTTTCTCTCGAAGTCGAGGACTGTGCTGGAAGCGCGAAGGATGGCGATGGGAACGTTAGGGAAGGGTTCTTTTTCCTCCGTATCGATGGCCTCTCTCGACCAGTACATGTCCCTGCTGTCCTTAAAGTGAACTCGCAACGACGATTCAAAAAGATCCTCCGGAACCGTCAGTCGCGAACTTTGGCGATCGTTTGGGTCGAGGAGGTCGACGGCGCGTTGTTTGCGCGACGGCTCGCTTGGCAGCACATGACCCAGGCTGGCATTCCAGTTGCTTCCAAGCATGAAGCACACATCGCAAATCTGTTAGTCGACCAGCGACGGCTTTTTGAGAAACCTCTTCGCGAGACCTACCGGGTCGAAGACGCCACGCTTCAGCCCGATTTCATTCTACTGGACACCGTTGATGTTTGGTATCTCGAAGTCTGGGGGATGCGACTTAAGAAGTATAAGGAACGCCGGAAGGTGAAGACGGATGCCTATCGCAAGTCAGGGCTAAAGCTTTGGGAATGGGTCGCCTACCACAAGCATGCTCCGAAGCCGTTCCCGGAAGCGGCGGTCGCCCTGTAGTCGTAGGTCGTCCAAAAGCCGAATTCTCCGACACCCGTTTCTTGGATGGGGCGATGCGGCGTGGTGGTCGCCTTGGACAGCACGATCGTGGGTCCATCCGGATGGTACTGGCGCGCTGAAAAAAGTGGGCCGCAGGCCGTCGGCAAGCGTGCGGCGGCTGGACAACCAAGATTCATCTGGTGGCCGCGGATGAGCGACAGGCCATGGAGTTTGCCCTCTCGCTGGGCAGTGCGGCTAGGGGCCGCAAGGCCGAGAGTTGATCGGTACTCTGGGGCTGACCAATCCCCCCAATTTACAAGCTAACGCCTACTCGTTTTGAAGCATTGAGTACCGCACGGAACTCTTCTTCGGAAACTGGCGGAAAATCGACCTGCGGGAATGCCGGCGAACCCATCGACCACAGCTCCATGCTGTCTGCGTGGTCGTCAAAATAGTCCGACCGGGTGGTCGTTCTCACCGCGGCCGCCATCCCTGGTGCGCGGTAACTGAACTCGCCGGGCCCCATAGGTTTCGCGGTAACTCCGGCCGGCAACAGGTCAGTCCTGCTCAGTACGCGCTCTAAATCTTTCAATCTGAGCGCAGGCTTGGGGCGCGCCGGCTCTGCAAGGTCGGCGTCAATCATCGTATCGAGGTCGAACCCACTTGCCTGCGCCTCGGCTGTTTCCCGGTCCAGTTGACCAACGATTGCCTCACGAGCAGCAGGATCCGCGCTTCGTCCAGTGAGCACGGACTGCGATATGACCCCGGGCAAGCGTGCCAGGATCGGTTGGAGTTTCCCAACCACGGCTGTGAAGAGGCTGATTCGTTTTCGCAATGCCAGATATACGTCGGCTTCGACTGTGTCGGCATAATGCAGGTTAGCGACACGGATGATCTCATACCGCTGTCCGAGACGATCGATGCGGCCGATGCGCTGTTCAACCCGCATCGGATTCCATGGCATATCGTAATTCACAAGAGCGCCGCAGAACTGGAAATTTAGGCCCTCGGCCGCCGCATCCGTACAGAGCATGACATCGGCCTTCCCCTGTTTGAATCTACGTTTGGCCTCTTCTCGTCCGACGACCCGCCAGGTTCCGTCTTTTTCGAGGATCTCGCCACCTCTTCCCGAGAAACACATTACGCGCATTTCCGGTTCACGACCGAGGCGCGTGCGCAAGAAATCCATCGTGTCGGTGTATTGGGTGAACACCATCGTCTGCGCATAACCCGCCGCGCGTAAATCCTTAAGCTCGCCAACAAGGCGCTCTGCTTTGGTGTCTGGAGGCAATGTCCTGATCTCGGCCAGTAGATCCTCAATAACTGTCCGTTCTTCCTGCGCGAGTGCTTCGCGATCGAATTCCCCCGCCTCATCAGCGGTGACCATTTCGCCAGCCACCTCGATTTCCTGTTGGTCCGCATCTTCCTCCAGCCGCACAACAGAGTCGACGATACCTCCGCGCATGGCTTCCAGCCGCGCATCCAGCGTGTGCGCGAGTGCCGCAAAGCTGCTGGCCAGCCGGCGGCGATAGATCGTCATCACGAAGCCAACAGCGTTCTTTTCTTTGTCTGATGCTCGATCATAGACGGTAGCAATGTAGTCCTCAACACGCCGGTAGATTTTGCTCTCTGCCGGCGAAAGATGGATGAAACGATCCACGACATCGCGACTGGCGATCGGCGTGGAGAGTTTTCCAGCCGCATGGTACTTTCGAAGCAACTCGCGGGTGTGCCTGGATATTAGGCGGCGAACAGGAGAACTTGCCCGCATGACGTGCAGAGCCACCGCTCGTTGTTGGGCTTCAAGTTGCCGACGCGGAATCGCCGAGGAATCCCGGAGCGCCCTCAAAATCTTCCTCGCAGCAAGCCCGCTGGATGCGCCCAGACGCAGCACTTCCACCTCCGAAACCGCTCCGAAGCATCGTTCCGAAGAACGAAAGAGGCCCGCCATCTCTTCCATCGCCTCCTGCGAGGGGGCCGTCTCGGCGACCTCGTCACAGAATCGGAGAAATGCGCACTCGGTCCATTCGGGCGGCAATCCCAGCAATGACAGTAGATCCCACACTTCCACCGGATGTACTTGCATCGGTGTAGCGGTGAGCAGGACAAGCCCTTTCGTCCGTTTTTCCAGGCCGCGCAACAGCCGCAACAACGAGTTCGGTCTGTTCTCCCCGGCCAGCCCCGGCGACCGCCGCCTTGCATGGTGGGCTTCGTCGACGATGACCAGGTCCCATGGCGTCGCCTGCTCAAGAAGTTCAGCCAATCGGTCTGCTCGCCGCATGAGGTGGCTGGAAACGATGACCACCGGCTCCTTATGCCAGTCAGCGCGAGCAGCCTCGCGTTTGACCCCGGCCGGCTGTGCCGGCGTCCTCAGCCAGGACAATGTCGCGCCATCATAGATCGGCCAGTTGAGATTCAACTTCTCGCGCAGCTCCATCTGCCACTGGCCGCAAAGGTTGGCCGGGGCCAGTATTAGGATTCGTTTGACCTTATCCGCCAGCCAAGCCTGCCGCAGGAGCAGTCCTGCCTGAACCGTTTTGCCGAGACCGACCTCATCGGCGATCAGAAGGCGAGGTGGCCAGTTGTGGTAGAGCCGGTTGAATGCTCGTACCTGATGCGGCCATGGCACCACGTTTGCCGTTGCCTCGCCGACCAATTCACCGCCGTCGGGCAATTTCGCTGCGTGCCGGACATACCCCCAAACAATTCGTCGCAAATCCTCGAACGGCTCAGGTTCTGGTGGCAGCCCCGTTTGCGGAGTGTTCTGCTCCGGTTGTTCCACCGACTTCGTCATCTTGAGCCGAGCCGGTTCGTCGTTGTCAGGAAGGAAGCGGAGGAGATCCGTCCGCGCGGCCTCCGGGACATCAACCGTCACGACATGGGGAGATTCACCCTCCCACAGCCGCTTGAAATTCTGATCTTCCTCTTCTGCGCGCTCCAGCGCGTCCTCGTTCCGCCAAGAACAGAATATGTTCAAGCTCTCCCAGTTCTTGGTCCAACCGGCAGCCGTCTCATTGAGGCTGCCATTAAAGGCGAGACGATCTCCGGTCTTGTCCTCTACGATACCAGATTTCTCGTGAAAGATGCCTTCTGCGGGCGTAGGGCGCCGTTGTGGGTCGCAAGGCACAGCCACTTTCACTTCCAGAATCTGCTGGGCCACCATCCATGCGAGTAGCTCCAGAGCTTCTACCTCGCGTTGGCTACCCGGTTTGAGCGGATAGCGCAGCAAGTGCGCATTCACCTGTTCCCGCAATTCGGCGCCCTTGCAGATCGCGTCGACCTCAGCCTTGTCCAGCGTGCATCCTACTAGCAGCCGCATCCGGCCGCCGTTGCGCACCAGGCCTTCGATGCCGCGTGATGCCAATGCCAAGGCCCGTGCATTGAAGTAGCCAGTGAGCCGGTCATACCGCTCCGCGCACTCCAGCGCCGGGACGTAGAGCAACTCCACCAGATCGCCATGATCCGGGGTGTACTTCAGCCTCCACTTCTTGTCGCGCAGAAGGCTCATAGCCCCTCATCGGAAGGATTCTTGAAGAGCCTGCCACTGGCGTCACGGCTCATGACGTAGACCTTCTCACGCGGCTGCCCCGCCTTCTTGCTGGCAACGGCTTTCTGCAACGCGGCAACGGCGGCCTTGACGAGCTCGTCTTCCGAGACGCCAGCGGTCTTCTCAGCCAACTTCTCCAGATCGACAAACTCCTCGATCTGCTTGGCATACAGCGAATAGAACGCATGCGTCCCGCGTCCACCGCTGACCTCGGTTACTTGAAGCATCTCGCGAAGGAAGATCATCGCGATGCGAGGTTCCAGCAGAGCTTCGGCCAACCACTTTCGCACCTCGCCCACACCACTCCAGTCGCGCAAGCAGTAGATGAGCAATGCGACCATGCGTAGTTTCCACAAACGTCCATCACGCGCAGCAGCCCAGAGGCGCGGCAGCAATTCGATCTGCAGTTTGCCGAGCGATTCGAGATCTATGGGAAGATCACGGACTGCTTCGTCTCTCTCCTTGGACGGCTGCAGGAAGGAGACACATAGGACGGGACCCGTGATCGCCGGGGACGCCAACACAGCTTCCCGGAGCACCATTGCCCTCTTCGTCTGGTCGTCGACACGCCAGAGCAGCACGACGACAATTCTCACCAACTCACGCTCGAAATCAGCGGACAAGAGGCTTCGGGTTCTCGCTTCCGGGAGATCATCCGAGAGATCAAACATCGCCGTAACCAGCGGACCGACCATTGACGGAGGGAGTTCCTCACGAACCGCCCTCAATCGCTCCATCAATGCAAGGAATCTCCCTTCATCGAAGGCTTGTTTCAGCAGTTTCCTGAGCGTTTCCCGCTCATTGCCATGTTTGAAAAGCTTCGCAACAAAAGCCGCAGTCACGTCCCCTGGATCGCCACCTAGCTGGAAATATTTCGGAAAGTGTTTGTGGTGGCATATTCGAAGATCGCGATCCCAGTTCATCTCCTGTTCACCGGATTGGGAAGAGCTCTCCCGACCCTGTGGAAAAAGATCCATCAGTAATGCACGCAGCCGCTTCTTCTGGTCTTCCGATAACTCGTTGCGTTCCACCAGTGCCTTCACGGCAAGAACGAACTCCTGCTTGGCCTCCTTGTCGCCGAACATGAGTTCGATGAAGACACTACGCTGCTTCTGGAACCCGCGACTTACGGCTTCGTAGGCCACCGGATCGAACATCCGCAATACCTCGACCAAAACGAGGTCGATGGGATTCACCTCAAGAACGCCGTCAGGGAAATCCGGTTCACTATAGTTGACGTGCGCCTCGTAGTAGAAATCCAACATTCCCTTGAATCGCTTGATGTCCCTCGGCGTCCGGAAGTAGGGCCAGACAACGTCATCAAACAACCGTCCCCAGCGGTCCCTGTCCCATCGGGCGGTAGTTTTGTCAAGGACTGGCCCGATTTGCATCCTGAACAGATCCTTCATCTCATGTTCCGATGGAGAAGGTACCTCTAACTCCACCTGTACGATCTTCTTCAGGAAATCCGCCCCTCTGTCGCCTGTAGCTCCATCGAGGGCTTCTGTGACTACGCTCCTCTGGAATGGAAGAAAGTAGACGACATTGGGGAAATCGGCATTTGCCTTCACCAACTGTAGCAGCATCCGAACCTGGTCTTTCGTCAGCCGATCGATGTCGTCGATCACCACGATCAACGGCGCAGGCATGGTCAGAAGCAACCGTTTCAAATCCGCTCTCACTTCGGTCAAAGTCTCAGCTTTTGTCGCGTTGTGAGCGTCCGAAGCTGACTGCGAGATCTCTTGACCGGCAGAGAATAGGTTTTTCACCCAGCGTGCAGCACTCGCCACCCAAGAAGCGCCAACCGCAACCCCAGCGTTGCCCGTGGCTAATGAGCCGGCAGCGAAACTTGAAGCCCCTGTCTCGACCCATTGCGCTGTCACTCTGCCGAGCCCGGACAACATACCGAAGCGATTCCATTTGCGGGCAAGTTCCGCGCCTTGTTTGCCAGGTTGCTCCCGCCTGAGCGCATCTCCGACCTCGCCGAAAAACGCTTCGAAGAGCATATCCTGCCCACTCCATTGCCAGGGATTAAACCTTACGATGGTAGGCTTCGCTTCTTTAGCAGCGGTTGCCTGCTCCACCACGTAGAAGAGGATAAGGTTGGCCAGCGTAGTCTTCCCGCTTCCCCAATCGCCGTTGAGGCTTACTACGATGCTGTCCTTTTGACGCCAGCCTCGCAGCTCCTTTGCGACCCGTTCTGCAAAATCGTTCCGGCTCAACAGATCATCTTCAGGGCGCACTCCTGGCCGATCGGCGTCCCACCGGTGAACGGTGGTGGGGATTGCATCGCTCATACTTCTTTCTGTTCAGCCCACAGCAGAAGCTGCTTCGGGGCTTCGACGCGCTCGGAGAAAGCGAGGCGGCGGAGTTTTTCCAGAGCCTCAAAATCGCTCGCGGCGCCTTCGCAGGCGTCGAGCACGTCGGGGGCACCAAAGGCGCGGCTCACCGGCAGCACTTCAAGGACCGCCAGCAGGGCCGGAGCAAAGCCAGCATCGGTCGTCACGCCCGCCTTTTCCAACAGCTCCCGGCCCGCATCGAGGGTGCGCAGGCGGGCCTGGTGGGCGGCGTGGTGCAGGGAGTCGATCATTCCTTGCGAACCGTCCGGTGCGCCGAGGGCGTGCTTGGCGGCGCGTTGCGCGCTGTCCCACATGATGAGGTCGCTTCCCTTTTTCTCCGCGAGGTGGCCGACGATCTCGGTGTCGAGGTCCACGCCGACGGCGCGGGCAAGGCGCAGGGCTTCGTCGTAGGGGAAGACCGGGGCCTGGAATGCATCCCACGCCAGCACGAACCACGAGGTGCGCGGATCGAGCTCGGCTTGGGCTTTCTTGTGCGTTAGCTGCTCCAGCCGCCAGCGCTTCACTTCGCGGCGGGCAGCATTGAGCGCGTCCTCTGGCGTGACTTCGTACGGGTCCCATTCCTCGGGGAAGAGCTCTTTCTGCGTGTTTCGGCGGGCTTTGGGTTCGGGCTTTGGCGTGCCGCGCTTGAGCGGCCAATGGCGGGAGAACTCCTCCAACGCCGGACCAAAGCACGCGAGATAGAGGTCCACGCCGCGAATGCCGGCCGTTTGAAATTCTCCCACGCGCTTTCTCACGGCGGCGGCGACCAGCGGCTCGACGTCCTCCCAGTAACGGTCTTCGGCAGCGGCGTCCGCGACAGGGCGCGGCCGGCAGGCAAGGAAGATGGTCGAATTGGCGGCGGCCTTGTCCTTGATGTGCAAACTGCCCTCGGCCTCGGTGTTGATCGGCCACGAGGCTGTGATGATGAAGCCCGCCTTCATCAGGCCCTGAGTCAGTGCATCCCATGCGCCCGTGGCCTTGTGGGTAAACATGAGCGTCATGATCCCCTCA
>Ga0182027_10012920_pt1 | contig 11691 bp, 10 predicted proteins | sample 712E1DmetaG_FD_121300 | JGI IMG/M metagenome (GOLD analysis project Ga0182027, IMG submission 121300) | Permafrost microbial communities from Stordalen Mire, Sweden - 712E1D metaG (Illumina Assembly) | ecosystem: Environmental > Terrestrial > Soil > Wetlands > Permafrost | place: Sweden...
AACAATCTTTAAATATGGATTTTTGCAGTCAAAAGTAATAAATTATTGGATATTTTAATGAAAGCTGTTATATTATGCGGTGGAAAAGGAACAAGACTTAAAGAAGAGACAGAATACAAACCAAAGCCCCTTGTAGAAATCGGAGGAAAACCAATTCTATGGCATATCATGAAAATTTATTCCAATCAAGGAGTCAAAGATTTTGTCTTGTGTCTGGGTTACAAAGGGAATATGATCAAGGATTATTTCTTAAAACTTGAAGAAATGTCAAATGATTTTGTTTTGGATCTAAGAAAAAATAAGATTTACCATCTAAGCGATCAAGATGAACTGGATGTAACGATACATTTTGTCAATACTGGTGATGATGTCATGACTGGTGCAAGAATTGCAAGAATCAAGAAATATGTTGAGTCTGATGAAGATTTTTTTGTAACTTATGGTGATGGTCTAGCAGATATAGATTTATGTGAATTATACAAGTTTCATAAAAGAACATGCAAAATTGCAACTCTTACCTCAATACACCCTGTTTACAGATTTGGCCTGGTTGAATTTACTGGAGACACTATTACTAAATTTGATGAAAAACCAGACATGAAAGATTGGGTAAATGGAGGATTCATGGTTTTTAACAAAAAAATTTTTGATTATTTATCTACTGATAAAGACTGTATTCTAGAACAAGAACCGTTAAGGAAACTTGCTTCTGAAGGAAACCTTGCAGGGTTTAAACATTCGGGTTTTTGGAAATCAATGGATACACAGAAAGATTTAGATGAATTTAACAAAATATTAAATGAAAACCCTGATGGTGCTCCATGGGAAATCTGGAAAACTTGGAAAGATAATAGTGAAAACACTCAAACTCTTCCAAAAAGCGAACGGACAATTGTACCCTCTAACAGCAGGGATTTTATTGTAAACTCAAAGGGCAGTTGGGATAACCTGGGAAATGAGGAATTAAATAAATAACCTATTAATGAAAAACAATGAATCGGGAATTCTGGAAAAATAAAAATGTATTAGTTACAGGAGCAGGTGGATTTAAAGGAAGCCATCTTGTTGAGCAGTTATCAAAAACAGATGCTAACATAATCTCGCTTGTCCGTGATTTTGATTCCAGAAGCTATTTTGAAACAAAGAATTTAGGAAAGAAATCCATTGTGGTCATAGGAGACTTGAAAGACTATAGAAAAATCGCAGATATATTGTCAAAATATGAAATAACAACTATTTTTCATCTTGGTGCACAGCCGATTGTTACAACCGCGCTCCTGAATCCCCTGGAAACACTGGAATCAAACATTATGGGAACAGTAAATGTTTTTGAAGCAGCAAGAGTCTATGGGAAAGTTAGTGAAATTGTTTTTGTCTCAAGTGACAAAGCATATGGCCCAACTGAACATATACCTTATAAAGAAACTGAAAGACTACATGGAAAAGCTCCTTATGATGTATCAAAATCATGTGCTGATCTTATTGCTCAGATGTATTTTCGCGTTTATAACCTTCCTATCACTATAACGAGATGTGCTAATGTATTTGGTCCGGGTGACCTCAATATGAACAGAATCATTCCAGGAGTTATCGAAGCTATGATAAAAAACAAGCCACTTGAAATTAGAAGTGATGGAAAAATGGTAAGAGAATATATCTATGTAAAGGATAGCATTGATGCTTATATAAAACTCGCTGAAAATATTCAAAAAACCAAGGGACAAGCATTCAATATTGCAGGGCATAATATTCTAAGTGTTTTAGATGTTGTAAAAAAAGTTTCTTCAGTAGTCGGAAAACCAATCAAGGTCAATATCCTAAACAAAGCCAAAACTGAAATACCCAAACAATACCTTGATGGAAACAAAATCAAAGAGTTACTCGGTTGGGAACCTAAAACAAATTTTGAAGATGCAATAATAGAATGCTATGAATGGTATCTTGAATCTTTAAAATAAGCAATATTATTACAAATCCGGATAATTTATATATCTAATATTAAAAATAATTTTGTTTTAACCATGAAACTTTCAGATTATTTACTCGATTACCTTAAAAAACAGAATATTAGACATGCTTTCTTAGTCACAGGTGGGGCCATTACAAATGTTGTCAACTCATTTGATGAAAATAAAAATTTGAAATTCATCTGCACAACCCATGAGCAAGGTGCAGCAATGGCTGCTGATGCATATTCAAGAATAACACAGAATCTAGGAGTTGCTATGGCAACCAGCGGACCTGGAGCGACAAACCTAATAACTGGAATAGCATGTTCATATTTTGATTCAATCCCCACATTGTATATCACTGGGCAAGTCAACACTTTTGAATCAAGCTGGAGCAATGGTCCAAGGCAGGTTGGTTTTCAGGAAACTGATATTGTAACTATGGTCAAACCAATAACAAAATTTGCAATAAAGATTGATGATCCTGAAGACATAAGATATTACCTGGATAAGGCAATCTATATTGCTAAGTGCAAAAGGGCAGGGCCCGTCTTAATCGATATACCGATGAATGTCCAAAGAGCTGAGATTGATCCTGACAAATTGAAAAGTTATATTCCTGAAAAAGAAGAGCCTGACCTGCAATTACTCGACAAAAAAATTGAAGAGTTAATTCAATTAATCAACCAGGCAAAAAGACCAATATTAATTCTTGGAGCAGGGGTTAAAATAGGAAATGCTGAAATAGAGACAAGAAAATTTATAGAAAAATTAAATATCCCTGTTGTTTTGAGTTGGGGTGCAATGGATATCCTCCCCCATGACAATGAATTATTCGTAGAAGGTTTTGGTGTCAGTGCAAACAGGGCTGGAAATTTTGCAGTCCAGAATTCTGACTTGGTCATAAGTCTTGGTTCAAGACTTGACACAAGACAGACCGGTGGAAGACCCGAGACATTTGCAAGAAGCGCAAAAAAAGTCATCCTAGATATTGATAATAGCGAATTAAATAAAAAACGGGGAATCACTATAGATATAGAACTTAATTTTGACATTAATGATTTCCTAAATGAAATAAACAAAAAATTTGATAAGGTAAAAGTAAATGATCTGACTGAATGGAAAAATAAGATAAAAGAATGGAAAGAAAAATATCCGATATGCCTGCCTGAATATTATAATCAAAAAGAAAAAGTTAACCCATACTGTTTTATGGAAACACTTTCCAAGGTTGCAAAAGAGGGGGATATCATAATCGGAGATACTGGAGAAAATCTTACATGGTTGATGCAGGGTTTTAAAGTAAAAGAAAATCAAAGGCTATTTTCAGCATTTGGAAACTCTCCGATGGGATATTCTATTGCTGCATCAATCGGTGCATCTATAGCAGAAAACAATAAGCCTGTAATATGCATAATTGGGGATGGAGGAATAAAGATGAACATCAATGAACTGGAAACAATAGTGAAGCATAAACTTCCAATAAAAATCTTTGTCATAAATAACCACGAATATGGCCTCATAAAACAATTCCAGGATGTCTGGCTTAATTCATGCTACAAAGCATCTTGTATTGAAGGAGGGTTGGGGGACCCTGATTTTTTAAAAATTGCAAGAGCATATCAAATGACGGCTATACAGATCAACAATCATAAAGAATTGAAAGAAAAAATAGAAGAGGCGATGAATTTCAAAGGACCAATACTCTGCAATGTTGAAATTAATTGCGGTGAAAAAGTCAGGCCTAAACTGGAATTTGGAAGACCTATCGAAGACCCTTCACCAATCCTTGATAGGGATGAATTCAAAAAAAATATGATTGTTCCAATATGGGAAAATCCAAAAAAATAACTGGAGAAATCAAATGAAAATATTAATTACAGGAGGGAAAGGATTTATTGGGAAAAATTTAGTTGAATATCTCTCTAAAAATCACGAAGTGATATCAATTGACGTAAATGACTTAAATCTCCAAGACACCTATGCTGTAGATGATTTTTTTAAGGATAATCATTTTGATGTATTGATCCATGCTGCTGTAAAAGGCGGAAGCAGAAAACAAGCAGTCTCCCCCGAGGTATTCAAAGATAACCTGAAGATGTTTTTTAACCTGACCCGAAATATGAAGAGTTTTGGGAAAATGATCTTTATTGGAAGCGGGGCAGAATATGACAAATCAGATGATATCAAAGATATAAAGGAAGAGGATTTTGGGAAAAAAGTTCCAATCGATGATTATGGATTTTACAAGTATCTATGCTCAAAATACATTGATAAGATGGATAATATAATAAATCTAAGATTTTTTGGAATATTTGGAAAATATGAAGATTATGACACAAGATTCATATCAAACATCATCTGCAGAACAATCTTTGATCTGCCGGTTGAAATCAATCAAAATGCTATTTTTGATTTTATTTATATTGATGATTTATGCAGGATCATTGAATATTTTATAGAAAATAGGCCTAAGTACAAGTTTTACAATATTGGTCCTGAAAAACATTCAGACCTTTTATCAATTATAGAAAAAATAAAAAAGATCAGTGGAAAAGATTTTAAATTAAACATAAAAAAAACAGGAATGAACAAAGAATACAGCTGTGATAATTCAAGACTTATGGAAGAGATGAAAGATTTCAAATTTACAGACCTTGAATATTCAATCAAAGACCTGTTTGACTGGTATATAAAAAACAAAGCTAACATTAAAAATGAGTCTCTTTTATTATATTAGAATGGCAAAAAAATCTGAAAATTCAAATAAGGTCAAAATCCCAGAGGTTTCCCTTACAATCCCTATCTATAATGAAGAAAAAGGTATAGTCACAACTGTCACAAATCTTGTAAAGGTATTTGAAAAAAACAGAGTCAATTATGAACTCGTACTTGTAAACCATGGTTCAATCGATAACACTGAGAAACTTATCAATAAACTAGCAAAAGACAATAAAAGAATCAATGCAATAAACCTGCCTAAAAACCTAGGATATGGGGGAGGCATCATGCATGGACTTGAACATTCCAAAGGAGAAATTATTGGATGGACATGCGCTGATGAGGAAGTTGGTTCAGAAGATGTTTACAAGATATACAATGAACTGAAAAAAAATAAAAATAATTTTGATTCTTCAAAATCAAGAAGAATTGAAAGAAAAGATGGGCTATTTCGGAAATTCACATCATTTGTCTTCAATAAACTCGTTTTGATTAGATTTAATATGCATATTAAGGATATAAATGGTTATCCTGTTTTTTTTAAACAGGAGTTATATTCAAAAATAAAACCAAATGAAAATGAACATCTGTTTAATCTTGATTTGATGAGAAACTTTGTCATTAATCATTTAAGAATTATTGAAATCCCCATAATTCACAGGAAAAGAAAAACAGGGAGAAGTTTCATGAAGATTGCAAGGATCTTTGAAATGGGCTTTGATACATTAAGATATCTGATTTAAAGTTTGACGTTGCATCTTTCCAATGCCTGAATTAATTCTTCATTATTTCTTGCAACAAATAACCTATCTGACCCTGGAAATCCTGATGATTTATCCTGAACACTTCTGACTGACTCTGATGAGTCAATATGCTCTGTATAATGGATGCCAAACCAGTCTGGAAGCACCAAGGGTGCTGAAGCATATCTTAAATTATCATCAATATAGACTTTATCCCCTTCTATTTCATCAAACTCTTTATATAATCTTAAATCTGGCTTGATCACTCTGTGTTCGAATGAAAAAACTTTTTTTCCTCCAAATGTCTCAAAAACTTCTGGATGTTTTTTTGATATTATATCTATGCAATAATCAGTCATATTTGATATTATTCCAAGACCATGACCCGCATTATGCAATCTTTCACTTAGTCTTATTGTTGAAATTATTGGTCCTGTCCATAACAAACCAACAAGATCTTCCAATTCATCCTTAGGCATTCCGGGTTGTCCTAATTTTTGCCTCAATAAAAAATAATGTTCATCTGCTCTGACTTCACCACTAAGGCATCTTTTTTCAATCGGACTGTACCAAGCTTTAAATTCATCTGGAGAAACTCCAGCAATTTTTGAAGCCTGGACAAAAAAAGAATTTTCATCCCTTCCATAGTTTAGACCCAGTTTCACTGCACCTATATCAAAAACTATAGTCGGTTTTTTATGTGGCATTTTATTTTTGAGCCAAACCATCTAACATCAAGCTTCTTACAAATTCAACATCTGTTCTTGGATAAAAATCAGATATTCTTGCAGTATTTGCAGGTTCTTTAAGAGAATTCAATAGAATTGACCTTACATCTGTTCTTCCTAGTTGTTCTGTCTGATATTTGATCATTTTTGTCACCCGTTCATATTCTTGTTTATTCTCAACATCTTGTGGAAAGGGATTTTCTCTGGCACAGACATAACCTGACACCCCAAGTCCATTCAATTGTGAAGATTTTAAAGGTACATAATAACAAGATGCAAATCCATTCATGTCAGCAACTTGGGTTGCCTGAATCATACATCTTGCCAGTTCTGGATACTTTGGATGAGTCAGATTAAGGATGTCAAAACCGGTTGTATGTTCTCCAATCGAAGCATAAGCTGGATTTACCCCTTCAATTTTTTCATGAGGTATCAGGTATTTGCTTCCCATTGCCAAAGCATTAAATAATTCATGGATTATTCTCAAGTCGCTATTATGTTTGCTTGAACCCAAGATTACGGGGACATTTCTTGACCCTGTTGCATATAAAATATTATCTCTTTCAACTCGGTCAGTCAAATCTATTGCCCTATCAATTGCTTCTTCTGAAGCTATCACTTGCTGATCAAGGCAGATATTTATTGCTAAACCTCCTGTAAATGTTGGATTAAAAAAAACCTGCCTAACACTTGTACCAGGCCCTTTACTAACAGGGTCATATAAAAACATAACATCAGATTCAAGACCGTGAATTAATTCCCTTACCCCTTCTCTAATCTCATTTGGAAGAACTTGATCATCGGTTGTTAATTTTAGTCCAAACCTGAATTTATCAGTTTTACTCTTAAAAATATCTCTCATATCTCTATATCTATCCAATCCCACTTGAAATTCCTGATAATTCCAATTATTACTAACAAAATGAATCGGGACAAAATATCTTGGAGTATTTTCAACCATAGAAGTTTTTTATTAAAAATGTTTTTTAAGCTTTTCGGTCATTTTTAATCATTGGATAGTGGATGTAAACATGTATAACTGTTACACAAATCTTAAATAACTATATAATTAATTATAGAAATGGAGAAACGAGAAGAAGATTTAAGAAGAGAAATCTCTGAAAAGGTCAGTGAGATTTACAAGATCAGAAAAGAAAATGAAAAATTCATTCCTGGAATAACCCGAGTCAATTATGCGGGAAGAGTCTATGATGAAAATGAGATGAAAGCCCTTGTAAAAAGCTCAGTTGATTTTTGGCTGACTCTTGGACCTGAATGCCAGGAGTTTGAAAAACAAATGGCCGAATATATCGGAGCTAAAAAGTTCATTGTATGCAATTCAGGAAGTTCAGCCAATCTTCTGGCTGTTTCTGCATTGTGCTCCAAACTTATTGACAATCCATTGAAAGATGGAGATGAAGTAATAACCATTGCAGCCACTTTTCCAACCACACTAACCCCTATAATCCAAAATAATCTTATACCTGTATTTATTGATGTGGAACTTCAAACATTAAATATTGATGCAAACAAAATTGAAGAAGCAATAACTGATAAAACTCGGGCAATAATGTTTGCACATACACTTGGAAACCCTGCAGAAATAGACAAAATAGTTGCGATTGCAAAAAAACATAAACTTTATGTCATTGAAGACACTTGTGATGCCCTTGATTCAAAATATGACGGCAAAAATCTTGGAACATTTGGAGATATATCAACCTATAGTTTTTATGCAGCTCATCATATGACAATGGGGGAGGGCGGAGGAGTTGCAACAAACAATCCTAAAATTGCCAGAGCAATCATTTCTCTTCGTGATTGGGGGAGGGACTGCTATTGTCCTACTGGTGAGAAAAATCCCCTTGGTGCGTGTAACAATAGATTTTCCCATAAATTCCCGCTCCTTCCTGAAGCATATGACCATAAATATGTCTACAGTAATATTGGCTATAACCTAAAACCACTTGATCTGCAATGTGCCATTGGTCTTGAACAATTAAAAAAACTTCCTGAATTTTCAAGAAAAAGAAAAGAGAATTTTAAAAGATTATATGAATGTTTTAAAAAATATGAAGACAAAGTAATACTTCCAAAAAGCCTTCCTAAAAGTGAACCTAGCTGGTTTTCTTTTCCATTGACAATAAAAGAAAATGCAGGGTTTAAGAGAGCAGACATAATCAAATTTCTTGAAGGAAAGAATATTGAAACAAGAATGCTTTTTGGAGGTAATATTTTAAGACAGCCTGGATTTTGTGATATCAAACATAGAGTGGTTGGAATAATTAAAAACACAGATATTATCCTTAATAATACATTTTTTTTAGGTGTCTTTCCTGGAATTAACAAAGACAGGATGGATTATATGATAAAATGTATTGATGAATTTTTTAGTAAATCCCGATAAAAATATCGATAATATTAAATAATCAAAAAATATAATAAAAATATCAAAATAAAAAATCTTTAAAATTTATAATTAAGAGAATTAGATAAATATTTTAGTATTTTAAATAAACAACTATCAATTATTTCAAAATGAAAAAAGCAATTATTACAGGTGGGGCAGGTTTTATTGGAAGCCATATTGTAGAATTATTACTCTCAAAAAAATATAAGGTTCTAGTCATTGATGATCTTTCCAATGGAAATATAGAAAATGTAAATCTTTTTAAGAATAATCCTAATTATGAATTTAAAAAAATTGACATCTCAAAAGAATTCGATGATTCTTTTTTTAAAGACACTGATTATGTTTTTCATTTGGCTGCACTTGCTGATATTGTACCATCTGTCACAAACCCTAAAAGATATCATGAGGTAAATGTAACCGGAACAATGAATATTTTAGAATCTTGTAGAAAACACAATATTAGAAAGATAATCTACAGTGCTTCATCTTCCTGCTATGGAATACCTGACAAGTATCCTACCCCTGAAATAGCTGAAATAAAACCAGAATATCCTTATGCACTTACTAAATACCTCGGTGAATCTTATGTAATGTTCTGGAATAAGTTGTATAAAATACCTGCAGTATCTTTAAGATATTTTAATGTTTTTGGAACGAGAGCAAGAAACAACAATACATATGGTGCAGTTTTTAAAGTATTTTTAAAGCAAAAACTTGAAAATAAACCTCTGACAATTGTTGGAAATGGGCAGCAGACAAGAGATTTTACTTATGTAAGTGATGTGGCAATAGCGAATCTTATGGCTGCAGAGTCAGACATCAATGGAGAAATAATAAATATTGGCTCTGGAAATACCTATTCTGTAAATTATCTTGCAGGTCTGATTAGTGATAATTTTGTACATATCCCAAAGCGGCCGGGTGAGCCAGACTCCACACACGCAGATATAAGCAAAGCCAAAAGATTATTGAAATGGGAACCTAAAGTTTCTTTTGAAGAAGGTGTGAAAATCATGCTTGAAAATATTGATTATTGGAAAGAGTCTCCGCTTTGGACACCTGAAAAAATTGAAAAAGAAACAGAGGCTTGGTTTAAGTATATGACATCCTCTCCACACTAAAGTGTGGAGTTTCCTTTAAGTAATTCCACAACCACAACAAAACTTCTATTGATTTAAGTTATCTACTTTTACTCCATCCTGAAGGATGGAGATTTCTTCCAAATTAAAATATTAAAAACTCTTCAAAATATTTTGGAGCAGATAGCTAACCAAAATCATTTTCTACCTTAATAACTTATAATATAGATAAGCGATTCAACGGTTTCAATAATTCAAATTAACAAACCACAAGAAGTGAGAATCGGGCTTCTATAAACTGAATCTTACATTACTAATCTTCCTCTATAAATTCAAACCTTTTAATTCATTAATAAGTTGTTCATAATTCTTATTATTAACGTCTATAAAAAAAGCTTTTAAATTTGCTCCCAGTTCCTTATCTTCAATTCTGTCTCCAATAACAATAATTTTATTAAAATCCTCTAATTTCTTTTTGGTAATATTCAATGCATCCATGACCATGTCTGTTGATGGTTTTCTTTTGGTCTTTTCCTTAACATATTCTTTATTGAAATTATATTCTGGATGCTTTTTTGCGTAAATAGAATCGGCATCTGGGCAATATTGCCAAGAATCAGTCTTTATTCCTCTTTTTTTCAGTTCATTGTTTACGGTTTCATTTATTTCATCAACAGTTTTTTCATCAAAAAAACCTCTTGCAACTCCGGTTTGATTTGAAATAATATATTTGGTTGTGTCAAATTTTGTCTGAAGATATAATATAAAATTAATCACATCTTTATTATAAACTATCTCGCCTTTCCAATCCTTGCTTTTGCCAAAGAAATCATCCTTTTTGATTAATGTACCATCCCTATCAATTAACAATAAGAATTTATTATCCTTTATTTCTTCCTTAATATATTTGATAATTTTTGTTGTTGAAAGCGGGGGTTCGTTTGTGTATTTCATTTCTCCTCCAATTGATTTTATTGCTTCTCTTTCTGCGGTTATTCCGGGTGTTGTCTTATTGATAAAGTCAGGGCCTTTAATATAATATGAGGGTTTTAATATTTTTATGACATCAAGACATAATTTATAATTTGTAATAACTGCATAATCTACAAAACTTACTGATGCTACTGAATAAGCCCTTAATTTATCTGCAAAAACAGGTCTTCCATCACCTTTTCTAACTGTTACAAATTGGTCAGATGTAATTGAAACAAATAATACATCGCATAATTTCTTTGCTGATTCAAAATGCTTTATATGCCCTGGATGCATCATATCAAAACCTCCATGACATAATCCTACTTTTTTTCCGCTGGCTTTCAATTTTTCAATCAACTTTGCTGCATCATTTATATCTAACATTTTTTCAGAATTATACAAGTCTATTGAATCTACTTTTATCATAAAAATTTATTAATAAATAGGTATTTAAAATTTACCTACTGATGATAAATGTTCTATAATCACTTAAAAATTTCTCCAATATTTATCTGGATTAATAAGTGATTAGCAAGTTTTTTAAAGCATATAAATCAAAAATATCCTATGGATTTTAATAACTCTAAAAATAGAGAAGAATCATTAAGATTAATACAGGAGATAGCTAGTGGTTTTAAACCAACTCTTGAAACAAGACTTCATTCAGTATTAACTCCAGGAGAAAGAATTGTACAAGATTATGTTCAACAGCTTAGTTTTAGAGATGGTGCATGGTTTAGGACTTACCATAACCTTTTTGTTCCTGCGGCTATGGTTACAATAATCAATAACGAAGGTTATAATAGAGATTTAATATATGCATCCCAGATCCATGATTCTGGAAATTCTATTATGAAAATAGCTAAAACAACAGAGGGGGCTGGATGGGAAGGTGTTGATAAGAGACTAGAACACATGAAAATTGGGGGTATTATGATTTATTCTATACTTGGAGTTTTAAAATCAGGCGGTGCTTATGTTCCGATTGATCCAGGTTATCCAGAAGAACGGATTCAATATATCTTACAGGATACAAAGTCTCCGTTTCTTATAACAGATAAAGTGTATTGCGAATTACAATCA
>Ga0182027_10012922_pt1 | contig 11691 bp, 7 predicted proteins | sample 712E1DmetaG_FD_121300 | JGI IMG/M metagenome (GOLD analysis project Ga0182027, IMG submission 121300) | Permafrost microbial communities from Stordalen Mire, Sweden - 712E1D metaG (Illumina Assembly) | ecosystem: Environmental > Terrestrial > Soil > Wetlands > Permafrost | place: Sweden...
GGGGCGGTGGCGGTGAAGTTCTGCGTCTGGCTGGCACCGAGACTGGAGAAGCTCTGGCTGGCGGGGGTGAAAGTGTACCCCGTGATCGAGGGCGTGACCGTGTAGTTGCCGCCGGACGGCAACCCGGAGAACGAGTAGTTGCCCGAGGCGGCCGTGGTAGTGGAGGCGCTCGTGCCGCCGCTTAACGCCACGGTGACTCCGCTCAAGCCTGTACCGGTTCCCGTCACCACTACTTGTCCCGAAATGGAGTAGGTAGGCAGGGTCCCCGCCGTCCCTATCACCTGTACTTCAGCCAGGCTCAGGACATTCGTGCCCGTGAGTTGCACGCGAACATAGCGGCCCTGCGCGCCGGCGGCGGCGATCGTAGTCGAGGGGGTTGGCATCGTGGTCTGATGGTTGCTCCACGTTGCTGTCCGGCTTTGCAGCGTGGAAGGCGTGTCCGTGGGGCCGAAGGGAGTGTTGGAAACAAAGACCCAATAGTCCGCCAAACGGTCCCAGCAGCAATCCGTGCGGTTCCAGACCACGATGGAGGTGATGGTTGCAGAGGAGCCTAAATCGACCTGCCACCATGCGTTGGCACCCGAAAGAGTGGCGGTGACCGAACCGGCCGAGAAGTTCCCGTTGGTATTGCCATCGACCGCCAAAGCAGCCGCTGTAGTCGATCCGTTGTTGCTGCTTTGCGTCGCCGTCTTCCCCAGCGCCAGATTGGAGAGCGCGGACGCGAACACCTGTTTCGTTACAAATGCTCCGTAATTGCCTGTGTTGATAGATTGGTAAGCGTTCAGGAGGGGGAAATTGCTGGAAAGCGTATAGCCGGCGGCGTAGAGCCCCCCGGCGGAATCCAGCGCGAGGGCGGAAATGGTATCGCCCCCGTTCCCCCCCCAATAGGTCAAGTATTGCAGGGTGTTTCCCGCCGGGCCTAACTGGGCTATGAATCCGTCGCACTCGCCGGCGTTGCTCTGCTGGAGGGCGCCGACGACCGCCAGGTCCGTCGAATAAGAGTACCCAGCTACATACGCATTTCCGCCGGCGTCAACTGCGATGGCGTTCCCGTAATCGACAGAGGAGCCGCCGAGATATGTGCTGTAGAGCAGGACGCCCGAAGAACTCAGCTTGCTCACAAATGCGTCCAGGGACCCGCGAAGCGAGGCCTGTACGGGGAGCAGAACCGGAAAATTGGCTGAGCTGGTGGTGCCGGCGATATACGCGCTCCCCTGTCCGTCCAGCGCGATTGCCTGTCCGGTTTCGGGATACGACACCGTGCCCCCTGTTCCACCCAGGTATGTAGCAAACAGCAGCGTATTGCCGTCGGCGCTGAGGCGCGCTACGAAGGCGTCCTCACCGCCGGCGAGCTTGGGTTGAAATGCGTTCACCACGGGAAAGTCCGTCGACCATGTGCTTCCGGTCAGATAGACCGTCGAGGCGGAGTCCACTGCGATGGCGGCTCCATGATCGTCGTTGCTGCCGCCGAGATATGTGCTGTAGACGAGATGGCTTCCATCGATGGCCAGTTTAGCGACAAACGCGTCCTGGCCCCCCCGGGGACTTCGCTCGATCCCACTCGCCGGGAAGTTGATCGAGTTCGTGTCGCCCACGACATAGGCGTATCCGCCCGCGTCCACGGCAATGCCGTTCGCGATATCCGTTCCGCTGCCACCCAGGTAAGTGCTGTACATCAGCGCATTGCCGGCCGGATTCAGTTTGGCGATAAATGCGTCGCGGCCCCCAGCCAGTCTGGATTGATAAGGGTGCGATACGGGGAAATTCGTTGACGTCGTCGAACCGGCGATATAGGCGGCTCCGGTACTATCCACCGCAATGCCGTACGCCCTGTCATCCCCGGATCCGCCCAAATACGTGCAGTACACCAACCCGTTGCCGGAGGCGTTCAACTTGGCGACAAACACATCGGTCGACCCCGCGTTATAGTTCTGAGCTGGGTTGGCGGTTGGGAAATCGTACGAATCGGTGAACCCTGCGACGTACGCCTCTCCCATCGAATCCACCGCCACGGCCGTAGCCGAATCGAAACCGGACCCGCCCAGCAATGTGCTGTACGAAAGCACTGGATCGATCACCAGCGGTAACGACCTGTCGTATTCGCCTGTCGTGAAGCCCACGGTCCCATCGGGGGACAGCATAAACCGGCAGTGTATGGGAATGTGGCGGCCGGCGCGCTCCTGGTATGCAAGCGGCACCTGCTCCCGTAATTCATATCCGCCGACAGGGATCACAAGTGTGCCGTTCTCGATGCGCGGTTCACCCGCGCCCGTGTATCGGATACCGACCCGCGACGGGTCCGCCCCCGGGGCCACCCGGAATTCGGATTTCAGGTTACGCTCGCTGCCTCCAAATACCATGTCGATACCGGGATATATCTGCCGATACGCGATCTCACTGTAGAGAGGGACGCCAACGTGCCAATCGGCGGCCTTTCCGATCAGGAAATTGGCATGGGCCGGCATTTGACCCAAACTCTCCGGCGCGACCGACGGGTTCGCCCCCGGGAAACTCACATTCACCAACGACCGTCCCATCCGGAAAGTCGCCCCATTGGAGAGAAAATACGCCGTCAGCCCGGAACCTTGGGCCATGAAGAGCACGTGGGGGGGCGCCTGACCCAAATTCGGGACAAAGAAAAGCGGAAGAGCGTTCCTGGCTGGGCTGGCAGCCCATGCCATGCCGCTCACCAGCAGGACCATCAGGGAATTGCGCAAGCTGCTCATAATGCTTTCTTTCGGCAGGTATGCGCGAATACTTTAGGGCTCGCACGCGTGCAGAAGTCGTCCGTGGTCCACGTGGCGAAGAGGAAAGGACACCAGTACGAAAATCAGGTCCCTGCGCAACATTGCCGCTCCTCGGAGCCGTCGGTCTGAATACGTGAACTTGTTATTCAGGACAACTCATTCAACGTTCCATCAGATGATACAAGAAAGTGTCTATTCGGCGGCGGGTGTCGGGAGATGGAACGGCCCGTGTCGTGGTGAGCAGGCCGACGGGAGTGTCAATCGAGAGAACGCGGCTCAGCCTGCCATCGTCCGACCGAAGCAGAATCAAATCGTTGGTATCGATCCTCATATATGGACCACCCCAGTATTGGGGCTTCCACTCGACCCCGCTATCCACACGGCGGAACGGCACGGAGTCCCACAGAACACCCAAATGCGTGAATTGTGGGCCATTTCCCGCGGCGTCCACGCCGAACAGACGGAGGCACGTCTCATGGTCCGCCCAGGAGTTTGCCTGGATTATGTCGCTTCGCTCCGGACTGACGTTTCCGGCAACAAGAATCGTAGTCAGGAAGTCTGTGTCGGGGCTAAGCGCGATCACCTGTTGCCAGAAGTCACGCTGCACCCGCCACATTCTCACATATTCACGCTGCACAAACTGGTTATACGAGAGCGTCAGGAATAAGCCGGCCACTACAAACATGGTCGACCACCTCTTACAAGTCCGCGATCTGCGCGCGATTGCGGCATGCACGCACCCTGCGAGCAGGGCCACGGGCAGGGCGGCGGCCGTATGAGTCGAGGTCATCCGGCCCGCGAGCTGGGTCGGCGGATAGTCGGTGAGCGTAAGCACGTAACTGACCGGCCATAAAGCTATGATCCGGAGCGTCAGCAAGCCCGGCAGATCTGGGGACCCGCCGGTCGCGGGCCCTGAGTCCGCCCCCCCATAAGGGCGCCGCAAATGCCATGCGAACAGCAGGAGCGCCAGCACCGCCGTCGAGGCAATCGCCCAGAGATCGGTGTGACGTCCGCCCTCCACCACGGCATGACCGAACGCATGCAGGTCGCTGAGCGGCCCCAGATACAAGGAAGTGATAGCGCGCGTGGCCGCTTCAGCAGGTTTGCCCAGCACATCACGCGCTCCGTTCGGCCATCCGCCATGAACCACCCTCGCCAGTACCACGAGTCCCACCACGATTGAGCAGCCCGCGGCGTGGACGACCCATGCAGAGAGGCGACGAAATTCAGCACGGCTGGCAAGAAGCAGCGGAGCGCAGAGAAAGGCGATGTAGGCGGTTTCGAAGCTCAGGAGCGATAGTCCGGCGATCGGATAGGCGACTACTCGTGCCACGCCGCCTCGACGCCACAGCAAGAGCCCAGCCAGCGAGAACGTCATGGAACCCTGAACGTGCGCAACGTGAATGAGGAGCTGCCGGGTGGTGTCCGCCGGGAAGAGAACGTAAGTGATACCTGCCGTGAGGGCTGCAGCGCCGGGAAGCAACTTCTGGGCGAGACGATAGACCAGCCACGTATTCAACACGAGCCACGCTGCACCTAGTGCATACATGGCCTCCAAGCCCCCGAGCCGAACCCCAACGTACCCCAGGAGAGTCGGTAGCAGATGGTTCAGCGGCCGTCCCTGGGGCCAGAATTCGAAGTAGTTCTGCGCCCGTTCCCAGACTTCTCGCAGGGTCAGCCCTACGGAACCAGCGACCGACCAATAATCGTCCTCGTAAAAGCCGAACTGAGCGAAGCGCATGAAGTGCGCAACGAAAACCGCCACGGCGAGCACGGCCAGCGCGAGAAGTTCTTGGTCGCGTCCCGCCAAGGCGGACTGGGCTGGCCGCCCGCGACCGGTTTGAGTCGGGATATCCACTAGAAGTTTTCCGTTTCTCAGAGTATACAATAACGGTCTGTCGCGAATAGTTTTTCGAGTTGTGCCGTAGTCCGTTAGTTCTGGGGTTACGGACAAGGAAGAGCGCCCGGGCGAATCAGTCCAGGAAAACGCCGCTCACCACGGCGTTGGGCTCGGCGGTCCGCGCGATCCTAATTCTGAGCCGCCCCCTTATGCTCCAGACTACGTACTGCCCATCGTGAAAGTTGACGACCGTGCGGCTATCCAGAACCCTATCGGTATCCGCGTCCAGAATGTCGATTCTCTGCGCCCTTCGGGTGGTATCCCAATCGACAAAGTAGAGGGCCAGTTGGCGTTTCCGCCCGTCCGTTGTAGCCACATGGATCTGCAGACTATCCAGTCCATACCACATCGAGGCGATTCGAGCCGTGCGACCCTTCAAATTGCGCAGCGCGCGGCGTTCCCCGGATGCGTCCTCCACCCATGTGAAAACCGCTTGCGGCAAGGTAACTTGGGCATACTCCAGAAAACTCTTCGAATCGTTGGCAATAGCGAAGCCCCTGAGGCCGTAATGCCCCTTCCAATCCCCGCAAGTGGTCGCATCCGTCCTTACAAACTCCGCCACCGAGGGACACGTTAAGCATGCCGGCTCGCTGGGCGCAGGGGCTTCAGGCCGGAGCACCTGGGCCTCTATCTCTCCTCCGGATTCTTTCAGCTCTCCCCATGGCCAAAGGAAGGAGGCGTGCAAGGCCGACTGAAATAGGACCGCCGCCAGGCACGCCCAGGCGAGGGCGTGACGGCGATTCAGAAGCCAGCCATCCAAGGCCGTGAACGCCATCACTACGAAACAAAGCAAGGCGGGTTGGACTAACCTAGGCAGCCAGTAACCAGCATAATAAGCCCGCACGAACGGAAAACCGGACACAATATTCAGGTAGTAAAGGCTGGCAGATACTCCCATGATCGACATCGCGAGGCCTTCCCGCCTCCCCACCACAAATGTCACATAGCAGCTCTTTACCAGCACAAACGCTGCGGCGATAGTCACAAATGCGAAAAAGACCGTGCCGGTCCTCACCGCCAGCCGCATCTTGGCCTGATTCGAGGAACTGCGTCGCCCAAAGTAGCTGTCGTAAGGATCATACTGATAGATATTCATAATATCAGTAAAGATCGCTAACTCGAGGAGCGCCGGATAGCTGTACTTGTTCTTTAGGAGCAGTTCCATCTCTATAGGGGGCGTGTCGCCCTGAGCCGGGGCGGGAACAGATGCTGTTTCACTATACGGCGGCGCATCGAGCACGTGCAGATCGTGCTGGCGGAACAACACAATACTGCGGAGATTCATCTCCGATCCCGTCTTGTTGATGCCATTGTTGTAAGTCTGCTGGGTTCGATATTGATAGAATTCCGCAAACGCGGGAATTCCCGGAACAACGGCAAACATTAAAACGCCGGTTAGGAAGCGTTGTCTGCTGATCGATCCTGTTCGAACCAGAGCCCCAAAGGACAGAAAAGAGGCTAGGATAAGCGAGCCGAAGGTGAACTTCGTGCCTACGCCGACAGTCAACAAAAGACCGATCCCAAGGATACGCCCGAAGTAGCCTCTCCTTGAGTCAGCAGCGCCAAGCGTGGTCAGAAGGTAGAGCACAGCTATGAAGATCGGCGGCGCTAACGCGTCAGACGCCAAAACAATGGCGTGAATCATCGCGAACGGCAGAAACAGCAGAAAGATGAAACAGGAAAGCCTGATCAAGGGTTCCTGCATCTGAGTTCGGACGATTCGGTATAGCAGGAGCAGGGCGCCTGCATTGAGAGCGGCGGTGAGCAACGCCAGATACTCGAGGCAATGGACGCCGCCCGTGGCGTTGTATATCAACGCGCCAAGCAGGTGATATAAGGGCGGATTGGTTCGACCGTTGTCGTAGTGTGTGAAGTACTTCCACGGGTCCATCACCGCATCTGCGATCCAGTCTCGATGCATCTGAAAGTCCTGTCCCCAGGAACCGTGGTGCAATGCCGCATTGATCTGGAAGGCCACGTAAATGGAAAACGCCACGATAACTCCATAGCGTTCGAGCTTTGGAAAGGCTTTGGTAGCGGCGAGGTTCATGCGATCGAGTCCCAAGATGATGGTGTCCCATGCCGCGCAGAGCCGCGCTCTAGCGCGCGATCGCCACACGGCCATCCGCGGATTAGTGTTTATGATGACAAGCAAAGAGTGTATCAAGGCGATGAGTTCGCTGCAAGGCCGGCGGCCCCCAAAGGGTCCCGATCACGGCTTCCGCATTCGGGCCGCGCCTAATGTAGCCATGGGGAAGGCCGCCTAACGCCGCAGCTATGGCCGCAATCAACGAGGGTGCTGCGTTCCGCGGAAAGCTTCGGATGATAAACGGAGGCCCGGGCGATGGCGACGCGCTATGATAAGGGAGTCCATTCATGCGCGCGCTTTTGTGCGTGTCGAAAGGCGCTGCGGGTAGTCTGATAACTGAAATGAACATCGCAGGATCTTTTGCGCGGCTCAACCTTCTTCCGGTCTGGCGGCGAAAGTTAACAGTGTGGGGGTGCCCCATGGCGGCGCCGTCATTGGACCGGCTGGTGTGCCTTGCTCTGCATCGGGTTGGCTGGCTGGGTAAAGAGGAGAGAACGCTGTTTCAGCGTTGGATTCATCCTGGAATGGTCGTCATCGACGTAGGCGCCAATTTGGGGATATATTCATTGCTGCTTTCAAGGCTTGTCGGCTCATCCGGGTCGGTGATTGCGTTTGAACCCGAACCGGATATGTTTGAGGCGCTCGCTTGCAACTGCAAAAGGAACGGTGCGGAGAACATTGTGCTTGTCAACCAGGCGCTAGGATCGATGCCCGGAACTGCGCTGCTCTCGCGGTCGCTTCTACATGGCGGAGACAATCGCCTGGCGCCCGGCCATAAGACGGGTTTCAGGAAACTGGTTCCAGTGCAGCTAGTCACACTGGACGAAGTGATCGGCCAGCGGCCCGTCGACTTTATAAAGATCGATGTCCAAGGCTGGGAAGGGGAAGTGTTTCGCGGCATGGAGGGGGTACTGGCGAATAATCCGAACCTGCAGATCTATTTTGAGTTTTGGCCGCGAGGCTTGACGAATGCCGGCTGTGACCCTGCGGAGTTGCTCAGCCGCCTGAGTGACCGGGGCTTTCACTTGGCTGAGCAGATCAAGGGCGAACTGAAAGCGCTGCGATCCCTCACCGAGGTTGGCAGAGACTTGACGGGCCATCGTTTTATTAATATATATGCAAGCAGACATTAGCAAGCGAGGACTTGCGCGTGACGCGTAGCGGAAAGCCACGGGCGGGAAGGTAGCCTACGGACGATTCTTCTTCGGTATGATCGCGAGTTTGCTGATGTGCGGAAAAGGTCCGGCACTTTCAATTCGCAGCACGTTTGCGCCCGTCTTAAAGGAAAAGTCGCCGGCGCTTTGCCAGAGCTGATTAGCTGGATTGTAGCCGCTGGTCGTATCGGTACATACTGAGGTGCCGCTCATCTCTCCATTCAGCCGAATTGTAACCGGCCGGAGTTCTTCCGTAGCATATCGTATGGCCACCTCGTATGGTCCCGCAGAAGGAATCGGGATCTCGTACTCTGCGAAAGACGGCATGATCGAGGATCTAATCACACCGAGACCTACGCCAAAGTCCGTCGAATCCCGGACCACGTTTCCGGCCGTAAACTTCAATGCGTCAATCACTATCGAACCATCTGGAAGATGTATTTGAGGGACTACTGGACCAGATGCCAGGCTCCCCACCCCAAGCCGGTAAATCACCTCGTGCAATCCAGCCGCGATTGTCTCCCTGGTAAACCCAACGACAGTGCTGCCAACGGGTAGCGCCTCGCCCTGCAGGAGCACGCATCCCCCTTTTCGGACGCGATTTACCACTTTCTCGAGACATGGCCGACCAGGAAACGCATAGAACTGTCCCCGTGAATAGTACACCGCATCGGGATACAATTCTTCGAGGACGCTCCCCTGGCTCCTGCCGCTGAGGTCACTTCCAAATGAAAGCGCAAACTCAGGGAGAGATGAGCGATAGTACCCGACTCTGAGACAATCGGAACCTTCGATCTTGGCCTGCGCCGCGCGCTCAGTTCGTGCGAGTTCGCTTCGATAGCTCTCAAACTGCGCGCTCCATGATCTTAGGCGGTAGCCATTGTATAAGAGACCGGATGCGACCAGCGCCGCTAGAGCGACGGCCAAAGCTGCCCTCAAGCTCCTATGGAGCACCGTCGATTTCAGCAGCAGCGCCGTAATGCCTGCGATCACAATCGGTGTCAGCATGAGAGCCGGAACGATGTAGTGAGGAGCGCAGTGCTTCACCGTCATGACAATTTGCAGGGCATTAGCCAGCACGGCCACCAGCAGCAGCATCCGGGTCGACTGAACCTGCTCTTCGTGGCGATATGGAACCAGCGACAAAAGAACATAGACCAGAGCGAAGAATATGACGGTATAGAACAGAAACGGCTCGCCTCCATAGATGGCGTTCAAGTTCGACCGCATCGTCGCGACGCTCGGAAGGCCCACCTCGCCACCACCGTATCTCTGATTGTGAATCAGCAACGACCAGATCCATCGTGCCATGGATGGCAGTCGTGTGATGACGGGGAGAAGAAGAACCAGGGCGGCAGCCAGGGAGGTCATAGCGAATAGAATCCTCTGCCGGCGATTCCTGAATAGGAGAACAACGAATGCCAAGGGGATGGCGTTGACCTTCGACACCATGGTGAAGGCGAACATGATTCCAGCTATCACGGGCGGGCTGAGTTTGCGGGACAAGTCCTCTCGATCCGGGAACAAGACCGAACTCAGCGGGAACAGCAGTCCGATGCCTCCAAGGACCAAGCCAAATTCCGGCGACAGCATAACGCACGAGATCAAAGGCTGAATAAACATCAGGAGGGTGATCTCAAAGGCGAGAGCTACCCCCAGCGACCGGGAGCGTTTGTGCACGTGCGCGGCGACCAAGTATGACGCGGCGGCAAAAGACGCATAGAACATGAAACCGATGGTGTGAAGATAGTCGTCCGGCCTTGTCAGGACAGAGCGCTGAAGAGATTGAAACGGACCCGTTAAGGCAAGCCACACCCATTTGCAGAAGACAATGGCGGCCGTGATGACCTGAACTGTCGTGCCGGGGTGGTCATTGTACGTAACCGGATGCATCGTCAGAAAATTCAGTGCGGCGAACAAGTACGGATAGCTGGGGTCGAGATTCGCACCAAGGTAATACGGACCAATCTGATTGACCAATATGATCGACAGAATGAAATAGACTGCAGGTATCAGGCACAGAACCCGGCGGGTGTTTGGAGGTAGCATAGGTTGCACTGGGCTACATGATTATACCGGGATTGCCGAGGCCTCGCGCATGGGACCACTGTCGTCCTCTATTCAGCCGATCGGCCGTTTCACCTCTCCGATACGTCTGCCGATTTTAATCCGGAACAGGCCAATGCACGTCATCCGCAATAGCTGCCAGCCATGACTGAACCGGTGAATACTCGTGCTGCCGTACCGGCGCGCGAGATAACGAACCGGGATGTCCACGGAACCGAGGCCCAGAACGGCGGCCGGAAACAGCAACTCGAAATCGCCGAAAGGATCGAAATCGCCGAAGTCGCGCCGCCAGGCGCGCATCCGCTCATAGTCGTGGCGGGCGAACAGTTTCGTGCCGCACAGCGAGTCGCTCAACCGTGTATCCAGCACCCAACTTAGCGCTTTGGCAAAGAATACGTTGCCCAGCCGATTCAGGAAGCGCATGGCTTCTCCTTCCATCGGATAGACCAGGCGCGACCCATTGATGAAATCGGCCCGCCCTTGGGAATACGCCTCGTAAAACCGGCTGAGCATCTCGGGCGGCATGGTGAGGTCCGCATCCAAAATGGTCAGCAACGGCTGGGTGGCGTGCGCGAACCCCAACCGCACGGCATCCGCTTTTCCTTTGCCGCTTTGCTGCAGGGTCTTGATTTGAAAGCGCCCTTCGTAGAGCGTGGCGACCCGCTGAATCTCTTCCCAGGTCCCGTCGGTAGAGTGCCCTTCCACGAAGACAATTTCTACGGGACACCCTAGGGCGGGGAATCGCCGCAGGGCATCCTCGATATTCCCTTTCTCGTTGCGCGTGGGAATGATGCACGTAAGGCCGGCGCGGGGCCGTGGCTTCATCGGACGCAAGGTGACGACATATGCAAGGCTGAGCCACCGGATTAGAGGCACCAACGGCAAAAGCCGGTTCATGATTTCACCCAAACCGAAACAGCGCCAGGGGAAGTGCGCGCACGGGCGCTGCCGGACGATCTGCAGCCCGGTGAGCTGCGCCAGATTTTCGAGGTCCAGCCGAGTGATAAAGGTGCTCGGTAATTCTCCCCTTCGCAGCCCCAGGAAATTCGCCAGACGGTATAGGGCGCGGAGATAACTGTTGTAGAGGACCACCACCACGCGCGAAGTGTGGGACAAATGCGCCTGCAAATCCAGGAAGATCGATTGGATATCAAAGTGGTGGTTCAATGTGCCATTGATCAGAACCGCGGTCCTCCGCTCTTCTTCCGCGGTCAAATCGGGCAAACCCTCGTTGTTCTGGATCAGCTTCTTCTGCGGCGCGTCGATCAGCGCGAGCAGAAGGCCGGAGTCTTCCCGCCGCGGCAGCCATTGCAGCAGGCTGTCGTAGTATCTGGTGGAAGCGGAGACTTCGCCCGCGATCAATTGGTTGATATAGCGAGAGCGCCTACCAGGGCTTGTCTCTGGCGCGTCGTCTTGCGGGTCCAAGGCGTCAGGCTTCATGCGCGGGGCGGCGAATAGCCAGCTTTGCAGAAGGGCAATCGGCTTGTCAAGCTCGCAGATCATAGGCTGCTGCCGACTGGCATATGGGAAAGTGGTAGCGTTACTCTTGTAGTTCATGTGTTCTCCACACGAGAGGTCGGGCGCTGGTGGGTCATCAACGGTGCAGGAAGAGCCTTACCTGTCGGTGGTTGTGACGGCTCGGAACGACGACCACGGCGGCAATCTATTGGGGCGAATGCAGGTCTTCGTGGATGCCTGGATCAACCAGGCGAAGCGGCACAACCTCTCCTCGGA
>Ga0182027_10012923_pt1 | contig 11690 bp, 11 predicted proteins | sample 712E1DmetaG_FD_121300 | JGI IMG/M metagenome (GOLD analysis project Ga0182027, IMG submission 121300) | Permafrost microbial communities from Stordalen Mire, Sweden - 712E1D metaG (Illumina Assembly) | ecosystem: Environmental > Terrestrial > Soil > Wetlands > Permafrost | place: Sweden...
CCTCCGGTGCTGGGGGACGATATTTTAATGAGCTGTGTGGCCTGAATGTGTTGTATTCCAGCCGCCATTCTTCAATCAACACCTGGGCCTCCTTCAAGGTATAGCAAATCTCACGGGGGTGGTGAGTATAAAAGAAATTATCTTCTATATCAAATCAGTTTTTTACAAAATATGGCAGGTATCCCAAGCTTTCATAAAGCTTCCAGGGAAGGAGATCTTCGGTAACCGATATACGGGGGAGGACGAGGATAGGAATGACTCCCAGCCCGAGTTGGGCCTTGATGATTGGTCCTGGATTTAAAAAGCGCAGGATCCTGCGCTTTTCAGGGAATATGGTCCTGAAGATTCCCGCAGATTTCATTCTTTCTGATGCAATCTCCTATCAAAGACCATTAGCAGACGCGGCTGTTTCTTTATCCCAACAGCATAACAGTGGCTACCTCATGGTGTACCCGCGACCGTCAAGACAGGCATCCAGCGCCCGGTGATAATCTGTACGCATTTGATTCCGTTGTGCTTCCGGCATGGATTTGATAATAAAGGCCCATTCCTCCATACTAACTTTTCGAGGCTCTCGCCATGTCTGACTCACAGCCCAGCTATGGCATTCGTAACGATCCTTTGCCTGTAGCTCTTCACTCTGGCCTTGCCGGGGATAGACAAAGATTCTTTCAGTCGACTGTGGCGTTACCGATGGCGCTGGCTGAAAATACACCGGAGGCTGTTCTTGGATGACCTCCGGTGGAGGTGCATAATAGGGCGCATAAAAATAAGGCGCCAGAACTGCTGCACCGCCTAATACCGCCCAAGGTACCCACCAACCACCACCCCAATGGCCGCCTCCATAGCCGCCTCTTGCGTCACTGGACAATGGGCTTATGAGAAAGATGACCATTGTGAGAATAACAACCGCGCAGGCAACTTTCTTCATATTTCACCTCCTGATTGCTTCGGCAAATACGGTTTTACCTTTATACTCCTCTTTTCAAGTTGTTTCCATGGTTTATTAGCAAGAAGCACACACCCACAAGTTCTTACCATCCATGCACTATGCAAAGTAAAGACTCCAGTTTGAAAGCAGTAACTCTTAAAGGTAAAGGCCATAAGATATTTATGGACGCAATCTTTGAATTTGGCACGCACAAGGCCGTTTCGGGCACAACAAAATTTTCAAATGCCGCAAACACATTACCACTACTTCCTTGATACATCTAATTTCCTTCCATTACATCTGATTGCTACACGCCGGGCTTCCCACCATGATGCCCACCGCCAGGCTTCCCGCCAGGATGTCCACCAGGCTTCCCGCCAGGATGTCCACCAGGCTTCCCGCCAGGATGTCCACCGGGCTTCCCACCAGGCTTCCCACCGGGACGTCCCCATCCATGGTCAGTACGCCAATGACCACCACGCCAATGCCGATTAAGATCACCATGGCGAATGTTACGGGGATTCCAAGAATGTCCACCCCACATATGGTTTCTATAACGATCTCTCCAATCATGAGGTATTCTTCTATGCCAAGAGGGATAACCACGATAATAACCCCATCCGTGATCATGGTATCTTGAACGATACCAATACCCACCGTGATGCCTCCACCACCAACCTTGCCGGAAAAATATTTCTTCCTGAACACCAGGAACGGCATATACATCAGTCCCGGGCAATACAACCAAATTCGGTGGTCCAACAAATGGAATCGGCGGCGGTGGCGGAACAGGAACATTTACCTGAACATTGACCTGTGCCATTGACATGATAGGAAACACAATTAGCCCCGCCAAAAGAATTGTTCCAAATAACAATTTCCTCATTTTCTTATCCTCCTTTTTGTTTTGGTAGCAGGGTGGGATTTAAACCCACATTAATATAACTGGCATCTAACAGATGTAGGACATATACAGTTGCATAAACAATCAATAATGAGACTATGCAAAAAAAGACCCTGCGAAAATCAAGCATAATTCCTCCAATTTCCCCTCCATGGCCATTCACAAAACAACTTTTGCATTACTGATAGGCTTGAGTTCGCAGGATTGAAGATCATTTTGGGAGAAGTACGACCAGCTAAGATAATGACTGCTATTAATATTACCGCGTTTATCCGCATATAGACTCCTTAAATGCGATATTCGATGGGCTGTATTACGTCCTCAGAGGCATGGCGAGGTCGTATTCCTTCCACGTCCATCGTCCCTGGTAGATGAAGGGATGGAGATTCAAGGTCTTGACGCCCCGGCTGACCTTTTTAAAAACCAGATAGGCTGTGACGGACTCCCCGGGAGCGATGTGAACCCCTACGGTTCCGGCAGCGGACGCGGCGATTTTTTTCGAACCCTTCGTGAAATTGACCCGGTTGACGTTGTGGTTTTTCCCGTCGCCATCTGTCATTTTCGACTTTTCCCATTTGAAGGCATCGTCATACAGGGCAACGCTCTTCTCCACACCGGACTTGTTTTGAGTCCGGACAATGAAGATGATTTCTTTGCCCGATGCCTTCATTGCGGTAATCGTGAAAAGAATGTCTTCGGCTCGGGATGACACAGCCTTGAAGGCCTCTTTTTTCGTTTCGATCGTTTGTTCCGATGCCGTTCCCGGGGGTGTCGTTTCCGTGATCGCTGCGGCAGGCGCTTCCGCCTTCGAAGTCCGCGCCGATAGCGACGTTGCGGCGGCTTTGCCCTCCACGGCGGCCTTTGTGCCGTCCGTCGGCGCCTTGCCTTTGGGAATGAACAAAACGAGTGCAAGGATCGCAGCGGCGGCCACGGCCCCTCCAATGACCAACCCCATTTTATTTTTGCCGGGTTTTGTCGGATCTGTTACCCGCTCCGGCCTAGCACCGGCTGATTCTTTCATCGGCGGTTTTGCGGCGACGGCGACTGCGGCAATCTCCGTAAGATGGGTTTCCGGTTTTTTCTCCGGGGCGTGATGAACAGGTATGGGATTGAGTCCCGTGTGCTCGACGGCATAGATGTCGTGCTCACGGACATGCTTATCGGCCCGCGCGCCCCGATATTGAAAGAGTTTGGCATATTCCTGCGATAGGCAGGACACAATGTCGTAATAGGATCGTGAAACCAGCAGTTGCCCGGGTTCAGCAAAGCTCATGATGCGCTGGGACACATTGATGCCATCGCCGATCAGATTCGGCTGATTGTTGATGTCCTTCAGAAGTTTCACCGGGCCGAGGTTGATTCCCATGCGGACATGGAGGTCGGATGTCGCTTCATCCTGATCATCCTTGAGGGAATCCCGGAGGCTCATGGCCACAAAAAGGGCATCTTCCGGGTCGCCAAGGAAGCCTATGGCCGCGCCGTCGCCCGTGTCCAGGATGATCCGGTCGCTGACGGAGATGTCTTTGATGGCCTCAGAAAGGAGGATATTGAAGCGTTCCTTGATCCGAATCTGATCATTGACCGATTTCTTCGTATATTCAACAATGTCGATAAAAACAACACTGCAAATGAACGTTCGATTCGGCCGTAATTTCAGATTTTTGGAACCGTCGGGGGGTGTCGTCACAGGCATTCCTCATTGTTAAGGCATGTTAACCAATTTAGTTGTAAACAGTTTTGTTCATTATTACAAGGATTAAGTAAGACACGTTTTCATAATATCTCTATCCTAAAACACAAAACCCCGCTCTCTTTTGAGAAACGGGGTTTCAGTAATCTGTCCATACTACCCTCACGCCGGGTTATAAGGGTTAAGGAACTTTTATGTTAATGACAATTCACTCTTAGCATTTCGTAAAGAACCATATGTTTCATGTGGTCTAATAGAAGTGAAGTCAGAAAGAAAGATTTCTATTACATTCTCGGGACGATATTCCTCATGGGCATCAAACATAGACATGGTCTGGTCTATTGATGACTTTGTCAATCCTTTTCGTGCAATATAGTTTTTGGATCTATTTTTTATCATAATAGCGGAAAAGCCATCCCAGCAGAGTATCTATATGGGTGGCATATGTGTAAATGTCATCTGAGATCATTCCTTTGGTGCCGCCATCGACTCAATAAGCTCTTTGATGAAATTCGCATGAATCACCTCTCCGAGTCGTAGAGGCGTGACCTTTTCTTTGTTCTCATACAACTCTTGAATATTTTCTGTAATATTTTTCTCTTTGACTACAATTCCAAGTATGCCATACATTGTAACGCCAATCCCCCTTGTCCCTCCATAGTTTGGATCATTAAGTACAAAATACACCGGACCGCCACTATCGCCCCTCAAGACAGTAAAGTCGAACAAGAAAGTTTTGTATTTCTTCGTAGGAGTAATTGGGTAGGAGGCAATTCGTCCACTACGCAGAATCGGAAAGCCTTCGGCATTTGCCTCTGCCCCAAAGGGGTATCCCAGACAGAGGAGTTCAGTACCGGGACTAATTTCATATTCCAGCAATTTCTTGTCGTCGATCAGAAGATCTGTGGTTACAAGTTGGGTAATAACACTTTTGGGTAAACGGACGAAAATCGCTGCAACATCCACTTCTGGATGCTTTTTCCAGAGAGGTTTATCATTCTCTCGAATCATAACCGCAATTTCAGTCCGAATCCAACTCCCATCTTCTTGCTTTTGTCGAAATACGAGAACAACCGTATCTCCTTGAACCGCCCGGAGAACGTGGTCAGCGGTAATAAGAGTATAGAATGCTCTTGGCGGATTGTCGGGATCAAGTTTTCCAATTACGAACCCAGTACCAATTGAGCCTTTACCTACTACCTTGCACGTTGCTTCCATCATAATTGTGCTGAGGTCTGCTGCTGTTGCAAGATTTAATAAACATGTACACAATAGCAAATAGCAAAAAATACTTATAATGCGTATTTTCATTCTTACTCCTAAATATTCTTTCTGTTGGAGGATACTAACATCATCAGGTGCGGGCGGTTCGATGAAGGCGATTTCGGATTCTATCGTGGGAGTGGCGTTCTTTTTGCGAGGCATAAAACACTCCTTGAATGGTAATTATAATTGGATTTCACTATCACGATTTTCATTAGAAAACAATTAAAAGCGGCATTGTAAGATTGCTAAAATCAGGGGGAGGCTATTTTGCGGATCGGACCAGCAAGAGAAGGGCTGAAACATGACCTTGAGTTAGGATTTTGAGGGCCAGAATCAACGATTGGTCATGGGGTTAGGGTAAGGTAGCCCCCAACCCCAAATAATCGGTTCTGATCCCTAAAACCCTGCGCCAGAGGTGATAACAAACCGCCCATCGATGGGCAATTTAATCAATCATTGGAGTTGCACACTCTACCTACAACTCAGTAACTTTGGATTCAGAATTGCAGGCTTTTCATCATGGGATAAACTTTTTGTCATCCTACTTTCTATCCCGTTTTCTACCTCCCCACTTTCAGGTTCTCCATGCAGACTGCGAAATAAAAAAGAGCAAGCACCATGGCAAATAATAAAGGCCCCCTGACAGAGCGGGACGTTATCTGGGAGCCTTTATCGGTTTCAATGGATCAAGCCAGATGCATCACTTCGTTGTGCTGCTGAACATCACAGTGGCACGTCTGTTTTTCTGCCGCCCCTCTTTTGTCGAATTGCTGGCAATGGGCTTCTTGAAGCTGTAGCCGGTCGTCTTAATGCGAGAGGGATCGATTTTGAATTTCGAGACAAGGTAATTCTTAATACTGTTGGCACGTTTTTGGGACAGTTTCATGTTGTAGGCCTCTGTGCCGATGTTGTCCGTATGGCCTTCGATAGCGGCCTTGGTTTCCGGATACCTAGTCATATAGTCGGCCATTTTCTTGATCTTATTGTAATACTTGGACTGAATGTTGGATTTGCCAAAAGCAAACTGGATGTTTGGCTCGATGGTCACCGGCTCCACAATAACGACTTTCGGTGCTTCCTGTGCCTTCACCCCGACAACGTCCTCCTCAATCACCGCAACCTTCTCCCCTGTTGCCGGTCGTTGTTTCTGGAATACATTTTCCACAAAATCAGCCATTGCTTGTGGTTTGGATAGATCGTCGCCAACAGCCATGAAACCGCATTGACCGGCATCGGCAACCTCCTGCATCAGTTTTCTGCCGACGCCGCTATCTCCCAGGTGCACCGTATAAATGCATACCCGGTCTCCGTAAGCGCTCTTCAGCCGCTGTGCGGCCGCGACGGGCGCATATTTTTCCATATCTTCTCCATCACTGAAGGCAATGACAGCCAACTGCCCGGACTGGGATTGTAAATCAGCCGTGGCGCCGTCGAGGGCTGCATCAAGGGGACTAAACCCATTTCCCTCCATGGGGTCAGAAGCCTTTGTTAGCGCCGATTTTGCATAATCGGTCGGTCCATAGAGAAGTTTCGTTGTCGATTCACCGAACATATTAAACTTTCCAAAGACCCGCTCGGCTGCGGTCAGTTTCAGATTGGGAATTGTTCTGTCGAACAAGGAAAGGAGATCTTTTTCCTGCTTCATCTTCGTACTGCCTTTATATGTCTCGTTCATAGACCAGCTCGAATCAAAGATGACTTCAAAGGCATTAACCCTCTGTACAAACTGACCTGACTTTACTTTGGAGTTGAGGTCAACCGCCGTCGTGGTGGTAACGGCTTTCTGTGTGGCGCACCCCGTGAGAAGCGCGAGTGCAATGAACGGGAACATAACCTTGATCATGTTTTTACTTTTCATATTTCCTCCTTTCAGTCGTCTTAATAGGATCTTCTATTGGTTCGATTTTTAACAAGAAATACCCTTTTGTCTGATGAAGCATAGGACTACGTCTCTTGCATGTCAAGACAATTTTACTACAAAATGTCATGAGATAAGACATTGTATTTTTTTCGGGTTGAATATTATGGTTTGGCTGTTGTGTCAAGAAAACAGGCCATAAAGTGATTATTTCCGCCTGATCTTTACCCAAAAAAGTGGACACCCCCTAAGCTACACGCGCTTTCCGTTCAAACTCGGCGGGAGAGCAATAATTCAATGCCGAGTGCCTTCTGACACGATTATAAAAGATTTCGATATATTCAAATACACTTTGTAGAAAATTTCACCTCAAGCTGGTAAAGTCATAGTGCAGACTGCCACAACCGGTTCCTCAGGGAGATGAATAGCCAGAACCTCCATTGAGAACTTTATTAAGCCATTCGAAGGTTTTCTGCCAGAAAACCTGAGTGGCACCTGCCTGGCAATGAAGGTCTGCTCCTTCTGCAGCGGTGAACATCAGAAATTCCTTTTTACCTGTGAGGCTTTCGTAGAGTTTCTGAGGCTGTCCCGGAAAGGTATGATCATTTTCAGAGTCTATAACCAGTAGAGGTGATGTGATCTTCTGAACCCGTCCATCGAGCGTCATATAGGATAGTTTATCAAAATACTCTGCAGGAGAGGAGACTCCGAAGGTATACATTCCATGTATCATGGACCACTTGGAGTTAAGCGAATAGCTCATAGATTCGTTGGCGATTGCGTTGAATTCGTCGGGATTGGAGCGGATGAATTCCAGGAACTCGGGAACTGTTTTAGGCATACCGGGAATGGTGATCCAGTGGGCTGCCACACCTTCAAAGACGCTATAAACCCCGCCGTCTGCCACTACTGCAGCGAGGCGATGTTCTTCTGTTACCGCCCTGGGCGCCAGGTAACCTCCCATGCTGAATCCAACGAGAGCTATTCTGCGAGGATCAACTTCAGGACGTTTCAAGAGGTAGTCAACTGCCGACTGGACCACATATTCCCAGTCCGGCCTGAAAGGGATACCTTTATCATGGATCATTTCACCCTGGCCGGGTCCATCAAAAATGAGACAGTTATATCCCTGTTGTTGAGCGGCAACACCGCCCGGGATACTCTCCTCCTTTGAGCCATCAAATCCCTGGTGGATAATAAGGGTCGGCAACTGTTCATTCCCCTGGCTGCCGTGGTAGAAGTACGCAGGTATGGTGGTGCTTTCGTAGGGAATCTCAATATACTCAATTTGCGGGAAAAACATCCCGGCGGCTTTGCGGAAAATACTGACGCTCTTTGACCAAGTGTCTCTAATGCGAGGGTCGAGTGGCTTCTCTGAGAGGAAAAATCCTGCGTTACGATAGTAGTTGCTTGCCCTTACATAAGCATTCCTGGCCATAGGGATATCTCCAGCCAGTTCATATGTTTCACCGAGTGTCCTCACACGTTCTGCCAGTGCATACCACTCTCTGTACCAGCTTTCTATATCCCCATCGATAACCCTGTGGGCTGTTTCCAGGCACTCATTCAGGTCGGCTGCACTTGGGGCGGCTCCTGCAGTCCTTATAAATTGAAAGGTAAAATCACTACTGGAAAAGACTTCCCTCAGGTTCACTGGGGTTGAAGCTGAACCGGATTGGCTGTTGCAACCTAGAATGGACAGGAATAAGAGAATGAGCAAGAGTGCTGTGCTAAGAAAAAAGATCCCCTTTTTTTGTACATGCATTGTTTCTTTTTCCCTTCCTTTATTATTTACGTGCAAGACTGACAGAATAGTCCTGCTCTGTAACTGGTGATTGACAAGATATTACTATTTGGCGGTTGGAGTACATGAAGAACCTTCTTATGTGTCAAAGGTATTTTGACCACAAAATATGGGGTATCGGCGATCATTACCAGATGAAACGAAGATGGCCTCCAGCTTTTTCAGTTCCTAGGGCGGGGCGACCGGGGAACGGATTTTTTCAACCTTCTGCATCGGCAAGTGAGCAGCAAATCACTATTTCTTGGCCGGTTTCTTTTCCTTTCCGGCTGCTTTCTCTTTCCCGATCCAAGAGATGCTGTATTCTTCGACAGTGATGACACCGTCCCCATCGAGGTCCATGATCTTTGCCATGGCCTTCATCCTGCTGATATATTCATCACGGCTCAATTTGCCGTCCTTGTTTTCATCGAGATCAACAAAACGGCCGGCCCAAAAGGCGATGCATTCATTGGGTTGTATCTTGCCGTCTTTACTGGTATCCATCCGCTGCAACCTTGATGCCTGCCGGTCCATTTTGACCGGTTCTTTCACCTTGGCGGCATCACCAGCTTTCCCACACCAGTAGATGACCCATTCTTCGACCGTCACCACGCCGTCTTTGTTGGTGTCCGCCGCATCAAAGTTTTTCTGTCTGGCCTGCAGGTACTCATCGACGGTCACCTTGCCGTCCTTGTTGGCATCTTCATTTTTGTAACGGTCTGCTAGCGCCTTTTTCAGCTCAGCCTTGGTGACCACACCGTCCTTGTTGGTGTCCGCCTTGTCATGTAAGGATTGTGCTTGTACGATGCCGGATCCAATGAATAAAAGCAGACAAATAGCTGTAACGAGACTAAACAGGAAAACCTTTTTCATAACCCCTCCTCTTTCATAAGTATTTGCTTTTTTATTGAGTCGAGTAGACCGGTTTCTTCCGATACGTCAGGTTGATGTTTGTTTTCTCCGTTTACCACCTGGTTCCACAGCATTTCAACCATAAATCCGTTTGCCACATCTCTTCACAGAACAGCTCATTAATATCATGATTACCGGAAAATAGACATCAATGATTACGGATTGAAGTCCTGCATATTCGCCAAAGTTACCGATTTGTGGATAACAAGAAGAACAGAACAAAATATCCAATTACTGATTTTTCAAGATCGCAGAACCACCGGAATCGCTGTCTCCACCTACAATTGCTTAGCACCGGTCAGTCATCAGAATTGAGAATTCCGGATAGAATTGTTCAATAGAAAACTCGGATGGAAGAGAGCGGACTTATGCCATATATTCCCTAATCTCTCTCCTGCTTTGCGAGGAGTGCCTATATGCGGGAGGCTCGCCGTCAGCTACGCTTTGCTGGAAAGATCCCTACAGATACTGGGGGGAAAAAGCCTTCGAGCGGGGAGAGGAGTGAATCACCGCAATGAGGCTCTCCCTCACGAACGGAGCCATGTCAGAAATGGAACTCTTCAGGGGTCCCCCCTTTTTCCTATGCATCAGGGTTTTGCCGGCTTCTCAGGCAGTTTGGGAAACTGGTCGGTTTCATAATAGGCGGCAATGATCCGGGTGTGCTGATATTTCTGATGCTTTTTCAGCGGAATATTCCTCGGGCTATAGAGATCCCCCGTCCCGAAAACCTTGTAAATCTTGTGCGGGATGTTCACCAGGTATTTCCCAATCAGTGGCAGGGGATATTTGGATCTCTGCTGGGCCAGCTTTTTATTCGTTTTTGCGTTTCCCATGGATGAGGCGCTGCCGATGGAGACTATTAGAACCTTCCGGCCCCGGCTCTCCCGTGCGAGAAAATCAAGAAAGCCGACAAGCCTTGTCATCTCCGGCGATCCTTTGGCCAGCCGAGCCGAGCCCTTGTCAAAGAAAAGGGTTATTTCGCCGCTGCCCTGCTTTTTGGAAACCGCCTCTATTATTTTTAGAATCTGCTGGGCCGTCTCCAGATTCTTCTGTCCCACCTCCAGGTTCTTTTTCATGGACTCTTCGATCCGCAGGGTGGATATCTGAATCTGCTTATGGCCTTCGGTGATTGTCTGCGTTGTCTTATCCTGCCTTTGGGCTGCATCATCCATTCGCGTCATGGCAGCATTATGGGAATCTACAAAAATCCCTGCCAGCGTTCCCATCTGCTCTGCGGAGGCTCCGCCGAAAATGGTTCCGTTTGGAAAGACGATGGTACGAGTATCGGCAATCTGCCCTCCGCCCTTCGCTATACCACCCTCCGTCATCTTAAGCTGTTTTTCCGGACCTGCACAACCGACCAGACCAAGTATCGCTACCATGACTATCACTCTTTTCATATCGATAATCCTCCGAATTGCAAATCACGATTATATTTGCGACATGATTCTGTGTCGAATATTCCCCCAATCATGGACGGGAAAATTCATTGACTCATCCCTTCCCTGTACCCGCTGGGCATTGATCTTATCAGGACGGGCAGCGTGAAGGGCCATTTGATCTATTTTAATAAGACATTGCTTTTTACATTACGAATATAATGAGAATATATTTGTATGTCAATACAATAATGACCACCGATTCCCATTTGAAAGGATTGATCTCTATAAAATACTATAATGCTTTATTTCAGGAAGTTAGCATCAATCGGATGAACCTTAAATGGATACCTTCCTAATAGCCATTTTCCTTTAAATCCGACAAGGAAGGGATCCCGGACCGTCCTCCCATCCGGAGGCTGACTCTGGCGGCTGCCCAGGCACCCAGATCAAGGTTTTTCTTTACATCCCACCCCTGGATAAGACCATAAATAAAACCTGCATGGAAGGCATCTCCGCAACCGGTTGTGTCCATCGCCAGGACGGGATATGCGGGTTTCTGAATAACGTCGCGGCCGTGCAGGGCAACATAGCCCTTCCCTCCCAGGGTGACCCCCGCCACCCGCGGTCCCAATGCCGACAGCATCCGGCAGGCATCCAGGGGATGATCACCGCTTGTCAAAGCCCGGGCAAAGGACTCGGATGCAATAAAACAGTCGCTGAGCCGGGCCAGATCCAGCATTCCGTCCCGGAGCGTTCCGGCGTCCACAACGACCGGAATACCTTCCTGCCTGGCCGTCCGGCAGGCAAAGAGTGCAGCCTCCATGAAAAGGCCGTCGGTATACAGGACCCGGACCTGCCGGATGGCGTCGATATCGATTTCATCCGGTCTGATCTCCGGCCCCGTCGGTCTCTGCCAGAAGATGGTCCGCCTGCTCTGCGCCGGTTCAGCCGCAATAAAGGCAAA
>Ga0182027_10012926_pt1 | contig 11690 bp, 6 predicted proteins | sample 712E1DmetaG_FD_121300 | JGI IMG/M metagenome (GOLD analysis project Ga0182027, IMG submission 121300) | Permafrost microbial communities from Stordalen Mire, Sweden - 712E1D metaG (Illumina Assembly) | ecosystem: Environmental > Terrestrial > Soil > Wetlands > Permafrost | place: Sweden...
AAGTTTCCGAAGGCAAAAACTTCGGGGCAACCGAAGCGGCCTTTGCCGTTGCAAAAAAAGAACCGATTGGCAAATTCAACATCGTCTTTTACATCCCCCAGACACAACAATTCATCAACATGGATCATGGCCGGGGCAAAGGCCTGGCCGAAGCCGGCACGGTTGTCGAGACTGTTCCCGCAGCGGCATAAGCCGGCGCGCGAGAAGGCACGGAGTGGTTGCCGCGAATGGACGCGAATAACGCAGGATAGGCGGGACGCCTGTCCTACTGCGTAGTTATGGCTGAATGGCACCCTTACTCCCTCAACTCTCAACTCGCGTAGCGCTGCCACCCCTCACTTGCTTGCCGCGCCGTAGCAGAGCGAAGGCGGGTCACTCGCCACTTGTCACTTGGTTGCGGTTCCGCATACTCTCGATGCCATGAGCAAAGCCAAAGTACCGGAAACCGGAGCGGGTTATCTCGGCGAAACCATGGTCCACAGAATTTCCCGCGCCATGGGGGTCGTGGAAAACGTGACCGAGGCCAAAGCCGGCTGGCCGCCGGAGATCACGTTGAAACTCCCGGATGGCACCATCAAGAAAGGCCGCCTGAGCGATTTCCGGGAGCCAAACAGCGCCGAGCGGAAAAAAATCTCCCCTGCCAAACCGGTTGAGGGTTGAAGGTTGCCCGCCTTCACTTTGTTTCGGCGCGGTCATGCCGTAGCCAGAGGCGCAGGCGGAAGAGTTGAGAGAAGGCTTTCGCGCGCGTCAAAACCGGCTTGGGTGTTTTACCAGGGCTTGCCGGAGCGATTAAGGCGCATAAACCGTGCGGTAGTATCGCTGGCGGAATTTGCCCGCATTTGTATCCACAAACGTAAACGGAGCCCTATTGGTCTGCATCGGAACCCAATTAACCAGATTGGTGGAGGCTTGAACCACATATTTATACCCCGGCACACCCGCCACCGCCAAAGCGTACTGGCCGCTGGCATGGGTGGCGGGCGCCAGTTTTGCCGCCGCCGTGACATAGACGGTCAAGGTGGCTGCCCGGCTGGTCGAAACTTGGCCGTCGGTCGCCGTCACCGAATATATGCCGCCTTGATTCGTGGTAATTTTGTTTAGCGTCAACGCCGGGCCAGTTGCCGAAGCCAGGTTGGTGCCATTGAATTTCCATTTGTAAAACAAACCTGCTTTGGTGGCGGTTGTGTTGAAGGTATTGGTTTGACCCACCATGGCCACCAAGTTGGTCAATGGGTTGATGAGCGAGTTGGTGGCGCTGTCAGCAACCACGGTCACAGTGAACGTGCGAATCACGGTGTTGTTCTGGGCCTGACCGTCATTGACGGTGACAGTGATGACCGCCGTCCCATTGGCGTTGTGCATGGGTGTGAAGGTCAGGGAGCCGGTGGTATTCGCGCTGGTGTAATTTACCGACGGGTTGGAAATTAAACTGGTGTCGCTGGATGCGGCGGTGACGATAAGCGTCTGATTTTCAGTGGTCGCGCCGGAAGTGATGTCAGATAAACTGACGGTTTGCAGTCCGGTGTTTTCAGTGATGGTGAGGTCGTTGATGGCATTCAATGTCGGCGGCTGGTTCACAATCGGAGTCCCTGCGGGAACCGGGTAAGACAATTCGCTAGAGAACGCACTTTCCGCGCCCGAAGCCGAATACGTTGTCGCCGCAAAATAGTAGGTTTTCCCCTGGATCAGGCCGGAAATGGTGACGCTCGTTGCCTTGCCAACCGAAATCTTGTTGGTGTAGGTGTGGCTGGCTCCACCGTAATAAATGTTGTAACCCGCAATGGCTGAATCAGTGCTTGGGGTCCACGCCAACGTCACACTGGTGGTGGTTGCCAGGGCCGGAAACTGCATGAAAACCAAGGCCAGAAGAACAAGACCGAACACCCGGGATCGGGTTTGTTTTCCAACGAAATTGATTCCGCGATCACTCCCTGATCGAGTTCGGAGAGCTCCGCCGGCCTCGAACCGGGGCCGGACCGAAAATACATCATGTGAACTTCTGCACATCAGTCTGATAAAATCCAGCAACCCGCCGCCATGGATAAGGACGCTGGTTTTCTCATTTTTTCCCGTAGAGCAGCATTGGTGCCATCCATGAAAAACACATAATTTGAGAAGGCGGAACTCCGCGAGGCCAACAATTTTCAGCCGCAAGAGAACGCCCCCCTCTCCATCCTCCGCAGCGGGACTGCTGCGGAGGACGGGCGTCGTTCCGCAAGCCGGTCCCGGGTTTTGTTCACCGCCAGATTCAGCCGCCGGAAGGCGCGATGGTTCTTCTGCTTCGATGACATGACTGGACAACCGGCCCAATTCGAGTAGAACCTTTCCCAGTCCCATCATGAAAACCAAAGCCATCATCAAAAAGGCCCGCGCGATTGCCGAACCGTTCCGCGTTGACAAAGGCAAGAGCTTCCGCTTGAAGGACGTTGACCCCGGCGACACGCTCGGATTCAAGAACGAGGACAAGCACCAGACCAAGGAGGCGCTCGCCACCGGCATCGCGGCGCTGGCGGAGCTCCAGGACAAACTTTACGCCCAGGACAAATGGGCGGTGCTGCTGATCTTTCAGGCGATGGACGCTGCCGGCAAGGACGGCGCCATCAAACACGTCATGTCCGGCGTCAACCCGCAAGGCTGCCAGGTCTTCTCCTTCAAGTCGCCCTCCGCCGAGGACCTCGACCACGACTATCTCTGGCGTTGCATGAAATGCCTGCCCAACCGCGGCCACATCGGCATCTTTAACCGCAGTTATTACGAGGAAACACTCGTGGTGCGGGTGCATCCGGAATTTCTGGCCAGTCAGAAGCTGCCGCCCGAGCTGGTCGGCAAGGGCATCTGGAAGGAACGCTTCGAGGACATCCGCAACTTCGAGCAGTATCTGACGCGCAACGGCGTGCTGGTGCGGAAGTTTTTCCTCCACATCTCGAAGCAGGAACAGAAACGCCGGTTCCTCGAACGCATCGAGCGACCGGAGAAGAACTGGAAGTTCTCGGCCAGCGACGCGAAGGAGCGCGAGCACTGGGACGAATACATGGACGCCTACGAGGACATGATCCGGCACACTGCCACCAAGGAAGCGCCCTGGTATGTGGTGCCGGCGGACAACAAATGGTTCACCCACAGGGTTGTGGCCGACGCAATCATTGAAACCCTCGGCTCACTCGGCCTGAAGTATCCGGACGTCGGCCCGGACAAACTCAAGGAACTGGCCGCCGCCAAACGCGCGCTGCTGGGCAGGAAATAAAACCGATTCACAACTCTGCTTCAAATCAGAATCAGGCCGGGATGGTTGCCGGTGATGCTTCGCCCGCCTTCGGGCGTGACCAGGTAGGTGTTTTCGCTGCCCACCATGCCCACGCCGGGCACACCTTTCTTGGGTTCGAGCGCCAGCACCATTCCCCCGGCCAGTGGTTCGTCGAATCCCTCCGCCAGCACCGGCGGTTCGTCAATCTGCAAACCGACGCCGTGCCCGAGGAAATTCGCCCGCCGGTTGCCGAAGCCCATGAAATTCTTCAGGAATTCCGGGTCGAGACTATCCATGGTCCGGACATAAATCTCCGACGGTATCGCGCCGGGTTGCAACATCGAAGCCAGTCGGCGTTCGATCTCCACGCAACGCCGGTGAAGGGCCATCACCTCGTCCGGCAGCGCCCGGCCAAACATGTAAACCATCGTTTTGTCGGTGTGATAGCCGTCCATGGCGCAGCCGATGTCCACGAACACAAGATCGCCCTTGCGGAGCTTCCGGTCGCGGCTGCCCAGCACCGGCGCCGCCGGGCCGATGCCCACGCAACCGCCCGGTCCGTCAAAGCTGGTTGGATAAATCGAGTTTTCCCCGAAGCCCAGTTGCGCCACGGCGATGTCCACGTTGAACATGCCAAAGCGCACGGTTCCCTGATGCCCCTCACGCACCAGGAGGGAATAAAGCTCACAGGCGAATTCCGCTTCGTTCATTCCTTCGCGCAACATCGTCGGCACGTTCTCTTCCATGACGCGCCGGTGCATGGCGCCGCACCGCTCCATGATGGCCAGTTCGTACGGACTCTTGACCGCCCGCACCCGGGCGATCTGTGCGTCCAATGACGCCACCTCCTTGCAGGGAAAATGCTTTCGGAATCGCCGGACCAGCGCAAGCGGGACCAGTTCGGTTTCGAGGTGAATGACCTGCCGCGCCGCTGCCGCCGGCATGGCGGACACCGCGTCGCGAAAGCTTTTCATCGGGCGGATGTCAGGAAAGAGCGATTCGTCGCCGGCCCGCTCGAAACTCCGGCGCACCCAGAACACGGCTTTGCCGTCGCGGGGGACCAGCAGCACACCGTCCTGCATCGTACCGGTGAAATAGTATTGGTTGACCCGGCCAAAGAATGCGGCCAGTTCCCAATTCGGGTTTTCCGCATCCATCCGCGCCCGGAAGCGCCTCATCCGGTCCGTTAGCTCTGAGAGAGGAACTTTTGTCATAAAGTTGGCCGCGACATTATGCGGCCCGCTGGCCGGCGGGAAAGAAAAGAAAAATTTCAAGCCAGTCTCGCGGAGCTCACCTGCCCGGCTTTCTCAGGGAGGAAGGATGCCCACCCGGTAGTAGCCCTGCGAAGCGGTGACGCCATTGGTGAAACTCACGATGCCGCCCGTGCCGGTGACGGGAGCGCCCAACGGCCACCAGTTGTTTGAGATGAAATTGGTGGTGTATTCCAGTTGATACATTTCTCCCGCGGCCGTCTGCCATCCAAACGTGAATTGGTTCCGGCCCAGCGCAACGCCGGTCACCCGGGGCGGCAACACCACGGTCACGGCAAATGCCTGGGTGGCGGTCAGGCTGGGCAATCCATTGTCCGCAACAATGACGCTGAACCGGTTTGTGAGCGGAGCCGTCACGGGCGTCCACGTAAACTGGCCGTTGGTGGTCACCGTCGCTCCTGCCGGTGCGCCGGTGCCCAGGCTGAACGTCAAGATTTGCGGCGGTTGATCGAAGTCAATCGCGCCTGCCGCCAACGCCAGGGTCTGTCCGAGCGTCATGACCCGGTCGCTGATGGGATCCAGCAAGGGAGCGGTATTGGGCGCCGCATTGTTGGTGCGCGGCGTCGGCACGCCCATGAAATAGACGTTGGTGCTGCCGTCCGGATAACGGCCCATGCTGATGTCGCTGGTTTGCACGCCGAACGTGACGGAATCCACCAGGTTGCTGTTCGGTCTGTACAGCACGATGCTCGTGCCGCTCTTGCTGAGTTTGAACCCGACGTGCAGATCACCGCTGCCGGTGGGGGTCTTCTTGTCCGCCCACACGAGCAGGAACCCGCCGGGTGGAATCGTGTAACCTGCCGGAATGGGGCCGGCGAAATTGGACGTCGGGGCATTGGTCAGGAACCAGCCCGCCAGGTTGACGGTGTTGGTGCCGTAATTATAGAGTTCGAACCAATCGTCGTACTTGTTGCCATCCAGCGGATCCTGAATGGTGTGGGTATTGCCCGCCATCCATTCGTTGATGGACACCGTAAATGACGGGGAGTTGGTGATCACGGACCCGTTATAGACGGTCGTCACCGTGTTGCTGGCCCCGGTCACGGGGTTGCCATGGATATCCACGCCCACCACGCTCACCCGATTGGTTCCGGACGCGAGCTGGACGGCGGCGGTCCAGCCGGTCACGCTGTTCCACGTCACCGGATATTCGACGCCATTGAACCAGATGGTTTTCACCTCCATCATGGCCGTCCCGCTCACGTAACCGATGTTGTTGCTGACACCGATGGCGGGGTTCACGGTAAAACTCGTCGTGTCCTCGGCGGCGATCTGCGAGGCGATGCTGGTCCGGGCCTGGGTCATCCAGCCTTTCATGATAGAAGGGCTTTGCACATTGAGGCCGTTGGCGGTGAAGGCGGTGTATTTGGCGTCGAGCAACGGCCCGCTGTTCGCGACGTTGAGCGGTCCGTTGACCAGTTCCTTCAGGGCGCGCCAGTACATCCGCCGGAAGGTCGGGGTATAATACATGATAAGCGTGTTGAAGTCCGCGCCGTTGACCGCGAACAGGCCCTGGCCCGGTGAAAAGGCGCCGTGATCGAAGCAGATGTTGAAATCCCACATCATCAGCGAAAATTTTGTGCCCAAGGCGCCGAAGTAGCCGAACACGTTTTGGGAAGTGGTCGCGCCGTAAGAGTCGCGGTTGGCGGCGGCGTGGTTGGCGGCGAATACACGCATGACATTTTCCATGTCCGCGACGTTTTCCAGTTGCGACACGTAATCCGGCGCCGCATAGGAGCTCGCGGCATCCACCAGCGCGTACACGTTGGTGTAGTTGTTGCACGAATCCGGCGTGCGCCGGACTTCGAAGGTGTAACGGTAGCGCGCCATTTTTTTGACGCCGCCGGTCGTGGTGTAGGGCATGACATCGAACCAGGCAAAATTATCGAAATCCATATAACTTCCGTACGGGAACGGGGCGAATTCGAACCACGGTTGAAGTTTGTAAAGGTACCCGTCCGTGTCATCCGGAAACCATTCCTTGACCAGGTCGGCGTCGGGATACTGGGTATCTTCCATGAGCGTGCCGCGGCGGTTGCCATTCACGTAAACGGCGACGTAACGCTTGTAGAGCCACGGCACGCCGAGCGAGCGCAGCAATACGTTCGCCATCTGCTCGCGCTGCAGGCTGGCGTCGTCGCCAGGACCGTTGCCGGGCTGGTGAATTTTGTTGAAGGACGTCGCGCCGAGCAGCTTGTCGTCATCGGGGAAGGTCCACTTGTAATGGCAGAGGCTGCCGTTGGGCGTGTTGAACTCCTGGTGATACGGGCTGCCGGCGAACCGGCCCTGCATGTTGTAAATCACGCGCGGTCCATTGACGAAGGTGCCGTCAACCGATTCGTTGCTCAGATCCGACAGGCTGGCCCAGCGCGTCACATTGTCCTGGGTCAGCCACAGATGATAGGTTCCGAAGCTGCCAGCGGGATTGCCGTCGCCAAACATCACCAGGCACTCCCGCACGGGCGAATTGTCATTGAGCAGCGCCGGAAACCGGGTCGTCACGGAATTGCTGTCCGTCGCGGAAAGGTAAAAGGCGGCGATGGTGTTGGCGTCCTGGCCGGGAATCGTGGCGCTGAACACGCCGTCGCCCGCGATGGCGTCTCCGCCGGTTCCATCGTCCAACATCGCGACCGACGAATAGCCGGCCGCTGGATCAATGCGATAATAGAGCGTGAGATTCTGCACGCCGTTGGGGTCCTGGACGCGGGCGGTCACGACGGCGGCCTGATTGGCGGCGGGGAGGGACGGCGTGTGGGTGACTTCATAGATGGCCGGGCCGGCATTCGTAACGCGGGAGCTGTTGGGCAGGCCGGGCGTGCCGAGATTGGACGGCACCGGCAACGGGCCGGTGGTTTCGAGCCAGTTGCCGTTGAGCCGCAGCAATGCCTCCGGCCAGCCGTGCAACCAGCGCGCCTTGAACCGCAGTGTGGCGGTCTGGCCCCACCCCAGCGAGTTGGGGTACAACGCGACCTGGCAGGAATTGTCTCCCGTCCAGATTCGATCGCTGCAACGAATGTGCAGCGAGTGACTGCTCCCATAGCCCGTGTTTTCAAGACTGGAACGGGTGAAACAACCCTGCAAGGACCAGTTGGCCAGCCCGCTCTCGAAATCCGGATTGGACACGAGGTTCGCCCCGGTGGTGCCGGCCCGCACCTCAACGTTGTCCACCAGACACTCTCCCGTGTCGAGCAGCCCGATCTGCGCGAAATCAATCGAGGAATCGTAGTTCCCTCCGTTGTCGAGCACCCCGGTCGTTTCGATGTTTGTCCACGAGGATTTCTGCGTTTCATCGCTGTCGGCCCAGTTGGCTGCAAGCCGATGGTTGGCGCGCGGGTCAATCAGCTCCAGGCTGCTGCCGCCGCCCGAAGACCATTGCCCCCAGCGACCGCCGGTGCCGTAGGTCACCTCGTCGGCAACGACGTAAATCGTGCTGGTGCCGTTCAGACTCTGCGGCATCGCCAGGGCAATCCGCTCGCCATTATGCGAGAGTTTTCCGCCGTAGTTTCCGACGGTGTTGGCCGCGTTCAGATTGGGATATTTGGCGAACAGGTTGGTGGCGTTCCGGGCCACCACCAGGTAACCGTTCGGGGCAATCGTGACGGCGGGGAACGTGAAGGTAATGCCCGAGGTGAACCGCCAGTTCGCCAGATTCACCGCATTGGTTCCCTGGTTGTAAAGTTCGACGTACTGGTCATTGTCGTTGCCGCTGATGGGGTCGTACATCAATTCGTTGATCACGATGTCCCGGACCAGAATCGGGCTGTTCTTTGCGCCCGGGGTGCGCGCCGCCAACGGATAGAAGGCATTGGCGCCGTCCGGCCAGCGGCCGAAGGATACCCCGTCGGCCTGCGCTTCAAACTGCACCGCGTCGAGTATCCGGCTGTGATCGGGCAGGAGGAGATAGACCGTTTCGCCCGAGGCGCTGAGACCAAAGCCGAGTTGCGACTGGTTAAGCGCCACAAAGCCGCGCGGCGGAACCACCGAGCCGGGCGGAAAAATGAATTTATTGGTGGCCGGATCGTCGGTGAGGATGCAGCCGGACAAATCATTGGTCTGGTTGCTGTGATTGTAGAGCTCGACAAAATCGAGGACGTTGGAGTTTTCGGTGTGGGCCAGCAGCTCATTGATCACCACGTTGCGCAGGGGATTGGGCCGGAACGCCTCCATCTGGCCGGGCGAGCCGCCCGTCACGTCGCTGATGTCCCACGCCCGCGGATCTCCTTCCCCATAGGTTGTGGATTGGCCAGAACGATGGAGTGCCCGGTGCCATCGGCCGTCACGGGCCAGGGATACACATTGGAATACGGCACCGTCAGCAGCACGGCCCCTTGTTCGTCCAACAACTGAATGGTGCCGGATTTCTTGAGGCTGCCCGCGTAGGGACCGAAGACGTTGGTTGAAAGGCCGTAAACGTTTTGCATGCCCGTGGGCGGGGCGGCGACGACGTAGAACGCGCCGCCGGAGATGAGGGTTCCCGCCGGGAACGTGTAGCTCATGTTGTCGGCCACAATCTGATAGCCGCCGATGTCCTGGAAGAAGGGATTGGAATTGTATAGCTCAAGAAACTCGGTGTTGTTGCCGTCCACGCGTGGCGCCGGTTTGTACATGATTTCAGAAATGACGATGCCGGTCTTGCGGCTGGATGGCCCGGGCGGTTCATGGGGATTGGCCACCGTGGCGATCCCATTGTTCGTGGTGACATCCGACTCGTCCAGAAATAGCGCGGTGGTGGATTGGGTGATGGAATGGCTGCTGACCGCAAAACCCAGATAGATCTGGCCCGGCATGTCAATGGAAACGCTGCCCAGTTGCGTCCAGGTCTGGCCGTCGTAACCCGCGAAGCCGGTGAACGTGTTGCCGGACCGTTTCAACCGCAGCCAGGTGTTGGGATAATTCGCGGGGAAATTTCCACTCGAAGCGGCCGTGGTACCGGCCGGGTCGCGCCACTCGAAAAAGGAGCCGTTCATGGCCGGCGTGGCGAGCGCAGCGGCAAAACGGCTGCTGGCATCCAGCAGCGTCTCGCGCGCCATCAATCCCGCCTTGGCCCAGACATCCGACGGCGACAATCCGGCGACCCGCACCATCACATCGAAATCGCCCGACCGCAGTTGATTTTCAAAACTGAACTGATCGGAAGCAGTGCCAATGTCTCTGCCGGTCGCGGTCACCGCGATGCCGTTTGTGCGAGCGGCAACCGTGGACGGCACCAGCGGGTAGCCGATGTCACAAGGCGGGAACAACCAGGCCAGGAAACTGGCTGGCGTGTTCGCGGCGATGGTGTTGGGCGGCAGGGCCTGATCGCGGACATTGTTGATGAGGACCGTGTAGTTGCTGCCGGTAACCATCGGAGCCGTGGTCAAGGTGAGCACCGTCCCATTCGTCGCCAGGGACACGCGGGTGATCAGGAGGCCATTCGTGAAGGCGTAATTCGCCAGATTCGTGGCACTGGCCGTTTCGACCGGCTTTGAGAAGACGATCTGCACATTGGTGGCACTGAGGTAGGCTGCCCACAGCACGACGGGCGGGGTGGTATCCAGCGTGACCGTGAGCGTGATGGGTGCGCTGGTCACCGAACCAAAACTGTTGGTCACGATCAATTCATAGATGCCTGAGTTGGTGGTCCGGGTGTCGATCGTCAATGTGTTGTTCGTGGCGGCAAATACATTAACGAAGCCGCCGCCGTCGTTGAACAGCCATTGGATGCTCAGCGGCGGCGCGCCCAACACCGTGGCGCTCAGGGTGACCTGGGTTCCGGCATAAACGTTGTTCGTCGGCGAAGCGGCCGGCTGGCTCACGTACGGCTCGTTGGCCGGATTCAAGCCCGCCACGAAGGTTGCGTCAAAATCATGGCTGTCCCCGAAGTTGACCGTTCCGCCGGCGACGGGAAACAGTCCGATCTCGCCGTCCGCATAGGGATTGCCGCTGGCGACTGCCATCGCTTCCCAACCGTAGAGGGACCCATCCTTGCCAAACGAATAGGCGTAAGTCGTGTTGGGCGCCAGCAAGACCGAAAGACCGGACCATTGCAACCAATCACCATCGTTGAAGGCGATTTGGCCGGAAAGAAAGTTCGTGAGCGGCGTCGCGGTGACACCCGAGATGGAATAGAGGTGAAGGTAATAACCTTGAGGAATTTCGATAAAGAAGTACGAACCCAGGCCGGCGGTTCCAACCGCGAGCGAGGTCAGGTAATATCCCGCTGAATTGGTGCCGGTGGTAAAACTCTGGCCCGGCTCGCCGGTGCCGTAATCGATCTCGTTGTCCGTGTAATAGTTCAGCGAGTCAGGGGACGTCTGGTTTCCCGAGGTGCTCAGTTGGGAGATATCGTGTGGTCCCGGGACCGGCGCCGTGGTACCCAGATCCGTCAGGGTCTGTGCCGCCGCCACCCCGGCAAGGTTTGCCGCAACCAAAAACGCCAGCATCCTTCCATGGCATGGGTGCCGCCCACCGGTGCGCCGGGCGCGCGGTCTTGGATCGGAGAGAAACGTCGGCTGGAAGGCGCGGCGCTGAACGGACGTGAGAAGTCTCATAAGATACAACTTTGCAGCAGGCAGACACCGGATGAAAAACGCCACGCTGCACAGCAGTGGAATGATGCAACAGACCTAAATGGAAATCAATTCCAAAATCGAACAACTTATGTTTTGGACGATAACAACAGAAGCGCCGTGGAATTGCGCGTAAGGCAAATACAAGGCTGGCATCGCTGGAATCCGTCGTTTCATTGCTTGCGCTGTCATCATGTCAACCTATAGGTTTGAAAACGAGCCAAAGAGGTTACAAGAAAATCATCGGTGCATCCTGAGACGGCTTCCGAAGTCCGTGTTGCAAGTTGAACTCAGAAACCGGCATTCAACCACGAAGTTTACGTCTCCAGACCAGGATTCCGACGAAAGCGGCATAGACCAGGATTACAGCGAGGTTGAAGCTGACAATGACTGCCGGTGATGCGATGCTGGAAATGTCCTGACCTGCCCGGGCCAGATATTGTTGACGGTTGAAAAAGAACAGCGTCATCAAACCCGCCAAAACCGGAAAAGTAATTATCCAGCCCGACCGCAAGGACGGATAGCGTGGACGATTTCGCCATTGAAAAAAGCTCCAAATTAAAACCAGGGCAAAATAGGCCGTTATTAAAGCTGCGTGCCCCAAATGCTGTTTCCATTCCTCCTGTG
>Ga0182027_10012927_pt1 | contig 11689 bp, 14 predicted proteins | sample 712E1DmetaG_FD_121300 | JGI IMG/M metagenome (GOLD analysis project Ga0182027, IMG submission 121300) | Permafrost microbial communities from Stordalen Mire, Sweden - 712E1D metaG (Illumina Assembly) | ecosystem: Environmental > Terrestrial > Soil > Wetlands > Permafrost | place: Sweden...
GCTGAATACATGATTACCGGCATTAAGACCAATATCTCCTTTCAACAAGCCATCATGCAGGATCCGAATTTCCGGCGCGGTGTTTATTCAACCAGCTTTGTCGAGCAATTGCTGGGGGGAGCACGCCGGGAGTTGATTGATGAAAAGACATAAAGCCATTTTATTTTTGAATAAGGATTTGACAGCTGCCGGATGCTGGCTATTTTAATTAAACAAACATTATGGCAGAGATTCCTACGTCAAGCATTCCTACGGGCGCTGTGCCGCCGCCGAAAAAAGAAACCGGCAAAGTTCAGCCCAAGAAAGAAACTGTTCGCATCAGTTTGCCGCCCAAGCCGTCCGCTGCGCCGACAATCAAGTTGCCCACACTGCCGCCAGGCGGGCCAACCGGTGCGAGCGCCACACAGGCTACTTCAGCTCCCACACAGGCTGTGCCTCGCGCAACTGCCGCGCCTGTCACGCCTCCACGAGCCGCCGCACCAGCAGCGCCACAGGTTCCGCGTGTTGCTCCTGCTGCTGCCACGCCAACGATCGGCTCGCTGGATCAAATTCTTATCATTGCCGCAGCTGTGGCGGGAGTGTTCGCATTCATTACTGTGATTTGGATGATGCTTATCCCGACCGCTTGATTTTTTTAAAGAATCTTTTGACTCCCGGACTTATTTTCCCAACGTATGACTTCCCCGCTCATTGCCACACTTACACGGGAAAATTTCTCCCAGCAAGTTTTACAATCACCCACACCCGTGCTTGTTGATTTTTGGGCTGAATGGTGTGGCCCGTGCAAAATGATCGCTCCGCTTCTTGATGAACTTGCCGATGAGTACGACGGCAAAGTGAAAATCGGCAAGGTCAACGTTGATGAACAACAACCTCTGGCCGCTGAATATGGCATTCGCGCCATTCCAACGTTGCTCGTTTTTCACAATGGCCAGGTTGCCGACCAGATTGTCGGCGCGCGCAGCAAGCGGGATTTCAAGGCTAGTCTCGATCGTGTCGCGGCCTGAGTTTCACGCGGGCGTGTGCCGTTCATCGCTTATATTGTGTGACCGAGATTGTGGCCACAGGGGGAATTGCGCCGGAGTGAATAGCCATTGTGTTGATTAGCGGGGGGTGTTCATCAACTGCGCAACCGCATTGCTCGCCTGCAGATCTCCCCGGTTTACGGCCGCATACAACTTCGTATGCAGTTCACTCAGGGTGTCTTCAAGCACAGCCCTCTGTTCTGAAGTGAGATTCTGATTATTTAACATGAGTTTATTCAGGCCTGTTTCAGCGGCTACATATCCGTTGGTATGGACGGCGGCGACCACCATATCCCAATCGGGTTTAAGGGAGGGGTTCTGAAAAAGCTGCGAATGTTTTGATAACGTTGATTCGGCGTTGCCGTTGTTGCTGCATCCGATGATTGGGATCAGACTTAACACGAGCAGGAGTTTAATAATGGTTTTCATTCCAAGGATATGCGTTTTTAGGTCCTAATGTTAGCGGACTTATTTAAGATCGTGTTGAGACGTATCTTTTTGAATTAATACTGGGCACCATGCCCGTCAACCTGCCTGGTGCTCCACCACTCGAGTCCCGGGTGGGTCCCGCCTTTGGGAGAGGCTTTGCCCAAGTTTGTGAAGTTCGCAGGCGTCATAAACATTGCCTGACCACCTACCGCCAATACAATGCCGCCGTTGCCGTGCCGTTTACCTAGGGCTTCAGGAGGGTTGGGGCCGCTTGTGGAATAGGGATAGTCGGAGCCATCGTTATAGGCATTTGGAGCAGTCGCAATTTCGTCGGGTTCCCATAGAATAAGACAGGATTCATTCCAAATAGTGTCTCTCTTGCAGGTTTTGTAACCGTATGTGTTATTATTGCCATTAGGCGGATACCAAGCCGCTGCCCCATTCATGAGATACGTGCACAGATTTATACCTCTGGTTGTCCAAGGGGCAAAGTTGCGGGGCTGGTCATTGGGGCAGATATAAACCTTCGGATTGGCCAGGTATTTCCACAAATTGCCCGTTTGAACCCATTTCGGTTGCAGCACGGGCCAGTTAGCAAAGCTGATTGCCGGCACAGAGGGAGTGTATAACCAGCCTTGAGGATTTGGGGGCCCTCCATTTCCATCCCAATTCGGCCAAGGCATATAATCGTGGTTATCGCCATTGTATATGAGAATCGCTATGCCGAATTGTCTGTTGTTGCTCATGCACGCGGTGCGTCTGGCCCTTTCCTTGGCTTGTCCCAGTGCCGGCAGCAGCAGCGCCGCCAGAATGGCAATAATAGCAATGACAACCAGCAGCTCAATCAAGGTGAATGCCTCCTGCTTGCGCAAGAACAAACCTCGTTGGGGCAAACGAGAAGACAACACGGAGAACAAATTATCAGAATTGCCTGACGTGATTTTAGACACGAATCTCATGCTGTCGACTATAAGCAGGGTTCGCTATTATAGGGAACGCCACTTTACGTAAAATTATCGCCATTTTGCGCATGCCCCCAATCGCGGTATTCCATATTATTTTTAAATGGAATCAACACGGGCAATTCAGGGTTTCAAGGAATTGTCCAAAATGAATTTTTATGCCCTGTTGAAGATTACCTATATGCGAAGAATTGCGCCGGAGTGAATAGCCATTGCGTTGATTAGCGGGGGGTGTTCATCAACTGCACAACCGCATTGCTCGCCTGAAGATTTCCCCGATCCGCCGCCGCATACATCTGAGTGTTTATTGCCTTTGTGGCATCATTAACCGCATTCAGTTGTGCATCAGTGACAGGATGCTTTAAGATATCTCTCAAGCTCATTTGAGCGGCCACATATCCGTTGGTTTTCATGGCAGCAGTCGCCGTCTCCCAATCGGCTTTAAGGGCAGGATCCTGAAAAAGTTGCGACTGGCTTGATATGGTTGATACGGCTTTGTTGCCACATCCGACGATTTGGGTCAGACTCAACACGAGCAGGAGTTTAAAAATGGTTTTCATTTTTAGGGCTGTTTCCAGGTTCTAATGTTAGCAGGCTGTATGAAAGCACATCTTTTGGATTAATGCCCGTTGGAGGTGCTGGGATTCCACCAACATATGTTCGGTCCGGTGCCATTACCTATCGCATTGAACGTCTTAGGTATCATAAAATATGCCTGACCACCCACCGTCAGTACAATACCACCCTTGCCGTGACGATAACCGACGGATTGGGATAGACCAGTTGAAGGCTCAATACCGGGATAGTTGGAACCATCGTTATAAGTCCCCGGATTCAAAACATCGTCGGGTTCCCACATAAGAATGTCGCCTGGATTCCGAATATCGCCTATTTTGCACGTTCTAGGTGCCGCGGAGTTCCAAGAGAGTGGCGGGTTACCCGACCAGAAAAAACACACTGCCCCATTCATGACATAAGTGGACAGCTTGCAAGTCCTGCCATTCCAAAGGGTAGCGTTTTTGGGCGGGTCATTGGGGCAGACATAGGACTTCGCATTCTGCATATATATCCAGTAAGTGCCCGATTGAACAGCAAGGGGCTGATCTATGGACCAATTCGCAAAGGTGATGGCCGGAAGTACCCGAGGGGGCGAAGTGTGGGGGATGATGATTGCCGATATAGGCGGGGTGTATAACCAGCCCGGGGTCGTTCCTGTGCTTCCGCCATCCCAATTGGGCTGGGGCATATAATCATGATTATCGCTGGTGTACGTATAGAATGCTATCCCGAATTGTCTGAGGTTGTTTATACACGCGCTGCGTCTGGCTCCTTCCTTGGCTTGCGCCAGCGCTGGAAGCAACAGGGCGGCCAATATGGCGATAATCGCAATGACAACCAGCAACTCAATCAAGGTGAATGCCCCTTGCTTGCGCAAGGACAAACGCCGGTCGGGTAAACGAGAAGACAGTCTGGAAAACAAATTGTCAGAATCGCCTGACATGGCTTTGGACATGAATCTCATACTACCCACTATAAGTAATATTCTCCATTGGGGGCAACGCCACTTTACGTAAAATTATCGCCATTTTGCGCACAGCCCGGAGCAGTCGGCGATCAGGAAACAATGGTTTTCTTCAGTGCCTGAACGGCGGACGAAAACTTGCGGCGCATTTTTACAACACCGATGCGGAGTTGCAGCGCATTGGGGAATTATCGCGAAGGATTTTGATCAGTCAGGGTGGCTGTATTTCTGAATTTCCGCCCGCCACCATGGTGCGAGTAATTCACTGGGACACAGCCATGCTTGCTGATGCAGCCAGTCCATGATGTGAGCATCGGACATGACCAAAAGCCGTTCAGTGGCGGTCAGTTTGTTCGGCCCGTCAGCGAGCAGTTTTTCAGCGAGCGCACGAACCGCCGGACTGCCGACGCCGAGTTTGTCCAATTGCTCGGCATAAATCGGATTTAGTTTTTTCTCGCGCAAAAGTGAAACGTGAATCGCGTTCACATAAGGGTCGAGCACGGCTTCAGCCAGGCCGTCGTATGGACGGCGATACGCGATGTCGTTGGTGAGTTCGTGAATTTTTAAATTCGAACGCAGAAAGACCAATTCCACCGGCGGCTTTGTTTCTTCCGGTGTCAAAAAAAGCCCAAGCTTTCGTGCTCGCCCGCCAAGGCTGCGCCGGCTGGTCAAGACGCTGAGTGGAATGGAACATGCCATGCCCATGAGCACGGGGGTAAACCACCAGAACAAAGACTGGTCAAGATGCCACATGAACGCGCCCCAAATCAATCCAATCAATGTGTGTCCCCAATGGCGTCGAATGGCGAATAGCCAGCTTGTGCCATCAGCGGCTCGTTTTTGCCTGCTCCAAACCACGCTGACGCCGAACAGGTTTGAGGCGACAAAGCGCGTGTGCCAGAACATTTGTAATGGCGCGTGCAAGGTGGAAAAAAATGTTTCGCCGACAACGCCAACAGTGGCATGGGTTAAACCACCAAACGCCCGCCGGCGTTTTCCGTCCTGCGCGAGATCGAGCAACGCCAGGAATTTCGGCAGCGTGAGAACGAACATGCAAATGAGAAAGATCAACAACGCATGTGCGGTACCGCTTAAATTCAAATACCGCGTGAATGCATGGACGGTGATGCTTGACAGGCCGGTGTGTTGTTGAAACCAGTGAATCCAGATAAATGTCACTAGGAACGCCAGCCAAAGCGGCCCGGCGAGGTAGCCAAAGATGCCGAGAAGCAAATGCAGTCTGCTGACACCGCGCAACCCTTTTGCAAAAAGCACGAGGCCATGTTGCAGGTTGCCCTGGCACCACCGTCGGTCGCGCTGGGCATTTTCAATAATGCCTTGAGGCGCTTCTTCATAGCTGCCTTCAAGGTCGTAAGCCAGCCAGACTTCCCAGTTTTCACGCAGCATGAGCGCAGCTTCAACAAAGTCATGGCTAAGAATCTGGCCGCCGAATGGTTTGCGACCGGGCAATTGCGGGAGGTCGCAATACTGCATGAATGGCTCCGTGCGAATAATGGCGTTGTGTCCCCAATAATTTCCCAAATCGAGTGTCCAATAATTCAGTCCTGCTATGAAAATCGGCGCGTAAAGGCGGTTGGCAAATTGTTGGATGCGGCCAAAGAGTGATTCAGCGTTGACCAGGGCAGGCACAGTTTGAATCAACCCGGCGGTCGGGTGCGTTTCCATCAACTTTACCAAATCCACAAGCGTCTCGCCGCGCATGACGCTGTCGGCGTCGCATACCATGAAGTAACGATAGCGGCGGCCCCAAGTGTTGAGAAAATCACGAACATTGCCACTCTTGCGTCCTTCGTTGTTGATGCGATGGCGATAGAAAATGCGGCCAAGGGCGTCGAGTTCACGGATCAAATCATACCAGCATCGTTCCTCTTCGACCCATTTGTCCGGGTCGGTCGAATCACTCAAAATGAAAAAGTCGAAACGTTCAAGTTGGCCGGTTCTCTTAAGCGATTCATAAGTGGCACGCAGGCCTTCATAAACGCGGACAACATTTTCGTTGTAAATGGGGAAGACGATGGCCGTGCTTGTGCCGACGATGCTTTGCGCCCGATAGTCCGCCAACTGCGTAATGCGCCGCGCTGTGCCAAACTTTTGCAGAATGAAACCGTATACGCCGTGCATGCAGCCGACGGCAGCCAGAAAAAACAGAATGACAAACAAAACCATCAAAACCGTCCGCGACATGGACCAGCCCGTGCGCCAAAGCAAGTCGGCAAAGAGCATCGAAACCAGGCCGGTAAGCACCAGAGCGCATGAATAGAAGAAGAACAACCGCCAGCCGCGTCGGATGCGGGGCAGGGGTGTCAAGCCGGGGGGCGGCGACTGGCTCGAGGCAGGAGCGGGTTGGGAAACAATGCCAGGCATGGCTTAGTGCGTAAGGATGAAAATGACTATCAGCAACAGGGCAAATAGCGTCCACGTCAACGCCATTTTCAAATAAGGGATCCGGCCCAAATTTGTGAGTGTTGTGATGGGACCGAGATCAAAGGGACGCGGTGCCATTTTCGAGAGTTGAAAATCCGGACCGGCGCGCAAGTAGGTTTCGCGCATGGCGGCGGTGAATTCCTCCGGCCATGGGGGTGGGCGCAGGAATTGTTCCTGCCATTTGCCCGGCATGTCAGCCAATAGCAGGGCCAGTCTCCCCCGCGTGGAGAGCACCTGGGTGCCATTGGCAGGGGATTCCTGCAGCACTTTGGCAAACCATTCCGTGACCAGGCGTTCCATTTCTTCGGCAGCGAGTTGGGTGGCGGAACGATTGGGTTCGGTGGGTGCGCGGCGGGTGGCGCGTTCGAGCACACGCAAGACGAGCTGGCCGAGCAGCGCCTTGTTGCCCACGCGCAGGGCGTGGAAATAATTTTCCACCTTTACGTAGGCGGCGTTCCACTCTTCCAATGGACGGCCAGCCAGTTTGCCGGAGACATCAATCAACGCTCCCGTACCGTTCATGGCGGACTCCACTGGTACGTCCACGTTTCACTTAAAATATTGGTGTCCTTTTGCAACGTGCACCGGATGTCCACCGGGTCGGTATTGTTCGGTTTGGGTTGCATTTTTAAAATGACGCGCCACGTATTGAGAAAGGGATTGCGAAGCACCTGGTTTTCCGCAATCACCGCGTTAGTGCTGCAATTGGCAATGGCCTGTGGCGGATTGTTTTCGGGAATGGCGTCGAGCTTTGGTCCCGCGAAATCAATGACAATATGCCGGGCATTCGCGAAACGCGAATCAAGGCCGATGTACGTGGAGATGACTTTGTTTTCCGGAAGACTCAGAGTGGTTGGGTTCATTGCCCAATACAACGTGTAACCGAACCGGAATGGTTGAAGAGGTGGAAGTTTATCTTTTGGATCCCAGAATGCGACAATGTTGTCCCAACCTTCGTAGTTCGCGGTCAATTCAACCAAATGGAGGTCGCCGTTGCCCCAGTTGCCATAAGGTTCCACCCACACACTGGGCACTCGATTGTAAAGATTGAATATGTCCTGATACGCGACAAAAGAACGTTCACGCTGAAACAGCCCAAAGCCGCGGATATCCGGTGCATTGAAAACTTGATGGCGCATGACCGAGGGATTGTTGAGTGGGCTCCAAATCCATTCGCCACTGCTCATGTGTGCGAGCAAACCATCGCTGTCGTGGACTTCGGGGCGGTAATCGTCAAACTTGCGTTCGGTGTTCTTACCAAACCAAAACATGCTTGTCAGAGGCACAACGCCGATGGTTTGAAGGGGCTTTCGAGTTGGAGCGACGGCGTTAATCTTGTCCGGCTCACGGAAGAACAAAACAGCTTTCACATCCACCACGGTCATCTCGCCCGGGCGAATGACAAATTGATAAGCCCCCGCGCAACTGACACTGTCGAGAATGGCATACAGCGTCAATTCTGTGGCGTCCGGCTGCGGCTTCCCGAGCCACCAATCAGTGAAGATGGGAAATTCCTCCGGGCGATCTGTTTCACCGCAATCCAAAGCCAGCCCCCGGGCGGACATGCCATAGCATTGGTCCTTGCCGAGCAGCCGGAAATAACTCGCGCCGAGAATGGCGCCGAGTTCATCCCATTGGTTGGTTTTGTTTAGCTGATATAAGATGCGAAATCCTGCATAGCCGGTGTCGGAGGGAATTTGATTCTGGATATTAAGGTCACCGTAATCAAAAAAATCCCGCACGAAACGGATTGGCTGCACATGTGTTGCGGAGAATTCGTAGATATGCACCGGTTCCGAGTAAATGTAACCCGGATGGAAAAATTCGATGCGAAAAGGCAGATTATCTCCCGCCCAAAGCGCCTTATCGCGGCGGAAACGAATTTCCCGGTATTTATCGTAATCGAGGTTTTCCTGCCGCAGCACTTTTGGCAGGTCTTCACGCGGCGAGTGAAATGGATGTTCCGCCCGTTTTTGGGCCAGCTTCGCCACATAATCCAGCGTTACCTCGGCTGACTCCATGCTGGCCAACGCCCTTGTCGTCAGCAGCATCCCCAGGAACACAATCAGGCAATTACGTTGAAACATTAAACTACATAAGTACCGGATTGGCTGCGATTTGCAAGTATACTCGGAACATGCTGTAAATGAGATGATTGTATCTCACTAATCCAGTGTTTGGCGGTAGCGTTTGATGCCAATAGCCAGCATCACGACCAAAAACAGCGCAATAGGCCAGAGATCGGGCGCAATTTGAGGAAAGCCATTTCCTTTCAATAAAATCCCCCGCACAACACGCAGAAAATGCGTTAGTGGTAATACTTCGCCGATGTCTTGTGCCCAGCCCGGCATTCCACGAAACGGGAACATATAGCCGGACAGCAGTAGCGACGGTAAAAAGAAGAAAAACGCCATTTGCACGGCTTGAAGTTGGTTCTTGGCAATGGTGGAAAATGTGATGCCGACCGCAAGATTCGCCACGATGAACAAAAAGGTCATTACCAGCAGCAACGGCACACTGCCCACAATCGGCACATTGAACAGAAACTTCGATGCCAGCAGAATCAAAAATACCTGAATATAACCCACCGTGATATAGGGTACGATTTTGCCAATCATCACTTCGCCGGGACGCGCCGGGGTGGAAAGCAGATTTTCCATCGTGCCGCGCTCGCGTTCGCGGGTAATCGCCAGCGCGGTGATAATGATCATCGTCATCGTCAGCATCACTCCCATGAGGCCGGGCACGATGTTATATTGGGTGATGTTTTCAGGATTGTAGTGCTGATGTGTGATGAGATTGAACGGTGGCGCCGCCCCGCGCAATTTCGCCAGCGGACCGATGAGGTCCCGATCCAGCACTGTGGTCGTCAGCATATTTATCGCCGCGATGGCGTAGCCGACCGCCGCCGGGTCCGTTGCGTCAGCTTCCAAAAGCAGATCCGGCTTTTCGCCACGAAGCAGTTTTCGGGAAAAATCCACCGGAATTTCCACGGCGAATTGAACCGTGCCTTGCGCGAGCATTTCCTGGATTTCGGCCTCATTTTTTGCCTCACGGGTGATGTCAAAATAGCTGCTGTTGCGCAATCCCCACACAATCGTTCGGGAAAAAGCGCTGTTATCCGCCGAATAAACCGCCGTCGGCAGATGTTTTGGGTCTGAATTGATGGCATAACCAAAAAGAACGAGCTGAAGCAACGGAATGCCGATCATCATCCCGAATGTCATTCGATCGCGGCGCATCTGGATGAATTCCTTGCAGACAATCGCCCAGAACCGCCGCCAGTTGAATTCGTGCAGTTTCATGGCAGCGCCTCCATTTTTACCGGTAGGGCGGCGATGCTGCGCCGCCCAGATTTCAGGGCAAAGCGGCAGCTTTGCCCTACCAGATGTTTGGAAATGTTCACGAGAAATTGTCCTTTGCTGTTTCCATCAGACTGACGAACACGTCCTCCAAGCCGGACTCGATTTGTTTCCAGCGATACGTGCCGGTCATCCACGGGTTCAGGCTCGCGCGCAATTTTTCTGCGTCACGCCCGCTCACATGCAACGTTGCGCCAAATGCGACGACTTGCTCAACGCCGGGCAACCTGCGGATTTTTTCCTCCAGTTCCGGCAGGTTTGGTCCTGTGACTTCCCAAGTCGTCAAACCGGCGGCTTTCACGACCTCACTGACACTGCCGCTGGCGAGTAGGTTGCCATAAGCGATGTAGGCCAGCCGATGACAGCGCTCGGCTTCATCCATGTAATGCGTCGTGATGAGAACAGTCAGTCCAACGGCGGCGAGCTTGTGAATCTCATCCCAAAAATCCCGGCGCGCTTTGGGATCCACACCCGCCGTCGGCTCATCCAGCAATAACAATTGCGGCTCGTGGATCAGACATGCAGAAAGTGCCAATCGTTGTTTCCAGCCGCCGGAAAGCGTGCCGGCAAGCTGGCGGCGACGCGCGGTCATGCCGAGGCGTTCAAGGCTTTTTTCAACGGCAGCTTTGCGCTGCGGAATTTCGTAAAGCTTCGCGATGAAATCCAGATTCTCCTCAATGGTCAGGTCTTCGTAAAAACTGAACCGCTGCGTCATGTAACCGACATGTTTTTTGATCTCGCCGGATTCGGTGCGGATATCGAACCCCAGACAACGCCCGCTGCCGCCGTCAGGTTTGAGCAAGCCGCACAACATCCGTAAAAACGTTGTCTTGCCTGCGCCATTGGGGCCGAGAAAACCGTAAATCTCCCCTTGCCGCACCTGCATGGGGATGTTGTTCACGACCGTGCGGCTGCCGAACCGCTTCGTGATGCTCTGCACATCAATCACGAGGTCGTTTGCGCTCATAATCAGGGATTAATATGCACGTCCACCGGCTGGCCGGGACGAAGTTCCGCTGCGTCTGCCGGTAAAAATTTCGCCTCAATCATGTAAACCAGCTTCGAGCGGTTCTCCTGGCTGTAGATCACCGGCGGAGTGAACTCGACCTGCGTTGAAATGTAATTCACCGTGGCTGAATACGCATGCTGCCCTCCGTCGAACGTCACGCTGACGGTCTGGCCGGGTTTGATTTGCGGCAACATTTCCTGCGGTACGAAGAAGCGAACCTTGACGTTGGTCGGCGGCAATAGTTCGACAACCGGATTAGCCGCCGCGACCCATTCACCGACGCGATACAACGTGTCATGGACGAATGCGTTTGTCGGCGCAGATTGTTGTTTCTGGTCGAACGACCAGCGCGCTTTGGCCACGGCAGCCTTTTGCGACCCGACCCGTGCCTGATCGGCATCCCGCTGGGCGAGCGCCTGATCCAGTTCTTCGGCGGAGATCACCTCCAGAGAATCTTCGCGCAATTGCTTGCGGCGGGCGTATTCAGATTGTGAAAGCGCAAGATTGGCTTCCGCTTGCGCCAGATTTTTTTCAGCCTCATTCAACGAAGCAGCTTCAGAATCGTGTTCCAGCTCGAATAACAATTGGCCGGCCTTGACCTCTTCACCCCGCGCAACGGCGAGATTTGTCAATGTGCCGCCGATAGGGGAGGCCACATAAACATATTCGCCTTCGATGTAACCTTGAAACATGCCGGATGATTTGCCTGAACAACCGGTAATAAAAACCGCGGACAAAAGCAGTCCGGCGGACAAGATGGCGGTCTTTCGCAGGTTCATTACGCCAAGAAGAACCGAAGTGGCGGAAATTTGCAAGTTTGCGTCAAGCTGGTTGAAACTGCTAGATTTCTGGCCGATATGAAAAGACCGTTTTTAGGTGTAACAATTCTCCTGCTGGCGTTCATTGGATTTCCCCAATTGAACGCGATTGCGCAA
>Ga0182027_10012928_pt1 | contig 11689 bp, 9 predicted proteins | sample 712E1DmetaG_FD_121300 | JGI IMG/M metagenome (GOLD analysis project Ga0182027, IMG submission 121300) | Permafrost microbial communities from Stordalen Mire, Sweden - 712E1D metaG (Illumina Assembly) | ecosystem: Environmental > Terrestrial > Soil > Wetlands > Permafrost | place: Sweden...
AAGATCCATTCTCACGGCCAGTTGATCAAGCAATTCGATTTCTCATTTGTTGGCAAGCGGTTACTGTAAGCAATCATCTGGCGGTTATCTTTCATAAAGTGTCGTCAGCACTCACATGGCGGTTCGCAACTAATAAATAGCAACCAGAGGAGAAAAAATGCATAAAGAAGTGTATCGTTACTTATTAGACGTCCTAGATAATATCCGAAGCCAAGCTCCGGCAGAACTTAGTGTCTATCATCCGATTGAAGGTGAATTTGAAGGTTTGAATTTAGCTCGGTCTCGGGCGTTTATTCACTTGTTTCTAACGTCAAGATTTGGCATGATAGATTTTAATGAAAGAGAGTCGTTAGTAACAGACGGAAGTGGTGATGCGGGAATAGATGGTTACTATGTTGACAGTGAAAATCGTATAATATACTTCATTCAGTCGAAATTCAGGACCAAGAAAGATAATTTTGAGGAGAAAGAAATACGCTTTGAAGAAATATTAGAGATGGATATAAACCGCGTACTTGGTGGCGAACACAATTATGAGAATGGGACTCAATATAATGGCAAGATTCTTGATCTGATCGCCAAAATCAAATCTATTGACGACATTGGTAGGTATAAGTATTTGGTTGTATTGATAGCTAATATAAAACCTGTATCCAAAGAGAAATTGATGAGGCTTACGGGCGGATTTAATGTTGACGTGTTTGACTATACGCGTTGTTATAGGGAGATAATATTTCCGATACTGACAGGGACTTTCTATGATTCAGAAAATCTGTTTATTCAGCTCAATCTTTCAAACAAACAATCTGGCTCAAAAATTGATTATTCAGTAGATACCCAAATTGGATCGGTGCAGATAACGGTGGTATTTGTTCCCACTATCGAAATTGCAAGAATGATGCAGAAATATAGGAATGCAATACTTAGATATAACCCAAGATGTTTTCTTGATTTTACGGAAAGCCACATAAACATAGAAATCGCCGAAAGTATTACGAACAAGACAACAAATGAGTTCTCTTTGTTTAATAACGGCATAACTATTTTGTCAAACGATACTCAGATAAACGAGAAAATAGGATACAAAGATAGAGCGCAATTGGTCATTCGTAATCCCCAAATCTTGAATGGTGGACAAACTGCTTATGCCCTGTATCGTGTACTAGAGTCAACTCCAACGACCTACATGAAGGTATTTTCTGATAAGGAGGTATTGCTAAAAATAATTACAATGAATAGCGATTCAATTTCAGAAGAAAAAAGATTTGGACTAATAGAAGCAATATCAAATGCAACCAATAAACAAAATGTTGTTACCTATGCCGACCGTCGTTCAAACGATGTTGTTCAGTTAGGAATACAGCGCAAACTTTTTAATGAATATGGTGTATTGTATGAAAGAAAAAGAGGGGAATTCTCGGATGCAAAAAACTCGGGATATATTCAGGCTGAAGATATATTAACCCGTCCAGACTTGCTTAGATTGTCGAGAGCCATATCAGGAGATACTAAAGCAAGCCAATCGGGCAAGAAGTACTTTAACGACAAAGAGAGGTATGAAAGGTATTTTAGAATTGAAGATGTTGAAAAATATTATATGGGATACTTGATATTAAGTGAATTACGTGATTTTCAATCGAATCCGAACAGGAAATCTGAAAACAGCAAACAAGCATTAAGTTTAGGATTATTCAATTTGCTTTTCCTGATATATCGCTATCTTAAAATGACAAATAGGGGAATTAGTGAAGTAAACTCAACAATTGAAAAGCTCATTTCAAGGTGGCTGGATTTCTTAAGCTTCGCAGTGGAACTGGATAATAATAAGGAATTTTATTTTTCTAGGAAAGATAAGGTAACCGGAGAATTGGTTATTGCTTTTGCTTATCGAAAATATTGTGATAGTGAAAATGCAATTCACGATCTCATGCTTTTTTTCAATTGATAAGATAAAGCAACAAATAATGCTTATCGCATAGCGTTTTTTGCTGCTAGATTTCTAATGGTATAAGAAGTCTTGAGTTCAATGGGCTTTCAGTTCAAATATAGTGATGAAGAATCCTATTGAAAAAAAAGGCAGGACTCCCGCGTATTTGGCTAGGCGCGGGCGGCTTCCTTGCGCGCTTTGGGCGTAGGGTCGGCGCCCAACACAAGACTACAAAATATGACAATATTTATTGGTCGTGCTAAAGGTAATTCAGTCATGCAACAAAAAACGCACCTCGTTTCGAAGTGCGTTTTTTCATCGTTAGCTTTTTACCTCAATCTCAAACGGTATCAGACGCATTGATTCCGGCGTACTTTAGCCAATCTCTTTATAAAACATAGATAACTGGGATGTCTTGGGCGGATAAAATACCCCCACAATGATAAACGGATCGGGGGCGTTTTTTCGGTGGTGAATAAAATCCGTTCCAAGAAACAGGTAAATCTCATTATCGTTAAGGAAATCCTCAAAATACTTTTTCCGTACCTGTTGCTTGGCGACATCTTCATCGCCATCAGAACGTCTTAAACAATTCCAAAACAATGCTCCGATCTCCCAGTCTTGGATAGATAATTCTCTGGGTGTATCGTCTCCAGCTGACAAGAATTTGTATTTGAATTTATAAGGTAGTTTTCTTACAAGCCGTTGTTGATTAACTATGCCATCTGAATTAATGTCAAATATGCTTGCTTGTTTGGATTTATTCAACCATTGTTTTTTCCAATCTTTTTCAGGTTCTTCCTCGATTAAAAAATCTACAATCTCGATTGGCTTAAGAGTTGCAAGCGATTTTCCACTGTCGCTTTTTGCTAGAGAAATTAAGTCTTTCATTGATGTGAAAACTTCTCCAAGAACATATTGCTTGCGAGCCTCCCATGCGTTAGCGGTATCAAGTTTACCTACTACTTGGATGTTTTCATCAAAACCCATGCGCGGTTTATAACTTTCCTGCCGGAAGTCGCTGGAATTTCGTACAAGATCCAATTCAATCCAACTGTACTTTGGATATTTTTGAGAATCTTTTAATACTTGCCATGATATTGGATAGATACGTACCCATTTTTCGCCAGCCAGTAATCCGGCTGTACATACAGTTTCCCCATAACTGGTATTTGGCTTTGGATATGTCTTTACCAAAATGAGGACGCGGGCTTTGTTTATTTCTTGTGGCAAGTACATATATTTCATCCCTTCTCAGAAGGAATCAATCCAAATGAACAATGTTAGTTTTGAATGACCGATCTTGGCTTAAGTATTCTGTGATTCGATGACGATGGCATATACGGTAATCAGCTTCAAAGCACATCAGTGCAACTCTAGAGAATTGAGTTATCGCCATCTTTATTTGTTCAACATAATCGAGATTGCATGCCAAAATTTTCCTCTCATAATGGTGGAAAAGAGATTGATAAGAAGCCTTCGTTCCCAAGTTTTTCCTTAGAGCAGAAGGTACACCTAACTCTGGAATATGTTGATACTTTATGCCAACTGCTTCTAAACGATCTCGAAATACAGACTTTGAGAATCCGACTTTTCTTGATATTGGATTATTTCGGACATCTATTAGAATCTTAATATCATTGGAAACCAATTTCTCAATAAATTGATTAATCGTTAATCCCTCATAACCAATAGTAAATAAGCACGGAGAGTTATTGACGCGCCAAACATTATTTCTGACTTGCGGAAATGTGAGCATATTTGTAGTCATAATAGATACCGTTCAATTACTTACTTTTTTGTTATCCTGTTTAGGCATCCGCCTATTTTTGTAAGGCGTTCACTTGAAGAAGAAGGGGAATCTAAATATGCCATTGCCAAGTAACAAGAGAATTTATCATTTTCTTCTCGTGAAAGCAGAACACTTGTACAGTACAAACGTTCTACATTTCAAAGTATATACTAGATAGAATATTTGTCAAGTTGCCAGCCAAAACTTAATTGAACAGGTAAGATGCCCGCGTTCCTGGCTGGGGGTGGGCAGCTTCCTTGTGTGCTTTGAGCGTCGGGTCAGTGTTTTGAAGAATTGCCGGAAACGAATTGAACGAAAAGCCGACCCAGTCAAAAGTTCGGCTTTTTTTCGTTCTAATCTGTGAAATCCGTGAAATCCGTGGCTAAAAGCTTTACTGTTCCAGCAATTTCAACGCCTCTTGCACCGCCACCGGTACCGCCTCTTCAACCTCCCGTGAAAACTCCTCCGAGAAATCATAAACATTCTTCGCCTCAATGGCGACCACATCCACGCGCCCAGGCACCTCTGCGCCGATGGATTGAGCCATTTCCAAGGCCTCCATCAAGGAGGCGTCATGTGCCGCAGCCGAATGCCCTACAAACGGGGCCTTCAAATCGGCCAGCGGGAACACGCTCACATGGCCTTCGGGATTCTGCCCCGTCTCCATCGAGTCGATCAGGATCACGCGCGCATAACCCAGCATCCGCTCCATTAGGCTCAGTCCGCCCAACGCCGCATAATCAATCTCCACCGCCGAAGCGGGATTGATTAACGCGGATAACTCTTTGGCGACCTTCCAGCCCACGCCATCATCACCGCGAATGGGATTACCGAGACCAATAATTAAAGTTGTCATTTTCAATAGTCTTATAAGTCTCACAGGTCTTACAAGTCTCACAAGTCTTGGAAGTCTCACAAGTCTTTACAACGACCTGTTAGACTTTTTAGACTTGTCGGACTTTTTAGACCTCTCAGACCTGTCAGACTTTTTAGACATCTCCGACCTCTCCGACTTGTCGGACTTTTTAGACCTCTCAGACCTGTCAGACTTTTTAGACTTGTCAGACTTGTTAGACCTCTCCGATGATTATACCCTGCCTCAGATTTGTAATCGGCTCATGAAAACGTTGTATAATGCCCAATCTTAATGAAGGAGCATCTCGTGAAACTTAATTTTGCAATGTGGCAAAAGGCTTTGAATATCATCCCGGAGGTGTCCAAGGAGGAATGGGATCAGTTGGATTTGATCTCGCGCTGGCTGATCTCCACGCGTGCCGCCGTCCTTATTATGACTTTTCTTTCGGCCGCGCTGGCAGGCATCTTTGCGTTCATGGATCATTCCTTCCATTTCCTTCCCTGGCTGGCTTTAACGTTTGGCTTGATCATGGCACATGCCAGCAACAATATCTTCAATGACTATACCGATTTTGTGCGCGGTGTGGATAAGGATAATTATTTCCGCACCATTTACGGCGCCCAGCCGATTGCCAGCGGTTTGGTGACCAAGCGTCAGCATCTCACCTATTTCGCGGTGACGGCCCTGCTTGCCCTTCTCGCCGGAGTTTATCTGATCGCCATCAATGGCTGGGATTTGTCCATCTGGATTTTGCTTGGCCTCGGCGCCTTCTTTGTTTTGTTCTATACCTGGCCCTTGAAATATATTGCTCTCGGCGAAATCGCCGTTTTGATCGTGTGGGGTCCGCTCATGATCGGCGGCGGCTATTATGTCCTGGCGCACCACTGGAGTTGGGCTGTCGTGATTGCCAGTCTTCCTTATGTGCTGGGTGTCACCACGGTGATCTTTGGCAAGCACATTGATAAGCAAAAGATTGACCGCGAAAAGGGGATTCACACGGTACCGGTGCTGATCGGCGAAAAAGCCTCACGCTATGCGGTGCTTACCATGATGGTTCTTCCTTATCTGCTGACGGGCTATTTGATCGCCACGAAATTTGTGACGCCTGTCATGGCGATTGTTTTGCTGGCCGTTCCCACCTTCCTTAAGACCTATCCGGCTCTATTGAAACCCAGGCCTGAGACTCGTCCGGAGGGCTTCCCCGAAGGGCAGGGCGGTTGGCCGCTTTACTTCGCCCCGCTGTCCTTCGTCAATAACCGCGCCTTCGGGATTTGGTTCATGGTCGGCTTGATCCTGGACGTGGCCTTGCGCTCGTTCTTCCCTTTCCTCGCGAATTTCTTCCTGCATTAGTTCTTCCGTAGACATTATCGGAAATAAGAAAATCATCCACGAAGAACACGAATTTTCACGAAAAGGCAGCTGAAATTTGTGTTCCTTCGTGAACTTCGTGGATAAAAAAAAGTTAATTTCGATAAAGTCTTGTGTCTACAAACAAAACAGAACGGATCGCCTCCGTTCTGTTTTTATTTGGAAGCGCCCTCTTCTCTCACAGAGTCGGATTTACACTTGCACCTGGCGCAAGTGCAGGTGTCCGACTTTCATGAACTGAGGCAGGGATTTATCCCGCCTGGTCCCGTTGCCAAAGCAAACCTTCAAACTTTTCAACCTTCAACCTTGAAACTTTCCAACCTTCCAACCTTCGACCTGTCAGACCTTTCGACCTGTCAGACCTTTCGACCTGTCAGACTTTTCAGACTTGTTCGACTTTCTAGCTTTAAAAAGATTAGTCGTATAATTCCATTTAGCTCAACACAAGTTGGAGGAGGATCTCGTGAAAATAGATTTTGCGATGTGGCGCACTGCCATCTGGCAGCTTGTCAAAATGGATGACAAGAAGAAATGGGACGCCCTGGATGTGATTTCCAAATGGCTGATTGCCACCCGTTCCGCCGTAACGCTGGTGACCGTCTATTCCTGCATCATCGCCGGGATTCTGGCGTGGCGTGATGGCTATTTCTCCTGGATTCCCTGGATCGTCCTGACCCTTGGACTGTTCATCGCACATGGCACAAATAATCTCTTGAATGATTTTACGGATTACAGCCGCGGGGTGGATAAGGATAATTATTTTCGCACACAATACGGAGTTCACCCGCTGGTGCAGGGCTTTTGGAACAAGCGCCAGCAGATCCAGTGGTTCCTCGTCAGCGGCTTGATCGCGGCCCTGGCGGGTTTCTATTCCTTGTACTACACCAGTTTCAACCCGGTGGTTATCGGTTTGTTCGCCTTCGGCGCGCTGGTTTTGTTGTTCTACACCTGGCCGCTCAAATATTGGGCTTTGGGCGAACTCGCCATCTTCCTGATCTGGGGGCCGATCATGATCGCAGGCGTGTACTTTGTCCTGGCCAGCGGCAGCGGCGGTAACCTGAACAATATCTGGAATGTGGCCCTGGCCGGTATCCCCTTTGGACTCAGCGTGGCCAGCATCAATATCGGCAAGCATATTGATAAGCGGGACGATGATTTAAAGAAAGGCGTTGGCACCTTCCCGGTGCGTGCCGGTGAAAAGTTTGCCCGCTTTATCAACCAGGCCGCCTTGATCGTGATCTATCTGGTCATTGTGTATCTGGTCTTTGTGCCGCGCTATTTCTCGCCGGTCATGCTCATCGTTTTCTTTGCCTTCAAGGATGCGGTCACCGCCATCAAGGTTTTGAACAAGCCGCGGCCTGCCAAGCCGCCGCAGGGCTTTCCGGCCTGGCCGACCTGGTTCTCTGCGGTTTGTTTTGTCCATAACCGGGACTTTGGCGGCCTGTTCATTCTTGGGCTGCTCGTTGAAACGATCCTGCGTGTGATCCCATTTACGAACCAATTCATTACCCAATATTGGACCCACCTGTTTTAGGATTAGAAAGAGTTTTGAATTTTTTTTTAGCCGCAGATAAATCAGATTTGAAGTCGATTCCATCGGGCTTTCATCAAGAATCAGTGTTCATCCGTGTTTATCTGTGGCGAATTTACTGATGATCTATAACGTCGGGGCGGGTCTTCGCGTCGCGAAGCGTACTTGGTGTTCTTCCAAGTAAGCACTCCCGAAGGGAGCTGACCCGCCCTTACGTTTCTATACGTGCTCTTTTATTGTGTTCTTACCATGGCCTTCTTAAATTCCATGGTGAATCTATGCTTTGGTATTTTTTAACGCGAAGCACGCAAAGCTCGCTAAGATTCTTGTTTTTTCTTCGCGTTCTTGGCGCGCTTGGCGGTTCGTTCTTTAATCTTGGTAAAGCCATGGCCTTTATATCGTTAATTCCAGGTTTGCTATCTCCAGCCAGGCCTCGCTCGGATTTTCTTCCAATCCCCATTTCATTTGTCCCTGCGGTGCGAAGGCTGCGTATTGATTATCCACCCAGATGACCATCCCCAGCGGCGGACGTGGACTCACGGGTGTATCCAGTGCCAAAATCTCGTCCACCCACAACCTGGAGCGGTTCAGACTCCATTCGAGCCGGTAATTGTGCCATTGGGTCACCTCTGCGCCGATGATCGCTGAGTCTTCCTGGACGACTCGGCTGAGCAACCTGCGCGCTCTTCGCTTTGAAAAAGGAAATATCAAAGCGGCCGGCAATAAGTACGGGTGAAAACGCGGACTGCGGAAGACTTGTGCCAGGAAACCTTGTGCCGGCTTATCCTCGCGGAACGACAAATAATTTTGCGGCGACGCATGAAAATACCAGATTGCATTTGGCAGAGCGGGCAGGTTGAAGGGCGCGCCTCCAAAGCCCAGCGATAGGCCAAATGGATCGTTCCACAGCCCGAAGCCCCAGGTGCCCGGGATCGTTTCCGAGGAAGCGCGTGCCCGCAGGCTTAGAGTCAGCGGAGGTTGCTCTGGGAATTTTCTGCGCGGCAGATGCAGGGTGTCATCCAATTGAGCCAGCCTGTACTCCGTATTCGGCCCTCTTGAAATGACCAGCCGCCGGCCTGTGGAGGTTGTTTCGATATTCCCATTGCGGGATGTGTGTTCTTTCAGATCCATAGTACCCCATTATATAATAATACCCACGGTCACAAATTGCGCTTTCCACCTTCTGAAATAGCGCAATTTGTGACCGAGTGCGGTATATTTCGATTGTCGTATGACAAGCCCCGAAAACCTCCCGCATTCATGACCCATTTCCCATTTCCTATTCACCATTCACTATTTCCGATTCCCGAATCCCGAGTATCCAGTATCGAATATCGGGTTCCCGTACGCCATTCCCGAATCGCGATTCATTCTCTGGCTTTGAGCAGCCCCTCCATGAACCATGACCCATTTACCATTTCCCATTCACCATTCACCATTTACCATTTCCCATCCGCGCCAATCCGTAGCATCCGCGTCATCCGCGTGCTATTTCCCATTCACCATTCACCATTTCCCGATTTCCGAGTATCTAATATCGAGTATCTAATATCTAATATCTAATATCTAATTTCTCCTCCCCCAATTCGATTAAAATAGTCGCAAGGGAATCCAATGCCCATCATCAATAACGTCACGCGCATGCTCGATTCGCACCGGATCAAATACACGCCCTATGAATTGCCTGCGGAGAAACTTGGCGCGCTGGAAACGGCCGCCCTTCTCAAGATCGATCCGGCAATTGTGTTCAAAACGATTGTCGTCACCCGCGAGAAACCGCGCAAACCTTTGCTGGTGGTCGTCCCCGGGGACTCAGCCGTTGATTTGAAATTGCTTGCCGCCGCTTTGAATGAAAAGAAGGTTTATCTTCCGACCGAGCGCGAAGCCGAAGCCCTGACCGGCTTGCAGGCGGGCGGCATTTCACCGCTGGCCTTGATCAATAAAGGCTTCCAGGTTGTGATTGATTCTTCGGCGCAGGCTTATCCTGAAATCCACGTCTCAGGCGGGCAGCGGGGTTTGAACATCCGCTTGTCGGTGGCTGATTTGGCGAAGTTGACGAATGCTCGCTTCGCGCGCGTAGCGAATGTCAGTTTATCTTCATCGCGCTGAGCGGACTAGCCGAGGCGTTACTCCCTCTCCAAATCTCCCGTTCTTTGGGATATTTGGGGAGGGTGGCCGCCGAAGGTCCGCTGTTCTGTGCGGGCAGGCCGGGAGGGGCCGTAGTCGAAGCGCCTATCTGATATGGCCTTATCAAAGTCCATGGTGAACCTATGTTTTGTCATTTTTTCAACGCGAAGCTCGCGAAGTACGCCAAGAAACAAAGAAATCTTTGCGGTCGCCTGCCCTTCGTACTTTGAGGGTTGCGGGCTTTGCGGTTCGTTCTCTGACTTTGAGAAACCATGCCTGTCTGATCTCTAACCTTTGATCACGGCCACCGGTTTGAGCCTCGCGACTTTGCGCGCGATGCCCGCCCTGCTGACGGTTTCCACCACCATATCCACATCTTTATAAGCGGCCGGCGCTTCTTCGGCCAGCCCGGATAACGATCCTGCCCGGATTTGGATTCCTTTCTCTTCCAATTCCTGCCTCAGTGTCTCGCCTCGCACTTCACGTTTTGCCTTGGAGCGGCTCATCACTCGTCCCGCCCCGTGGCAGGAGGATCCGAAGGAGCGTGCCATGCTGTCTTCCGTTCCGACCAGCACCCATGAAGCAGTCCCCATCGAACCGGGAATGATAACGGGTTGTCCGATGGCTTGATATTCTGGCGGCAGTCCAGGCGTACCGGGGCCAAAGGCGCGCGTGGCCCCTTTGCGATGCACGCATACTTTCATCATCTGACCGTCCACTTCATGGGTCTCGATCTTGCCCATGTTATGGCAAATGTCGTAGACCTGGTGCAGATAAGCCTCCTTGCTCTTGAAGGTTTCGGCAAATGCACGCCGCGCCGAATGTGCCAGCAATTGCCGGTTGGCAAAGGCAAAATTACCCGCCGCCCGCATTGCTCCGAGATAGGCTTGTCCCTCCTGTGTATCCATCGGTGCGCAGACCAGTTCGCGGTCGGGCAGTTCGATGCCGTATTTTTTCACTACGCTTTGGAATTGCTGGACGTAATCGGTGCAGACTTGGTGGCCGAGTCCGCGTGAGCCGCAGTGGATTTGAACGGTTAAATGGCCCTTGTGCAGCCCCATCACCTGCGCGGCCTTTTCATCGAAGATTTCATCCACCACGTCCACTTCGATGAAGTGGTTGCCCGCGCCCAGTGAGCCGATCTGTTCGCGTCCGCGCGCCTTGGCCCTTTCGGATACTTTTTCCGGACTCGCTCCTTCGAGACAGCCGCCCTCCTCGGTCCGGGCAAGGTCCGCCTCCGTGGCATAATTGTTCTTCATCGCCCAGCGTGACCCATCGCGTAGCACCTGGTCCAGCTCTTTGATGGTCACTGTCACTGTGCCTTCCTTGCCGACGCCGCTCGGACAATACTTGTAGAGCAGTGTGGCCAGCGCGTCCATCTGGGAACGGGCTGATTCGAATTCGATGTTCGAAGCCAGCAAGCGCACGCCGCAATTGATGTCGTAGCCGATCGCGCCCGGCGAGATCACGCCATGGGGAAATTCGGTGGCCGCCACGCCGCCGATCGGAAAGCCGTAACCCTGGTGCATATCGGGCATCACGATCACGTGACCGACCAGGCCCGGCAGTGTGGCCGCGTTGATGGCCTGGTCGAGCGATTTATCGCCCATGATTTGCTCGAGCAATTCGCGCGTGGCGAACAATCGTACCGGCACGCGCATGTCACTGCGTATGTACGTTGGGATTTCCCATTCATAATCGGAAATTTTGACCAGGTTTTCGATGTTCATGCTTGCCTCACTGACCGAGCCTCACGGGAGCGCTCAACCTTGTAACTCAGTAACAGCTTTGAAGTGCATCTTGTAGTAACGACTTTTGAGTGCATCTTGTAGTAACGACTTCAGTCGTTCTCTCGAACGTTCTCTCGGAAATCGTTTACAACCTTTGAGTGCACCCATCCTCACTATTCTATGGCCGACTTCCCAATCTCTAATCTCCAATATCCAATATCTAATCTCTAATCTCTAATTGCCGACCGCCATGTGAGTGCTGACGACACTTTATGAAAGATAACCGCCAGATGATTGCTTACAGTAACCGCTTGCCAACAAATGAGAAATCGAATTGCTTGATCAACTGGCCGTGAGA
>Ga0182027_10012929_pt1 | contig 11689 bp, 10 predicted proteins | sample 712E1DmetaG_FD_121300 | JGI IMG/M metagenome (GOLD analysis project Ga0182027, IMG submission 121300) | Permafrost microbial communities from Stordalen Mire, Sweden - 712E1D metaG (Illumina Assembly) | ecosystem: Environmental > Terrestrial > Soil > Wetlands > Permafrost | place: Sweden...
CGCATCTTGAAACCAGGCTGCCCCTCGTTTCACCTCTTCGACTGCATCTGGCGGCCGCAAGGCAGGACATGGATCAATGGACTCATCCCGTATCTGTACGCCACCGTTCCCGCCCGCACCCGCTTCGTGCCTCCGGCCGAAGTGGAGAAGGATCCCGCCGTCTTTTTCATGTCGGAAGCAGCATTCAACGCCTCTTGGGCGCCTATCTTAAAGAGTTCGTACACCGAATACGGACGGCCGTATTCGATGAATATCTTCTGGCTGAACCAACGCTAAGACTCCTGCACACGTTCGTGTTCCGGGACTTTCAGACTTCCATAAAACGCATTAAGTAGGGCATTCGAAGCGCAACGCCAATCTGGTACTAAGCCGAAGCGCGCCCATGCAAACAGGTCTCGACAACCCAGAGCCGTCTTGGGAATCTCGGCCGAGCCAACTTGACCGCTGGAAAACCATCGTCCGCCCTCTTGAAACGGACCCCAGATGCGCCCCAACAACAGCTTTCGCCAGCGAAACAATCTGCGCCCTATAGCGAAACAGCCCACGCTGGAAGGTGCTCCCGAAGCCTGTTGAAAAAACTCGTCCCCAGATTTTGTTATTGTGAAGCATTGATAAATGCGTTTCTATTGCTCGTCTTCAACCACTCGTCGTAATTCATGTAAATGCCGGGATCATCTCGGCTTCCGTCTGGTCGTAGTTTACAAATCATTTGGCCGCTATGTCCACAATCCGGTCGCGAGAAAACTGGAAGGTAAGTGCCGTTATCCTAAGCACATTGGCTCTAATCAATCTCATAGCCAATTTCTCATTGGCTTCTCAATTTGGGTTATATGAAGACGATTATCTAGAAATCATCCATCCATTCACGAGCAATTGGCATACGTTGGCGCCCCGGTTGGCATACTACGTTGTACATTGGCCACAAGGGAGACCTTTCTATTGGATCTCTTTCAGTCTCCTTTCATGGTTAGCCGGCAACTCCGGTGGCATAGGTCAACTTTATATAATTGGTTTTCTATTCATAACTGCAGCTGCATTTTCTGTGCAGAGGTTGCTTCAACGGTTCTTCTCCGTCGAGACCAGCTTACTTGCCGCATGTTTTTTTATCATATACCCTCCAGATGTCGCCAAACAGATTGTCATTCATCAAGCGTGTTTTTTCCTAGGCACAATCTTGGCAGTATGGGCGATTACATCTTATCTTGATAATAGGAAAATCCGAGCTACTCTGTTAGCGATAGTGATATTATTAACTTACGAACCCTATTTTCTAATTTTGCCCTGCGCAGTCTTTCTCTCATTCGCGCTGATGGAGAATAGGAAATGGAAGGACTTCGTTATCTGGGGCCTCCTTCTTGCTTGTTCTCTTGTCCTTGTTTTGTGGATCCGGCGAAACATGGGCGAAGAACGCGTTGTTGCTTTGTTTTCGGGTCCCGGGCAAGCATTTCTCAATGCGGCGCGTGCGATGTGTATAGGGCCAGCAACGGCTATTATGCTCATTCTTGCTCGCCCTCTTGAGGGGATTTTGCACGGCAATGGTCTTCAGTGGGTTTTTGCCTTTTCTTCCGGCGCGCTTCTGTGGATGGTGATGACCTTGCTTGGGTTCCTCAAGCCATCGGAGAATCCGCCAATCCGTTCGGGCCGTTGGATCGCTTTAGCTGCGATCGTTGCAGCGGTTTTGCCTTATGCCTATCGATTCGTTCCAGACTATTTCCCGCCGAACGTGACGATTGGTCGATTATCAGCTCTTCACCAAGTGAGTGCCCTTGGTTTTTCGCTTGGGATCGCGCTCCTATTTACTCGCCTTTTACAGATAAACTCCAGACTAGTCCGTCCTGCGAGATTCTTGGCATGTTGCCTCCTGATTAGTAACATACCATTCGCCTTGGAAATCCAGCAAACCCAGTATGTCCGAAACGCTAAACAACAAAGGCTGTTTTGGAACGACTTATTATCACAGATTGGGGATCTTGAAGATGGAATGCCAATTATCGTTGATTTTGATTCTTGCATAAGATCTAGTGACTTCCTCGGAACAGAAGGCTTGAATGTTTATTGGCTTATCAACTACCCCGTGAATACGATTTCATATCTGGTTGAGACTCCCAAAGACTGGAAGAAAGTTCCTCGAATTTTCGCCTATTATAGGTCTGCAAAACAGTGGCGGTCAGGCGACGCGCTAGCTTTTGAGTCGTCGATTTTCACAAGCGACGCTGACCCTGTTTTTTTGCGCAATGGCGAATATCTATATTTTGTCCACAGCAATGGCCATCTTCGGCGTTCAATGGAGAAACTTAGTAAGGATGGGTTCGTCGTTTCGCCACACCCAGTCGATTCACGGTATAACGTCGAGTTTCCGCGCACCTCTTTTGGGCAAACATTCCTCAGTGAAGATCTACATCTATGGAAAGCACTGGTACCTAGCAATGGTTACCCAAGACCGTAAGCGCTGTTCCGCGGCGCGCTGTTTCATGACCACCGCGCGGTCTTTTCTCTCACTGTCCGTTGCCCGCGGTTCAGCTCCCTTCGGGAATAGGCGCCGGCAGCGGGAACGCACACGGTCATCCTGCTCGACTAAGGAGATCTACAATCATGTCAATCAGAAGGCTTCCCTTTTCCCCCATGCTGCTGTCCATCGTCGTTCCTGTTTACCGCGAAGAGAAGAATGTCCAGGAGTTCATTCCGCGTATTCGTGCCGTTCTCGGTGCAATCACAGAAGATTATGAGATCATTTTCTCTCTCGATCCGTCGCCCGATCGCACGGAGGATGCCATTCTCGAGCATCGGGCAAAAGATCCGCGCATCAAGCTCCTGAAGTTTTCGCGGAGATTTGGACAGCCGATGGCCATCATCGCTGGAATGCAGTATGCCTCCGGCGACGCTGTTGTTGTTATGGACGTTGATCTCCAGGATCCGCCTGAGCTGGTGGCTGAAATGGTGGCGCAGTGGCGGGCGGGTTTTGATGTTGTCATGGCGCAGCGTAGGAGCCGGCAGGGTGAGACGTTGCTCAAAAAGCTCGTGGCCCGCACCGGCTATGCGATCATCAAGCGAATCTCGGAGGTGCCGATCCCGCCGAACACGGGTGAGTTTCGCCTGATGTCCCGGCGAGTCGTCGACGAGGTCGTCCGCCTGAAGGAGACCCACGGATTCCTGCGCGGGCTCGTGGCCGTCGTTGGCTTCAAGCAGGCGACCCTCCAATTTGACCGGCCCCAGCGTTTTGCCGGTTCCGGGAACTACAACCGCCTCTGGGGTTCCATCAAGGTTGGCGTCAACGGCATCGTCTGCTTTTCCAGCTACGCGTTGACCCTGAGCACGCAACTTGGATTTCTTCTCGCTGGCGGCTCGTTCTTTTTTGGTTTGCTTTATCTACTCGCGAAAATCTTCAATCTGCTGCCTTTCGCCTCGGGGAATCCCACGATCGTCGTACTCGTCCTGTTCATGGGAGGGATCCAGCTGATTTCGGTCGGCATTCTGGGCGAATATGTCGCCCGAATTTATGAAGAAGTCCGGGGGCGCCCCAAATTCATAGTTGATGCTGCCGTGGGCTTTTCTGGCGCGGATGCCAACGACCGCCTGGACAAGCCGGGATGCTGAATCGGCTCGGCAACGCGAAGACCCGCCGCCTATTTGCCGGAAAAAGGAGCCGCTCGACCGGTTGTCCTTTGATCCCTGCGAATCATCAAACTTCTTGCGAGAATTCAACTGACAGTCCATCCAAGCCTCTCTTCAATTTGCCTGTGCTCACGTCACTTCCTCTCTGGCCATGACTTCTCCACAAATCTCCTCCGCCGAATATTATGATGGATTCTGGGAGCGCTTTGGCACTTCCGCCAACCAACATCCGGCGAACCTCTACCGCTACAATCTCATCCATGAGGCGTTGCAGTCCCTTCCCCACGGCAACGATTGCCTTATCGACCTCGGATGCGGCAACGGAGCGCTCATCCAACAGATGCAGGCGAAGCATTCATTCCAGCGATTCGTTGGTTTTGACACGTCGCCCGAGGTTGTGCGGATGTGCCAGCGTGCACTCCCCCAGTATGAATTCCAGCAGGCGGATCTTCAGGAAGCACCCCTCGACAAGTGGGCCTCGACCGCCGACGTGGTCGTGTGCACCGAGGTTATAGAACACATGGAGGTTTATAAGCCTCTCCTGCAAAGTGCGGCGACAATCTTGAAGCCCGGCGGTTTGTTCATCCTGACCACGCAAGGAGGGAAACGGCGGAGACATGATATCGAACTTCTGGGTCACGTACGCCATTACGACTTGGACGCCCTTGCGGAGGATGTCGGCCGCACCGGGCTCTCGATCGAGCGCAAGACGAAGAGCGGTTTCCCCATTTTGAACCTGCAAAAGATCGCCGCTTCGATATTCATCGGAAAGGTCCGCAAGGAACTCGCCTCTCCGGCCGAACCAAGCATGCTCTTCCGTTTTGCCTGTGTCATTGTTGGTTGGGGCCTCAAGCTGTCGGCACGCCAACACGGTCCGCAGTTGCTGATCGCCGCCCGGAAGGTCTGAAATCCCATGAGAATCGCTATCATTGGAGGCGCGGGCTTTATCGGGTCCGCTTGCGCAAACCGATTGTTGCAGGATCCAGACTTATCCGTCACGGTCATCGACAATTTCTCGTCCGGACGCCGGTGGCATCTCGATTTGGGATTGGCGTCGGGTCGGATGCGGGTCGTCGCCGTTGACGCCGCCGACCTTCATGCATTGGTGGACGCGATTCGCGACCACGAACTGCTCTACCATTTTGCGTCGAACCCGGATATCGCAAAGGCCGCCACTGAGCCTACCATCGATTTCTCCCAAGGAACGCTTCTCTCGCAAAACATCTTTGAAGCAGCTCGCCTTGCGCAGGTACCCCGCGTCATCTACGCGAGCGGCAGCGGGGTATTCGGGGACAATCCGAGCCGGGTGTTTGTCGAGCAGGATTTCAGCCCTTGTCCGACGTCAACCTACGCCGCCAGCAAGGCGGCGGGCGAAACCCTCTTGAGCGCCTATTGCCATATGTTCGGGCTTCGGGGGATCAGCTATCGATTCGCAAATGTCGTGGGCCCGCACCAAACACATGGTGTTGCCTATGATTTCATCAATCGCCTGCTCAAGGAGCCTTCTCGCCTTTCGGTGATGGGCAATGGTTCCCAGACCAAGTCGTATATCCATGTCGAGGACATTGTGTCCGGGCTGACGTTTTTCGGGACGCGCTTTCCGGAAACCTACCGTTGTTTCAATCTCACAACGGACAATCAGCTCACCGTGCGCGAGATCGCCGAAATGGTCATAGCCGAACTTGGCTTGACCGGAATCCCCGTCGACTATGGCACCACTGACAAAGGGTGGCCCGGCGACGTGCCGGTCATTCGTTTTTCTGCAGACAAGATCAAAGCTCTCGGGTGGACACCGCGCTATGATTCCCGGGAAGCGATGCGGCAGGCGATTCGCGGCATGATCGCAAATGCCAAAGCTGGGCGGTTCGCCCGTTGATGATTCCAGCGATGACCGATCTCGTTGTTATTTCAGGCGCCAGCGGAGGTATTGGGTTTGAGATAGCCCGGCACTTCGCGGCATCCGGGATTGAATTGGCCCTCGTCGGACGCGCAGAGTCGATTACAGCCGCCAAGACGCGTTTGGGCACAACACTCGCACCGGTCCACTGTCTGCCAGCCGATTTCAACGATCCGAGCTTGGTCAAATCTGCGGTGGAGACATTTCTAGAAACATCTCCCGCGAGACACCCGGGCGTCGTCTTGTGTGCATCCGTGCTCGGCCCAAGCGGCGGGAGCATCCGGGCGGGGCTTGCCGATTTTGAGACAGTGTATCGGGTGAATGTGGTCGGAAACTTGGCGGTCGTACAAGGCGCGCTTCCGCACATGCTCCGCAGCCATGGCGGCCGGTGTGTATTCTTCGCCGGAGGTGGAGCCGCGTATGCCTATCCGCTCTTCCCGGCCTACGCATTGAGCAAGACCGCCACTGTCAGACTGGTGGAAAATCTTGCCGCGGAATTCACTCCAGGACAGACCGGCCTGGATTTCGTATGCCTTGCCCCTGGCGCAGTCGCAACGTCCATGCTAGCCAGAGTCCGGGAGGCGGGCGGAACGGTAAAGACAACAACCCAGGTGGCCGAACCGGTCAATTTTGTCGCCGCGTATCTTTGCTCCGGCTCGCACGCATTGAGCGGTCGCTATGTCCACGTGCGCGATGACTGGGCGGCCATCCTGGAAGGGAAGATCGCCCTCAACCCGGACCAGTTCCTCCTCCGCCGAATCCAATGAAACGACTCACTCTGATTGGCGCCGGACTCATCGGACAGGAAAGGCTGAAGGCCGTTGAGACACTGCGAGAACGCGGCCACTCGGTGCGTGTGACCACCGCTTTTGATCCTTACCAGCCCAGGCTTGGAGACCTGGCCAAACTCCACGGCTTTACTCCCCGGGCCACCCTTGGCGAAGCCTTGGATCAGCCGGCCGACCTCGTCGTCATCGCGTGTCCCCACGATGTCGCGGTTGACTGCGCCTGCCAGGCGATCGAGAAAGGGCACACAGTCTTGATGGAGAAACCCATCGGTCGGTCGCCGGCTGAAACCGATCGCATCGTCCATGCGGCAAGGACAGGGCAACCTTTCTTTGTTGGCTTTAACTACCGGTTCATGCCGGGCATTGCCCGGCTTTGGCGTGATTGGCATGATGGGCAGTTCGGACAGCCGATTTCTCTTCGTCTCCAGATGGGCCATGGAGGCCGTCCGGGCGACGAGAAGACCTGGAAACTCGACCCCGTGCGCTGCGGAGGAGGTGCCTTGCTTGATCCGGGCATCCATTTGCTTGATCTTTGCCGGCTATTCCTAGGCGAACCGCTGCTCGTCCAGGGTGTCACGGCTTGGCGGGGATTCTGGAAGACGGGCATCGAGGAAGACGCGCAAGCTCTCCTGGCCGGCTCCACGGCCAATGCCTCGGTGGACGTCAGTGTCGTGCGCTGGCGCAGCAGCTTTGACCTGTTTGCCCTCGGCAGCGACGGTTATGGCCATGTCACCGGCCGCGGCCGAAGTTACGGCCGGCAGATCTATCGACGGGGCCCAAGGTGGGGCTGGCAAGCGGCGCCAAACCAAGCAGCATCCGAGACCGTAGTTGTTGACGACGCGTGTGAAGATTCCTTTGCGCGAGAACTCGCGGGATGCCTCAAGCTGGAAGAGCCCCCCGTGATTCCGCCCGCCGATATGCTCGATGGGGTCGCTGTCATGCAACTGTACGCCCTAGTGCGATCTCATCTGCCATCCTCACACGGGAATCCGCCGGTGGGATGAGCAGAGAAGACGAACTTCCGCAGCAACACGAACCCAAGAACCGACGTCGGCGGCAACGCACACGTTTTCGCGAGAATGATGTTCCCATGCAGAAGCCGCAGCATCCCCATCGATAAAGCGGTATTCACGAGAAGGGTAATCAGATTGACCAACGCATAAGAGGCGATTCGCCGGGGTGTGTTATCGTGTCGCCCCCCAAACGTCCAACACTTGCTGAGCGTGTAGTGGAAAATGCAGGCCAGCAGATACGAGCCGCTCACGGCCAGCATGGGGCGAAGAAACATCACCAATCCCCGGGCGCTTCCGGCGTCAATCAGGAAGGCCAGCCCACCAACGATACAGAAACGGACGAACTTCTGTTGCAGGAAATTCCTGAATTCAGCCGCGATTTGACTTATCATCTTTCTTCTGGATTGTATTGGGCCGTCTTGCCCCTGATGTTGAGCAGATCCCCGTCCTTTCAACCAGCCAAATCGGCTGAGTCCACCCGGATCGGAGTCTTTCCTTGAGGCAGCCCGGCTGCGGGCCCGAAGAGATGTTGAAGTTCCCCCCCCCAGCCATGACTAGTCATCCTGGAACATCGGGCTCGATTGGGCTGGGGACGGACGGGTTGGGGCATTCTGGCCCGGCAATGAGTCCAGCGATCAGCCGCTTGCGTGGGCGCGCGGCCCGAGGCCAAGGTCGGATGCTTCGCGGCGAATACCGACTCTGCCAACGCCTCCATCCACTCCGACATATGGTCGGACCAATTCCCCTATCATCACCATGCACACCGTGTTTGTGACCGGCGCCGCCGGCTTTATCGGTTCAAATCTTGTCGATCGCCTGTTGGCGGAAAACCTCACCGTGGTCGGCTGGGATAATTTTTCAACCGGACAGGAACGGTTCCTCATTCGAGCGCGGCAACAAGCGGGCTTCAATTTCGTCCGCGGAGACAATCTTGATGTGCCGGCGCTGACGACTGCAATGACGGGGTGCGACTTTGTCTTTCATCTCGCGGCCAACGCCGACGTGCAATATGGCCCCATGAATCCGCGGAGGGATATCGATCAGAACACTAACGCAACTTTTCATGTTCTAGAGGCGATGCGTGCCAACGGCATCAAACAGATCGCATTCTCCTCAACTGGCTCCATCTATGGCGAGGCGAGCGTCATTCCTACACCAGAAGACGCGCCATTCCCCATCCAGACTTCGCTCTACGGCGCTTCCAAGGTCGCGAGCGAGGGGCTCGTATCTGCCTATGGCGAAGCCTTCGGCTTTGAATGTTACCTTTTCCGTTTCGTCTCGATCCTCGGCGAACGTTACACCCACGGTCACGTTTTCGATTTCTATAAACAACTGATTGAGCATCCACACCATCTCCGCGTCCTCGGCGACGGAACGCAGCGCAAGAGCTACCTCTATGTTCAGGACTGCATCGACGCGATGCTCCACGTGACACGTGCCCGCACCGCGCGTGAAGCCAAACACCACACGGAAATCTACAATCTCGGCACCTCTGAATTCGTCGAGGTCAACCAAAGCATCGGCTACATTTGTGCCGCGCTTGGTCTCAATCCGACACTCGAGTATACTGGGGGCAACCGCGGCTGGATAGGAGACAATCCTTTTATCTTCCTTGACACTAAGAAGATCCAGGCGACCGGTTGGCGGGCCAAGGTAACGATTGAACAAGGGATACTGAAAACGCTGCGCTGGCTCGAAGCCAATCGCTGGGTGTATGAGTCCAGGAAGTGAAAGTGAGAGTGAAAGTGACCGATGAAGTGATCGCCTTGGGCTCCGCCATCGTGGGCCAATCCGAATATCAAGCCGCTCTCCGCCAGAAAGAGACGGGCGGCGCGTCCCTTGCGAGGACCTTGGATCTTGTCGAATGGCTGTTGTCGAAAGATAGCGATTGAATCAGTGGCCGGCTCCTCAGCGCGCAATGGGATGCCTGGGAGCAGCTCTATGGCAAAGGTCAATGGCTAAACGACACCGAGAGTTATGCCCTCCGGCGAGTGGTTCCGAAGTCTCCGGTCTAGCAATCCCGCTCCTCCGTTGCCCGCTCGCGCGGCGGGATCGGCAGATCATGACCTGCAATATATCATGAGTGCTGTATTCTAATCCCTTGCAGGCAAGCAACAACAATCGCAACGTTTGATTACTTGCAGCTTGGCCAGGCTTCCGCGCCCAAGGCGGCACACTTCCCTCCTACTTTCACTTCATGAACGTCCCCTACTTCGACCTGTCTGCTCATCTCCGGTCGCTGCGGCCCGAATTGGAGGCCGCCATCGAACGTTGCCTTGATACAGGCGCCTTCTGCCTGGGCCCCGAGGTGAAACAATTCGAGACCGAATTCGCCGCGTTTTGCGGAGCCGCTCATTGCGTCGCCATGAACAGCGGCACGTCAGCCCTGCACGTGGCCATGCGTCTTCTTGATCTCGGCCCCGGAGACGAGGTCATCACAACCCCTTTCACGTTTATCGCGACCAGCTGGGCAATCGTCTACACGGGCGCCCGCCCCGTATTTGTGGATGTCGAGCCGTCAACCCTCAATCTCGACCCCGCGCACGTGGAGCGAGCCATCACCCCGCGCACAAAAGCCGTGCTGCCTGTGCATCTCTACGGTCATCCCTGCGCGCTCTCGCCGTTGCTGGAAATCGCTCAGCTCCGTAATCTGCCGGTGATCGAAGATGCCGCACAGGCCCACGGTGCGCTCTATCACGGAAGGCCTGTCGGTACATTCGGCATGGCTTCCGCCTTCAGCTTTTACCCCACCAAGAACCTGGGCGCCTGTGGCGAGGGTGGAGCGCTCGTCACCGACCGGGCCGACCTTGCCGCCCGCGCCCGTTCGCTGCGGGAGCATGGATCGACCGCACGCTATCTGCACGACGAGATCGGCTATAACTACCGCATGGAAGGAATTCAGGGCGCTGTGCTTCGCGCAAAACTTCCTCACCTGGCTGAATGGAATCAAGCCCGCCGGCGGATCGCCCACTGGTATAACACGCTGCTCGCCGACACCCCGCTTGTCTTGCCTGCCGAGGCCGAAAAAGTGGAGAGCGTATATCACCTGTACACGGTCCGGCATTCAAGCCGCGACCGTCTGAAGGCCTTCTTGGAATCCTGCGGCATCGGCAGCGCCGTTCATTACCCGCATCCGCTTCACCTCCAGAAATGCTTCGCCAATCTGGGCTATGCGCCTGGAAGGTTCCCCGTCGCCGAGCGCGCCTCCCGCGAATGCTTGAGCCTGCCTATGTATCCGGATCTCAGCGACGATCAGATCGCAGCCGTGGCCACCGCGATCCATGATTTCCAGGACTGGTGATGGCAAAGACTGTGAAATATGCGCGCTGGCGCCCTCCATTTTTTAATGCGGCCTCAGCCGCGCTAAAGACTATGCAAGCCAGTGACATCAGATTTGCCCTCATCGGCTGCGGCGTTGTGGGCCGGAAGCGGGTGGCCGCACTGCATCCCAACACCCTGCTCTACGCCTGCGACCTGGAGGCCACCCGGGCGACCGACCTGGCCCGATCCTTTCCCGGCTGCCAGGCCGTCACGGATCATGCCGTTCCCCTCCGAGACCCGGCTGTATGTGCGGTTGTCGTCTCCACGGTCAACGCCGCCCTCGGGCCCGTCAGCCTCGCCGCCGTGCGCGCCGGCAAGCATGTGCTCGTGGAAAAGCCTGGCGCACTCACGTCGGATGGGCTGCGCGAGATCCGGGAGGCCGCCGCCCTGTCCGGCGTCCGGGTGCGTCTAGGCTACAATCATCGTTTTCATCCGGCGCTGCAGAAGGCGCGCGAACTGGTCGATTCCAGTGCGGTCGGTCCGCTTATGTTCGTGCGCGGCCGCTACGGACATGGCGGACGGAAAGGCTACGACCGCGAATGGCGGGCGAATCCGGCGCTTTCCGGAGGTGGCGAATTGATCGATCAGGGCGTGCACCTGATTGACCTAGCTGGCTGGTTCCTCGGTGAGTTCACCACGGTCGATGGCCATTGCGCCACCTATTTCTGGGACATGCCGGTCGACGACAATGCGTTTCTTTCACTGCGGACCCGCGCCGGCCATACCGCGTGGCTGCACGTAAGCTGTACCGAATGGAAGAACCTGTTTTCTCTCGAAATCTACGGTCGCGACGGAAAGATCGCCATCGACGGGCTCGGCGGCAGTTATGGCCCCGAACGCCTGACCTTCTACAAAATGCTGCCTCAGATGGGGCCGCCCGAGACAACGGTCTGGGAATATCCGTCAGGCGACAATTCCTGGGCTGCTGAAACTGCCGCCTTCATCGATGACGTACGGCTTGGGCGTGAACCCTCGCCCGGGCTCCGCGAGGGCATCCGGACGCTGGAAATCGTCGGCGAGATCTACCGGCCATTAAAAACATGAAAGACTGAAAAAGA
>Ga0182027_10012930_pt1 | contig 11689 bp, 10 predicted proteins | sample 712E1DmetaG_FD_121300 | JGI IMG/M metagenome (GOLD analysis project Ga0182027, IMG submission 121300) | Permafrost microbial communities from Stordalen Mire, Sweden - 712E1D metaG (Illumina Assembly) | ecosystem: Environmental > Terrestrial > Soil > Wetlands > Permafrost | place: Sweden...
CCGCCGATTTCCGCATGGTTGACGCCCAGAATCGCCTTTTCGGCTTCGAGGAAGGAACGGCCCGACGGCCCGGTTTCCTGGAGCACCGACCGCTCGCAACCTTCCAGAAAGGCGCCCAGCACCAGTTTGCCGATGTCATGCAGCAGCGCCGCCGTGAAGGCGAGATTTTCCGCGCCGTCCAGTTTCCGGGCAATCACCCTGGCGGCCAGGGCGGTGGTGACCGAATGCTCCCACAACTGGCCGGTGCCAATGCCGTAGCCCGGCTGCTCGGCGCTCAGGAGGCCTTCGCCAACGACCATCGCCACCAGACGGTAGATGGCGTTGAAGCCCACCAGCGTGACCGCTTCGTCCAGATCGCAGATGGGGCGGCCCAGGGCGAAGGCGGCGTTGTTGCAGCGTTGCAGAACCTTGGCCGTCAGGGCCGGATCGAAGGCGATGAGTTCGACGATTTGGCTGGCATGAGAATCCACATCGTCCAGAAGCACCAGCAACTGCGAGAGAACCCGCGGGGCGGGGGGTAGCGTTTTTATCTCATTGATGTAGTCATCCAATGTCTGCATAACCTTTGAACAGGATGGTTTCCTCGCCATGGCCGGAGCTTTTCAGGCGCACCTCGCCGGTGCGCAAATCCATATTGAGGGAGCGGCTGACCAGTCCTCCGACGTCCTGGGCATCAATGGACAGCCCGTGCCGGTGGAGCAGTTGGGCCAAGCTGTCGTAGTTGCGCTGGCCGATATTGAAGAAACCGGATTTGTCCAGGAACTGGGCGCCGCCGGCCACGCAAATCTGCAAGCAGTGCTTCGCCGCCGTGAGCGCGCGGAGGGCGCGCAACAAAGCGCCAAACCCCGTGTCCACAAACATAGCGGGTTGCTCGGCGGCTTTGGCGGCATTGATCGAGGAATCTGGCAGCATGGCGTGCAACAATCCACCGGCACGGCAGACCGGATCATAAATGGTGACGCCCAGACAGGAGCCGAGCGAATAGGTCGTCAGGATCACGCCTTGATTTTTGGAGACGGCCAGGCCGCCGACTCCGACGACAATCCTTCTTTCCAATCCCGCCAAGGTTGCAGCAGAAGGGGAAGTCATGGCGCCAGGCTCCTTTGGTAAATGCTGGGCCGCAGACAGCGCAGCGGAACGTTCAAGCCGTTGAGGCTCTCGGAGTGGCCGATGAAGAGGTAACCCCCGGGCAGCAGGAAATGGCAAAGCTGATTGACAAGGTGCTCCTGGGTTTGGCGGTCGAAATAGATCAGCACATTCCGGCAGAAAATGATCTCGAATGGCTGCGGATGATCGTAAGGCTCAATGAGGTTGATTTGCCGGAAGGAGATCCGCCCGGCGACGCCCGGTTTGACCCGGCAAAAGCCCTCCCATCGCCCGACGCCCTTCTGGAAGTACTTGTGCAACCAATCCCGCGGTATCGCGCGCAGGTGTTCAACCGGGTAGATGCCCAGCCGCGCCTGTTCGAGCACTTTGGTGGATATATCCGAGGCCGCAATCCACCAGTCCCAGCCCAACCCGGACGGGCAGTGCTCGGAAAGATAGATGCCAATGGTGTACGGTTCCTCGCCGGAAGAACTCGCCGCGCTCCAAATGCGGATTTTTTTTCTGTCCCTGGGCGGCGTCGAAGGCAGCGCCTGTTCGACCAGGAACTTGAAGTGGTCCGCTTCCCGGAGAAACGTCGTGAAGTTGGTGGTCAGCGCATCAATGACACCGGTGATTTCCGCTTCATCGTCTCTGGCGCGCAGAAAATCACAGTATTCGGCCAGCCCGGCGAACCCATGCTTTCGCATTCGTTTGCCCAGCCGGGCTTTGATGAGGGCGTCCTTGCCGTCCTGTAGCCGGATTCGGCATCGGTCATAGACGAGCCTGGCGATGTACTGGCAAGCCTCCGCTTCTGCTGCGTTTGCTTTCATAATGGCCAGCATGGCGATGGGAAAAGGGGTTGGTGAAGGTCAGGCCGCGGCTTCCAACGGAGCCGATTCCGTCTGCGCCAGCGCTTGCGGGTCCAGAATCAGGCCGATGCGCCCGTCTCCAAGGATGGCGGCGCCGGCCAGGTATCTGTTTCGGCGAAAGGTTTCCCCCAGGCTCTTGATCACCACTTCGCCCTTGCCCAGCAGCTTGTCCACCAGCAAACAGCGGATGCCATTGCCTGCTTCCACCACGACGACGATGGACTCCGCGAGATCGGTGGTGGCGGGTTCGATTCCCAAGCGGGCATGGAGCCGCACCAATGGATGCAGCCGCCCCCGCAAATTGACCATTTCTCCGCGTTCGTGGAGCGTATGGATCATGTCCGCCGTGGGCCGGAATGACTCGCGCACCAGCAGCGTCGGCACAATGTACTGGTGCTTTCCAACTTCCACCAGCAGGCCGTCAATGATGGCCAGCGTCAAGGGCAGGAAGATGCTGAAGGTCGAGCCTTGCCCGGGCTTGGATTGAATCTCTATCTTGCCGCGCAGCTTCTCGATATTGCTACGGACGACATCCAGGCCGACGCCGCGCCCGGAGAGGTCTGTGACTTTTTCGGCCGTGGAAAAGCCCGCGTCCATGATCAGGTTGAACAGTTCCCGGTCGCAAGGCTGCGCATCCGGCTTCACCAGTCCCTGCTCGATGGCCTTGGCGAGAATCCGTTTGCGATCCAGGCCGTTGCCGTCGTCCTGGATTTCAATGACGATATTGCCGCCTCGATGGAAGGCTTTCAGAACAATGGCGCCCTGAGCCGGCTTGCCGCGTTGCGCCCGGACCTCCGGCTTTTCTATCCCATGGTCAATCGAGTTGCGGATCATGTGGGCAAGCGGATCGGCGATCTCCTCCACAATCGTGCGGTCCAGTTCGGTGTCCTCTCCTTCGGTCCGGAGATCAATCTGCTTGCCGACTTTGATGGAAAGGTCCCGCACCAAGCGGCGCATCTTCCGAAAAGTGGCGCGGATGGGCACCATCCGCAGGGACATGACCGTGTGTTGCAACTCCTTGCTGATGCGGCCCAGATGCGCCAAGTCACGAGTCAAAGGCTCATTCTGAAGGGAACTCAACTCTTTGTTCTGTACCACCAGCGATTGGGCAATCAACATCTCGCCCACCAGATCCACCAGACTGTCCAGCTTCATCGTGTCCACCTTGACCACGTTGCCGGCCGGGGTCGCTCGGACCATGTCGCTGGTTCCCTGGCCAACTGGCGGCAGGGCGGCGGCAGGCGTCTGGGCTGCCGGCGGCTCGGCATCGCCGGACGGCGCCATGGCCGGAGCATGCGGACAGGGCTGCGCCGGCGTGGTGGCGGAAGGGGTTGGCAAGCGGATCGAAGCCGGCTTGCCAGCCAGCATGGAGCGCACGCGCTCGAGCAGGCAGAGGGTGGGCACCAGAATCGGACCCGGCGGCTTGTTGCCAGCCAGTTGGGCCGCCATCTCGTTGCTAAACTGCCGGAGCGTGTCCCCGCCTTCCAGGATCAGGCCGATGACGGAAGGGGTAATGGCCAGCTTGTGCTGCCGGGCCAGATCGAGCAACGACTCCAACTCATGCGCCAGCGTTTGAATCGCCGTCAGATTCAGGAATCCGGAGCCGCCCTTGAAAGTGTGAAAGGCGCGAAAGATGGAGTCCAGCGTGTCCGCGTCGGCGGGATGCTGTTCGAGTCTCAGCACGCCTTGCTCGATGTTCTCCAAGTGCTCCTGAGATTCGTTGATGAATTCGTTCAGCAATTCCCCATCCTGCTCCAGGTTCAGCGTCAACAGCGGCTCCTTCGTCCCGGATGGGGATGATTCAGGCTCAACCGGTTTCTCCGCCGCGTCTTGCCAAGCGGTGGGAATGGCGGGCGGCGGCCTTTGGGCTTCACAGGCGGAAACGGAGGTCTGCCACCATTCCGCCCATTCTCCCAGGCGCTGGAGGGCGGGCAGGTCGAACGTGCCGGTGGAAGCGAAGATGGCGTCCACCCAAAGGCGCGCTGGTCTTGCGGCGCGCGCCAGCGGCTCGGCGGAGGCCTCCTGGCCTGTCAACTCCTCGATTTGGCCAAGCAGGCTGTTGACCGGCAGCAGTCCAAGATCCCGGCCCGGCTCGGCGAAGACCAACTCGGTCGCAATCTTGTCACCAAGGGCCTTCAGTTTGGCGAACAGTTCTGTTTTCATGGGTCTAATAGCTGGGTCTGCCGGGATGAGGCCGGCCTTAGCCCTCGGGGAGGTTGGGGCCAGCCCGGACCCGCTTCATTGCTGGATCTCGGTCGTTCGGCGTCATGGTCTGTCAAAACTTGAATTGAACCCCAAGCGAAAACTCCTGGCTGTTGAAATCCCGGTTCCCCGGATTGGCGATGTTCTCCTGGGCGTTGCGTCCCAGGTTGGCCGCATATCCCAGATCGGCGGCAACATTCGCGCTGAAGGCGTAATGCAGGCCCGCTGACAACACATAATCAAGATCATCACGCGCGCAGGACGTCAAGTTGCCCATCGTATAGTCGGCCTCCAGGAGCCGCGCCCCCAAATCCAGGCTGAACTGTTCCGTGATCTTGCGGCCATAGCTCAGGCCGTAACTGCTGTCAAAGTACGGCTTCACCCCCAGGCAGGAAACAAACTGGAACTGTTTGTACTTGAATGTCAGCGTGTCTTCCGGCGTCACCGTGGCGGCAAGAGTCGCCTCGCCGTAGTAGGTCACCGGGTGATGGTCGTTCAACGGCGCGATGCGCTCATAACTGCGGAAATCCGGGCCTCCCAGAAGCTGGATATTCAGCCATGGGAAAGGTTTGCCTTCGACGCCCAGGAGCACGCGCTGGTAGTCGCTGGATGAACTGTTCGGGTTGAAACTGTACTTCTCCTGGCCTTGGCTTCCATACCGATAGCCCGCGGTGGCCGCCATCTCGGGACTGAATTTGTAGCCGATGTCGAAACCGCCGTTGGCGTCGTAGCGGGTGCAATAGTTTTGGTAGCCTTCCACATCCTTGATCTCGGTCATCATCCCATAGTAGGCCAGGGATGCGCCGGGGCGGATGAACCACTGGTCCCAATCGTATTGGAAGGTGAACTTGGAGCGGTCTTGCAACTGCTCGCGGCGCGGATAAGCAAGGATGGTTGCCCAGGCGTTGAACTGGTTATTGGGATATGTCGGCGCCACTCTGCTCGCGTCCACATAGAGCAAGGTGTTTTCCAGGTTGTAGGAGAAAGCGCCGGCTTTGCCCTTCGCCGCCACAACCAGGCGATGGTTGTCGTAGTTTTCTGACGGCAATGAATGATACATCACAAAGTCGGGCGCATAAGTGAAGGACAGCAGATCCAGATTTCCACTGGCGTCCAGGGCGCGGGCGAAATCGAAGCCCAGCTTCGGTGAAACCGTGGTGAAGAAGGAGGACTTGTCGTTGAGTGACGCGACTCCGGCCGGCAGACTCACGTCCGACATGAAGACATTGTCCGCGTAGCTTTCCTTAATGGTCAGGCTGGCGTCCGTGAGCCAGGCCGGCTTCCAAGACGAGGCGGGCGTCGCCGGGGAACCGCTTCCGGGAACGGCGCTCTGGCCCGGAGCGGAGCCTGGGCCTGGAGGCATGGCTGCATCCACTGCCGCCGCGGCGCGGGTTGCGGACAGAAGCCCGCAGAGCGCGGCGATCTTCCAAAGCGCCGGCCTTGCGTGGCGAGTCCAGTTGGAGGAGCGAACAGAGATCATTGGGGTCATTGGATTCAAAGTATTCCTTGTGATTGGTAGTGTTGTTTTCCGGCTCAGAATGAGGTGAAATCGCCTTCCATCGGCAGCTCGGATTTCCGGCGGGAATCTGCGCCTGCCAGCGCCATCGCTGCGGCAGAAGAGTACCGTCGTTGGCCGTTTCGGGACGCCTTTCGAACTGGAGCGACCGCTGGTCTGGGCGGGGCGCCGGCCGCCTCTGGCTCTGGAAGGAGCGCGCCGCCAGTGAGACTTGGCTCGGTTGAGCCTTCCACCAGCCAGAGCAACTCGGCGACCACGCCATGCATCACCCGGGCCTGCGAATTCATTTCCTGCGCGGCGCTGGCGCTTTCTTCGGCGCTGGCGGCGTTGCTTTGGGTCACTTTGTCCATCTGGACAACGGCGGTGTTGACTTGGTTGATGCCGTCGCTTTGTTCCTTGGAAGCGGTGGCGATTTCCGCGACTAATTCGTCCACTTTGCGGGCATGGGTGACGATTTCCGTCAGGCTCTGCGCCACTTTTTCGCTCATCTGCACACCTTGGGCCGTCTTGGCGATGGCGGTTTGGATCTTGGCCGCGGTTTCCTTGGCGGCCTGCGCGCTCCTTTGCGCCAGGTTGCGCACCTCGTCGGCCACGACGGCGAAGCCCATGCCGGCCTCGCCGGCTCGAGCCGCCTCGACCGCCGCGTTGAGCGCGAGGATGTTCGTTTGAAACGCAATTTCATCTATGGTTTTGATGATCTTCCTGATGTCATCGCTGGAGGACTTGATCTCCTGCATCGCGAGACTCATCTTCTGCATGTCGCTGGCCCCGGAGTCGGCGGCGGCGCGGGCGGCGTCGGCCAGCCCTTTGGTCGTTTCTGCGTTTTCTGCGTTCCTCTTTGTCATGCTGGAAATTTCCTCCAGCGAGGCGCTGGTCTCTTCGAGGGAGGCGGCTTGCTCACTGGCCCCTTCCGCCAGCATCAGGCTGGCCGCCGAGACTTGTGCCGAGGCGGCGGCCGTTTGTTCGGCCCCCGCGGACAGCCTGCCAGCCGCCCGGCGAAGGTTCCCGGAAATGCCCCGGGTGGTCAGCAGACCGACAACCGCGCCCGCCACGACGGCCAGGATTCCAAGGATCAGCACCGTCCATTCCGACACGGAGACGAGTCGGACGACATCGCGGCCGCTCGCCTCCACCCGGCCGGAACTATAGCCGCGCAAGGCTTCGACCACCTTGACGAATTCATTGCCCACCTGGCCCGCGGATTGCAAGTACTTTTGCACCTCCTCGGATTTGTTCTCCCGGCTGGCTTCCCGAAGTTTCCGGGTTTCGGTTTTGTAGCTCTCCAAAAGAGGCCCGGCTTGCGTGTACACCGCGCGCTGCTCGGGAGTCGTTGCGTACTTTTCGTAGGCCTGGAGCGACTCGGCGAGCTGGCGCTCCTGCGCCTGGGCGTCCTTTTCCAAAGCGTCCTTCTGGGCGGGATCCGTGTAGGCTGCGTGCTTGAAATTGGTCACCCGCAAGACCGCGGCCTCAAAGCGGATGTCTCCCGCCAGGGCAAGCTTCGGCGCGTCTTGATTGACAATCCCCGCCACATTGCTGGAAATTTGTTCTGTTTTGATCCAGGAGACGAACACGAGCACAACGATGCCGAGTGTCACGAGGGCGTGCGAGATGGCCAGCCTTTTTGCGATGGTCCAGTTCTTCATGGCTTCTTTCTGTCTGAAGTGTTGATGTGTTTTGAGGGTTTGTAAAGGTTAGGCGGCGGCAAGTTCGTTCATCCTTTCGAGTGGGCCTTTGTCCACTACCTGGTCAATGTCCAGCAAAGCGATGACTTTGCCTTTGACGTTGGCCATGCCGAGCAAGTATTCGGTGGCTGGTTTTATGCCAAAGTCCGGCGTTTCTTCCAGGTCATCCTGGGTGAGGTTGAGAACCTCCTCCACTCCATCCACCACAAAGCCCATGTGGGTTGCCCCGCCGGAGGCGGATTTCACTTGGGCAACCACAATGCAGGTGGTCTCGGTGGCCTGGCAGGCATGGAGACCGAACCGGATGCGCAGATCCATCACAGGAACGAGTTTTCCGCGCAGGTTGATGACCCCTTTGACGCAGGGCGGCATTTGCGGAACGGGCGTGATTTCCACCAAATGGATGATCTCACGAACTTTGAGCACCGGCAGGCCATAGGACTCGCGTCCGAGCAAGAACGTGAGGTGCTTTCCCGGTTTTGCCAGGAGGCCGGTTGAACTGGCTTCCGATGCGGTTGTCATAAGGCTCGTTGTCTTTCAGCGTGCGGTCGCGGCGCCATGTCATGCCACGCGCTATCCCTTCAAATCGGCAAAACCCGGAGAAAGTTGAGTCGGAGGGGACCGATCGGACCGATCAGACCGATCCGACTGATCCGACCGATCCGACCGATCCGACCGATCCGACCGATAGGACGGATGGGAAGAATAGGACGTATGAGCCAGCCAGGCTTCGGAACACAGGCGCAATCTCAGAGCGCCCAACTGGGTTCGATTTCGGCGTCCAGCGAGGCGGAAGGGAGGCGGGCCAGGAGTTTGCGCTCGGCCAGGATGCCGATCATGGCGGCGTTGTCGGTGGAGTATCTCTTCTCGGCCAGCCGCAGGGCCAATCCCTCGCGCTGGCAGGCCCGGGCCAGGTCGCGGCGCAGGGCGCTGTTGCAGGCCACGCCGCCCGAGACGGTGACGCAGGGCGCCCCCAGGCGCAACGCGGCCCGGATGGTCTTGGCGACCAGCACGTCCACAATGGCAGCCTGCACGCTGGCGCACAGATCGCGCAACCGCGCAGGTTCGTCGGGCAACGCGGGGTTCTTTTCCAGAAAGTAGCGGACGGACGTCTTCAAGCCGGAGAAGCTGAAATCATCGCCGGGATCGTGCAGCATGGGGCGTGGAAAGGAATGAGCGCGCGGGTTGCCTTGCGCGGCCAGGCGGTCCATCTCCGGGCCGGCGGGATAGGCCAAACCAATGAGCTTGCCGACTTTGTCGAAACATTCGCCGGCGGCGTCGTCCACAGTCGAGCCAAGCACGCGATGCCGGAATTCCCCTTTGACCTCCACCAGCAAGGTGTGGCCGCCGCTGACAATCAGAGAGACAGACGGCTGGAATTGGGCAAAACCGGACTGGGGGGGAGCAGGATTATGATTAAGATTAGGAGTAAGAGCAGGATTCGATGAGGCGGAAATCCACGGGGAATAGAGGTGGGCTTCGTGATGGTGGATTCCGAAAAAGGGTTTGCCGAGGCTGTAGGCAAGGGCTTGGGCGGCTTTCAATCCGATGAGCAGCGCTCCAGGCAAGCCCGGCCCCTGGGTCGCGGCCACCGCATCCAGGTCCCCCGCCGTCAAACCGGCGTCGCGCAAGGCCTGGCGGGCAACGGGCAGGAGATTGCGCAGATGTTCGCGGGTGGCCAGTTCGGGGACAACCCCGCCGTAGTCGGCGTGCAGACCGGTCTGGCTGGCGATGACGTTGGAGAGGACGCGGCCGCCGGAAACGGCCGCCGCGCTGGTTTCATCGCACGAGGTCTCGAAAGCCAACAAGTTCAAGGCGGCGCCTTACTTGGCCGCGGCAGCCACCTTGGCGGGCGCGGTTCGCTGGGCGTAGAGCAGGACCCCTTTGAGCAGGTCAACCGCCCGTTCCAACTGGCGGTCCTGTGTATTCTTGATTCGCTCGCGGTCCTTCTCATCCAGCAGGTCCAGCGCGCCGGCCTGGTGCTTCAGCCGCAGGTCGTCGTCCTCCTGCGGCGTATGCGGCACGATAATGTCCGGGGTAATGCCGTGCTCGTGGATGACTTTGTGGCTGGGGGTGTAATACTTGGCGGTGGTCAGCTTCAAGGCCGAGCCGTCGCCCAGGGGCAGGATGCTTTGCACCGAGCCTTTGCCGAAGGTCTGTTCGCCGACGACGATGGCGTGGGAAAACTGCTGCTCATCCTGGAGGCAGCCGGCCACGATCTCGGCGGCGCTGGCGCTGCCCGGGTTGACCAGCACGACTATGGGAAGATCCATGCGCGGGCTGCCGCCGCGGGCATGGTACTCGGATTTGGGGGTTGGGCCGCGGCCTTCGGTGGAGACGATCAACTGGCCGCTGGGGAGAAACTGTTCGCAGACGTGTTCGGCCTGATCGAGCAGGCCGCCGGGGTTGCCGCGCAAATCCAGGATCAGCGCCTTCATCCCTTCCTTGGTCAACAGGGCCAGGGCGGCGCGCAATTCGTCCGACGTCTTCTCGCCGAACTGGCTGATGCGGACGTAGCCGATGCTGTTTTCGCCCAGCGGAAACTTCTGCTGGTCGTTGATGTCCTTGACGGTGGGCACTTTGACGATGGCGCGCACCAACTCGAGCTTCTTGGTTTCGCCGGTGGAGGGACGGTGGATGGTGATGGCAACCTTCGTGCCCGGTTCGCCGCGCAAGACCCCGACAGCGTCATCCAAACCCATTTTTTCGGTGCTCCGGTCGTTGATCTTGATGATTTGGTCCATCGGCCGGATGCCCGCGCGGTACCCCGGCGAATCGTCTATTGGCGTGACGACGGTCAGGAATTTGTCTTTCACTTCCACTTCGATGCCAATTCCCCCAAACTCGCCCTCCGTCTCGTTCTTCAGATCCTCAAAACGCCGCGCGTCCATGTATTCGCTATGGGGGTCCAGCGAGCCGAGCATGCCCTTGAGGGCGGAGTGAACGAGTTCCTGATAGCTGATTTTGTCGCCGTCCACGTATTCCAGGCGCACTTTTTCCATTACGTCGGCCAGCAGCTTGTAGTTTTCGTAGGGATTGTCGCTGGCGGGGGCGGCCTGGGCGGAATAGAAATAGATGCGCGCGCCCAGCAGGAGGTTGGCGGCGAGAAGGGCAAGCAGCAAGGCGTAAAGAACGCGGCGTTTCATAAGCATTTAATAGCGATCACGGCATTTCAACTGCTCGTCAACATAGCTTCCAACAGCGAGGTTGGCAAGGCGCCTTTTGGAATGGGCGCCTTTTGGAATGGGAATTTTATCGGCACGGTGGTATGGGTGGGGCGTGACTACCGCCATTATTGTCGCCGCGGGAATCGGCTCCCGGATGGGAGCGCAGACGGACAAGTTGTTTCTGCCGCTGGCGGGACGGCCGTTGGTGGCGCATACCTGGCAGCGGTTTGATTCCGCCAACTGCATCGCGGAGATCGTGCTGGTGGTGCGCGAGGGCCGGCAAGGGGCGTTTGCCGATCTGGCCGCCGCCTGCGGTTTTCGCAAACCATTCCGACTGGTCGCCGGCGGACCAGAGCGCCAGGACTCGGTTTGGAACGGATTGCAGAATCTGCCGCCGGGGACGGACATTGTCGCCATTCAGGACGCGGCGCGGCCTTGCACGAGCGAGGCGCTGATTGAGGCGACAATCGCGGCGGCCCGCCAGGAAGGCGCGGCGGCAGCCGCCCAGGCGGTTTCGGACACGATAAAGTACTCAGATGACGGGCATGTCATCGCGCGGCATTTGGATCGTTCGCGGCTCTGGGCGGTGCAACTCCGCAGACCTTTCGCGTGGAGGTGATCCGGCGCGCGCTGGCCCGGGTGCGCGAGCAGAAACTGGTGGTGACCGACGACACGGCGGCCTGCGATTTGATTGGCCAAGCTGTCCGGCTGGTCTGCCGCGCCGAGCCGAATCCGAAAATCACCCGGCCCGAAGATGTGCCCTGGGTGGAGATGTTGCTGAATTACAAATGACAAATGCTCAATGACAAATTCTCAATTTCCATCCGGGATCAAAACCTCGAGGTTTCTGAGGATTGAAAATTGGCAATTGAGCATTGGTCATTGGTTATTAAGAGTCCCTCCCGGCGAAGATGAGATGCGCCCCTGGCGGTCGCGGTTGGCCGCCAGGCGCTTGGCCAGGCGCAGCGCGGCCCGCATGCTCGAAGCATCGGCCTTGCCCCGCCCGGCGATGTCGTAGGCGGTGCCGTGATCAGGCGAGGTGCGAATGAAGGGCAAGCCGAGCGTCCAATTCACCCCGTTCTCAAAGGCCACCATTTTCAAGGGCGCCAATCCCTGGTCATGATACATGGCCACCACCACGTCGTAATCGCCGCGATAGGCGTGGTA
>Ga0182027_10012932_pt1 | contig 11689 bp, 11 predicted proteins | sample 712E1DmetaG_FD_121300 | JGI IMG/M metagenome (GOLD analysis project Ga0182027, IMG submission 121300) | Permafrost microbial communities from Stordalen Mire, Sweden - 712E1D metaG (Illumina Assembly) | ecosystem: Environmental > Terrestrial > Soil > Wetlands > Permafrost | place: Sweden...
GGCTCACGCCCAATCAGGTATACTTCCATCGCCTGCCAGAGTCCATGGCAGCCTAAACCGAAAAACAGAACTTCCACTTAAGAAACAACAAAAACTGTCCAAACAAACGGAGCCACCTCAAACGAGCTAAAGCTCGAGCGACATATGGTAAAGTTAACCGACTCTGGATTTAAACTTTAAGCAAAGAGCGGAGGTACGGAAATTGAAACTGAGCCAAACAGTCTTTACCTCAAAGTTGTACTACCGGGTGTGTTGCTTTCTGCTGTTTTTTGTGGCAGCGGCGGCTTCGTTCAATGGTTCTTATGACAAGTGGCGCCTTGACGATACTGAGTTTGGTTCAACGCATGGGATGTGCGCTTTCGAAGCTGCGATCGACGGTACCGGCCAGCGTCCGTGTGTTTACCGGCAATTACTGCCAATGTTCGCGAATTGGATTGACTCTCGTTTCTCGGAACAAACCAAAGACAGACTATTCAATCTAAAGGGCCGTACCGGATTGCTGTTCCGCGAACGCATTATCGACTCGTTCATAGCTCGAGACCGGACCTACTTTCTGCGCTATTGGATCATATATGCGGTAGAATTCCTGTTCGCTTGGATCTCGGTCTATGCCATGTATCTTGTAGGCAAGGCAACAGGATTCTCCCCGCCAGTGGCGGCTCTTTCCGCCATCGCCATGATTCTAATCTTTCCCTATTTCCAGGAAGTGTCAGGGCAGTTTTACGATTATCCGGAGATGGCATTCTTTATGCTGGCGGTCTGGATGGCCATCAAGCTCGATTGGTGGTGGATCGTTCCTCTGGCGGCGTTGGCCTCATGGAACAAGGAAACCTTCCTTTTCTTCATTCCGGCGCTCTATCCCTTCATACGACAGCGGAGTTCGCGCGCCAGGACATGGGCCGGGATTGGAGTCCTTGGATTGACCTGCGCCGCGGTCGACTTGTTGCTTTACTTGCGGTTTCTGCATAATCCTGCAGATTCTAGCGGTCCTCACATCTTTGAATATGTCACTTTTCTGCCCTCGTTATTCGACCCGCGGCACATGGTTTTTGTAAAGACTTATGGCCTGTGGGCGCTGCCGAGTATGAACATTCCCGTCATCGGTTTGATCGTGTGGACAGCCTGGCGCGTGTGGCCTTCTCTACCGAAGGTATTCAAACGCCACATGCAGATTGCGGCAATCATCAATATCCCTTTATTTGTTCTGGTGTGTTCGGCTGGTGCAATGCGCAATTTAAGTATGCTCTACGTCGCGCTCCTTCTGCTTCTGGCAACAAACCTGACCGAGTGGATGAGAGGACAAAACAATACTGCAACCCTGCTATCGGATAGGTAGACTCCCATAATATGAGGAGATAGATGGGGATATCAATGAGTTTTGGTGTGGCCACACGCAAATGCACTCAGACGAGTGCGCTTCGGATCTACCTGCCAACTACACTTTGTTTTCTTGTAATATGCGTAACAAACAGCACTATTCTGCATATACTGGCGCAACATGGCCTTGTATATGGTGCCGATCAGTCGCTCGCGGTTAATTTTGATAAAACGGCTAGGTTTTTCTTAATCCCAATTAAATCCCTAATATTCTTTGTTTGTACTGCAGTGCTCATAGCGCCTTTAGGAAGAGCCTTCCTGGAGGTTGGTAGAAAAACTCTCATACCGAAACTCCTCTTTAAGACGATGACGTCCGTGTGCATCTGCATTATTATGACTTCAACTGTGTTCCCGTTCAGCTTTGGACGATCCTACGCCAGGATATCTACTGATCCTTTCAACCAGAATGTCGATCAGCTTTATCGAAGGTTATTGATTCCCGGCCTAGCAAATCTTTATCATTTGGACGGTTTCCTCTATACATTGCTCTTTTGGGCAATTGTGTTGTTTACAGCCCTCGCGACAAGGGTGTATTTCCTCCGCAAAGATATCACCCTCTCCATCCTGCAAGAAGTTTCGTTCTTGACTGTCGGGGTGTTTGTTGCTTCCTTCCAGTTGCCTGGATACCCAGAGATCGCTGTATTGCTATTGGCGTTGATTGCCTTGATTGAGATCGAAAACGATGGCCTTTTTACCGCAAAGCAACTGGCTGCATTCTCACTAGCACTCATGGCGCATGAGGCTTGCGCTGTAATTATGTTTGTACCAATGATTTTATTTCTTTTCGGGCGCAAATCCTGGATTCCGTCTGGAATAGTCACACTAATCTACGGGGTTGCTGTGTTAACTAACTTCTCCTACAATATCTCCGTCCCGCTTGGCATTCAAACAACTGTTTCAGATATTCCTTCTACATATTATTTCTGGCGATCGCCCTCCAATGTACTCATTGCAGCCTTATTTACATTTAAGGCTTTGTGGGTCATTATAGTAGTAGCTATTTTCCACCTATTGAGGAACAACCTTCGCATCGCGTGTTTTGTCTTATTTGGTATTGCTTTAGCTCTTGCATCAACGTATATCGCGGTGGACTACTCCCGGCTTATAGGATTCGCGACTATCCCGATGATCGTGTGCTTTGTTGAAGCACGACGAAGGATATCGTTACGGATATTCAATACGATCATAGCAATCAATATACTAATTCCTTCGTTCTATGTTAGTTATGAAGGCATAGGTACATTTAAGGGCTTGTATTATGAAGTTTACAGTTTGTTTCTGAAGCTTCCGCTGCCCGCATCCTAGACCCTACATCGATGGATCATCCCTTTCACTGCATGTCGAAGGACCTGCTACCGTTCTCGTTAATTAGCAATCCTCGCACTTGGCAGATCGGTAGCGGTTGCAATGGGTTCATTCTTGCGGCAACTCTTCAGAACAGAGCCATCGCTTATAGATCCGAGGATGTAAGTTGACAATGAGCAGTAACTGACCCGATTTCATAAAACTCGAGGATGAAACCAACGCGACGCGCTAACTCCTCAATCCAGGGCCGGGTGACTGGAGTGTTGTGTAGTTCCAATACGATAATCGTCTTTTTCGTCCCTCCATTTGCAAACAGAGCATCCAGAACTTCGACCTCGGCGCCCTCGATATCCAATTTAATTAACTTGAGCGTTTCAGGATCGGACGGCAAGTACTGAGCGAGCGCGCGACATTGGACCTCAATAGCATGATCGGCGGGCAGATCGGCGGAGAAACTTCCCTGATTTGCGTCTCGAAGGAAAAAATGCTTACTCCCATCGACGCCGGCCAATGCCACCGGCTCTACCCTCACAAAATTCTCAAGATGATTCGCTTCCAGGTGTGATCGAATCGCTTCAAGATTTGAAGGGGCCGGCTCAAAGGCAACAATAGGAACTCCGGGCCATCTGGTTGCTACGTCCAAAGAGAATAGGCCCGTATTGGCTCCACCATCGACTATAAAGTCAGGTCGTGGAATCTGATTCAGCCGATAACGATCTGCGATTGCCAGTTCCAAAGCCGATTGAAGATCGCTGTCAATATCTTTCCGGCGCAGAAAACCAATCAGCTTGGAATCCCCGATTTTGTATTTATAAGATACGCGTGAGCCGGGCGCGAGCAGCATTAAAAGACCGAGAGCAAAAGGCCTCGCATGCGGGCGGCTATTGGCCAGAACCGCCAAAAGGACTTTTACTATACTGAGGCCCGATAGCGTGGTTATGACAGCTCTCGCTCTGGTGAAATGGCTGTTTTTACCTTGTGACTCATTCATTGGAATCTCTTTTCTCAACCCAGTACCGTTCGACATCTGGAACAATTCCAGGACGCTAGCCTGGAGCATTTCTATCTGCGTAAGAGGTCAACATCGGATTGGCTGGCCTTCAAGCGAGCCTCTCGTGCGGCTTCATCTGGGGGAAAGAGTCTGGTCATATCAGCAAGCTCCGTAGCCCCCCACTCCGCCGATAGTTCGTCCAGGCGGTAGCCAGGTGGCGCCTTCTCTACATCCGGGCCGCGTAGAATCCGCATTCTGGCTCGTCCCTCAATCAGCCATTCGAGGGGTTTCTCCCAGGCTAACCCCAGAACCACCATTGGTGTGCCGACTGCCCGCGCCACATGCAGTCCACCGGTGGCAATGGTAATTACCATGTCGCTGAGGGCAATCAAGGCCGCCAGTTGGTTCACGCTGATCGCCCCGGCCAGAGAGATTCCGATATTATCGGCTTGCGCTTTGAGGGCTGCAATCGCTGGCGCCTCCGCCGCGGAACCTACGTAGAGGATGTTGTATCCCAGCGCGCGGTGTGCATAGCGAATGGTCTCGGCCCAGCGATCCTCGCGCCATGCTGTCGGCAGCCCTCCGCTGTTCCGCGAGATGACCACCAGCACGGGGCGACCGCCGGCTCGCGCAGGCTCAATCAGTTTTCGCGCCGTCACTGCGTCCTCCGATGAGTAAAAGACTCTCGGTTCTAACGCCACTCCCGATATTCCGATCAGATGCGCGAGCCGCAGATTGTTAGCGATCAAGCTGATGTGTTTATCGTAGGTTAAAGGCCGCTGATAAAGAGCTGGTAGCAGCGTTAACCCGCCGCGCCAACCGTTGCAGACCAGTGCAGCGAAAATGCCAATCTTCGTTCTCTGATCGAAAGCGCCTGTCAGGCAGCATTCCGGCTTCAAACCGCGTGCTTTGAGCTGCCGCCTGAGCGAGGTCACGGCGCCGCCAAAATTCTTCAGTGGGTCCGGGGTCTCAATCAGATGATCGACATAGGGAGAGTTGCGCAGTACAGAAGCCCCGATTCCCCAAGTCGCGACTGTCACCGTTGTTTCGGGGCGCTCGCGCTTGATGGCCTCAAAGAGCGGCGTCATATGCACGCATGTCCCTAATGGGACAATGCACTCGAGCACCAAAACGCTCTTCACCGGGCCAGATCCAGGTCTTGATGACGGCCGAACCAATCGTTCGACTGCCACAGCCGCCTTTGCCGAAACAGTCAGCAGTTTTCTTTCCAGCGGCCCCATTACGCCCCCGTCACAACTGTCCAGCGCCATCGTTTCCCGTGGCAGGTTCTGTACCGGGATCCCCAGCCCGCCTCGGCAGGATCTTCATCGCGGGGGTGGAAGTAAAAAGCCACCCGGAATAGTCGTTCCGTAGGCGGTGTTACTTGATTGTGCTCTAATTCGCCAGCACGGCCCGGTAGCGGACTTTATTCTTCTTGACCTTTTCGATGGCTTCGTTGGCCTTGGCCATGGGGAAGGACTCGGTCAGCGCCTTCACGCCGTGGCGGGCGGCCACATCCATCATCTCTCTCAACCGGTAAGGACTCCCCGTAGGGTTGCCGCTGATGGAGCGCTGGCCGGAGATCAGCGGAAAGGCGTGCACGGCGATCGGCGAGGGCGGAACGCCCACAAAGCAAAGCGTTCCGGTGGGCCGCAGGGCCTGGACGTAGATCGCCCAGTCCTGGTCGGCGTTGGCGGTGTTCAGAATAAAGTCCTGCGTCCCGGCCACTTCCTTCAAAGCCTTGGACTCGCGGCTGTTGATAAAGTGGTGCGCGCCCAGTGCGCGAGCCTCTTCTTCCTTGGCGGCCGAGGTGGAGAAGGCTGTCACCTCAGCGCCGAAGACCCGCGCAAACTGAATGGCGATGTGTCCCAAGCCGCCGATGCCCACGATGCCCACCCGTGAAGAGGGGTTGATGCCATGCGTGCGCAGCGGATTATAGACCGTGATGCCGCCGCACAGCAGCGGCGCGGCGTGTTCGCTTTCCAAGGCCTCGGGGATCGGAATTACAAAGCGGACATTGGCGCGGACGCGGTCCGCGTAGCCGCCGTTGCGGTGGACGCAGGTCCCCTCTGCCGCAGGACAGAGGTTTTCCATGCCCCGCATACACCACTCGCACTGACCGCATGAGTTCGACTGCCAGCCTAAACCAACCCGCTGGCCCACCTTGAGCGACGACCGCGCCTCGGCGCCAACTGCCGTAACCGTGCCCACAATCTCATGGCCGGGGATGAACGGATACTGGCTGATGCCCCAGTCGTTCGAGATCAGGTGAAGATCGCTGTGGCAGATGCCGCAGTGGGTAATGGCGATCTCCACCTCCTGCGAGCCCAGCTTGCCTGTTTCGTAGTGAAAGGGCAACAGTTCTGCGCCAGCCGCGTGTACTGCAAGTCCTTGTATTTGAGCCATAAGAAGTCCGGAATCCTCGCTGGGGGTGGCAAAGAGGCCGACCGATTTCAAAAAATGGCGCCGACCCAAGAATAGGCAAGGGATGAATCCCGCCAACGCTAGTTTAAACTGCCGCCCGGCCCAATGCGCGGAATCGGTATCTGGAAAACCCTCAGTTTTCCACCGGCATTCTCATTGTTTGACCTTCTTCCACCTCGTCATTCAGATTGACATTCTGCACAACGGGGTGACATTGGGTTTCCTTTAGGCGCGTTTACTCGTCTATCAGAGTACAGCCGGTTGCATGGCCGGCTGGAGTTGAATCCGAGCCAACCGGTTACGAAAGTCTGATGGACTACAGGCTTCGAACCGGAGTAAACACAACGGCTATAGGATGCCCTGGCTATCTTGTGCCATGGCCAATCCCGTATGCTATTGAGCAAAGAGGTCGTTATGCCCACGCCGCGCAGATTTGTTTCCGTTCCTCGCTCTCTCCTCCTTTTGCTATGCCTTGTTTTTGTGACTCTGGCAGGCGCGCCGCTGAGCGTGGCCCAAACCCAACCTCAACCACAAACCCAGACCCAGCAGCCTCAGCAGCCCGACCAGGCCGCGCCGGACTCGGGCGGTCCCGGCGCCGACTCCGGAGCCATCGCCCTCCCCAAGAGGAAGGAGAAGCCGGAGGACGTGCCGCCGCCGGCCCCTGCGGAGCCCAAGATCAAGAATCCCGAGGGGATGCCCAACTACTCTCTGCGCATCGAGGTCCCGGAGGTCAGCGTGGACGTAGGCGTGCTGCTGGAAAAGACGCACCAGTTCGTGCCCGGCCTCAAGCCCGGCAACTTCCGCGTCTACGAGGATGGAGTGCAGCAGAATATCATCGGCTTCAAGCGCGTCGAAGCGCCCATCACGGCGTTGATGATCTGCGAGTTTGCCGCCAACAGCTACACCTTTATCTATGACATGCGCAACGCGGCCTGGGCATTTGCGCAGCAGTTGCGGCCTCAGGATTACGTGGCCTTGATGACCTTCGACATGCGCACGCAGATCGTCACCGACTTTACCCAGGACAAGCGCCAACTCTACGAGGCGATCAATTCGTTGATGATTCCCGGCTTCAGAGAGACCAATGTCTTTGACGCGCTCTACGAGGGGCTCGACAGGCTTGACCGCATCGAGGGCCGCAAGTACATCATTCTGATCGCTTCCGGGCGCGATACCTTCTCCAAGCTCACCCTGGACAAGATTTTAAAGAAGGTCAGGACCACCCAGGACGTTACTATTTTCACCGTCTCCACCGGCGGGGCCATGCGGGCGATAACCGAGGGACGCGGCGGCATGATGGGTTCGATGCGCGACATGGATTACCTACAGGCCGACAACGAAATGAAGACCTTTGCCAGCCTCACCGGCGGCGCAAGCTTCTTCCCGCGGTTTTCAGCCGAGATGCCGGAGATCTTTCAAGAGATCAACCAGAACATCCGCTCCAAGTACCAGTTGATCTACCATCCCTCCAACGCCAAGCAGGACGGAACCTATCGCAAGCTGCGCGTGGAACTGGTGGACCCCGAGGGCCATCCGTTGCACATCCAGGACGAGAAGCAGAAGCCGCTTAAATACGATATCATTGCCCGCGAAGGCTACCGCGCCAAGCAGCAAGTGGAGTAGCAGGGGCCTAAAACACACAACGGCTGGCGGCAGCCCGAGGACCACGCCAGCCGTTGCCTGTGATCGCGCCGGAAATCCGGCTCTTAGCCGATGAGATGGAGATTAATGAGAATGTCCCGGATGTAATACCCCAGGATGAACACCGTCGCCACTGCGGCAAGCCAGAGGAATATCCGTAGCACGGGCTGAATCCGGTTGACTTTTGCCACGATCTCGGCTTGTTCGTTCTTCACATTGTCGAAGGATTCGTCCAGGATGAGCTGATCATCCTCGTCTTGGGTCAGTTTTGAGCGGTACACGTACAGGGCGGCAAGAATCAGCACCAATACGCCCCAAACCGTCCACATTACCGGTACTATTCCCGTCATGCTCCACCTCCGGAAAAACTCTGGTCCCAGATACCGGCGGGTCCGTGCAGGAATCGCGGTCTCGTGAGTAGAGGGGCCGTACGGTTGACCATCATAGCTCCGAATGGGTACAGGTGTGGTGACAAATATCACAGAAGGTTTTTCAATCGGAACCGGCCTTATAACCTCCGCCGTCTCCCCCGGCGCAGCTCGGCTGGTGGACCGCGCGGAAGAGCCAATCCTGCGACTTTCCGGAGATCGGCCGCATCCAATGGGATGAAGCGGTGCAGGGGGCTTGTATCCCCGTCCGCTAAGCGATACAGTTACGGGTAAAGGCAAGCATTTCAATAATTAGGAGAAACCATGGCCACATCGACCGTAGCACCTGCCCCGGAAACCGAAAAGAAAGCACCCCTCCACCTGACTCCTCAGGCCATTGCCAAGGTGCGCGAGATCATGGCCACTCAGGATCCTCTACCTGCCGGGTTACGCATCGGCGTGATGGGCGGCGGCTGCTCCGGATTCCAGTACTCCATGGCCTTCGAGAACCAGAGCGGCATGATGGATAAGGTCTTCAGTTTCGAGGACTTGAAGGTGTTTGTGGACGCCACATCGCTGATGTACCTGAACGGCTGCACGGTCGACTATGTGGAGACGCTGGAGGCGGCGGGCTTTAAATTCGACAATCCCCAGGTTAAGAGCACCTGCGGCTGCGGCTCATCTTTCAGCGTGTAACGGTTCGCGTTTCAGACTGTTTTTGCTCACACAAAAGGCCCGTTCCCTTGTCGGGGGCGGGCCTTTTTGCATGGGCAGTCCGATTTGATAGGAGAAAACCGGGCGCACTATTGCGTCGGCGTCAGTGAGGTACCGTTCGAAGGGCTGGTTGTCTGGGTAGACGTCGTGCCTCCCAGACCGCTCGAGATGCTGGAGGCGGAGTTGCTGCCAGTGGGAGCGGAGCTGCCGCCCACCGTCTTCAGCTCGGTGAGCGGATCGTAGACAAACTCCCACTCGTTGTAGTGGTTCTTCTTCTTGTAGACCAAAAGAGATTGTTTCGGGCTGGTGGGAGCGAAACCCATAATGCCCGCCCCGCCAAAGGTTGGCCCGGTGGTACCGGTAATGCCGCCTGCGGTGGGATTGGCGTTGCTGCTAACGCCGGCGCTGGCAGAGGAGTCGCCGGAAGTGCCGGTAGTACTGGTCGTGCCGGTGGAGCTTGCCAGGTCACTCCCGGACCCGGTCGAAGAACTCCCGAAACCGCTTGTGGGAGTGCCGAATCCGGTCGACGAGCTTCCGAAGCCGGATGAGGAGCCGATAGGACTGCCGATGGTCGAGGCTCCCGTGATCCCGCCGGAGCCGGTTCCGCTGAGGGGCTGCCCGAAGAAGCCCATCGCCGTAGGAGCCTTGTTCTGGCCGAGCTGGATGGGCCTCCACACGTCCTTGCCGGTTGTCGGATCGATGTACTTCTTGCGCAGGAAGCGAATCCCGTTGGTGGGCTTGACCAGCGCATCTACGTTGGGCGGATAACTCCCGAATTTCCTGTAGTAGAGCTGGATTCCGCGCACGTATTGCTTGCCGCGCTGCATGGTCTCGATCTCCCGGTCTCGCAGGAGCTCTGTCTTGACAGCGGGCACGGCAATGGCCAGGGAGATGATGAGAATCGCCAGCAGGAACATGACCGCAACCAGCATGTAACCCTCTTCAGAGGGGCGCGGAGGGCGGCGGATTGAAGTAAGCCTCATCATATTTACAAGACGCAGGTCCTTCGACTTGGTCGCCCCGCCACCCCAGAGACGAAGACCTGTCGCTGGGGACCCCGGTTGCGCGACCTCCGCTCAGAATGACAGTCAGTTGGCCTGGAGCGGCAGGGTTTGGGTGTTGTTGTAGCTCAGGTCGGTTACTTGAACGCCGGTTAGCTGAATGGCCCCGACCTTGTAGCGATGATCGACAATCTCTCCCGTCCGGGCCAAAAAAATGTCGTCCCCGCGAACGAAGTAGGCTTGCAGGGATTTGTCTTTAGTCTGGGTGTAGCCGAAGTATTTGAGATCGATGGCCGGCGGCCTGGGCACGGATGGAGCCACTGGCGTCAATGCGGCTGCCGCGCGGGCGCTGGCCAGGGGAGTTTCAATCCTGACCGGCACGGACTCGGCGGAGAAGATGTTTCTGCCGGTTCCGGCGTAGACTACCGACTCGTTCTTGGCCAGCTTGTCCAGGTGCAGGGAAGGATCGAGGCCGGCGTTGCTCAGCTTCTGGGCATCGTTGGCTGGCGTTGCGGCTGCCGGAAGAGTACCCGCTGTTGCCGGAGCGCGCTGCGCCGGTGGAGTCGCCGCCGCAGCTAGGCCTGGGGTTGATGAGGAGTGCCAAAATGCCCCAAAGATCTCCACGCAGGCAATGACGAGAATGACCGCAAAGAGGCCGATGACCAGATAGACCTGACGCTTGTTTTCCGCTCCCAGACGCAAGGCCATGGCTACTCGCCCTCCTTTCCGGAGAGAGAGGAGCCGGCAGCGGAGGGTGAAGCGCCCGCAGTGCCAGACGGAAGAATCGCCGGCAACCCACTGGCGGCCGCATCGGCAGGCCGCAGCCAGGTTGAAACCCGCAGCCGTAGATTGACCAGGCCGCCCTGCTGCCCGGTCAGAGACATGGCACGTATCACAAAGAAGTTCTGGTCGCGCTCCAGGCCGTTCACAAAGCGCATGATCTGCGAATAATCGCCGCTGATGCCCGCGTCCAGTTGAATCTCGGTCAGATCGGAGCCGGGAAGGCCCTGAGTGTACTGGACTCGCGAGAGCCGCACGCCCGATTTCAATTGAATCTCGCCGATGTGCGTGGCGATCGAGGAGTAGTTGCGCGGAATGCGCTTGTCATAAAAAGCCTGAATCTTGGAGCGCGACTCCTCGACGCGGCGGTCGAGGCCGCGCAGGGGAGCGGTTTCCAGGTTCAGCGCCTTTAGCTCAACCTGTTTGCCGGCCAGAGCGTCGGTGGAGTTGCCGTTGGTGGCAGCCCAGTCCAGGCCGAAGCGCACAGCCAGTCCGACGGTGATGAGAAGCAACACGGCAACTCCGGCAAGGTGCCAAGTAAGTGGGGAGGCCAGGCGCTCGCGCCACGCGGAGGACGAAGGTCTCATGGGCGGACTCCTGGATTGTGCTTGGGAGCGAGTGTCCCCGGCAGCAACCCGCCGGTGAAGGGTGGACGCCCGGGCGCCAGGACCGGGGCCGCCGGGTGGGCCGCGAGCGTGTGAGAGATCTCGCCGGAATTTCCAGCGGACTTCTTTTCCGGTCTCGGAGCCGGTCTGGGCTCTCCGGGCGAGGCCGGGTTGTACTCGGCCAGCAGATCGAAGTTGACGCGGCTTGAGGCGCTGACCGGTTCTAGCCGCTCCCCGGCCCCGCCAGTGGATTCGGAGTTTTCGCCCACGATGCGGGGCAGCAGAAAGCGTTTTGAGTGTTCCAGGTTCTTGACCAGATCGATGGCGTGGTCACGAGGGCCGATCACCCGCAGATGCAGAGTGATCAGGCCATTCTTGTCCCGGACCGGCTCCAGCGTTGAGACCTGAACCCCGCCGGGCAGAACGGTTTCCAGGTCCTCCATGGCCAGCGTCCAGGAGAAGGCCTTCTCGTCGAAGAGCTGA
>Ga0182027_10012934_pt1 | contig 11687 bp, 7 predicted proteins | sample 712E1DmetaG_FD_121300 | JGI IMG/M metagenome (GOLD analysis project Ga0182027, IMG submission 121300) | Permafrost microbial communities from Stordalen Mire, Sweden - 712E1D metaG (Illumina Assembly) | ecosystem: Environmental > Terrestrial > Soil > Wetlands > Permafrost | place: Sweden...
AGGAGAGAGCCACCCGGCGCGGGTCGGAAACGAAGAAGCCGATCCCGGTCAGCGCCGTTCCTGCAAGCCCGATGCCCAGCGCAACGCCGGCTTTCGACGCCGGCGAGACAGTCGCAGGGGCTGAGGGAACTGGGGGTTGTGGGCTAGTCTGCATGTTTCAGGTGCAAAGAAGCGCCGGTCTGAGACCGGCTCCATCGATTGAGCTGCAGACTTCCGTAGGGGCGCAGGCTTGCTGCGCCCATCCCCTAGGGACGCAGCAAGCCTGCGCCCCTACGGTCGGCTGCGATGCAGCTACTCTGAAATAAACTGTCCTCATAATCCTAAATCCCCTTTATGATCTGCCGGAACGTCGGCCATCGTGCCCTGGCGGGCGCGTTCGAGCGCTCGCACGTAGGCAATCACCGCCCAGCGGTCCTCTGGATTCAGCTTGTCCGCATAGGAGGACATCGTGTTTTTTCCATTGGTGATCGTGTTGAAGATTTCGCCCTCGGGCATCTGGCGGATGCGGTCGTCGTGATACGAAGCCGTGGTCATCATCCCGTAGCCCTTGGTGATCCCCTGCCCGTCGCCCAGCGCGCCATGACACGGGGCGCAGTAGATGGTATAATGTTCCTTCCCGTGCTGCATGAATTTCTCGTCGATCGCGAGTTGCAGCGGGAACCCCCGGGCAAACTCGCCCCGGGCCGTCTTGCCGCGATAAAGAAAGTCGTCCGCGCGCAGGAAGTCCGCATCCGGCGCAATCGTGCGTCCGCGCGGCACCGCCCCGGCCGGCAACGGTCGGTCAGCACGCCCGTCCGCGAAAAACTTCGACTCGGCCTGCGGCTTGTATTTCGCCTGCCGGTTCATGTCGGGGAAAACTTCGACCGGGGGCTGGGAAGAACCCCTGCCGCGGAAGCCGGCGATCGAGATCGTCAGCACGACCAGCAACGCGGTCACATAGTAAACGTAGCGCATGATCACTCCTTCAACTCCTCGATCTCACGGCCCCCGACTCGCGCCAGCAGCGCCTCGGTCGCAGCGCGGTCGTAGTGCGGATCACAGGCCTCGATCACGACAAAAAACCGGTCGTCCATGGCGCGCTGGAAATGCGCCTGCTTCATCACCGCGTGATAGTGCATCGGCAGACGGTTGAGCAGAAACATCCCGAGGATGGTCGCGAACGCCGTGAACAGGATCGTCAGCTCGTAAGAGATGGGAAAGGCAAACAGCGGGCTGAAGAACGGTTTGCCTCCGACGATGAGCTTGAAGTTCCACGCGCCGGACCACCAGATGAGTCCCATGCCGGTGACAAATCCGATGATTCCGCCGGCTAGCGAGATGCGCGGGACAAGGGAGCGACGCATCCCCATCGCACGATCCATACCGTGTATCGGGAACGGCGTGATCACGTCCCAGAACTTGTAGCCGGCATCGCGCACCGCCTCCGCCGCATGCATGATGTCGGCAGGCGTATCGAACATTGCGATCAGACCGTAGGGTTTCTCGGGCATTGGGAACAAGGAGTGAGGAGTCGGAATCGAGGAGCTAGAAGTCAGAGGTCAGGAGTCAGCATCCAGAAGTCAGAGAAGAGGAGTTCTTGAGATTCGCCAGGGGTGCCTTGGAACCTGAAGTTTGGGATTTGGCGTTTGGGATTTGAAGTCTGACCCTTGGGAGTCGATTCCTTGGTGCTTGTCACTTTGTACTTGGTACTTGGAACTTGGGATTTGGCGTCTCGTCACTCGTCACTGGTCACTTTGTACCTGTTACTTGGTTCTGAGTTTTTAGTTCTTAGTTCTCGGTTGCGGATGGTGCGGATCCGCCTGCGGCGTGACCGCCTTGATCTCGGCCATGGGCATCATCGGCAGGAAGCGGATAAACAGCAGGAAGAGCGTCCCAAACACGCCGAAGGTGCCGAAAAAAGTGAAGATTTCGATGACTGTCGGTGAGTAGTAGCCCCAACTCGATGGCACGAAGTCGCGGGCGAGCGATGTGCCAATGATCACGAAACGCTCCATCCACATGCCGACGTTCACCAGCAGCGAAAGGAGCCATACGATCGTGGTATTGCGGCGCACCCCCTTGAACCAGAAGAACTGCGGAACAATGACATTGCAGGTCACCATCGTCGCGTAGGCCCAGGCGTAGGGGCCGAACGCGCGGTTGATGAACGTGAAGCTCTCATTGGGGTTCGCGCCGTACCACGCGATGAAAAACTCCATCATGTAGGCATATCCCACCATCGATCCGGTCGCCAAAGTGATCTTGCACATGTTGTCGATGTGGTACTGCGTGACCAAGTCCTCGAGCTTGAAGACCGCTCGCAGCGGCAGCATCAGCGTCAACACCATCCCGAAGCCCGAATAGATCGCGCCGGCCACGAAGTACGGCGGAAAGATGGTCGTGTGCCAGCCGGGGATCAGGGAGACGGCGAAATCGAAAGACACGATCGTGTGCACCGAAAGCACCAGGGGCGTTGCGATGCCGGCCAGGATCAGGTAGGCCATCTCATAGTTGCTCCAGTGGCGGTTGGACCCACGCCAGCCCATGGCGAACAGCCCGTAGAGCCAGGCGCGCGCACGCTTGCCCGCTACAGTGAACCGGTCGCGCAGGAGCCCGAGATCCGGGATCATGCCCACGTACCAGAACAGCACCGATACCGTGCCGTAGGTTGAAACCGCAAACACGTCCCACTCCAACGGCGAACGGAAATTCTGCCAGATGCCGTTCGAGTTGGGCAGAGGAAACAGATACCAGGCGAACCATACGCGCCCGACATGGAACAGCGGAAAGATGCCAGCGCACGCGACTGCGAAAATCGTCATCGCCTCGGCCGTCCGATTGATCGACGTACGCCATTTCTGCCGGAGCAGGCACAGGATGGCGGAAATGAGGGTCCCGGCGTGGCCAATACCGATCCAGAAGACGAAATTGACGATATCCCAGGCCCAGTTGACCGGATTGCGGTGACCCCACACGCCGACGCCCGTGCCGACGAGATAGGTGAGACCGGCTATGGTGAACGACGCTATAAAGCAGGTCACCCCGAAACAGACCCACCACCAGCGAGGCGCCGGGCCCTCGATGATTCCGCAGATTTTGTCCGAGATCCAGGCGAAGCTGCGGTTGTTCTCCACGAGCACCGCCCGCGGCAACACAGCCGGTTTCACCTCTTCGAGAACGGAGGGGACCTCGGCGACGGCAGTGATTTGATCAGCGTGAGCCATCGATCAATTCTTGAGCCTTTATCTGATATTCGCGCCGACTGAGCGGCATGTCGGCATAGTCCGGCATCCGCGGATTCGGATTCCGCACCTTGCCAAGATAGGTCGTCCGCGGCCGGACATTGAGGTAGCCGAGCACCGAATAATCCCGCGGCTGCGCCTTGGCTTTTGAGACTGCGCTGTTTTCGTCCAGCAGATTGCCGAAGACAATAGCCTCGACTGGACAGACCTGCTGGCAGGCGGTCTTGATCACCCCGTCAGGCACGAGGACATCGCTTGGATTGCCGGCCTGCGCGGCCTTCACCTTCTGGAGGATCTTCGCGTTCTCAATGCGCTGCACGCAATAGGTGCATTTCTCCATCACGCCGCGCATGCGGACCGTGACCTCGGGATTGCGCACCATCTTGAGCAGCTCCGGCATTTCCTTCTGATGACCGAACGGCCCCATGTACAAGGCGTCGGTCGCATGCTTGTTCCAGTCAAAATAGTTGAAGCGACGAACCTTGTACGGGCAATTGTTAGCGCAGTAGCGGGTGCCGACGCACCGATTGTAGGCCATGGCATTGAGGCCTTCCTCATCGTGCACCGTCGCATTGACCGGACAGACCATCTCGCACGGTGCCAACTCGCATTGCTGACAGGCCATGGGTTCGAGCGATACCTGGGGAGAAACGGTGGGATCGTCCGAGTCGCCAGGAATCTCACGGTTGCCCTCGCCACCAAATGGCCCAGCGTCAATGCGTCCGTCGGAATAATACCGGTCGATCCGGATCCAGTGCATCTCGCGCCCGCGGATGACCTGGTCGCGTCCGACGATCGGGATGTTGTTCTCCGCCTGACATGCAACTACGCAGGCGTTGCAGCCGATGCAGGTGTTGAGGTCGATCGACATGCCCCACTGGTGGTAACCGTCCTTGGCCTCGCCAAGCTTCGGCGGCACATAGAGCGAATTGCCGCGCGGTTGCTCGGCCGCTTTGGTCGCGGGGGACAACCCAGAACTCGCCGCGTCAAAAGGCGGACTGTGCGGCTCGAGGCCGATGGCGGCGACAAACGCCGGATTCCGCATGAATTCCTCAACGTTGGCCTCGCGGATGATATCCCGGCCTTCCATTGACCAATGCTCCTGGGTGTTTGCCAGCGCCTGCTGCTCGCCGGGCAGGACCTCGATGGTCGCGCCCACGGCAATGTGCGGTGCATCGCTGGTCCGGATCGTATAAACACTGACCCCGGCGCCATTCCCAACGCGACCTGACGACGTGCGACCGTAACCGAGCGGGAGGACGATCGTGTAGTTCGCGAGACCGGGCTGGATCACCAGCGGACCGCGCACCGAGCGCTCCCCAAGCTTCACCAATCCGAGGGGAGCCATCTCCTTGCCGTTGACCCAGTTGGCGGCCTCGCCGCGCGCGATCGGCAGGATCCCGCTTACCCCGGGCACAATGCCCAACTCCTTCGCCAGCCGCGGCGAGATCAGGATGGCGTTGTCCCAGGTCAGGCGTGTGATGGGGTCGGGGCATTCCTGCAGCCAGCCGTTGTTAGCGAAACGCCCGTCGTCGATCTTGTGATCCGTGACAAAACGCACTTCGAGCCGCTGCGGGCCTACCATCGGCAACTTGGGCGCCATGGCAACGATCGTTGCCGCCACGTCAACGCGAACCTCAACTGCCCCGACGGGCTGGCAACCGCTGTCCGCAAGCAGTCCGTCGTATAGAAACTGCCGGAAAACCTTCTCCGGTTCATGTGGCATGGGCAGCCCGCCAGCCGTAGCGGTCGGGCGAAGGCTGGTCCCGCCCGTGTTCCGGAGTGGCATGGGCGTCCCGCCCATGTTCGGGGGTGGCACGGGCGTCTCGCCCGTGTTTCGGGGTGACATGGCTCTCTCGCCAGTATCAGTAGCCCGCGCCATTCCTCCATTTGCGCCAATCTGCGTGATAGTCTGGTAGACCAACGTGTATGGATCCGTAGTCGCATCGCCGAGCACCCGCGCAAGCAACTCCAGTTCACCCATCCCGCCGAACAATGGAAGGATCATCGGCTGAACAGGAACGATAGTGCCGTCAGCTGTACGGGCGTCGCCCCACGACTCGAGGTAATGCGTTCCTGCGATGTGAACCCCGCCCAGCCCCGAAGTCTCGTCGACATAATAACCATGCCGGATGACCTCCGGCACCGACTTTTGCAGCGACGCCCAGTCGAGATCCGCCGGAGCATTGTAGGCTGGATTGCCTCCGAGAATGAACAGCGTCTTCACTGTGCCAGACTTAATGGCGGTGGCAAGCTGCTGGATGGTCGCTGCCACGGAAGGTTCGGCTTCAACAAACACCACGGTTTTGCCGACGTTCCCCAGCGCCGCATTCATCAGATAAGCGAGCGCATGCACCGCGGTCGGTTGATGCGCGCCCACAACAACCAAGCTCGCCCCCCGGTGCGCGAGCAGATCAGCCGCACACTCGGAAATCCACTCCGCCTTGACGTCGAGTCCTTGCGCAGGCGACGCGTAGGCATCCGTCCCAAGCACACGGCCCGCGAGCGCCGCAGCGAGCGGCAACACATGGCTGCTGGCGATGCGCAACCGGTGGTCGGCCATGGCGCCGGTCGTCGTAAAGGTGCTTTCCGCCACGTACAGACGGCTCATCCGGCCAGCATCGTCCGGCGACACCACGCGGCGGCCCCGGGAAAAGTCCCGCGCGTACGCCAGCGCGCCCGGCTCTGCCTGGAGAAAATCGCAGTCAAGGCTGACGATACGGCGCGCCTCGGCGAAATGATAAGCCGGCTTCACGTCGCGGCCAAACACCGCCCGCGCGGCCTCAACTGGCGGTTCGTCGGTCACCGGCTCGTACGCGGCCCAAACGGCCTCCGGGAATTTCGCCTTCAGCCGGCCGACGAGCGCGGCACGAGTCGGCGAGCTGGACGATTCGGCGAGAAACGCCAGGCCAGCGCCTTTGTTCGCGGCATATTTTGCGCCGATCGATGCCAGCAGATCGTTGACGGAAGTTGCGGAGAATTCCGCGCCATCCTTAAGGTGAGTCGCGGCGCGATCGGGATCGTAAAGGTCGAGCAGAGAACCCTGCGCGAGGAGACTGGTGGCGCCACCGTGCGGGGCGTACGAGGGGTTACCCTCAAGTTTCGTCGGCCGGCCTTGATAGGTTTCGGCCACCAGCGGGATCGCCGCGCGCCGCAACGGCATGGAAGTGGCGAAATAGAGCGGCAGGCCATCCTTCACCTCTTCCACAGACTTGCCGTAAGGCAGCACATAGGCTTCGGGACGCCGGCACCCGGCAAGTCCGAGCCCGCCAAGGGCAAACGAGGCCGCCATGAGCTTAAAGAACTGGCGGCGGTCAACACCATCGAGTTGCGCCGCACCCGCGGGGAATTCGCGGTCGAGGTACTCCTGGAACCCCGGCGTGGCGGCCAACTCGTCAAGGCTACGCCAGTAGCGCGGGCCGGAGAGCTCGCGGGCCGTAGGAGCAGGATGTTGGACCTGGCGCTTCATTGGGACTTACGATCTAGGAATTACGCTTTGCGATTCTCCAATCCTCCTCGGCGGCATTTGGACTTTGGAGTTTTGGCGTTTGGAGATTCAGTCTTCTTCCTTGGAATTTGGTCTCGGAACTTCTCCTTTGGAATTTGGGCTTTGGCGTTTGGCATTTGGAGTTTTGGCACTTGCCACTTGGTCCTTGGAACTTGGCTCTCTGGATTTGGCGTTTGGAACCTGGGGGTTTGGAGTTCTTCTTCTAGCGGTGGCATCCGGAACAGCTCTGCGGCGGCCTGATTTTCGCCTGCTGGACAAACCGCGTGGCATCTTCTTTCCGGCCCTGCGCAGCAAGGGTCAGCGAAGCGAGATGGTAGACGTCTTGCGCGGGCCGGAGGAACTGCGCCGGATCACGGTGGCAGTTGAGGCAGAACTTCATGCTCAACGAGTGGGCATGGGTGACCACTGTCATCTGGTCGATCCTGCCATGACATTCGACGCAGCTGATGCCGCGGTTCACATGGATCGCATGGTTGAAGTAGACGTAATCCGGCACCTTGTGCACCTGGACCCACGGCACGGGTTCGCCACTCTCGAAGCTTGTGCGAACCACCGCCAACAGAGGACTTTGCGGCTTCACCAGTTTGTGGCAATTCATGCATGTCTGCGAGGTAGGCAGGTTGGCCCAGCCCGATTGGTCGACATTGCTGTGGCAATAGCGGCAATCGAGGCCGAGCTGACCGGCGTGCAGACTATGGTCATAGGGCACCGGCTGAACCGGCGCATAACCGACTCGGAGGTACTTCGGAGTGCAATAGTAGGTGACAGCCGCCGTGACAACGCCCCCCAGGACGACAATGTAGATCACGATCTGGAGCGGGAGCGAATTGAACCGCTTCGAGAATACGTGCGACATCGTTGAGACTTCCAGGACTCTAGTCCGTGCGACGGGGCACGGCCCGCGGTTCAGGCCGGAGGGCGAGACGTCCTGAGGAGCCGACTACAGCAGCCGGCGGGCACAACTTTGACTGGGAACGGACCAAGCCGCGCGAAGCGAGACCGGCGGCAGCAACAAGACCGGCTAATCTGGCCAGGAAAGATTTGCGCGAACAGTGCGGAATCACGGATGCGTCAGGTCGGCAGGATCAAGGATGGAAAGAGAAGAAGCGTAATGGCTTCCGGGATGTAAACCATAATTTCCCGGGACGCCAGCGCTTGCGCAGAATCATTAGTCGTCAATGCGCATCCATTGCCCCAACTAATCACGGAAGTTATAACAACAAATGCGCACCGCGAACTGACCAAGACAGCGCCGCAGCACTGTGTTTTCCATAGGGTGAATATGTGCCATATCAATCCCTTGGTCAACACCGCTAAAGACGCTGGAAACCGACCAAGGTTGCGCTGTTGTTTCTTCCCAAGGTTTTCCAGGCGCTTCCTTTAATCTTACGCAAATATCTGTTCATTTCGTTGCAGTTGGAATCGCCCGCGAGCGGGCTTCCTACACCATTCACCTGGCGGCATCCCGGTTGCGAGTGAGCCCGGGTTTTTCTGAATAGTCACGGCTGGACGGAAGGTCCGGACCGTCCTGCCAGACTCCATCGACCAGCGTGGTGTTTGGCAGGTTGATCAGACCCCGCTGGTTCGTTTTCATCAGAAGCGCCAGCGCCTCCACCGCCCGCTCGCCGACCAGTTCATGGCTCTGGCGGATCCCCGCGACGGCGCCGCGATGCGGGTTGTAGTCCAGCGTGGCCACCCCGACGTCGCGCGGAATCCTGATGCCGGCCGTTTTCAACAGGTCGGGAATGTTGCTCCAATTGCCGAGCACCGCGTCGATCTGATGCCGGCGAACCCAGGCACCGAGTTTTGTCGCAGTTTCGGCATTGTCAGCTGAACGCAACAAAAGCGGGGGGATGGTCCGGAGGCCCCGATGTTCATGGACCTCCACCAGGTAGCCCGCGGTAAAGGGCTTTCCGAGTGAGGTCTCCTCAATTTCTCCCACGGCGAGGCCGATCCTTCTATACCCCAGTTCGACGAGGCGCCGGACAGCGGTGCGCGTGCTGCCGCTCTGATTGTTGGCGACCGTGTGCAAGGACAGGCCGAGGTGCTGCGACTCGATGCAGAGGCCGCTGAAGTAATCCCAGTCCATCGCGAGTTCGCGGATGCCGGCATCGAGTGCGCCGATGATGATTCCCCATATTCCCCTCGACTTGAGAATGCGCCCCAGACGGGCGCCTTCCGAGGGGGTGTTCTCGACTTGGAACGGAACAAGGCGATAACCCATGCGCTCAGCGGCGCGACGGGCTCCGGCAAGAAACTGCTCAACGGCGAAAAAGTTCTCGGCGGGAAGATTGGCCCGGGAACGCATGATGAACGCCATCGACGGCTGCGATTTCGCCGCGTCCCGGGACGTCCGGTAGAAGCTGAGCGCCGAAAGCATCGGGTCGGGACGGTATCCCATGCTCTCGGCCAGCGCGCGAAGGCGGAGGCGCGTGGCGCGCGGCAGCCGGGGATCGTTGCGCAGGGCGAGGGAGATGGTGGTCTGGTGGACATTCGCCACGCTGGCGACGTCGGCCATTGTGATTCGTTTGTGGGGCATGGCTTCGAAAAGATTGCAGCGCAGCCGGCGCCGTCTCTATGCAAAAATCACGGTGTTCATTCGTGGACAATACCCCTAAAACGTGACCGGCGTAGGAAGCCCGCTCGCGGGCGATTCTCACCTCGGAATCGCGAGCAAGCTCGCTTCCTACATTTTGCAAAGAGACGGCTGAGGCAAGATGCAACAGTGGAATCGTCGCGCTCCTCGACTAAACAGACAGACAGACAGTTCCCTAGTCGGCCGGGGCGTCTATTCTTTAGCAAGCGCAAAGCAACAGTTGCGGATCGCAAATTCGGGTTTCAAGTTGTACCGGCCGGACGAAGCCAAGGCCCATGGCGCCTGCCGCTCCGCGCGGCCTTCCGTCCGATCAGGTCCCAAAAATCGCAATCCTTCCGCTCATGCTCGCAAAAACCCTGAGGTTAGCCGGCGCCGTCACGTTCGGCGCGCTCAATCTGACCGCCAGCCAGTACCAGAGTTTCAAGGTCGCCGTCTACGTTCGCGCCTATGAAGTCCAGAAGATGAAGGACCCGGAATGGCTGAAAGCGAATTGGGCGGTGGTCGAGAAACAGCTGAAGGTCGACAAGGTGTACCTCGAAGTCCACCGCGATCTCATCATTGTGGACGCGGAAACGCTGCGCCAGGCCAAGGCGTTCTTCACCGCCAAGGGGATCGCTGTGGCGGGCGGAATTGCCACGGTCAAGAATGAGTCGAAGCTTTTCGAGACCTTTGACTACACCAACCCCGATGACCGGGCGAAGATCAAGGAGATCGTCACGGCGACGGCAAAAGCCTTCGACGAATTCATCCTGGATGATTTCTTTTTCACGTCGAGCAAGAGCGCCAGCGCCATTGCGCAGAAGGGCGACCGCTCATGGACGGATTTCCGCCTCGAGCTGATGGAAGAGGCGTCGCGCGATCTGGTGCTTGATGTTGCCAGGAGCGTAAACCCGAAGGTCAGGGTCATCATCAAATACCCCAATTGGTATGAGCATTTCCAGGGCATGGGCTACAATCTGGAGGTGCAACCGAAGATCTTCGACGAGATCTACGCGGGCACGGAAACCCGCGATTCCGTCTACAACGCACAACACCTTCAACCGTATCAGAGCTATCAGCAGATCCGCTATTTCGACAACATCAAGCCGGGGGGGAACGGCGGCGGTTGGGTGGACTCGGGCAACCGGATCTACGCAGATCGTTACGCCGAGCAACTCTGGCTGACGATGCTCGCCAAGGCGCCGGAAATCATGCTGTTCGCGATGAACGAGCTGGTCATGCCGATCCTTCCGTCTGACCGGGCGCCCTGGCAGGACCAGGGGACGAGTTTTGATTATGCCAAGGCGATGGAACCCGTGGCGGGGTTGCCCGCACCCACGCTCGCCCGCGTGGCGTCGCAGGCGCTGGAGCAAATTGATCCGCTCGTCGCCAGGCTGGGCCGGCCCATTGGAATCAAAAGCTATCGCCCCTACCATTCGCGCGGCGAGGACTTCCTCCACAATTATCTCGGGATGATCGGGATTCCCATCGACCTTTATCCCGAGTTTCCCACCGATGCCCAGACCGTGCTGCTGACGGCTGATGCCGCCCGGGATCCCGCGATTGTTGAAAAGATCAAACAGCACCTCCTGTCCGGGAAGAATATCGTCATTACGACCGGCCTGCTGCGGGCAATTCAGGATAAAGGCTTTCGCGGACTGGTCGATCTAAGTGTGGGACCCGAGATCTCAAGCACTCACGAGATCTGGGGGCGAAGGATCGGCCGGCATACCATGCCCGTCGACATCATCATCCCCCAACTTCACTACAACACAAACGACAGCTGGGAGCTGCTTGGCAGCATGACCCACGGGCTGGGATATCCAGTATTACACTACGCAGCCTATGGGCCGGGCAGCCTCTACGTCATCACGATCCCGGACAACTTTGCCGACCTTTATCAATTTCCAGCCCCCGTGCTGGACCAGATTCGCGCCACCGTCTCGGGCGATTTCTTCGCCCGCCTTGAGGGTCCGAGTCGCATCGCGCTTCTCGCGTATGACAACCACGCGGTTGTCGTGGAATCATTCCGCGACGAGGCGGCCGATGTCCGCGTCGTGACAACGGCCGACATCAAAGTACTGCACAACGAGGTGACAGGCGAAGATCTCCGCGGCTCGCAGGAAAAAGATCACATGGCTTTTGCAGTCCACGTGAAGCCTCACTCATTCGTGGTGCTTATCTCGAAGTAGTCGCAGGAGGTTCCTCTGAACCACGGGCAGGATGCCCATGAGCATTAACCTCACGAAGTGTACAAATCCCTTTGCCGGCATCGGTAGGGCGCGACCGCTGGGCGCGCCGAGGAGAACGGACGGCCCGGCGGTCCGTCCCTACCAGGATGCAAAAATCCGCGGCAGGGCCGGGTACTCGGCCTGCCGCCATG
>Ga0182027_10012935_pt1 | contig 11687 bp, 9 predicted proteins | sample 712E1DmetaG_FD_121300 | JGI IMG/M metagenome (GOLD analysis project Ga0182027, IMG submission 121300) | Permafrost microbial communities from Stordalen Mire, Sweden - 712E1D metaG (Illumina Assembly) | ecosystem: Environmental > Terrestrial > Soil > Wetlands > Permafrost | place: Sweden...
TCGCCCGCTCCGCCGCGGTCCTCGGATAGATCTCCATGCTCTCCTGCATGGCTCCATCCTCGCCGCCCGCTATGCGGACATTTCATTTGCTAAAAACACCGGACATATTATGTGCTAACGACAGCGATTTCCGAGTTGTTTACCTTTTAGTACATACCCCCCTCCCCCCGGTATGCCATACCTCCATATTTGATAACAAAGGGTTTACGGAGGGGGGTATGGAAGTCCATATTTGATTCTAAAGGACTTATTTGCAAACGTACCGATTTAAAAGGGTTAGTCGGCGGGGAACAGCGGATAGTGATCAGCGGACAGCCAGAAGCCAGTAGCCAGTAGCCCGCGAGGCCTGGTTGAGCACTCATCGAATGAGTATGCGCCGGAAGGGGGAAATGATCGGCAAAGTTGGCGGGGGAAATCTGTTCGTGTTTTCAGGGGGTTGAGGTGCGGGAAAGCGAAACAGCGCTTGACAAAGAAGCAGGGCCAAGCCACCCCAGCGACCCCGGCTCTTCGAGCCACCCGTCGCCGGAGGCCCGGCGGGAACGAGGGATCGAGGAAACAGAAGGCGGGGCAGCGGGCAGTTCTTTCGCCCCTTTCAGGGGCTGGGGATCATGAAGAGGGCTTGATTCCCCAGGCTCGCGCCTGGGGCTACCGTATTTCGCCCCCTAAGTGGGCTTGGGCCGTTGATTTGAATTGTGCTCCCCGGCTCGGGCTTGGGGCTATTGTCATTTGCCCACTAGAGCGGGCGGGCGACGTGCGACTGCCGCCATGCGGGCCGGGCGCGGTGCGAGCGTTCCCGTCACAGCACCTTCAGCACGATCTTCCCGGGCAGGTGCGGTGCGCCCGCAAGCATGTCTTGCGCTAAACGCGCCTCAGACAATGGCAGGACAGAGCCGACGCGCGGCGAGATCCTGCCGCTCTCAAACAGTGTTGTGAGCGTGCGCAGCCGCACGGTCGTAACCTCGGCGTAAAAGAAGATGGCGCGTGACGGGAGCGGCTGGGCGGAGACTGTGGTGACGAGCCTACCTGCGGGCTTCAATGCGGCAACACAGCGCTCGAGGGCACTGCCGCCGACAGTGTCGAGGATTGCGTCTACCTGCGGCAGCCCCTTCTCAAAACCCGGCGAGGTGGAGTCGAAGATGCTCTCCACACCCAGAGCGCGAAGCATATCCTCGTCGCTAGCGCGGGCGACGGCGATGACCTGCATCTGAGCATCAATAGCCATTTGGACCGAATATGCCCCGACGTTTCCGGCGGCTCCGACGATGAGGACGGTATCGTGGCGCATCGCCTGCGCGTACTGGAAGAGCATCTGCCATGCTGTCACAGCGACCACCGGAGCCGATGCGGCCTGGACGTGACTGAGTGAATGCGGCTTGGGCGCGATCATGCCGGCCGCAGCGACGGCATACTCGGCCTGCGCGCCGCAGAACTGCGGGTTGGTAACGCCGTAGACCTCGTCGCCGACCGCAAAGCCAATCACCTCGGAACCGACTGCGGCAACGGCGCCGGAGAGGTCTGAGCCGAGCGTCAGTGGCGGCCGCGGGCTCACTTTACTCTTGCCCTCGCGGATGAGTGCGTCCCAAGGCGCCGCGCCCGCGGCGGCAACGCGCACCAGAACCTCGCTCGGGCCTGGAGACGGCACCGGCACGTCCTCGAGCACGACGACCTCAGGAGGTCCAAAGCGATGGATACGCGCTGCCTTCATGCTGGTCTCGATTCTGTCATAGGAAGCTCATCAGCGCATCCATCGTCGCATGCGGACGCTGTTCCATCGGCCGTTGGCCAGCATCGGACAGAACCAGCGCCGAGGGTTGCGATGGCCTGAGGGCATCGGTTGAGGGGGAACTGTGCACAAGTCGACTTCCCGGTACTGATCTTTTCCGACGGGACTTGGCTTGTTCTGAGTTGTTGCCCAAGTAGTAATTAATGGGATGGTCCGCCGCCTTTGACGGGTTGCCGTCATCCGTCTCCTCTGGCGGTGGAATAATGGAGTCCTCACTGTGGCCGGTCTATCTATCGACCTCGAGAGGATTTCATGAAATCTCCGATTTGGTTCGGTGTTGTCCTTCTTGCGATGGCGAGCTGCGGTTTGGCGGGAGCCAGCGACCACAGTCCTTGCGACCTGCACCCCACTCAAACCGGCTGGCACGTCTTCGTCGATCACCAGGACCGATTTTGCTTCGAGTATCCGCCCAAATACCATGTCGCACCCACGGTATTCGCGCCCGGAGTCTCCACAGGTAATGCAACTCGGTTCATCGGACGGCTGACGACGGCGCCCTCGCCTAACGAAGGCGCCATCGCAGACGATCCGAAAGCTGCGACCATCAACGTATTTGCTTACGGGATACCTTTTCGACCGGAAGATCTCACCAAACGCGCGCCAATCGGAGAGGGAGACTCTCCCCCGCTACGCATTTATGCCGCACATGGCGAGTTTTATTATTACGGCGGCGGTGGAGGTGGCGTGGACTACCCTGACGCCTTTTACTTCGGAATTCGCGGTCGTACATTCTCGATTGAGTTCGTTGGACCGTACTCCGGGGGCAAGACCCCGGACCCAGAGACCAAGAGAATTGAGCCAGAGGTTCTGGCAAGTTTCCATTCATTCTGAGCGATCGTGTCGTGCGTTTGGTGTGAATGGCTTCAGATGGGGGCCGGTTTGTCGGCAATCGATACCCAACGTGATTTAAACCACTATACTGCCGAGTTGGCGGGAACCATTCTGCGTTTTAACATCGTCCGAAGAACCAAATACCACCATGACGAAGCGTGTTCTATTGCTGGTCACCTCAACGGCCTTGCTGGCGTTGATAGTTCCTTGCTGTGTTGTATACGGTCAGGACCGCGAACCGGGAACAACCACCCTAACAGCAGGCAGTGCATCGCAGCGACATGCTGCTGGCGGTCAAGTGTTTACGAGCAGAATGTACGGCGTCAGATTTGTCTATCCGCCTTCCTACAACTTTGAACCGGATCACATCACCGGCCTTCTCGAAACAGACTTCGCCAATCAGGAAGGGGTAGTGGTTTTGGGGACTGTAGAAATACCGTCCTCCCTTTACCCTGGCACAAATTTCGACAGTGGCGAACTCGCGGTATCGGTGAGCCCTGCCATTACTAACCGTGCTGCGTGTAATCAGTTTGCAACTGGCGAACCTGACAGCACCGTCACCATCCATGGGATTTTTTATTCAGTCTCCAATACAGACGGGGTGGGAATGGGTCACATCCAGAGCTTCGAGATCCTGCACACCTACCAGAACGGCTTTTGCTATGAGTTAAGTTTTGAGACGGAGACTTATAACCGGCACAACCTCGAAGATCCGTCCAGCGTGCAGGAATTCACCGGCGCGACGAAAATCCAAAACACCTTGCTTTCCGGAATATCCTTCTTCCGGCCAGCCGCAAAACCGCCATCCAGAACAATCGGTCGTCCGGAAATCCTGTCTTTCTCCCCGTCCTCTAAGGTCGCCGGTGTTGGCGTCGATAGCAGCATCACCTTTTCGTGGACAAGCCAAAATGTCGACTACGTCCGGCTGCAATTCAGTTGCGCCAAAGGCGCAATCATCTCGGTAATCGGCCCGGGAACGCAATCGGGTATGCCATGTGGCAGTTACTCTTCTGCACCGAATCACTCGCCCGATGGTTCGGCAGCGATTATCTTTGGCAGTAGCATCCTCGACTCCCCCGAGCTACCCCCCATTGCAGTTACCGTGACCCTCGTACCGTTCGCAAATAGGATTGCGTACCCGAATCTGAGTAAGTCGATGACGATTACCATCCCCAGAGCAGTGCCCACATTCGACATCAACATGAGTCTGACTGTGCGGTCGGCTTCGAGGGGCGAGTTCAGCTTTGCCCGTGGTTCGACGGTGACCATACGATGGGCCGACAGGAACTCCCCTCCTGACCCATGCGTCGATTTGTCCCTCGTCCAGGATAATGAGGAGGGCGGCGAGACGTACCTCTACAAATTGTCGGAGCCTTGTCTTGGGCCGGACAGCGGAAGTGGCTCGTATTCGTGGACTGTAACCAGCAATTTCTCGGGTGACCGATTCCGGATACTTGGTTGGGCTCCCGGTGGCAGGGCTCATGCTCTCAGCAGCCCCTTCAGTATCTACTGAATTCCGCGACCTGACGCTGAGTTCCAGATGATCTGAGGACAAGTTAAAAGTCCGCGCATGGCATCGTTCCTCGGTCTCTCCCACGGACAATCACGATCATGCTTATCTCGTTTTCTCTCCGCTTTGTGTCGCGTTCGAGTAGCAAGCCATCACAAGCCAGTGGGAATATCAGGCTCACGCCGTGCATGCTACCGCATGAACTCGCGTTCCTGGCCGTATGGCCCGCGACGGGTAGATGACGTTTTTCCGGATTCTGAGCCTATCGTCGCCCATCCGGAAGTGTTGGATAACGGCTGCCGCCTTCCAAGTTGGTAATGGGTTCGCACAAGAGGGGGCGCCATTGGGGACTGGCGGGCTACTTGACGAGGCAGACGAGGGGCTGGTCAAGGTCCGGCTGTAAGGCGCTCCGCACACCCGTATACTGACAGCGGCATGGATTCCTCCCGCCGCGAATACCTCCGTCTGCTGGGTGCGGCCGCACTCTCCGCTGCTTTCTCTCGCCGATTGCCGGCGTTCGATCCGGCGCCGCGGACTTCGTTGCTGAAAGATGCCGCTGCGGCTGCCGGCCTTCTCTATGGGTCGTGCAGCGACATGCGGTTTGCGAAGGCGCCGCCGGAATACCTGGATCTCTTCGTTCGGCAATGCGCTCTGTTTGCCCCGATTATGTCGTGGCAGGACGTTGCGCCGGACCTGACGCAGGAAGACGACGCGCACGACCCGAATGCAGCCATCGCCCTGAGCCATGGGCTCAGTATCACCGGCGCGCACCTGCTGTGGTACTTGCGCACGCCGCCGTGGCTCGCCAACCTTTCTCGCGCCGAGGCGGAAGAGGCGGTTGCCGCGCACATCAGGAACATCGTGACGTTCTACCGCGGGCGCGTGTTTTCGTGGAACGTGGTCAATGAGGCCATTGAACCTCCGCAGCATGGCCCAGACGGCCTGCGCATGGACAGCCCGCTCGTGCGCGCGCTGGGCACGGACTTTTTCGCGCCGACTTTCCGCGAAGCTCGGGCGGCTGATCCAAAAGCGCTGCTGCTTTACAACGAATACGATCTGGAGCTGGATAACGCGTGGCAGGCGGCGCGCCGCGACGGGTTGTTTCGCCTGTTGGACCGCCTGCAGAAGGCCAATGCGCCCATCGACGGGGTGGGCCTGCAATCGCACCTCAAATACCGGCAGTTCGGCGATTTCCACGAGAAGGTTTACCGGCAGTTCCTGCAAGAGATTGCCGGCCGGGGGCTGAAGATCGTCATCACTGAGCTGGATGTCGACGACCGCGACAGCCCGGCTGAAGTTCCGGCTCGCGACCATGCAATCACGGATATTTATGCGCGCTTTCTGGCGGTTGCGCTCGACGAACCGGCGGTCTGCGCGCTGATCACGTGGGGCATCTGCGATCCATACAGCTGGTACAACAGCACCTGGTGGCACCAGTACGCGCGGCCTGACCACTTGCTGCAGCGGCCGCTGCTCTTCGATGCGGAGTTTCGGCCGAAGCCGTCTTTCTTCGCCGTCCTCAACGCCCTGCAGCACGCGCCGAAGCGCGGCAATACCAACTCAGCGCAGTCACCCACTGCGAATCCCGCCGAGTAACTCTTGAAGTGGTGGAAACGGCACTTGGCTACAAGCGGAGGTTAGAATCCGTCCTCGGCGACAAGTTTTGCAACCGTTGCCACGATCCGGGATCGTCACCGGCGGGCTACTTGACCAGGCCGGCGCGATGAATTCGCTCCACGGGTTTGTTATAGCGGCCGAGCAGGGCATTCCAGCGGACAATGGCGATGTCTTCCAGCATCCTTATCCCATCCTTGAGGTAACTGATGCGTGTGCGCTCGTCGTGGGCCCAGCTCACGGGGACCTCGTCGACGCGGTAGCCGCGCTTGCGAGCAATGAAGAGAATCTCGGGATCGAAGCCCCAGCGTTCGATGGTCTGAAGTTGGAAGATGGTTTGCGCGGCGGCTCGTGTGAAGGCCTTAAAGCCACACTGCGTGTCAGCGTAGGGCAGTCCCATGACGACGTGGGTCACCGCGTTGAAACAGCGGCCGAAGATCTGACGGTAAAGGGGCTGGCGAATGGTTTGGCGCGTGCGCTCGAGCCAGCGCGAACCGATCGCGATGTCGGCGCCGCCGGCAATGGCGGTAAACAAGTCCTCCGCTTCCTCGATGGGCGCCGAGAGATCGGCGTCAGTGAACATGACCACCTCGCCGAGAGACTGGATAATGCCATGGCGGACGCTGTAGCCCTTGCCGCGGTTGCCGGGATTCTCGAGCATCCGGACTTCCGGGGCGTTGGCAGCGAAGGCGCGGACCAGCTCGGCAGTTTGGTCGCGCGAGCCATCGTCAACCACAACGACCTCGGCCGACCAGCCGCGCTGGCGGATGCAACCGACGACCGCCTCGAGCGCGTTGGAGATTCTGGCAGCCTCGTTATAGGCAGGAATCACGATGCTGTATTGCGGATAGCTCATTCGGTGGCGGAGGTTCCAGGATAACTGTACGCCAGGTCATGCACCCTGCTGTGAGTTTCCGCTCCTCTCGGGCCGGATTTGCGGGTGCGATCGCGGGGCAATGGGGCCGGCTTTCACCGGGCCGTTACGCCATTGCAATCGGCCAAGTGGCTGATGCGTAAAGGCTAATTTCCCACAAGGGACTTGCATTTTTGTGCTTTACTGGGCACAATTCGGTATGCTGGATGCGGAGGTTTGAGGGAGATGACAAAGGCGGATTTGGTAGAAAAGGTGACTGGCCTGGGTGACTTGACCCGGCGCGACGGAGAAGTGATCGTTGAAACCATCTTCAGCTCCGTGATTGGCGCTCTGCAAAGCGGCGACAAGATCGAGATCCGCGGCTTCGGCTCATTTCGCATTCGCCAGCGTAAACCGCGCATTGGCCGCAACCCCAAGACCGGCGCGCGCGTCGATGTTCCCGCCAAGAAAGTTCCCTACTTCAAGCCGTCAAAGGAACTGCGCGACCTGGTGAATCCGGGCGAGGCTGTGAAGGCGTAGAAGCATTCTCAGCGGCTAAAGCCAAATTCAATTTGCAGCATTTACGGAACCCTTCGACTGGGCTCAAGGTCGTGCGCCGATACGAACCTCGTTGCGAAGGTTGAAGCTCGATCATGATTCTTTCGCCCGCTGAAGCGGGCTTGCGGTGAATTCTGGGTTATGGTCCCCAGGCTTGCGCCTGGGGCTACCATCTGCCGCCCGCTACGCGGGCTTAATCTCGCAGCGGCCAAAGCCGAAATCAATTTGGAGCATTTGCGGCAGTTGGGGCTAAAGTCCCGACCTACCATTCGTGCCCTGATAAAATGGCCGGCCCTGAAGGCCGGGTGATTTTGTTGCGCTCATTCAGGGACCTAAAGATCCCTGCTCCCTCCTCGGGGGCTGAAGCTCCCAATCCAATCGATTGCTTCTGCGGCAGTCGGGGCTAAAGCCCCCGACCTACCGTTCGTGCCCTGATAAAATGGCCGACCCTGTAGGCCGGATGAATTTGTTGCGCTCATTCAGGGACCTAAAGATCCCTGCTCCCTCCTCGGGGGCTGAAGCTCCAATCCAAATCCAATGTTCCCGCGGCACACATCTGTTGCGCTCTGTCGAAAATCCTGCGCGGAATTCGGCCGGCCCTCCGGGGCGAAAACGGTTGCGGGCCGGAGTTCCCAGGGTTCACGTCCGCTGGTGCGGACTTCACCCTGGGCTATTCTCGACCGCTCCTACGGAGCGGAAGGCTTTCGGCGCCAGTTGGGCAAGCCGGGACTCGGCTTACGATGACACGGTGTCGCGAATGCCGATGACTGCCATCATGCGCCCGCCGTGACCGTGCGAGGCGCGATGGGAGAAGAAGAGATCTGAGTGGCATTGCGTGCAGCCGCCGACGATTTGAATCGATTCGGGCGCGAGGCCGGCCGAAAGAAGCTGGCGGCGATTGGCTTCGACGAGATCGACGTGAAGGCTGGGGCGGATGGGTGAATGGCCGGGCGCGCGCTGGGTCATGAAGAGCAGGGGATATTTCTTTCGCACCGGGTCGGAATCGTAGGCCTCGCGAAAGATCTCGCGCGCATAAGAAAACTGCGATTCGAATTCTGAGAGAACCTCTTCACCGACGGCGTAACAGCAGAGGCCAATGCCGGGGCCGATGGCGGCGACCAGATCCGCAGGGCGAGAGCCGAAGGCCAGCCTCATGCGGCCGACGCCGGATTCGACGATGCGCTTCACGGTTCCGCGCCAGCCGGCGTGAAATGCCGCCACCGCGCGCCGCTTGCGGTCGGCTACGAGCACGGGAATGCAGTCGGCGGTCTGAATGGCCAGCAGCAGGCCGGGCTCATCGGTGATTTGCCCGTCGGCTTTATGCGGGCGCTTGCAGGCCTCGTCGGCAGCAACGGCTTGCACGATACAGTTGGAATGGAATTGGCGCAAGGCGATGATCGGAGTGCCGGCATCGCCGGTGATGGCTTCAGCGAGCAGCCGCCGGTTGTGGGGAACGGTTTGGCGGTCATCGGCGGCGGTGAAGCCGAGGTTTAGCTCGCCGGGCGCGTCGTCAGCGCAGTAGGCGCGACTGAGGCCGCCCTTACGCGTAGAGAAGCCTGCCCAGAGCCAGGGAAGGTCCAAGCCCGGGACCGGCAGCCACTCCACGCCGTTGGCGGCGCGGGACGGAACAGGCGCCGGGTGAGTGAGTTCCTCAGGCGCGGCGCGCTCAAAATGGGTGCTGCGAGTGTGGCCGCCCGGCTTGTGGCGCCGGCTTCGCACGAGTCCCGCCTCGGAAAAGCGGGCGTCGATCGCCTTAAGAGCCGGAGCAATGGAGGGGTTGTCGAGGGAAGAAGACCGCATCGCACCCCCGATTCTACCGGTCGAGCCATTGGCAATGCGCGGTGCGTACGAAAGAGCATATGGGCCTACCTTCCGGTAGGCCCGCTCGAGAGGCAGTTTAGGGAGGGTAACCAGGGAGGGGTTTTGGGAAGAGGTTCCGAAGAACCCTCATGCGAGAGTTGTTACCTTTCTTTGGCGGGACATTTGGGGAAGCCTCTGCTAGTTAACTACTAGGATGCCTAATTTGGAGAAAGGTTGCAAGTCTCTTTTCGGGGATGAGGGCCGAGCTGTGGAATTCCCGGTGAATCGGCTTTCCTTTACCTGTCTGGCACCTTCCGCGGCTCAAAATGGGCAATCCGCTTGAAACCGGAGGCCGAAGGCGGGCACTCTTAAAGCTGTGAAGAGGCCGGTTTCCTTTATTCTTGGCGTCCTAGTAGTTGGTGCGATGGCCTATCTGGTCTATGAGTATCGCGCCGACTTCGGACTTGCCGGCCCCCGGAGCAACCAGGAAAGCTCGAACGCGGGGCAGACGAATCCCGGCCTGCGCCCCGCCCGCATCGCCTGGCAGACAGTCGACCGGGCCCGGACGGCTTCAAAGTGGAGATGCCGGGCGGCGCCAGCGAGACACAAATCCCGGCCTATACCGAGCAGGGAGTCGCAGAGCAGGTGGAGATGATTGAGGTGTCGCTCGAACCTGCGACCACCTATGCGGTAGCTTGGGCCGACAACCCGCCGGTGGAGCGCGTCAGCAGTGGCGAGGGAGCCGAAAGGACGCTGGATATGGCGCGGGACGGCGCTCTTGGACGGACCCAGACCACGCTCCTCAGCGAATCGCGGGACAACCGCAACGGCTATCCCTCGCGCGACTTTTCGGCGCGCAATGCCGGCGGCGGCATCCTGAATGCGCGCCTGATCCTGGCCGGAAACCGCCTCTACCTGCTGATTGCGACATTTCCGGCCGCCAGCGCCCGGCGCGACGAGGACGTGAACCACTTTTTCGACTCGTTTAGCCTGACAACGGATGGCATGACGACGGGTGCGCCGGGAAACTAGGCCCTCGCCGAATTTGTTTTCATCCGCGCCGAAGGCGTACGGAATGTTGATCAACCAGTAACTGACGGCTAGCCGGTGGACGATAACGGGCTCTCAGAAAGCCTTGCAATAAGCCGACATATCAGGACTAATCATCAGACATTTTCGTCATCTGAGCTTGGATGCTGATTGGGCCGGAAGCCGGAGCGTTGTGAGGCGCTGCTGCATTTCCGGCGGCGGGAACTGGGCCAGCGCTCAAACTGATGTCGTCGAGCGCGAAGTCGTTCCACGACACGTCGGTGTTCAGATCAAAAAGTGCCAGATCCGCGGTTTTACTGGAACCCGAATTCCATGTGAACTGATAGTTTTGCCACTTACCTCCATTGTCGGGAGGGTACTCCGGAAATGTATTGCTTCCAATGACATTGCCGTTGATCTTCAGCGACAGGTGAGGCAACGACGAGCTGTCGTGATCTACCTCGGCTCCCCAGTATGAAAAGATGTAGTTCGTCGACGGCGTGACGGATACAGTCTCCTCCCAAACCTGCAATGAGGCGTCGGCTGCCCCATTCACGATCATCATCTTTCCAGTTCCCGACGTATGGTCGCCGCAATTACACCAATCCCCAAAGGCCCCGAGCGCCTTCGACGGGTTGGTGCCGATTGAATAAGCGCCTGGACCAGAAACGTCCCCGAGTCTGTATCCCGTAGTAAAACCGGTGTTGCCGTTTTCGAAGTCGCCGTTAATCACCAGGTTTTGGCCGGTCCCAGCTCCCACAGCCAGAGATGTCGCCAGCAACGCGAGTGCCCCGATTACGCTGAACCATGTCCATTTCAAATGAGATCTCATCTCTCCCTCGCTTTCTGAATGAGCCGCTTTCTTACGCCTACTCCCCGGTCGGGATCAAGCGGTGTAAACCTGGCACTGGGGAGCTTGCATCAGTTGCATCGGTGTGCCGTGGCATTTCCACAACTGCACCTATGCTGTAATCGACAATACCCGTCTCTGACCGTCGCAATTCAGATTATACGGGCGTTCTTTCTCCCGCGTTGTGAAGATGCATGGCTTGTAGTTGAATGATCAACTCACAAACCAAGCATCTTGAGAAGGAACTGGAAAGCCAGGCATCCACATGCGAAAGAAAATTATGATGTTCAGCTTCAAGCGCAGGGTGGTACGTTAATCGTTATCAATTCGGGAGGTCACACCATGCCCAACTTGCGCTTGGTCATTCTTCTGATTTTGGCTTTTCTGCTCACTGCCGCCATCACGCACCTGCAAGCGCAGCAATATGGTCCTGAGCCCGAAGGAATGTGCCCTGAGCCGACCACTGACTACGGTGCTGCGATGGGCTTTTTTATCTCCGCTGGTGCAACCCCTGGCGGGGAAAGTCGCAAGCTGGCAAACAAGACTTGCTACAACCAGGATCTCGAATTGTCAGACCAGAAGACCTACAGCTCGAGTTCACCCGCTTCCAACGCTACAACTACGTACTCTTATGATGTGGGTCGCGGCCGTCTCAAGCTTCAGGCAGAAGTAAAAGCCTCAGGTCATAAGACCCCAGTTCCTATATCTGGAGGTACATATAATGCAAACGGAAGAGGTGGCGGCAATGTGTACGCATGGCTTCAGTGGGTTGATACACTCACCCTTCACTCCGCAACCACGAAGCCCGCGCCTAAGGTGAAAGGCGCAGTTATCGATCCCGCTCAAGTCGTGGAAATCA
>Ga0182027_10012937_pt1 | contig 11687 bp, 12 predicted proteins | sample 712E1DmetaG_FD_121300 | JGI IMG/M metagenome (GOLD analysis project Ga0182027, IMG submission 121300) | Permafrost microbial communities from Stordalen Mire, Sweden - 712E1D metaG (Illumina Assembly) | ecosystem: Environmental > Terrestrial > Soil > Wetlands > Permafrost | place: Sweden...
CTATGGGATTAGTGGATTGCGTTCATGATTCAGTTCATTCTTGTTTTTAGTTTTGTTTAGGGTACTTTACTATCATCTCTTTTCATAATATTTTCATTTAAGATTGCGGTGTTGGTTAATGATTTTCAGGTGTTCCAGTTCCAGTTGTTTCTGTACCAGTTGTTCCGGTTCCGGTTGTTCTGTCATGATCGTGGTTGTGGTTAAGGTTATGGGTTTCAGTTGTTACTGTGTTAGGGAAATTAATCAAAAGCCATCTACGATAATAAGCTTTATCTTGCTTTCCTTCTGGTATGAGCTTGCAGAAGTTAGTTTTTCTAAAGTATTTTCATTTTCCTTTTTCTCATAATTGCTATTATTCTACTAATAATGATTTTTATAGTTTTACAATATTTTATTTGAAAGTAAAATTTATTCAAAAACTATTTTTTAGGTCATTAATTAAAAATAACATATAATAGTAATAGGCATCTAGTTGCAATAAATTGCTTATATAAAATATCCGAAGTAATTTGTTGAAATCACAAATTTAAATGCACTATATTTATAAAATAACATTAGATAACTATATCAAAATAATATTAACTTCTAGCGCTATCAATAAATTGGTTATGGTAGAAGCGAATATGCATAATAATGACAAAACTACAAAGGTGATTTTTAGTTAATTTATTAGGAGGAAATACATGTGGTCTGGGTTCGTTAATGGTAATTTTGCAGGTGCTACCGAAGATTATGATTTCACAATCGATAACTTACCAGGCGTTAATAGGTACAGTCATATTCTTGTAACTATTAGTGAAGTAACAGCCCCGCCTGGGGGGGCTGATTTGGATGTTGCATTCTTAGGGGGCGCTACGATGACAGTTCATAACGTTGTCCCACAAGATAACGGCAGTGTAATTGTTAGACTTTCAAATAATTGGAATGGACCTGTGAATTTTAGGTTGTGGATTACTGTTTTTTAACTGAACTCATAATAGGGTTCGTTGCAAAATTTACAGGATAAAATTGATAATAAGTCTAATTGATGCGAAGGTTTTATAGCAAAAACTATGCATCAATGAAGCAGAAAAAAGTTCCTACTAACTTGAGTCATTGAAATTCTTTTCTATTCTTTGATGAAGTGGGAGTGCTTTTTCGTACTCCCCCATATTTTCATAGAGTTCAGCGAGATTGCTTAGGGTTCTTGCAACGTCTGGGTGTTGTGGACCTAGAACTTTTTCATATATTTCAAGTGCCTTTTGATAAAGTTGGAGTGCTTTTTCGTATTCTCCCATATTATTATAGAGTAATGCGAGATTGTTTAGGATTGTTGCAACGTCTGGGTGTTGTGGACCTAGACCCTTTTCACGAATATCAAGTGCCCTTTAGATAAAGTGGGAGTGCTTTTTCATATTCTCCCATATGACGATGGAGTTCAGCGAGATTGTTTAGGATTGTTGCAATGTCTGGGTGTTGTGGACCTAAAACTTTTTCTTTGATTTCAAGTGCCCTTTGACAAAGTGGGAATGCTTTTTCGTATTCTCCCATATTGTTATAGAGTCCTGCAAGATTGTTTAGGGTTGCTGCAACAGATGGGTTTTCAATTCCGATATCTATTTCAATAATTTGCAACATTCTACTGTCCATTGGAGTAATTAATTGCCAGTATGCGGCTTTAAAAAATGGATCTGATGCAGTGATAAACCAATTAAATAGATCTTCTGCTTTCAGTGATTCTTTTGCATGGTAAAAAGCTTCTTTTAGGGCAATTTCGTGCTCTTGTGTGATTTCCTTAACGTCGATGTTTTCAAGTTTTCTGCTATAATATTCTTTTATGGCTTGATGATTTCTTATTATTGAATTAGGATTGTTCATTTCCTGGGTTTTTTGAAGAGATTCTTTCATTAACTGGTGCATTTGTAGTTTTTTGTTATCTTGTTTGTTAATAAATGAAAAACTGCATAACTCTTCATAATTAGCTGTGGGGTATAATATGATAGATTTATTTACTATAATACTCAAAAAGTTCATAATCCCAGAAATGTGTGATGGAAAGAACACTTAATGCATTCTTTTCTTCAGGACTTAAATATTTGAAGAATCTCTCCGTTATCTCTTGACGACTACCACCAAAATCTTTAGGTTCTGGCTGTCTGTTTTTGTAGATTGTTATCTTTTTATAAGTATCAACCGATAGTTCCAGATAATAAGGAACGCCTTTACTTCCTTCAACTATAACATCCTGTATTTTTTCGTTTGTAATTCCGCGAGTCTCAAGATATTCGATACAGTATTTCTCATCTAGTTCTTGTACTGGATACTGTGTAATATATTTATCCCACTCTATTCCAGTGTCCTTTGTTTTTTTCCAACAAAGAGCTTCTCTGCCACAAATTACCCAAAGTACTTTTTGGGATAATTTATGGGAAATCAGCTCATCTCTTATCCAGTTATCTAGTGAATAGCCATCGCTACTATGGTTTACCAACATATCTTCATATGTATCTATAAATAAAACTGCAGATTTTGAATTGTCTTCTAAATATTTATTAAGGTCTTGAGCCCAGAAATGGGTTAAATCTTGTTCAATATCAAGTGGTTCTTTTTCAGAAAGCTCGTTGAGTTCTGATTCTAATTTTTTTGTCCACCATTTTCTGAGATGGTCTGGAGCCGTTTTTAGTAATCTTGCAACAGCTGGCACGACATTAAAATAAGGTATTTGATTGACAACTCCAAAAAAGGGATCTAATTTCTCATCATCTTCAAAAAGCAGGTAGTTATCTTTTCTTAGTTGGCTTTCTGGGTGTGCTTTTTTCCAGTAAATGGCATGTGCAATTTCAAAAGCGGGAAAGTGTAACTTTGATTCAAGAAAGTATTTTGTCGATGTTTTTTGTAACTCATTTTTTAAGGTAATCAAAAAAGTGCTCTTTTCTCTGTGACTAGCGAGTTGTAAGTCTATGGAAGCCCAGATGACTTTCTGAGAATCGTATTCATCGTTATATTCTTGTAAGTGTTTTGATAATTCTTTTCTCAAACTTGTCTTGCCAATACCCGCAATTCCATAATAAACCAAGACACTAAGTTCTTTTAGTCCAATATTTGTTACAGCTGCATCAAAAGTTTGAATATGACTTTCTCTATCAACAAACTGATTCTTTGTGGTATTTGCCATACATTCACATCAGTTGTTGTATACTCGACTTATGTTTTCCGATTTTATCTTCATCAACAAATGAAGATTGGCTGTTCGCTGTTTTATTTACCACAAAGAGCAGTAGTTGTCGTTTTTCTTGATACGGATGCTTTCATACAAAATCTCTGTATCCATCAATATTATATTAATCTAAATTTTATCAAAATCGGGATTAAAACTAATAATCATTTATCTAATCAGGTTTTTTAACAAGTTCTTGATATCTCTCTGGAAAAGCTTCGTCTAATTTCTTGCGAAGGTCTTCATTAAATTTTGTATTATAGAGAGTTTTTACCACTCTAAGCTGGTCTATTTTTAAATTTCTAGCCTTTTAAAATCGTTTTCATTGCACATGGCATGCAAGGATAGATATTTTTCGCTAAGGAGATGTTGCATGATATAAGGCGTATTTACAAAAGATTAATCAAAATGTTGCAAAATTAATCAATTTAGTTCAAATTAATCAAATTGCTTCAACTTAATCAAGTTGATTCAAATTAATTAATTATTAATAATATTGTATCATTTTTGCTTCATGGAAAATGATGAGCTTGTAAAAATACAAGCGCGTGTACCCAGCTCGTTATGGGTGCAGCTTGAACCATTTAAATTCAAATCTCAGAACGAAGCGGTTAACTATGCATTTGAGAAACTTGTAAAGCAGAAAAACATTAATCAAAGTGAATTGATAATTAATCAAAATGAATCAATTATTAATCAAAATGAATCAGTTGTGATTAATCAGACACTTGCGCGATTAGAAGAAAAAGAGATCCAAATAAAAGAAATACATTCACATAGTGAAATGTTAATTCAAAATATGAATAACCAAGTTGAGTTATTAATCTCTCAATTATCAAAAAAGGATGAACAAATTGAAAAACAATCATATCACATCCAAACTTTAATACAGGAAAATGGTAAATTGAATATCAAGCTGCTACCGGAAAAAACAGAATACCATAAACCTTGGTGGAAATTTTGGTAGTCCGGCTAAAATTATACCATAGGATAAAATTAGAATGGAAGTATATTCTATTAAAAATTGAACAAGTTAGGGTGAAGAATTCTACAAGTTAATGACTCTTGCAATTCTCAAAACCGATCAAACTTTGCTAAAATTTGTTTTCTAAGTACTTCTGCTTCCTGGACTGTTAGTTCAACATTCTCATTTTTATTCTCCGAAACGATATTCATTTTACGATATTGTCTTCTGGCAAAGTTTTCAGGGAAACGTCTCTCCAATATCCACATGCAAACCTGGCAGTTTCCAGCGTTAGCCGAATCATTCAATCGCTCAAGTAGCTTCCTAGCACCGTCCGCATTGCATTTTTTAATATGCTGTGCAAACTGGTAATATTTCCCAGATGTTGAATTTTTTCCCCGCTGCATCCACTGATTAAAAGTCTGGTAGGTCACACCGGCGGATTCAGAAGCAAGCGCATAAGTCAATCCAAGCGATACACCTTCACCGATTCTTTGTTGAATTTCAGGATTTAATTTACAAGGTCTAGCCATTTTAACACCGTTTTTTATTTCTTAGAATTAATATTAGTGAATCTTGTATTTATCATTTAGTTAGTTATCTTCTGCATAGGAACGGGGTTAGAGTGATCAAATCAAATCTGAGCCATTCTCAGCCACTGTGAGCTATCTTTTTGACTAGGGTAATGATTTATAATAAGGACATTGAATAAAAGCCTCACAAGTGGTCCCATAATAAGTCGTTTTTTCGACTATTTTGATTCCCCATGATTACGCTCACATAGCATGGTAAGTACCTTTAAGCTATTTTTCATATATTTTTATTTATTTAAGAATATATTATCTGTATTGGAAAAAAATACTAGATTTTTAGATAGAATTCACATAATTTTCGGTTCGATTGTGAAAGTTCTAATATTAAGAAAACACCAAAAGGCTAGAAATATAGATGAATAAAATAGAAAAGTTTATACAAGGTACACACTATAATATTTTTATTAAAGTAAGAAATCTATATATAAATTGAATGTTTTCAACAAAATAAACCATATAAAGCTATTATGGTAATCGATCAGCAACTAAAATTCGAGAAGTAATTTTTCAGTTGTAGAATAATAACTTTATAAAATATGGGGATAATTATGAATAAAGTTCATGGTGTAAAAGCCAAGGTTAATATGAAAACAAGAATATTAATTTTTACTGGACTTCTTGTTTTGTTTTTAGTTTTAAGTTCGGTAGCAGTCGCTGGTCATGCGGGTCCAGCTTTGAAAATAGTAGAGTTAGCATTTCCTACAAGGTATACTGCTGTAGAACAAAATATCACATACTTCTACATGGTAACTAACTCCGGAGACGTGAGTCTCACAGGAGATATCAATATTACAGATAATGTAACTGGAACAACCACTCTAAGCACTGATGGTATTGAAGCAGGTAGCATCCTTACGGGAATAAGTATCCACACAATAACACAGGCAGATATTGATGCTGGTTCTGTAACCAATTCAGCATCTGCAACAGGTTCATTCAAAAACCAACCAGTAATTTCATCAAATGCTACTGCAACGGTTATCTATGAACACCAAACTAATAGCTCTGAACCTACCAATGAAGGTAGACTTAACAATAACGGTTATGGCGATGGTATAGTTCCTATACCAATATATGACAGTCCTATGTATAGCGATGTACCTTCTTTGTATAGTAGTGCCCCTTCTAGCATAATAAACGTACCAAATTCGAGCTATCAGAACCACACGGCTAAGATTTCTTCGTCTAAAGGTTCCAAGACTAAATTGAAAGGTTCAAAACATAAAGCTCATTTGAGTAAACATAAACAACAAAACCAGACTAAAAACCCTAAGCAGAAAAGAAATTAACAGTATAACTTAGATTAAAAATAATTGGATTTTCATTTCCAGTAAATATAACTAATGACAGCAACGGGAGAGTTCGGTCCTGTTTTCCCCTGATCCAAAAATCAGTGGTGATGTAAAACGGTTCAGGACCATATATGTGGAATTGTTAAAAGTGACTGCACTTTTACTTTTTACTGTGGTAGGCATCTCATTACAATATTGAAAGTGCTGTTGTCCAGGGTTTTTACCTGGATATCCAAAATGTTCACGCTTATATGCCCACAAAAGCTTGCTAGTGATGATGATACAAGGCATATGGAAGGGCTAGTGCAACATTCTCTAGAGCATGTGAGCCATTCTCCGGCTCCGTATGCGATTGTTTTGAGCAGGGTAATAAGTATCAGTAGACTTCTACTAAAAGTCTCACTAGTAGCCCCATAATAAGTCGTTTTTTTGATCAATTTAATTCCCCATGTTTGAAATGATACTGTACGGTAAGTACCGATGAGATATTTTTCATATATTTTTATTACTTAAAAAATATAAAAATTAAGTTCGACGAGATATTTACTTCATTTGGGATAGTCTTTCACATATTTATCATAATATTTAGTTTAAGTTTTGTTATTTAGAATATGTGAAAAAACTATACAATAAATTTAATTGAGTCGTAGTTTAAAGGTCTACCCTACCTTCAACCAATTCTTCTATGGGCTGCAGGTTTCTTTCCCCCTGTAACTACAGATTAACTTTTTTGAGATGTTGGGTAGTCTGGTCACCTAAGCTGATTAAATAAAGTAAGCTAAGGTTGATTGTGGGGCGATTTAAGGCATTTTCTTGAATAGGGAAGTCCCATACATTAGACTAATTATAAATCTGTTGGTGAGGCTTAGATTAAGTCATTTATATACCGACTTGGAAAGACACACCTATGCTTTAATGCTACAAGGATCACAAGAAACGAAACCAAAAATCATCGTCTAAATAGCCCAAAATAAAACTCCTATCATTACAGAATTATTAGGAAAAGTTATCTTGCAGATTTGGTCCAACTTAATTAATCATTCTCTCTCAGAATCGTCCCATATAACCGTAACTCTAGGACTTTTACCACGCTCACGAATTGATGTTTTGATCATTCCCAAATCTACTAATTCTTTTAATGCCCTTGTGAAGGATCTTTTATTAACACCAAAAATAGTGTTTGCTGTAGAACTGGAAATAACAAGATCTATTTTTGTTTGCTTTAGACCTTTAACATACCAGATATACAAAGCTAATTTAACAGCATTCACATTACCCTGTAGCAGTAAAGCTTTCCGAATCCAAGGAAGTGGAGTATGTGGAATAAAATGATGTTTGAGTTTTTCCTTAATTGTCATATTATCTACCTATATAACATTAAATATTAGAAAGATCTAAAAAGAAATAATAGGACGGAGTAGAATCCATGTCTATTTAAATAGTCACAGATTCCTATGTAAATAGTCATAGATTCCTATGTTGTATTTATCACACATCACAATTTCCAGCTTTAATTTCTTCTACAATTCTTAGGACCTTATTCCAAGTTTCAACTCCTCTAGGGTCAGAATATCTTTCAGGATATTTGATGACATAAGCTTCCGTTTTGATCCGATTTCCTACGCCTAAAACAATTTCTGACGCATCACCCATTAATTTTTGAGTTAATTTTATACTCTCTTCCGCCTCTTCTTCGTCACATTCGATAAGTATAGCATCATGAACCGGAGCAAGAATCTTAATATCATGCTCCATCAAAAGAATACAAGCAACTCTAAGAATTTCTGCACCTGTAGCTTGTGATGGAAAATTGTTAATTGTTCTCATCTCTTTTTTATCTTGACCAAAAACATGTAATTGCCACCCAAAGCAGGTATCTATCCTTTTGAGCAGAAGTGCAGAATTTAGAACATAATCACACCAAGACCAGTAAGCTTTAAAAACTCTTTTATGATGCTGCAAGAGTTCTTTTGCATAAGAATTAGATTTCGCAATCCGTAATGCTAGACTCTCTTTTCCCATACCATATTGAACGCCGAGAACACATTCTTTATACAAATCTCTTATTGTTTTGTGTGTAGCTTTTGTAGCATCTTGTGGAACTGCTCCAGCTTGTTTTGCGAAGGCAAGATAGGGATCTCCAGACTCGTAGGCTGCTTTCATTTCAGAGTCGTTGGAATGTACAGCTGCAATAAAAAACTCTTGCTGTGAGTAATCAACATAAGCAAGAACTTTTCCTTTCTCTGGTTTTATCAAGCTCCTTAACCATACTGCTGGACCAAAAATAAATTTTGACGTGCTAGGAGCATTTCTTCCCGTTTTTGTGGAGAATGGAGAAAGTAAGCAACGATTTCGACCATCAGACCCAACTTGAATTTCGGAAAGCCGGAGTGTACCCAAGATGTAGCGAAGATCTCTCAAACCTTGAAGCTGGGGATGAGAAACAGCCATTTCCTTGAAAGTTTCATCCTTTAATTCAAGGTTACCTTTTTCAGTCCTTACCCAAAAAATATTATTATTAATTAAATATTGCTCAAACTTTTTTATTTTAAAAGTTGTCCCGTCATAAACTCCATAATCTTTATCTATTTTCTTAATAAGTATTTCTTGAATCTCAGGCCAATTTTCTTTGAAACTCATTAAAGTCTCAATGTCAATTGGAATTCCATTATGCTCCATCAATGCTACGGCTTCCATGAACTTACCGCGAAATAGTGCAGTAGGCAAATAAAAATCGTTTAATGATACTATTTTTTTGAATAATTCTGCTGTTTCCAAAACGTCAGATTCACAATATTTCATAATAAATTCTTTTTCATCTTCTGAATATGGAGCACCTTGTAATATTCTGTCCCTTGCTTGCTCTTTTTCAGCTTCAGCTATTGCATTAATGCCAAATCTTTTGCATGCTCCCAGCAATCCCTTGGAAATCCCTGGTATCCCATTAGTAAGTCTTCTATATTCTGGATACAGGTCTATCACATTAGTAGGTAAAGGCCAATTTAAAGCGAGATGGCAGCCCCATTCAGCAGAGCTATAATATGCAACAAAAAGGTCTTTTTCTCCCATAGAATATGGATAATTTATTGAGAGTGGGTCTTTACCTTCAAGCCAAATCATTTTTGTTTCTCCAGATATAATTTCATGAGACACTAAACAAACTGGTAAAGGTCTTTCTCCGGGATTAACAATAAACTCAAAATCCATGACATAAACCTGATCAAAAAAATTAGTGAGCAATCAAAGCTCACCTCTCAATCTCTTCAAAACCGGATGGTCGTACGACTCAATGAAGTTGTTTTTAAACGCAACTTCTATCGCTTTCTCCATTGTTGCTGGCTCTTTTGGCCAGAGAGGGTCAGGGAGCTCGCTGACGGCTTCGGTAATATCGTAGCTGCCCAATGCCTTATTGGCTTGGATTTTTATCCATTTAGATTCAGCAATATCATACGCAACTCGTCTTGATCTATTGTACTCGTTGTCCTTCACCGGCTCTATAACTAATTCTTTTATTTGTTTAGAATCTAAATTCATAATTATTTCCTCCAAATTATAAAAAATAAGGAGTAAGAGCTAGAAACGCCAAAAACGCCAATTTAATATCCAATTCCGCGAATAGCCGAATCTCGATATATTTATATCCAAAGCCGATTATTATTGATTGGAGCTGATCGTCGTTTTGGATTAAGTCGGCGATTCGGACGCCTCGAAACTATTGACGTAGTTTCCAGGCTCTTAATCTTCTTCTGTCATGTTTGGCTCTAAACATCCCTCTGAATAGGGAGATCATTAGGCTACTCTCTTCATTAGTTTCTATCCTCAGTATTGATCCTTTTCTAACACCCATCCTATTTATCCATGCATGTGAGAAAATGTAGAACTAAGAGCACTAGCTTCATGGGATTACATATCACTATTATTTGTCAGTAGTCGATCTATGTAAGCAAGCCCATTCCGCTTGTTCATCTGGAAGTTTAGAACATGCATAACCAAGAGCATAAACTGCACCTGTTCTCACATCACTGTTTTCATCAAGGGTCAACCTGTGTAGGTCTATACACGTCTGTTTTTTAAATTCGTCTGACAGTTGATAACATATATAACCAAGAGCATAAGCTGCACCTGTTCTCACATCACTGTTTTTATCAGCGGTCAACATATGTAAGTCACTCCATATCTGCTGTCTGTCTGGAATGTGACAAAATATAGAACCAAGAGCATAAGCTGCACCTGTTCTCACACCACTGTCTTTATCACTAGTCAATTTAATTAAATCGTTACATGCCTGTTGTTTATCTGGAATTTGGGAAAATTCAAAACCAAGAAATTCAGCTACCCACCATCTTACATCGATGTCTTCTTCAGTAATCAGTTTTATCAAGTCTTTCCATGCCTGTTGTTTAAATTCATGTGGGACTTGAGAAAATGCAAAATCAAGAAATTTAGCTACACACAATCTTACATTGATGTCTTTGTCAGTGGCCAGTTGTATCAAGTCATTCCATGCCTGTTGTTTATCTGACATAGACAAAAAATCTCTTAGCATAGCTACTGCATTTACAGGTTTTTTTGAATCATCGCTGATGAATTCATTCTTAATTATATCTTGATTAATCATTAACAAACCTCTTAAATTAGATTTCTATCGGATCTATTTTTCCGCTCACTACATCATCCAGCATTGTTTTTATGTGAATGTTTCGATGAAACGCTCCCGTTCTCAACTTCTGCCATGTTTCTAAACTTGCTCGAATTAATTTATCTTTCATGTAATCTCCATGTTCTTTTTTAGAACTTTAATGTGTATATGGTTCAGTTTACAGCGTTGATACATCGAATTGGTAATGGAAGATCAGGGCTGCAGCCTTGTGTAATCAACTCTTAAGTTATCAGATAACAGATTTTTTGAATCTCCATTAATTGTTACAACTCGATGAAATCCGTAACATTAGACATTTATCGGTAATACATAAATTTTACCGATATTTTATCAGTAATTTACCGATATACTTGAATAACCCTTTTACTATATATAAAATTTTATCGGTAAATAAATCGATTTTACCGAGATTTTATCTGTAGTTAACAGATATATATATATTCAAGCTTATACCATGTACAAATTATGACAACAAATCAAGAAAAAATTTTAGGCATTTTATTCGAATCTCCTAAAACCACTACAGAATTAGCGAAAGAACTAAGGTATATTGATTCAAAAGGCACTGCACGTTATAACATAATTAAAGATGATTTAGACAAACTCATAGATCATGGATACATTGAAAGCAAAAAAGAGAAATTAGGAAAAAAAATTGGGCGTACTCCAACTCAATATTCAATTAAATATAATATTAAAAATTTAAAAAAAATATTAGAAGAATATCCAGATTTGATAGGAAGTATGCAAGAAAACGATTCGGTATTAGAAACTATTCTTCATGCACATTCTGAGCTTACATATAATATAACTAATGGAAAATATATAAAACATAATGGTGAACTAACTATAAAACAAAATCAATTAAATGAAATTGAAGAACGAGATATAGAGCAAACTATAGAACAAATAATAGACGAAGAACTAATAGACGAAGAACTAATAGACGAAGAACTCTTAGACTCAGGATTTGGGAAAAATA
>Ga0182027_10012938_pt1 | contig 11686 bp, 8 predicted proteins | sample 712E1DmetaG_FD_121300 | JGI IMG/M metagenome (GOLD analysis project Ga0182027, IMG submission 121300) | Permafrost microbial communities from Stordalen Mire, Sweden - 712E1D metaG (Illumina Assembly) | ecosystem: Environmental > Terrestrial > Soil > Wetlands > Permafrost | place: Sweden...
AGATGATCTCCATGGAGCTCGTGCGAATAAACTAAGCTCCATTCAACCCCAGTGGGCACTCGACACGTCGATCCTGTCCCCCCAGGAAGGAGGCCTGCGCCTCCTTCCTGGGGGAAGGCGTCGTTACGAGTCAAAAGATGATCTTCCCCGCAAATTGAAGAACGCGATACGTACCCGCCGTGGGCCCAGCCGTAGAAGTGATCACTCCAAATGAACTTGCACCCAAAAGTTGCCCGGGAGGGTTGAAGTTGACCGTGTTGAACGCATTAAAGACCTCCCATCGTAATTGAAGCTTCGTTTTCTCGGTAATCCTGGTGTTTTTGAGAAGCCCAAGATCAGTATCGAAGAACCGAGGACCTTGTAAAAAGTTCTTCTCGATATTGCCATAGGTGCCAACAGCATTTGGAGCGAACGGGGTGATGTTGAAATATTCGGCAATCTTCTGTTGGCGCGATCGGTTGCCCGGCAAGTTAACTTCGCCCAGGTTCGATCCAGTAAAGTCCGGCCGATCGTATCCCTCGCCACTAAACGAGTTGTCGACACCGCTGTAGAGCGCATAAGGATTCCCACTTTGCTCGGTGGCAGAGTACGTGAGTTCCCAACCATTCTCGAATCGCCCGGCAAAACCCTCCGAGTTTGGGTGAGGTATCTGCCAGACGCCCGACAGATGGAAGATTTGTGGTATGTTGTCCTGCGAGTTACCCCAATCGACATGGCGGTCAAAGGGATCTGTATTCAGATCCTGGCTCGGAGGAAAATTGTCCAGTTGATGCGACCACGTATAGTTTGCCAGGATTGATAACCCGCGGCTAAGCCTCCGCTGGACATTCACCTGCAAGGCATGATAATCGGAGCGATAGCCTGAATTTGTCTCGTATACCTCGCTGAAGTTGGGATTGATTCGACGCTGTTGCGTATTGGCCTCAGTGGAGTGTCCCGGTATATAGATGGCGGGGTTAAGGTTTTGTACACCCTCCTGATTGCTCGACAAGTCGTATCCGACATTGCCGACATAAGATATATTTACTGACCAGTTTTGCTGGAACTGGCGTTCCAGCAACAAATTCCAGGTGGCCAAAGTTGAAACATGGAAGTTGCGTTGAAATGAATTGCCTATGGACATCGGCAGAGTGAATGTAGCGCTGGCCCCAGGCACCACTCCTCCAAAATCCGCCGGAAATGGATTCGCCACGCCCGCGCTTCCATAAGGATCCGCGAAACTAACGTCGGTAAATTGGAAAGTAGGAGCGAAAGGAGCATTGGACGTTAGACCGTTCTCGAAGGAGGTCTGAGGTTGGGTGTAGTAAATCCCGGCGCCTCCGCGCAGTACGGTGCTCCTATCCAAGCTATAGGCAAAGCCAAGGCGAGGCGCAAAGTTATATACGTTGCTAAACATTCCCTGACCGGATGGACAGCCTGAATCGCCGCCGTAAATCTCTCCCTCTGGAGCGTTGGGATAGCGCTTAGACTGTTGGCCCGGTACGTAGCAGTTCATCCGATTATGTGTTTCCGTGTACGGCCAGAATGGATCCCAGCGCAGGCCCGCATTTAAGGCAAGCTTCTTGTTCACTTGCCAGTTGTCCTGCACAAATAGGCTGTAGATTCCCCCTATGAAACTTGAAAATTGCCCCCCGCCTTGACTGAAGCGTGACGCTTGGCCAAACATGAAATCTGCGAGGTTTGAGCCTGATAGCTGTCCGCTGAAGCTAAACTGTCCGCCTTGTGAGGTTGTATTGTCTTGCTCAAGGTGGACTCGAGCCAGTTGTCCGCCAAAAATAAGTTCATGGCTGCCTTTCTGCCAAGTGACGACTTCGCGAGCCGTCTTGTCACCCCGGCTTGAAGTCGAGGAATGGTGGCTTGAAAAACTGAAATAGCCGCCAACCTGGAGATTGTCCATCTGCGGAATATCCGGCACGGCAATCTTAATACCGTAGTTCCCGAAGGACTCTGTGGCGCCCGTCGAAGCGCCACCCGCCTGGGTGTCCCATCCAAAAGAAGTAGCGAACAACAGGGTCGGAGACAAAGTGTAATTGTCGTTCACTGAGATCGTCTGCACCTTCACATTTTTCCCATTGCCATCCAGGGCAAGCAGATCTCGTTTACCCGCCCCAATATCGGTGGGTTCCGTAAATTTCGAATAGAAATAACGGCCGCTCAACTGATTCTTGCCGCGGTTCCAATCAATTTTCGGCATGTACTGTTCGTCGTCTTGCACCATAGTCGGCCCAGGGAACGTTACTTGCCCATCCGAACCGGTTGGAAGCGAAATTTGTTGCAACATATTGAGGGCGGGCTGACTCAGACGTCCCTGGGGAATCTGATTGTTTACGACTGGTATGCCACTGACCGGATCAATCAGTTGGGTTCCCGCGCCGCTTACGCATAACCCGCTTGCATCGTACGCTGAGCATAGTGCTCCGAAGTTTCCCTTCCGCTCGTCGGCGGTCGGAACAAAAGCCACGGTCCCTGCAGATGCCTGGGTAATTCTCGTGCCCTGGTACGTGCCAAAGAAAAATAGATGGTCCTTCTTGATCGGTCCTCCAACTGCCCCGCCGAATTGGTTCCTCCTCAACGTATCTTGAACAGGCGCAAAATAATCGCGTGCATTCCATTCGCCATTCCTTATAAATTCAAAAACATCCCCGTGAAACTGGTTGGTCCCCGATTTGCTGATAATGTCCACCACGTTTGCCGAATTACCATATTCAGCCGTCATATTGGAGGACTGAAGAGAAAATTCCTGAATGGCGTCAGGGTTCGGAAAAGGAAGGTTCGTGCTAACGTAGTTGTCATTGTGATCGGTGCCGTCCAGTTGGTAATTGACATTCGCGGTCCCGCCTCCGTTTACTGACGCCTCCTGCGCACTCGGGTAAACTCCACCTTGGCAGTTATAAAGGCAATAATTACTGGTAGTGTTCGCGGTGCCGGCCCCCAGAAATACCAACGTATTCGCATCGCGCCCATTTAAGGGCAAGTCCTGAATACTCTTCTCGTCTACCAGCTGTGAAAGCGTCCCCGTACTCGTCGTCAGCATGCCTGTGCTGGCCGCAACGACAACTTCTTGAGTTATCGCTCCCACTTTCAGTTTCACGTTCAGGGTGGCCGCGTGGTCGACCGCCAGCAGAATTCCCTTCTGCACGTACGTCTCAAACCCGATTCTCTCTGCAGTCAGATCGTAGGTGCCTACCGGCAATGCAGGAAAGGAAAATGTGCCGTCGTTTCCTGTCTGAACCGACATCTTTAGGCCGGTACCAGTGTTCAGAGCTGTTATGTTCGCACCGGGTACGCTAGCACCATCGGTATCAGCGACGGTTCCAGACAAACGAACTGTTGTGGCCTGCGCACATGCAAGCTGGTCGCTTAGTAGCATCAGCATCAGGGCCGCCAACAAGACAAGACACGGGCAAGAGAACAGAATCGGCAGGCGCGCCCAGAATCCTCCTCGCAGATGCCGCTCGGTGATGGTGTCTATGCGTCCAAGCTCCGGGCTGAAACTAGGGGATCTTGACCCGATGAATTCGCGTTTCATTAAGGCTCTCCTTTGAAGGGGATCTTGGAGTGCGTGCTTCTGGCACACCCAATCTCTGATTCTGACAACCGTAAGAAAAATTCACGTATTTGTCAAGATAAATATTACATATGCGAGAAATATTTCTCGCATCTCTGAAAAACTTCGGGCAGGCACATCTAAATTCCGGTTGGATGGATTGGGCCTTTCTCGTAATTTACTGTAGAGCGCTAGACGATGCTTAGACCAGGATCCAACGCCGTCAAGATCCAAATTGAACATGTCACGGGCTGGAATGCCGCTGGGAAGATTCAGAAACTCCTCGAAGCGCGTGTGTTTGAAATGAGCATGGTGCCCAATCTCGCTTCAGCAAATGCCCCCCCCTCAAATTGCCAGGACAGCGATCGAATAAACCTCTTCCCCGCCACCAAATAGTCCCATGTCCGCCCACTAGACCGTCACGCAACCCCGCAAAACGCTTTAGAAGACTGCCCACTCCCCATCTCATCCCGCAAATTATTTATGCATAAACCGGTTAGGATGTCAGACGCCTCCTCCCTGGCTCTCGGCGCGTTTTTCTTGCATTCGCGGCAAATTATCCGTAGACTCAAAAATGGCCTGGGGCTTGTGCTTGAGCCGTTCTCGCGGCGATTCATAGACCTATTCAAGTCCGACAGAAACGTAACTTCTACTTAGGTAAACATGAAAAGCATCCGCCCCAAGAAGAGCAAGCTCGGACTTCGAGAGATCGCTTCTGCCGCTCACGTGAGCGTGGCTACCGCTTCAAGGGTCTTGAGTGGAAATAACCGCGTTGACCCTGCCCTTCAAAGGGTGGTTCTGGATGCCGCGGCAAAGCTTGGTGTCGATCTTTCCCAGCGCAGCAAAACCAATACCCTGGCTTTCCTCCTAAGTAACCGCTCAATGATCCACACGTTCCACTTCAGAATCCTGCTTGGCGCGGAGGCATACTGCGCCAGCCGGGGATGGGAGATGCTGTTTCTGTCGTTTAATTATTTGCCGCAGGTTCCTTGGAAGGAGCTACACCTGCCGAATGCTTATCAGGATGAAGTAAGGGCGGTGATTCTGGCGGGGACAAACTTTCCGAATCTTCTGCAGTTATTGAATCATAAGCGCATTTCGCATGTCGTATTTGGGAATAATGTTGTCGGCGAGCCGCATGACTTGAAAAGCGATGTTGTTTTCTCCGATGACATTCAGGGCGGTCAGGATACGACCCAGTACCTGATTAGCCTCGGTCACCGCCGCATTTGCTTTGTGGGTAATACGCAGTTGCCGTGGTTTGCGCGTTGCTTCGAAGGTTACCGCCGCACCATGATCGACGCTGGCCTGCAACCGCTCCAAAGCAGCATTGATACTGAAGATGATACGGAAAGTGGATATCTTGGTGTTAAATCTCTGCTGACTCGCGATGAGAACGTCAGCGCCATCATTGCCGGAAATGATCAGGCTGCGCGCGGTGCTTACAAGGGGCTGCGCGACAGCGGATTGAAAATTCCCGATGACATCAGCGTCGCGGGTTGCGACGACACAATTGGTGAATGGCTCTATCCGAGATTGACCTCGGTCCGGGAATTCCCGGAACAGATTGGGAGGCAGATGGCGGAGATGATTCTCAACCGCATCGCCGATCCAAGCCTGCCTCAACAGATCGTCACAATGCCGACCGAATTGATCAAGCGAGACTCCTGCCGGTTGCAAGTTCCTTTTCAAGATGTGGCATCCCACGGGGTTCCTGCGCACCTGACCAAAGTGTAAAGCCGGAGCAAATAGACCGTATGACGCCGCTTGCCGTTTCGCGTCGACATCGCCAACTATTTACTTGCCTTCTCGTAAACGGGTCAAAAGCGATTCTGGAAGCTCTGCCCGCCGAGTTCTCTTCTGTGCTCTGTGCAGAGAGCGATTTCTACGACACCCGGTAAATGACGACTCAGCGTCAGCGAATCCTGCGAACGCCGCGCGCCAATCCCCAGCTTCTCCGATCAGGATCGCTTGGACAGCCTACTGGTACTTCGCATCTAATCCGACGCGGCTTCGACTTCAGCCCGTGGACGAATCAGTAAAAATAAAAAGAAGGTTGCGAGTACGGGTAAGAGTCCAGCAACAAGGAACGCCGGCCGATAGGAAAATCGATCGACTAAAAAGCCTACGAGAAGGGTGAAGCCCGCACTCACCATGCCAGCAGCCAATCCGCTGAGGCCGGTGACGGAACCAACGACATCCTGCGGAAAGAGATCGGACGGCAAAGTGAGCCCCATAGTGGACCAGCTGGCGTAGCCCCATAGCGCGATGCAGATCAGCCCGAGCGCGAAATAGACATTGTGCACGCGCGCCGCGGGTATTCCGGCAAGGATCGGCAGACAACTGACGAGGCAGATCCAGGTACGTGCCCTCACGACGGAAATTCCACGCCGAATGCAGTAGCCAGAAATCCAGCCGCCGGTAAAGTTGCCGATATCGGCGGCGATAAATGGAATCCAGGCAAACAAGGCGATCCGCTTCAGCGTGAAGCCGCGCGCATCGCTTAGATATTGCGGCAGCCAGAAAACATAGAACCACCAGATCGGGTCGGTGAGGGCGCGGCCAAGAACGATGCCCCAGAGATTGCGATCCTTCGCGAGACGTCGCCAGCGTACCCATCCGCGATAGGCTGTCACGGGTTCGGCATCCCGGCCGGCCTTGATGAGTTCGACCTCTCCCAGGCTCACGCGAGGATGACTGTCTAGCGGATGATAGACACGCAGCCAGACCGCGAGCCATACGAACCCGAGCAGGCCCGACGCGACAAATGCCCACCGCCACCCGAAAGCAAGCGCAATTAAAGGAATGGTCAATGCCGCCAACGCCCCGCCGACGCTGGAGCCGCTGTCGAAGATGGCAACGGCCAGACCACGCTCCTCGCACGGAAACCATTCAGCAACAACTTTGCTGGCTCCCGGCCAATTGAAACCCTCGCCAATGCCGAGCATGAATCGAAAACACGCGAAACCAAATACGGAGCTGGCTAAGCCGGTAAGGATATTCATCACCGACCACCAGATTGCCGCCGCGGCCAAACCAACGCGGCTACCGACCGCATCGAGAATGATGCCGCCGATCAACCATGTGATGGCATAAGAGATTTGAAACGATCCCAGAATTTTCGCCAGGTCGGTGTGGCTCAAGTGGTATTGCGCCGTGATCATCGGCGATAATACCGAGAAACTTTGGCGGCTGATGTAGTTGGTTACAGTGGAAAAGAAGAGTGTCCAGACGATCCACCAGCGAACTCTACCCGCATTTTTGTACAGTGCGACGTCAGACTGCACGAGCTTCAATCTTCACCTCTTCTGGCTGCGGTTCAAGGTGTGGCGCCTAGAATTCCGGGAAACCACTTGACCGCGTTGTCGTGATACAGCTTGCGAAGGATCGAATGCGGCAGGGCCAGCCCCTGCACTGGTTTATTTTTGTATAGGATCGTGTCGTTGGTGGCAAGGTAACGCCACTCGTTGGCGTAGGTGCTCTCCCAATCCGTCATCGTCACCTGCGCGTCGTCGGCCGGATAGAGCTCGTTGTCTGTTCCGTAAATCAATCGGTCCTGATAACGGGTGATGAACTCGATCGCGGCCGCACGCGGTTGCAGCTCGAAGTAAGGCATTCTGCCGGCGAGATCGACTGCAAAGTTGGAATATTGGTCGAAATGCCGGCCAAGTTCGTTTAAGTTCGATTCCATGCTGCCTAGATGAGCGCCCACCATACGCAAAGTAGGGTTTTCCTCCAGGATATGATCGCGCGCTTTCAGAATTTCCGCCTTGGTCGGAGCGCCGGCTTTCCCATACATATAGAGCTCTGGATGATGCATGAGATATTCGTAGTCCGGAGCAGCGGGATTGGGCGCTTCAAACGCCGAATCCGGGTCCGCAACATGGGCGACAAGCGTTTTGCTGTGCGCCGCGATGTCCTTGAAAATCGGCTCAAACACGGGATCGTCTGGCATGACGTAGTTGCCCTTGGCGTCCTTGATTTCCATGCCCACAACCTTATAGAACTTGACCGCGACGGCCCCGCGGGCAAAATCCTGATTCAGTTTGCGAATTGCCTCCGCTGAAAAATCGGGCTGGCTGAATTTGTACGCGTCAAATGTCGAACCTAACGTAACGCTGCCATGACTTCCATCCACGACCTCTCCGGCTTCCTCCGCTTCCTTCGCGAAATCTGCATATTCAGGAATCGTGTCATCGTCAACAAGAATATTCAGGACGTGTAGATTGAGCTTTGTGAGCGTTGCGTAGAACGCTGGAGACTTCTTGAAAACGTGCGTATGAGTGTCAATGGGCGCAAGTGCCGTGAAATGCTGTAGCTCCTCCACGGAAAACGGACCGCTGACCGGCACAGTGGATGCGGATGTGGAGGCTGCTGAATTAGGAGCTTTCGGTGCCTGCCCTTGGAATCCTGCGACCGCCAGGATCAATAAGAAAGAAAGTGCGATTGTTTTCACGCTAGTCTGCCTTCCGCTCAACTGTGCTGCACCGCGTTGCTCAAATCCAGGTTCCGGTGGCCCGGTCACGCCGAGACGGGGTGGTCGAGGATTTCTTCATTTACTGGATCCCAATATTGCTTCTTCCCGCTCCAATAGGAACGAGCCGCCATGATGACTACAATGGCATGGGAGAAACCGTGATCCACGTTCGCATTCGGCTGCTTGCGCGCCCGCATTGCCCTCAGCCAGTTCATCATGTGATCCGGGTCGTCGTCGCCTGTACCGCGTGAATCCGGCGGTGGCGCGCCGGGGACATGGACAAGCTGCTCCTGCTCGAGAGCAGGTGGCACAATCGGAAGCTTCGAATAATTCACCGAGCCCTCGAGTTCGTGCCGGCCACCCTCTTTGCTGACGACAAAGAACGGCGCGCCTTCCCCGCCATAATTTGCGATCGTGCCGTCTCGTCCTTGAATTCGCGAAAAGCTGCGATAGCTATTGCCAAACGTTGTCTTGTATGTATAGAGAAATCCCTTGGGATAGGTGACTGCGGCGACAACGGTGTCCGGGTTTTGCCGGCCGTCGGGCCATGCGTAGATGCCGCCGTTCGCGACCACGCTTTCTGGGTAGGTCTCGTCCATCCACAGATGCACCAGGTCGCTGCCGTGGCTCATCCATTGGTCGAAGATGCCGGAGGAGAAATCCTTGTACAGGCGGAATTCTAGGTAGACATGCGGGTCAAAGGGCCGATAAGGCTTGCCGAGCAGCCAGCGCTTCCAATCGGTGTCTTCTTCGCGCAGTTTGGACGCGCGGTCGTACAGCCACTTCTTCCACTCCATGTTGCGGTCCTCGTCCATCTGATCGGACTCGCCTGTGTCGTTCGGAACGAAGCGCCAACGCTCCTCGTTCACGTTCCACTCCTGCTCTATATGGACGATCTTTCCAATGCGGCCCGAGCGGATCACGTCTCGTATAGCAAGCTGATACGGCTGGCTGCGATGCTGCGCTCCCATCTGAACAACCTGCTTCGAGGCCTTCACCGCATCACGGGCTTCCTTCGCGTCCGCAAGTACGTTTGCAAATGGTTTCTCGACATAGCAGTCCTTGCCGGCACGAACAACTTCCGTGCACAGCTTGGCATGTTGAAAATCTCCCGTCGCAATCATCACGCCGTCGATATCCGGGTTGGCCAGCATTTCTTCCGAGTACTTGTACATTTTCGGATTGAGGTTGAAGACCTTCTTCACCTGGGCTGCCCGCTGCTCTCGAGCCACGCTCCAGATATCGCAGACTGCGACCGTTTCCACCTGCGTTTGCTTCGATACGAGTTGCACCATGTGGACATGGCCTTCACTGCGCTGCCCGCATCCCAGCTGCGCGATCCGAATCCGATCGTTCGCGCCCAGTATGCGGCCATAGGAGCGCGCGTCCATTCCCGCTGCCAGCGCAACCACCCCGGCTTGCTTTACGAACGCACGGCGATCCATTCCTTCCTGTAACTTGTCCGTCATGTCGTCTCCCGATAGAACAATTTCCGTTAGCTCCGTTATCTACCTTCGGCCGCCAAGAATTGCTGCGGGCTGCAAATGATCCTGCAACTGCGCCGCCGATTCCCTATCAAGATATACCGTCGCGTTTGGATGGATACGAAGAAGCGTTGCCGGGCAGTTGGTCGTGACAGGTTCTTCCAACGCGCGGCGAACGATGGCTGCTTTCCGCGGGCCGGGGACGGAGACGATCAATCTTGGCACCCGGAACATCGTTGGAATCGTAAGTGTCATGGCGCGCGCCGGCACTTCCTCAAGTTTGTTAAACCAACCCTCCGCGGCCTGCTGTTGACGGCATACCGCGTCGAGATGCACGACCTTCATATCCACTGGATCGTTGAAGTCCGCCACGCCGGGATCGTTGAATGCCAGGTGTCCATTCTCGCCAATGCCGAGCAAACATAATTGCGCATCCGCGGAACTCAGCAACTCTGCATAGACCTTGCATGCCTGCTCCGGATCGGGCGCAGTTCCATCGATCTCGAAGAATTCTTGCATATGCACTTTTTGGGTCAGATTCTCCCGAAGGTAGCGGCGAAATGAAGCTGGGTGATCGGCTGGAATTCCGACATACTCATCCATATGGAAGCCGCGAACCTGGGCCCATGGCAAACCCTCGATCTTTGTCAGCGCCCGCAACGTGTCTAACTGCGAGGCGCCCGTCGCAAAGATGACCGCGACTGGCCTTTTACTGCCGGCAAGCTGAATCAGAGCATCGGCCGCCGCCTGTGCCGCCGCCGCGCCCGCGGCTTCATGGGTGGAATAGATCTCAATCTTCAATTTCTCTACTTGAAATCGCTGAACGTCACCGTTTTGGGTCATTTTTCCTCTTGTTGGATGGCCAGTGCAAGATGCATTCCAAATAAGGTATGCAGTTCCACTGCCTCATCTATAGCTACTGCAGTATGAAAGTGGGTGGCTAGCAATGTCAAGAGTATTTTCTCAATTAATGTGAAATTTTCTTGCAAGTAGAGATAATTATTGGATTGTGCCTGAGGCACTTCCTAATCAAAGCTAGCCCTAATACCGTTCACTTAACCATTCTGATGACCTTTCGGATGTTGATTGGCGGAAGAGGCAAGATGCTCCCCGGTCGAAGCGGGAAGTCGCTCATTTTCCGCTTAACGCCGCGGAAATTGCCGCGGTTTCGGCTGGAGACGACGCGCTCATCGAGTATCTCGCCGAGCACCGCCTTATGAAAGGCTCTCCTCTTCGCAGGGGGAATAGCGCAATAGAGCCTGTCTACGATCTGTGGTCCTGATCTTCCGTGGTCATCAAGGTAGATACCTTCGGCGTTTCAGAGGATCTATTCCATAACCTCAGACGAACGACTTCAGCACGGCTGCACGGCGTCCTATCTCGAGATCACTCCATTCGCCATTTAAAAAATGGGCAGCCCGAATGCGACCTACCGTCTGTAGAGTAACGCTCGAAGCCAGTGGGTTGAACGGGTACTGTACTGAGTCGATTAAATTAGAGCGCGCCTTGCCGATTTAAAATCGATACTTGTTGTCCGGTGGGGGCGATTAAAGTGGACGACCGAGGTAGACGCATGTTTAGTTGGCAGTGGGAGAGTTTCGAAGAGATCATCAAAAGCTATGCGCCCGTGGTGATCCGCTCGACCGCAAGCCGCCCACGCTGAGAAAATATTCGGCGGATTTTCTCGAGTGGGTGAACGAAGGTATCCCTCCGGGAAAGACCATTCTTTCCGTAGGTTTTTGAAGATGATTCACTGAAAGCATGAGTGAATATCCTGTTTTTTCCATCCCTCGTCGCCCTCGTCGCAGCCGTGCGGAGGTGGCGCAGATCGTGTCATCTTACCCGCAGAGTGGCTTGAGCCGATCACAGTTCTGTCTTCAGCATGGTCTGTCCCTGTCTACTCTCAACAGGCATTGCCAGCATGGACGCCATCGCGATGCTCTTCGGTCCGCGTCGATGAGCAGGTCCCTCAGCGCTGTGGAGTTGCCACTGGCACGGGTCGAGTTTGTCGAGAAGTCCACGACGCATATAAAGCGGCACGACCCATTGCTAGTCGAATGTATCCCTTCGGGCAAGTCCATTCTTTTCGTAGCTTTTGAAAGATGATTCACTGAAGGCATGAGTGAAGATCCAGTCCCTACTGTTCGTCGTCGCCATCGTCGCAGCCGTGTGGAGGTG